>JAABUQ010000007.1_pt1 | contig 342322 bp, 318 predicted proteins | sample 5560001 | NCBI WGS metagenome assembly JAABUQ01 (sample SAMN10711888, study PRJNA513371) | rock metagenome | isolation source: Antarctica rocks | place: Antarctica: Victoria Land, Finger Mt nord | collected 2015-12-18
TAACGTTTGACGTAGTACGTTTTCTATGGTAGAATAAGTACGTATTACGTAATGTAACGTAAAAACGTAGTACGTTCTCCTCAGCTCTCACCACCTAGAGACTCTACGAAAATGGGGCAAGCTCACAAGGTAGGATAGGAACAGGATCAGACGGGTCAAGGTCAGTATACCATACCGTATGCCTCAAAAGAGCAGAAGTAAGATGGACGCTTCTGTATGCTCAAGAGGAACCTGTTGATAACGTGAGAAAAAGGAGTTCATGCATGGCTGATTATCGTTTCAAAATCGTTCCACTCGCGCTGGGAACCTTTGCTATTGGAAGTGAAGGACTCGTGATCGCGGGCATTCTGCCAGATATTGCACGAGGGGTAGGCGTCACGGTCAGTGCTACTGGTCAACTCGTCACCGTGTATGCTATCGTCTACGCACTGACTGGGCCATTGCTTGCGGTCTTCGCGTCACACGTCCGACCCAAGCCATTGCTCCTTTGGTCTCTGGTTGTGTTTGGAGCAGGGAATATCCTTGCAGCATTTTCCCCATCCTACCTTATTCTGATGGTAAGTCGCGTCCTCGTCGCTGCGAGTGCTTCCGCATTTGTACCCAGTGCATCAGCAGCAGGAGCTGACTTGGTGTCGCCGGAGCGTCGTGGTCAAGCCCTTGCTCTCGTTTGGGGAGGCTTCACTGTTGCGACTGTTCTTGGTGTTCCACTAGGAACGCTCATTGCTGGCACGACGAGCTGGCGGTTCACCTTTATTTTTGTAGCCGTCCTCGCGGGTCTTGCGACTCTGGGAATCCTCGCTTTGGTGCCACCACTCCAACAGCCACAGACCGTGAGTGCTCGTGCGTTCGGGAGCGTTGTTCGTCGTCCCCTTATTTTGGGGATTGTCGCTGCTGGCGTACTGGTACAAATGGGACAGTATACCATCTTCACCTATATCGCACCCTTCACAACGAAGCTCACAGGTGGTGGTGGATATGTGGTCGTTGCAGCCGCCCTCCTCATCTTTGGTCTTGCAGCTATCGTCGGCAATGTCCTGGGAGGTGTTGGGACTGATCGTCTTGGGGTACGTCGTATGCTCACTATAACGAGTGCTGCCTTTGCTGTCGCTTTGGCAGTCCTCTGGATTGCCGGAGGTCTTCATCTTTCAGTTGTCTCTCTCGTGATCGCCGTCCTCGCTCTTCTCGTTTGGGGAGTCGCTGCGTGGGCATTTGTCCCACCTCTCCAGTCGCTATTGCTGAGTGAGGCTCCAGATCAAAGTGGTGTGGCACTCTCCCTCAATAACTCGGCATTTCAGGGGGGGATTGCTCTTGGTGGAGCTATGGGCGGGTATGTACTGGTTCAAAGTGGCGTCGAAGTTCTGCCACTCATTGGAGCAGTGATCGTTGCCATTGCGTTCGTGGTGGTTGTGCTCATCACACGCCATCCTCGCCCTTCAGGAACCACATCTCCTGTAAAAGCATCTGAGTCTTCTACCCTCCCAGCGCGGCTTGTTTGTGAGCCAGCAGTTGGTCCTCGTGCATCGTACTATCGGCCCGTTGGTCCCATCTCTGGAGAAGGAACGATGCCGTTCTCTCAAGCTCCTTCTGGATCATCTCGTCCCGATCACGCGTCTCCGCCTGTCGGAAGGTAGAAGAACCAAGCAATCAGCACGCGTCTCACAAGAAAAGACACTATGATGGGCTGGCTCTGTTCCACTCATCACCAACAGGAAAAGAGAAAATAATGAACATGATGAAAGCGATACGTCTGCATGCCTATGGGGGGCCAGAGGTCCTTGTGTATGAAGATGCCCCACGTCCAGAACTGACAATGGGAGAAGCATTGATCCACGTTCATGCTGCTGGCGTGAATCCTGTCGATTGGAAGATGCGTCAAAATGGGTCCTATCCATTGCCCTTCATTCCTGGTTGGGACATTTCAGGAGAGGTTGTCGCCGTTGCCTCGGATGTCACTGACATCACAATTGGAACTGCTGTCTACGCGATGAGAAATTTCTCGGGTGGTGGAGCCTACGCTGAGTACATTGCCATTCGTGCAGCCGAGCTTGCTCCTAAACCACAGACGCTTGATGACGTGCATGCAGCAGCTGTCCCTATGGCGGCCTTAACTGCATGGCAGGCAATCTTCGACGCCGCAGAACTCTCGGCGGGACAAACAATCCTCATTCATGGTGCAGCTGGTGGCATTGGCACCTTTGCAGTACAGTTGGCGCATTGGAAGGGAGCGCGGGTCATTGGGACGGCCTCTGCTTACAACAAGGACATGCTTCACGATCTGGGGACTGATGAGTTCATTGATTACACGACGGCCCGCTTTGAGCAAGTGATCCATAAAGTTGATGTCGTGCTAGACACGATTGGCGGTGAGGCACGAGAACGATCCTGGGGAGTTCTCAAACACGGGGGTACACTCGTTTCGACCATCCCTACCCCACCATCTCAGGAACAAGCGGCAGCACATCACGTACGCGGTTTCTCTATCGGTGTTCATCCAAGCCGGACGCAACTTCTCGAAATTGCCCAATTGATTGACACAGGGCAGGTGAAACCTATTATCCAAAGCGTGTTCCCCCTTGCACAAGCACGACAGGCACACGAAGTGAGTCAACAAGGTCATACACGCGGCAAATTGGTGTTACATGTTGCTCACGATGTCGTATGAATTAATCCTCTCGCAAGGATATGAAGGTCCAGAGAAAACATGCAGCGAAGTACAACAAGCAGTATTCTCAATCGAAACTGGACGGTGCTGACTGAGTGGAGCAAGACAAGGAGAGAAGAGATGACACAACATATAGCACCTCGTGCAATTGGTCACGTTGGTCTCACCGTGAAGGACCTTGACAAGGCTGTACAATGGTACACCGAGATTCTCGGGTTCCGTCTTATCGCCCCACCTGGTGAGGTGGAGGCACATGTAGGAGATTTTGGAGACACCTGTGCAGATATCTTTGGCCCTGTCTTTGGCAAGGCCCGTGTTGCCCAAATGTCTACAGCAAATGGAGCGGGTCTCGAACTCTTTGAGTTCCTTGAACCCGCCTATGAGCAACCGGAAAACACCTTTGCCTACTGGAAAGGAGGTTTCTTTCACATGTGCATCATTGATCCAGACGTGGAGGGCTTGGCGAAGCGCATTGTCGAGTCAGGCCGTGTGTTACGAACAAGTCGCATTTGGACCATTTACCAGGGGCAACCATATCAAGTGTGCTATTGCCAAGACCCCTTTGGCTCAATCATTGAAATCTACAGCCACAGTCAGGAGCAGATTTATGCCAATCAATGATCTGTAAGAAACCTCTCGAGGTACCCTTGTCCTCGTCTACTCATCAATCGTGCATTACTCTATGGCAGTGTAAGAACACTTTGAGCGACATACTCGTCCAGGAAGCAGGCACAGCGATGAGACAATGCCGAGCACATGGTATCCCCGAAAGGAGTTCTTTAGAATGACTCAGATACTTGTTGCGTCACCGATTTTGCCAGGAAAGCAGGAAGCCATGCGTAGAGTGATGCAAGAACTGCTTGTGTCACGCCACGAGGAATATGAGGCATCCTGTCGTCGCCTCAGTATTACAGGAACACATGTATGGTTTATACAAGCCGTGCAAGGAGAGATCATATTTCTGTCTCTGGATGCTGAGCACCTTGAGCAAATTCTCCCACGTTTCAGCGCGTCGGATCGTCCCTTTGACCGCTGGTTGAAGCGTCAGGTGCAGGAGTGTACAGGGGTTCATCTTCTGCAGCCGCCGCTAAGACTCGTGTATGAGTTGCTCTTTGAATGGCGTGATATGACCTTGAAAGGAGAGAGAAATGCAAGCGATAGCAATTGAGCGGTGTGGGGGTGTTGAGCATCTTGCGCTCATGGAACTTCCCCTCCCTCAGCCAGGAGCGGAGGAGATTCTTGTACGTGTGCGAGCGGCTGGAGTCAATCTTGTGGATACGATGTACCGAGAGGGGTATGGGCAGAACGAGTCATTTCCACGTATTATGGGGTCAGACTTTGCGGGTGAGGTGGTGCAAATAGGACGTGAGGTAACTGCTTTTGTCGTGGGCGATGAGGTCTTTGGGTACAAACTGGGGGGAAACGGGACATATGCTCAATATGCAACTGTTCCTGCCGCGTATGCTGCAAAGAAACCCACTTCGCTCGACTTCATACACGCAGCTGCTCTTCCATGTGTGGGTCTCACCGCCTATGAAGCTCTGGTGGAAACGCTCAAGGTAATGGCAGGGGAAACGCTCTTGATTACCTCGGCAGCAGGTGGGGTAGGAAGCGTTGCGGTCCAAGTTGCTGCTGACCTTGGGATACGGGTTATTGCCACGGCAAGTGCTCGCAACCGTGAGTATCTTCATGCACTGGGAGCAACCGAAGTGATTGATTACCAGACGGAAGATTTTGTACAGGCCGTGCGTGCATTCTATCCTAATGGGATTGATGTCGTTTTGACGTGCATCGCAGGGGAAACCAAGCAACGCTGTCCAGACGTGCTTCGTGATGGAGGAAGATTTGCGTGGATCAGTGGTGAGGAGCGTCTTGGTCCGCCCATGCAACGCCTGATCCAGGGAACCTATAGCGGTGGGAGACCAGATAGCGGAGTCCTGACCACCCTTGCTCATCTCGTCGATCAGCGACGGCTTCAGGTATCGATAGAAGAGGTTTTTCCCCTGGAACAGGCAGCGAAAGCACATACTCGCATAGAAGAAGGGCATGTACGTGGAAAGCTCGTGGTGAGTGTCCCATAGGAAGTGCAAGAGGAGCAATCAGCAACACAAGCAGATGCATGCCATCAACGCATTGTGCGTGATAGAACGCTCCCATCAAGGTCGTTCTCCTCTTGAAGAAAGGAAGCATCTTGAGAACAAGCTGTCATGTGTCTTAACGGATGGGGTCCTTTCTACTGCCAGTTTGCTGCGACGCGTCGGTCACGTAGTAAGAGCACGTAAGCACATATGAGAAGAGGCGTTCCCAAGACAGCAGTCTAGAGAAGAACCGTCAGAAGACTTCCTTGCACTGTATAAGAGCTTTGTGCATATCGCCCTTGCATAAAGGGAGAAAGTAGACAGAATGCCCGTTGAATTTCTTACCGAGGAGCAACGACAACGCTATGGAACCTATACGGCAGAACCATCCGATGCTCAACTCGCAAGCTATTTCTATCTCGATGATACGGATCGTGAACGGATTGCTCCGAAGCGAAGTCTTTACAATCGGCTCGGCTTTGCTCTCCAGGTCTGTACAACTCGATTTTTGAGTACCTTTTTGGTGAATCCTATCATAGTTCCCCCTGCTGCAGTACGCTATGTTGCGAAGCAATTGGGGATAGACGATGATCCGGCACCCCTTTTGACTCAGTACGCAACAGCGTGGCAACTGCGTGAACATTCTCGTGAGATTCAACAGCTCTATGGCTATCGGGACTTCTCTGAGCAGCCCGACCACTTTCGGCTCATCCGCTGGCTGTATACACATGCATGGCTCACCGCCGAGCGACCCAGTGTGTTGTTTGATCTAGCAACCAAACGCCTTGTTGACAAGAAAGTCCTTTTACCAGGGGTGAGTGTCTTGGAACGCCTGGTTGCGAGTGTGCGAGACCGTGCTGCCAACCACCTTTGGGAAAAGCTTGCACGTCAGCCCACAGCTCAGCAACGTTTCTTGCTCGAAGACCTGTTAAAGATACCTGAAGGTACGAGGCAGACACGTCTCGATCAGTTTCGCCGCGCTCCAACGTATGTGAGTGGTCCAGGATTAGTCAAAGCACTGCGACGAGTGGTTGACATCCGCGCAATTGGGGCGTCAGAACTTGATCTCTCATTTGTTCCTGCAGGACGATTAAAGCAGATGGCGCGTCATGCTGCCACTTCGCGGGCGGCCCAAATTGAGCGGATGCCTGATGACCGACGTATTGCCACCCTGTTAGCGTTTGCAAGTGTCTTTGAAGCAACGGCTCAGGATGAGGCATTGGATGTGTTTGATAGGCTGATGCGCTCCCTGTGGACACGTGCTACCCGTGCGGGAGAGCGGGAACGCTTACGCACATTGCGCGATTTAGATGCAGCAGCCTTGCAGTTACGAGAAGCATGCGTCGTGCTTTTAGACAGTACCCACACAGATCAACAGGTCCGCGAGAAAGTGTATGAACATATCACTCAAAATGCTCTCGTCCAAGCGTGTGCTCTGGTTGGAGAACTGGCCCGTCCTGCGGAGGATGAGCAACAGTATCAGCACTTGCTGGGTCGCTACACGACGGTTCGTACCTTCTTACCGACGCTCTTTCGCTCAATAACGCTTCAGTCTACACCAGCGGGGCGACCCATTCTGGAAGCAGTAACCTTTCTTTCCAGCATTGAGCGGCGCAAGAATCCACCAATTGACGAGGCTCCACATGATGTTGTCCCTCGTGGTTGGAGGCGATATGTGGTGAAGCGCGAAGGGAAAGAGGAACATATCGACCGAACGGCGTATACCTTGTGCGTGGTTGAACGCTTACAGGAAGCCCTTCGCCGCCATGAGGTGTTTGTGTCCCCAAGCGAACGCTGGTCTGATCCACGAGCCAAACTCCTGCAAGGAACGACGTGGGAAGCCATGCGTGGACAAGTATGTCAGACGCTCGGACGTTCCGAAAAATCAGCAGAAACCATTTCGGCTCTCCACACAGAATTGCAGACAGCCTATCAGCAAACTGTTACCAATTTTGCGACGAATACCGCTGTGCGCCTTGAGCAGAAGGACGGTCAAGATCAGTTGGTTCTGACACCATTAGATCGTCTGGAGGAGCCAACGAGCCTGCTGAAATTGCGTAGGCGAGTGAATCAGCGACTCCCCCTGATGGATTTACCAGAAGTGCTGTTGGAAATGCAGGCGCAGACTAATTTTGCCTCGGCCTTTACTCATGTAAGTGATGGCAATGCACGAGTGGAAAACTTATCCCTTTCTATCTGTGCAGTCCTCATTGCTGAAGCGTGTAACATCGGTCTCACTCCGGTCACCAATCCCGCGAATCCGGCACTCGCACGTGATCGGCTAACATGGGTGCAGCAAAACTATATTCGGTCAGAAACACTGAGCCGTGCGAATGTGATGTTAGTGGACGCGCAAACCAAGCTGACACTTGCAAAGGCATGGGGAGGAGGTGAAGTTGCCTCAGCGGACGGATTGCGCTTCATTGTTCCAGTACGAACGATCAATGCGGGCTATAACAGTAAGTATTTTGGCGTTGGGCGTGGCGTCACCTATTATAACTTTACGAGTGATCAATTTAGTGGTTTCAACGCGATTGTGATCCCAGGAACCATCAGAGACTCTCTCTACATTCTTGAAGGACTGCTCGAACAACAAACGGGTCTCAACCCAGTAGAGATCATGGCGGATACAGCAGGCTACTCTGACGTGGTCTTCGGACTCTTTTGGTTGTTGGGCTATCAATTCAGTCCCAGAATAGCAGACATTGGAGAAGCGCGGTTCTGGCGTATGGACACTGAAGCACAGTACGGAGTCTTGAATGGTCTTGCACGCAACCGCATCAATAGCAACCTCATCACGGCGCATTGGGACGATATGCTGCGTGTTGCAGGTTCCCTCAAGGTAGGCACCGTTCATGCAACCGATGTGATGCGGACACTCCAAGGAGGAGGTCGCCCTTCAGCTCTTGCTCGTGCCATTGGAGAGGTCGGGCGTATTGCCAAAACACTCTACCTGCTCGCCTATATTGATGATGAGAGCTATCGACGCAAAATTTTGACACAACTCAATAGGGGAGAAGGACGCCATGCAGTGGCCCGTGTTATCTTTCATGGGCAACGAGGAGAACTGCGCCAACGCTATCGTGAAGGGCAAGAGGATCAGTTAGGAGCATTAGGTCTCGTCCTCAATGCGGTCATTCTCTGGAATACGACATATATGCAGGATGCCATCGAAGCCCTTCGGACAGCAGGAAAAGAAGTGATTGCTCCCGATATTGCACGCTTGTCTCCATTAACAACACAACATATCAATTTCTCTGGCAAATACCATTTTGACCTACCGGACAATCTTTCAGCAGGTCAACATCGTTCATTACGTGAACCAGAACAACCTGACGAAGAACTGTAGAGGATTGTGTTCTCGCACTCAAAGGGGAGAAGGGAAGAGACGAATATGTTTCTTCTGCCCTTTTTGTTTCTTTTGCTTAAACCACTTTCCTGTTCCATTGCACCACAGACCCCATGAGAAATGGTAAACTGACCGCTCTAATTTGTGCAGCATGTGTTCGTACTTTGAGCCTCATTGGAGGTGATGCTGCTCTGGATATGCTCGAAGATTATGCTAATGATGGGCGCGAGAAGGTAATTAAAGAGTTGTTGAAAGCTTGGGATAGTTTTGATCCCGTATTCTACGCAAGACGTGTGGTGACAAAGATTATGCAAATGAAAACTTCTATCCGCATAAATTGGGGATCACCATTAAAACTAAAAGGAATGCGATACTGGACGGGTTCAGAACATCTGAATTTTCTCTGGACTCAGGATATAAGCGATGTGAGATCGCTAGACCTATCGGGATGTGAGCAGCTAAGCGAACTGGAACCGTTAGTAGAGTTGAGCAATTTAAAGTGGCTGAGCCTGTCGGGGTGCAAGCAGGTGAGTAACTTGACGGCGCTAGCAGGATTGAGCAATCTAACTATTCTAAGCCTGGAAAATTGTAGTCAAGTGAGTGATCTTACGCCACTAGTAAGATTGAGCAAGCTAGAGTGGCTGTACCTAGAAAATTGTAGTCAAGTGAGTGATCTGAGACCGCTCGCGGGGCTGGGTAATCTACGTTACCTAGACTTAAGTGGCTGCAAGAGGGTAAAAGATTTAACTCCCCTGGCTGGACTGACTAGCCTACATATAATTGGGCGGCCGGATGTGAATACAGTTGAATGAGAGATTTAGAGGCTAAATGTTGGTTACGCTAGCTTTGCTATGATCTCGATCATTGCTTAAGTCACCATATCTATCAGATGCTCACTAGCAGCACCTCGCCGATGATTATTCCTATGCCGGCCCATTGAAGAGGCGTCAATCTTTTGCCTGAGTTGAAGGAGAGTAGGGCGAGAGAATCGAAGAGGGCCACCGAGCTATTTACCTTCGCTCCTCCGCTTCTACAATTCATTGTCTTGTGGGGTAGGGGCCACGTTCACGGCGCCCGGCAAGCCAGCCTATCACCCATCTCGCCAGGCAAAACGAACCGTTCGCCCTTCCTCCATCGCATTCGTATTGCTTTGCCAAACGAAATAAGGAACCAGGAGCGCTTCGGGGCAAGCTGATCAATACCCTCCCCGTGAACGGGGCCTGCGCGCGATGAAGTCGGCGCCTCTGCTAGTGAACAGGTGAGCTTTGGGGGACATTGTTCAGCTCAAGCTGGCTCTACACGCCATGAATCCAGCACCTTTGCTTATGAACAGGTAAGCTTCGGGGCATACTATGAAATGAGGTTTAACCAAAACAGCAGCAATATTCAGACTATAGCATAATTTAGTTGTATGTGCAATGGTTGTATAGGCAAAGAAATTATGCTATACTTACTCTATGGAGAATAGATTGGATCGGAAACAATTGAGAACCTGGCGGGTGTTTATCACAGCGCATGCGACGGTGATTGATTTGATTGAGCGGGAGCTGGCGGAGGCAGGAGAGCTGCCGTTGTCGTCGTATGATGTGTTGCTGGCGTTGGTGGAGGCTCCGAATCGGCGGCTGCGGATGCATGAGCTGGCGGAGGTGGTGGTGCTGAGTCGTAGTGGGCTGACGCGGCTGGTGGATCGGTTGGAGCAGGATGGTCTGCTGAGGCGAGATCGTAGCGGGTCGGATCGGCGGGCGACGTACGCAGTATTGACGCTGAAGGGGCTGCGGGCATTTCGGCGGGCGTGGCCTATTTATCAGCGGGGAATTAGCAAGCACTTCGTGGAGCTTTTGAGTGAGGAGGAGATGCGGGTGATGACGGAGGTATTTGAGCGATTGCTAGGGAGAGCGCATGAAAAATTTTCTAGTAAGAGAGAAGAATAGGGTTGTAATAAGAGAGGAAATTATAGGAGTTGGAGATAAAAAAGAGAAGAAGCCGGAAGTTTGATTTAACCCGGCTTCTTTCTTTTTACACGCTAGAATCTCGCTTAAGCGGGATTACAAGCGGCGGCGAGCGGTGCTACCAGAGACAGCGCGCAGGATGGCGATGAATATACAAGCACCAATGAAGGCAATGATGATCGAGCCGATCAGGCCAGACGAACCAAGTCCGAGCAAGCCAGCAACGAAACCGCCGACCAGAGCACCAACCAGACCAACGATAATGTCACCGACGATACCATAGCCGCCACCACGCATGACCAGACCAGCTAGAGCACCGGCGATCAAGCCAACGACCAGCCACCAAATGATATTACCACCATTAATACCGTCAGCAGCTAGAGTAAGGGTTGCAACAGTTAACATAATGTTTCCTCCCAAATTCAACTTGATTAGTTAATACTAAACGTTTAATGCAAGAACGTACATCAGGTGTAAGAATTGTTATCAGATGTTCATCGTTCTGGATACTACACGGGAGAGGAAACAAAAAAGGATACATAATTTTGGGTCGTGCAGGAAAGGCTAAGCTGTACTTAAGCAATCTTAGCTTTCTTATCGATCTCTTCTATAAAAGGGGAAAAATTCCTATAGTCTTCTACGGAAAACCTTATCTTCTAGGGTCGTCCGCATATTGATCGTCCCATTCATCAGGTGTTGGCTCTGGTCGCGGAGTTTCTGGCAGCGGATCAGGACGCGGTATATCAGGAATTGGATCTGGGCGTGGAGTTTCGGGGATGGTGTCATCTTCATCGGTTTTATGGATCACGGACATAGTATCTCCTTATGCTGAATATATTGAATGATAGTATCTATTTCTCTCCAATGCGGAAGAACGAGTACCTGGACATTATGGGCTTGTACTGGCAGTTCTTTTGCGCGTGCTGCGACGAGCGTGAACATTGAGAGGAAGGCGGCTTGCTTGTCGATGAAGGCAATATGAGAAATGAGCCGCTCGTAGCTATCGTCGATAAGCATAACATATTCACTCGTGTCTTGCGCGAGCTGCATGAGCAGGAGTAGTTTCTGTTGTATACCATCGCAAAAGGTGACGCGATGAGGATTGACGAACTGGTGATCGGCGAGCCATTGATGCGTAGAGGAAACAATAGTTGCATGCCGCTGCTTATTAGAGGAGAAGCGGGCAGTGTAGTAAGAGATAGGTCCAAGACCCGCTAGCTTTGCAACGCCCTCGACTGCTCCGGAAATGGGTAGCGAGGCGAGAATTGCCTGGGGATGAAAGTTGAGCCAGCCCAACTTGTGAGCAAAAAGATCCTCGCCCAGCCGGGAGCGCAACGCGACTACTTCGGGCTGAGCCAGGAAGTCTGCATGTGTCATTCCAGACAATCGATCTGCGGCTATGCCGAGATCGAATGTTGTATTACAAAGCTGGAAGAAAAAGTCCCTATTGTTGAAACATAAAGTTCCGTCAATATCAATAATAATCTGCATTTTTACCTCCTCCTGTATTAGTATAACAAGCGGGAAAAAGTATAAGATAAGTAGGGCGTAATAAAACGCGAAGCTATATTGTAGCGATAGATAAGCTTGTTGTATGCTAAGGAAGCAAGGTAAGTAAGAGGCAAGGAGAGCAGTACTACTATGACCACACCCCAGCAACCCCGGCGTGAGCACCCTGGCACGTATTTTGTGCAGGATCGTTCAAATGAAGAGGAACTGAAACGTTTGTTGATCCAGGATCAGTTGGTGACGGTGGGCATGGGAGGCGTCCTTATGCGAGCTTTGGGCTAGATTGAGACCAGGTTTGTGCTGATAAAGAGGAAGAGCAAGCCCAGGAGCAGAAGAACAGAGCCACAGATAGTAAAGGCGGTCAGGCCAGGAATGGTCGATTTTTTGAACATGGCACGGTCTGGTTTCTCTGGCTGGTAGCTGATCGAAACTTCCTTGCCGGGCTCCCATTCCTGGCGGTTCTTAAGCGATATCTTCTGCTCATTGTCTGAGCGTGTCTTAAAAAGGATATCGTAAATATAGAGCCGACCACCCTCTGGATTGATACCCTCGCGGCGATCAGTAATGGTACCAGTAGCCACAATCGCGCTTCTTAGAAAGAACCATTCGCGTATAGATGTGATAATACCAATACATAGAACAAGCAGGCCACAGCCCGCAAGAGAATAAGCAATGCCAATAAATATATCACTCATGCCCAGCAGCTCCTCTGGTTTGTATCATTTCTCTGTCATCTATATTTATCATAGAACCGCATCATACGCAATAAAGTGCAACCTAATTTCCTAGTAAGCCTCCTAAAAGTCAGGTCTGCCTGTGTATAGGATGCTGCATAATAGATAATCTCTCGCATAAAACTTGAGGTTATAATCGGAAAAATATGTTATCATTTTGTATAGGGAAGGGGATCGGCAAGCAAGCGGACCCTTAATAATGTAAAACAATTAAAAGAAAGAGTGTACACCAAAGGCGTGCAAGTTTTAAAGAGTTGATGATACATAGTTGTATTATGCTAAGCCGGGGGGACGTGATGGCTATACATCCATATCAGGATCAAAATAATCTTCTTACTTCAGTGCCTTTGCCCGAACTTCTGCTGCTGCAGCAACGTTTTGTGCGTCTGCGCGTGGAGGATGTGGCGGCGGAGGTTGCGGCAATTGTAGAGCGTCAGGACGTAGTCGAGAAGATGAGGCCGGGTGCGCGTATCGCCATCGCTGTGGGGAGCCGGGGCATTGCAAATATCGCTCTGATCGTGCAAACGCTCGTGGCCGCACTGAAGCGGCAGGGGGCTGAGCCATTTATCGTGCCGGCTATGGGGAGCCACGGTGGGGCCACGCCCGAAGGGCAGCATGAAGTACTCACCAGCCTGGGCGTCACTCAGGAATATATCGGCGCGCCCATCGTTTCCTCCCTCGACGTTGACCAGCTCGGCGAGCTTCCCAATGGACTGCCTGTTTATATCGACCGCGCCGCCCATCAAGCGGACGGAATCATCGTTATCAACCGCATCAAGCCTCACACCGACTTCAGCGCCCCCATCGAGAGCGGACTCGCCAAGATGGTCGCCATCGGCCTGGGCAAGCATCAGGGGGCGCTCACCCTCCACTCCTGGGGACTCAACGGCCTCACCGTCCAGATCCCCGAAGCCGCCCAGTTCACCGTCCAGCACGCCGCCATCCTCTTCGGTCTCGCCGTCATTGAGAACGCCTATGACGAAGTGGCCGAGATCGTCCTCGTGCCTCCCTTTGGTATAGGCACCGGAATCGAACGAGACCTCACCGAGCGGGCCAAAGCCTTTATGCCCCGCCTCCCCTGGGACCAGCTCGACGTCCTCGTCATCGACGAGATGGGCAAAAATATCAGCGGAGCCGGCATGGACCCGAACATCATTGGCCGCATGCGCTGGGGAGAGCAGAAGGCGACTGCCGCTGACATCACCTGCATAGCCATCCTCGACCTCACCGACGCCTCGCATGGCAACGCTATCGGCATGGGCCTGGCCGACTTCACCACCCGAAAATTTCTCGAAAAAGTGGATAGCGAGGCCGCCTATATCAACAGCCTCACAGCCGGCGTCATCGCCCTCAACTCCGCCAAACTCCCCCTGGTCCTTGAAGACGAGCGCACCGCCGTATCTGCTGCCATTCGCTCAAGTGGGCGACCAGACCTGAAACAGATACAACTGGCTCGCATCCAAAACACACTCAAGCTAGAATACATTCTGGCCAGTCCCGCCGCCCTGGCCCATATACGAACAGGTAGCGACATCGAAGTCATCGGAAACAGCGGCGAGTTTAAAGTTGAATCTGATAATTCATTAACGCCATTTGAGCATATAGTTAGGAACCACGTGTAGCGACAAACCCTTGCGGTTGTCGTGGTGGGGTTCAGCAAGGTGGTCGCCTGGTGAAAGGCCAACAACGACAACCGCAAGGGTTTGTCGCTACGCGGCGTATTCACACAACATTGTCAGCAAAAAAAGAAAGGTTGCCCGGATGGATATCCAAGAAGTTCAAAATAACCCGACACAGGTACACATCATTGTCAAAGGAATTGTGCCGCGAGGAGAACCGATCGCGCTGAGCGAAGTCGCCGTCCTTCTTCATCCGCAAGACGATGTAGCCATCGCCCGCGTCCCACTCAACCGGGGCGTCGTTCTCAAACTACCAGAGGTGTCGGTGGGCGAGCCGAAGCTAGTAGAAGTGAGACAGCGTATCTTATCGGGGCATAAAGTCGCACTATCCAACGTAGCAATAGGACAACCTGTATTACGCTACGGCTCGATTATTGGATACGCCACCCAGGCCATTCAGGCTGGCGAGCATGTACATAGCCATAATTTAGCCGTTGGTGAACTCAAGCAGATCTACGATTTTGGTGTCGATGTCCGCCCTCTAGACATCGTCCCCGTTGAGCAGCGGCGTACATTTATGGGGTACAGGCGGCCCGATGGCAAGGCCGGCACGCGCAACTACATCGCACTCATCAGCTCCGTCAACTGTTCTGCCAGCACTGTCCGCTTCATCCAGCGCCGCTTCGGACCGGAATTTCTGAAAGACTATCCAAATATCGATGGCGTGATCGGACTCACGCATAAAAGCGGCTGCGGCATGCAGATCGGAGGCGAGGCCGTTGAGCAGCTCCAGCGTGTCCTTGCAGGCATGGCCGTCCATCCCAACATCGGTGCTTACGTCCTCGTCGGTCTGGGCTGTGAGAGCAACCAGCTACAAGAGCTGATTAGCAAGATGGAACTGGACGCCGGGCAGCAATGGAAAAAGCCGCTTTTCCTCACCATCCAGGAGAATCACGGCGTCGGGCACACCGTCAATGAGGCGGCGCGTATCATCAGCGAACTGCTGCCACAGGTCAACGATGTGCAGCGCGAAGAGATTCCTATCTCTGAATTAACCGTTGCATTGCAATGCGGAGGAAGCGATGGCTGGAGCGGCATCACCGCCAATCCCAGCCTGGGCTATTGCGTCGACGAGCTTGTGCGGCAGGGCGGAACGGCCGTTCTGAGCGAGACACCCGAAATCTACGGAGCTGAGCACATCCTGCTGCGCCGTGCTACTAGCCAGAATGTAGGCGAGCAGTTCATCGAGCGCATCCGCTGGTGGGAGCACTACACTGCCATCAACAACATGGAGATGGACAACAACCCCGCCCCCGGCAACAAGCTGGGCGGACTCACCACCATCTACGAAAAATCGCTGGGAGCCGTTGCCAAAGGCGGATCAACTCCACTCAACGCCGTCTACAAGTACGCCGAACAGATCACCGCGCGCGGCCTCGTCGTCATGGACACCCCCGGCTATGATCCAGTCTCCGTGACCGGGCAGGTCGCTGGTGGCAGCAACATCATCGTCTTCACCACCGGACGCGGCTCCTGCTTCGGCTACAAGCCCGCGCCGTCAATCAAAGTCGCCACCAACAACGCCCTCTACGAGAATTTGACCGATGATATGGATATCAACGCTGGCGTCGTACTCGACGGTGTCAGCGCGCAGACAGTCGGAATGCAGATTCTAGACGAGATTATCGCCGTCGCCAGTGGCAAGCAGAGCAAGAGCGAAGCGCAGGGCATCGGCGACGAAGAATTCGCCCCCTGGATTCTGGGGGCGACCATGTAAGCGCGACGAGCGTTTCGGATGCTAATAACGGAGAGTTGCCCACTTTTTTAGCTATGCCCCAGTGCTAATAATAGTTTATTGAATGCTTTCTCATACGATTCTACATCTAGAAACGAGATAAATTGGAGAGTGTTCAAGTCTAGATCAATATTGCAAGAGCGATACACGACAGGAATGATACGTTTTCCTGTCGTGTTGCGCAGGTGCCAGGCAATATCGATCTCATCGTTCACCCATTTTGACTCGACCGCATCGGGCGAGAGAATAACGACAAATGTGTTGCGCTCGCTCAATTCTCGCTTTATAGTGTTCCACCAGCTCATACCTCCGTGTAATCCACCATAAGTATCATACCAAACAGCATCATCACCTCCTAGTACGTGGCGCAAGTCTTGAACAAGCTTCATGCCGAAATCGTTGTCCTTTGAACTATGACTAACAAAAATACGTGGCAGCCTGCATGCCTGTTCAAAAGCATTTGCAAATTTAACAATGTTCGTGAATCGATACACTGGATCTTTAGAAAGTGCTTTAAGAACTACCTGCTCAACATCTGTTGAAATGGTTGAAACTTTCTCTCTTAAGGAAGGCGGTAAAGTATGCAGATGCTGCTTTTTTATTGCCTGACGTGAATTGTCACTAAATGGCCGATGTCCGCAAAGCCACTCATAGACAGCAATTGCCAATGCATATTGATCACTAGCTGGACAAGGTTCCATGTTCCATTGCTCGGGAGCTATATAGGGTATATTCCCAGAAGTCATGAGCCCTTTGTGAATGCCCTCTATTTTCATGGAAAAACCAAAGCTGCCAAGCAATACATCGTTATTGTTATCAACAAAAATAGCATTTGGTGAGACACCAAGGTGGAGTACTTGTTGATTGTGAGCGTATTGTAAGGCAGATGCAATTTGGTTAACATATCGTACAATCGTAGTAAGGGGAAGCTTTATTTCTTCCTGATGATATCTAGCTATTGTGCTGTTAGCGATATAGTCCATAACCAGGAAAGGGATTGTATTCTCAATGCTAAAGTCTAGAACTTTTACAATATGAGGATGTATGAGATTTACCAGGATATCGGCTTCCTGTTGAAGTTGTGCTATCCCCTTTTTGGCTAATATCTGTTCATGAAGTACTTTAATAGCAACGTATCTATCAAGATATAAATGTTTACCAAGATAGACTTCGGCAAAACCACCTTTTCCTAAAAACCTGGTCAAACGATAGTTCCCGAATTGTTGTCCTACACGATCTGGCATGATCATACCTTTCTGCTGAGTTCTCTTTCCTCTTCATTAGATGAAACGAATGGAGAACCTAAAGGTTTATAAAAATAACTTCTTTAAACCTTTTTGATAGAAATAGTAGTCACTTGAATGAAGTATAGAGGGAAAGATCAGGAAAGGACAGGTTGCTAGTTAACAACCCATCCTTGACAATACAACCTTTATCATGATATATTTTGATTACCAAACGTTTGGTAGGAAGAATAGTAAGGGCACGTAGACAAATTTTTTGTGCTCTTAGTGTACCAACTTGTTGGTGGTTTTTATCTGAAAGGAAACTATCATGTCTAGTACGACTATTGCTAACTCGCAGCGCGATCAGTTGCGGCAGATCTTAAATGTTGTTCTCGCTTTCGCTCAAATAGCTGTGACTGTGCTTGGATACTTGACTGGGGCGAACAATAGCTTTAACTCTAGCAATGCTTCAACACCTCAGATTGTGCCGGCTGACTACGCCTTTATCATCTGGGCGCTCATCTACAGTGGGGCCATTGCTTATGCCATCTATCAGGCGCTTCCACGGCAGCGGGAGAATGCTTTGCTGCGTGACATAGGGTACTACACTGCATCGGCATTTCTCGCCACCACAGCCTGGTTGGTTGCGGCCCAGCTCCAGTTAGAATGGCTCACCGTCGTCTGTCTCTTCTGGATACTAGCCTCGCTCTTCGGCGCTTTTATTCAGTTCATGGATAGGCCGTTGACGACCACTGGACGCTACCTTGTCGCCTTTCCTATTAGTATCTTCGCTAGCTGGGCAACTATCGCGTCCATTGCAAATATGGCGGGGGCTCTGCAGGATTCGGGCTTCAGCAATGTGCTCTTTTCCAATCAGACTTGGACTATTATCATGCTCATTATTGGTACAGGTATCGCCTCGTTTGTTGTGCTGAGAAGTCGTGGCAACGTAGGGTATGCGCTCACCTTCATCTGGGCGCTGATCGGTGTCGTCGTCGCCAATATCGAGCGCACGCCGAGTCCAGCGGTTGTATTAGTGGCGAGTAGTATGGCTGTTCTTGTTGCCATTGCGCTTGTGCTGGGTAGAACGGTGGCGCGTTCATGGCAATGGGCACGCTAACAATTCGCTTTACTCGACGAGAACGGCATCTTCTGTAGGATCGTTTGGATGCACCTCATGCAAATGGTTCTGTTATATGGAGAAAAATTTGTCAAGAGTAAGAGTGGGCCTAGTAGTGTGATAGGTCCTCTTACTCATTGAGCAACGAAGTTGTTGTGGAAGATAGCCTTTTCTTGTATGCTATACTTTCTCATAAAGACAACAATTTTGTCTCTATTGGGAAAAATGCTCTCTCTTATCGAGGATGGTTATGACGGTACGAATCAATGAACTGTTGCTTGGTGGTCTGCTTGTCATCCCTTTGAGCATCATCCAGCAGCATGTCCTGGAGGCTTATGCGGCTGCTGGTTTCCACGAACTGCGTCCAGCCTATCTGCCCATCTTTCTGTATCTCAGTGACACGGGAGATCGTGTTGTTGATCTGGCAGAACGTGCTGATATGACCAAGCAAGCGATGGGATACCTTGTTGCCTCTCTAGAGGAACATGGCTACGTCGAACGCGTTCCAGATCCAACTGACGGACGAGCGCAATTGGTGCGCCGCACGACAAAGGGTCAAGCGGCACAGGCGGTGGTGAGCCAGACTATATTGGAAACGCAGGCGCAGTGGAGTGAACAGCTTGGGGACCAGGAGATGGAACACCTCCTGGCCTTGCTCCGACGCCTGACGACGGTGATTCTTGAGAACAGAGGTGGCAAGCGGTGAAACACATTGCTCTGCCACCTCTGCTGAAGTCATGGATCATCGTCGCGTTGGCTCCATGAATGGGAAACGGACCCAGCGAGGACTTCTCCGTTTCGAGGCGTAGCATTTCAACCGCCGCGCTACGCCGTACCCGTCTCTGGAGTGTCTCCGAACAGGTGCCGGAAGTCCATCGGCGCCCCGTACTCGTAAACGCGGTTCTCCCCCCAGGGTTGACTGTGCTGTTGCCCTTGTGAGTCCACTACGATGTACTCTGAGTCCAACGTCTTGCCATCGGCCCGGTCGCGTAGCCAATCCGCTTGAATGCCGAAGCCGAATGGTCCTAGTTGACTCGATCGAGTGGTGTTCAACTGGTGGAGCTCTCCACTGTAGAGGACGAGCGTCTTAGGCCCCTGTACATGGTTCAAATGCTCGAACGTGTAGCCGACATCGCTCAGTTCGTCGTCCTCACCCGCGATCACCAAGTAGGGGACGCGAATTTTCTCGCTCAGAGGTCGGACGTCCAGCTTCTCAGTCATGGCGTCGAAGGTGTCCTCGTTTTGGATGCCTGTCATGTACATGAGTCGTTGCTTGAACGTCGGCGAGGCCATCTCCAGGAGGGGATAATCCTGCGGCTCGAAGCATGTTAAGATAACGGCGCAGGCCGCATAGCGTGGCTCCGCCGCCGTAATCTGAGTAGCCCAGTAGGAACCGAAGCTGACGCCGAAGGCCATGACTCTGTTGGCATCGACCTCACTCCTATTTGCTACCCACTCGTAAGCGGAGGTACCGCACTCGCCGTAGGTTTCCGGGTCGTACCAGATACCGCGCGTCAGCGACTCACCCTGTCCAGGACCGTCGAGGCATAAGCACGCGAAACCGCGCCGCAAGTATCGGTCCGCCGATGAAGATAGCGTGAATTCCTTGATACCATCCATACCGCTGACCATCACAAGACACGGTAGACGGCCTCCAGAGTAGTCAGGTGGCAGGTGGAAGTAGCCCGCCAACGTCCGTCCCTGATAAGGAATTTCTACCCGTTCGACATGGTGATCGGCGACGCGGATGTATTCCATGTAGCACTCGTTCTTCTTTTCGCCGAGCGCAAGATTAAAGGGCGTGTTGTCGAAGATGGGCCACTGAGCACCTCCGTAGAGGACTGAGGCAGCGAAGAAGTGATCGCCAGCAGTCACGGGATGGCCCTGTTGTAGTGCTTGCTTGGCTCGTAGCTCCATGCGGCGGGCTGCCTTCGTCATTTCAGGAGCTATGTCATCATACTTCTTGATGGTGGCACGAAGTCCCATAATCGCGGACTGGGTATCTGCGCTGCATGGCGCACTCATATACAAGAGTCGGCTCTGGTCCCACTCTGGACCGATGAGTCTGATGACAGCATCGAGGAGCCAGCGTTGGCTGGCAAAACGCGTGGAGCGTTTCTGAACTGTTACAGGGACGATTGGCATGGTGTCTCCTTTTCTTATACCTTCCTCTACATATTGCATTGCAGAGAAAGGTTTGAATCAACTCTCCTTGAGAGGTACTATATAGACAAAATATCTGTCTATATAGTAAAGTATTTTGTCTGCTTTGTCAAGAACGATAGAAAGGAAAAGATATATAGGAGCCTTTCCTCTCTCTATCAGTAAAAAGGTGCTCATCACCAAAAGTGAGCCAGATCCAAGTTATTCGACAATTAACACGTCGTGTGGTGACAACTGCTTATCCTTATCATAGTGAGCAAACAGAAAGATGAGTGGATGGATGACAACTGCTAGGGATTGTACAGACTTTAGAGGGGACGGGCGATAACCACGAAAGTTTGTCGTCGCGCGAAGTCATTTGCTAATCGACCATTGTAATGCGTGTATGTAACCCCTTGCTAGGAAGAGATAAATATGTTACGTTTAGCAAGATGTATAGATGAATTTATTTCTATGCCTCTATGCCTCTTTGCAATGTTGCATGTTCCTTCTACAAGGAGAAAACACGATGGCGCAAACCGCGGCAGCCGATCATGAGCAAAGTCTGCTCTTGAGGCGATCTGTGTTGGCGAGCATGTCTGGTGGCGTGTTAGAGTGGTATGACTTCACCCTCTACGGCAACGCAGCGGCTCTAGTCTTCGGTCAGTTGTTCTTCCCCAAATTCTCACCACTTGCCGGTACACTGGCCGCATTTGCGACCTATGCTGCCGGCTTCTTTGTTCGTCCGCTAGGTGGTGTAGTCTTTGGCTATCTGGGCGACAAGGTAGGGCGCAAAACTGTTCTGCTTATTACCGTCATGATGATGGGCTTAGCGACGTTTTGCATGGGACTCTTACCGACCTACGCTATGTTTGGCGTTGGAGCTCCAATCTTGCTCGTCTTGTTACGCCTCATTCAAGGCTTCGCGGGCGGGGCGGAGCAGAGTGGGGCCGTCATTCTGGTGTCGGAATTCGCGCCCTCGAACAGACGAGGCTTCTATGCGAGCTTGCCGCTCGTCGGTATCCAGATCGGTATTCTGGTGGCGGCGGGCGTTTTTGCCATCTTCTCGTCTATGCCTAGAGCGGACTTTTTAGCCTGGGGCTGGCGCGTGCCTTTCTTGCTCAGTATCGTCGTCATAGGACTCGGTCTCTACCTGCGGCTACACCTTAAAGAGACTCCTGCGTTTGCTGAAGTCAAGGAGAACGTGGCAAAGGAAAAATCTCCCATTGCACAGATATTCCGCACGCGCAGAACGACCAAAGACTTCTTCCTGGCCTTTGGCTCGCGCATAGGAGAGAACGGCGGGTCCTACATCTTCCAGACCTTCGTGCTGTCATACCTTGTGTTGCTCCACGTGGAGAGCTTAATCGGACTGATAGGGATACTTATCACCTCAGTAGTGGCGCTCTTCACGCTGCCATTCTTTGGAAACCTCTCAGACCGCATTGGACGCCGACCGGTCTTTATAGGTGGAGCGATCTTTATGGCACTCTTCGCCTTCCCCTACTTTCTATTGTTGAACACTAAATCACCCTTTCTCATCGTCATCGCCATCATCCTGAGTTACGCCATCGGCACCATGAGCATGCTCGCCGGAGAACTCGCCTTCTTCAGCGAACTCTTCCCCACGCAGGCGCGCTACACGGGAGTCGCCCTGGCCCGTGAGCTCTCAGCGCCGATTGCTGGAGGTATCGCGCCGTTCGTCGCCGTCGCATTGCTTTCGTGGACTGGTTGGTGGGCCGTCGCCATCTACATCATGGTACTGGCCCTGATAAGCGCAGTATCCGTCTTCCTCGCGCCGGAAACGTATAAAAGAGACATCAAAAACATCGAGGCTGAAGAAGATAGTCCGGTATTACAGGTTCGGCCGAATGTTGACGTTGGATAAATAGTAAATGAGTGCAAGTGGTGATGGGGCAACGGACGCAATAAATACGCTTCCTAATGGAAAAGCAGCTTTTCCATTAGGAAGCGTATTTATTGCGTCCGTTGCCCCATCACCACTTGCTACAAGAAAGAAGAGGACGCAAGTGATTCTTGACCAGTTTCGTCTTGACGGAAAAGTGGCCATCGTCACCGGAGGGAATCGTGGCCTGGGGGCTGGCATGGCGATCGGGCTGGCCGAAGCAGGGGCTGACATCGTCTCGATCCAGCGCTCATCCTTCATTGAGGCAGTGGCGGAACGGATCAGTAGCATCCGACGCTTCCTTCCACTTACCCTTGATATTGGAACTGAGACGGCAGCCCAGCAAGCGCTAGATGCAACCCTCTCAGCCTTTGGGCGCGTCGATATTCTCGTCAACAACGCCGGTGTGCAGCGCCGTGCACCCGCCGTCGATTTCTCTCTTGAAGATTGGGATGCCGTTCTCAACGTCAACCTGCGCGCCGTCTTCCTCTTCTGCCAGGTCTTTGGGCGGCACATGTTGCAGCAAGGGAGCGGCAAGATCATCAACATTGCCTCACTTCTATCTGTGCAGGGCGGCATCACCATACCAGCTTATACTGCCAGTAAACATGCCGTTGCTGGCTTGACGAAAGCACTCTGCAACGAATGGGCCAGCAAGGGCGTCAACGTCAACGCCATCGCCCCCGGCTACATGGACACCGACCTCAACGTTGCCCTGCTAGCAAATACCGAGCGGAACAGGCAGATCAGCGAGCGCATCCCCGCCGGCCGCTGGGGAAAGCCAGAAGACATGGCCGGAGCCGCCGTCTTCCTCGCCTCATCCGCCTCCGATTATTTACACGGCCATATGATCGTTGTAGATGGCGGCTGGCTCGCACGCTAACCTCAGTGATCACTGACGCCTGTCAGCCCAAGATCGTTATTTATAGTGGTCCCGGTGATAACGTAGTGAGCCACATTCGAATCTCCCCTCTTGTAGTGGAATGCTCTTGTGGCTTCATTGTTATTACCCGCTACAACCATAGCATACAACGAAACGTCAGTATCGTCTGGGACATCGAAGTTCCCTGGATCTGCTGTTCCTGCGAAGCCAAGGGTAATGTCCCCAGTGCGACGCGAGAACTGCTTCTCACCATTCTCATCCCGGTACGTAAACCCGAGCTGGACGACAAACCCGCCTCCGTTTTTCAGAGTCATTTTCCCGATTGTCTGCAATGCCATAACCTGTCCTGCCTTTCTTTTGGGCTTCAACTACTCTCGATTGTTACTATTATTCAGCACATTACACAGAGATTACTCCCTGTATGCCCCTAAGTACATTCAAGGAACGAACGCGCAGTAGCACTCTGTTCCTAAGAAACTTCTGCGCCGCGTCATATCCCTTACAGAGTGTTTGATTCTCATCACGGTGGGCCTCTCTCATCGCTCATGCATCCGCACGCCTTCGGCGTGCCTGATTCTTTTTATTCATCTTGCTTTTTTTACATACTTTGGGCTGAGCCCAAAGTATGTAAAAAAAGCAAGATGAATAAAAAGAATCATTTCGAGCAGCGAAGCTGCGTAAAATCATCAGCTAAGAACGTGATGGCGATGGGCATCAAACACTCTCTTAGAAGTTGTGTTGATTGTACTTAGGTATAGTCAAGCGACCTTTTTGGGCATGAGCAGATAAAGTTTACAGGCACACCCGTAATAGGCCCAGGCTTCCAGTTCGTCAGCACCTAAATACAATCAAACATCCTCACCCCTTGTTAAAGTTGTATGCTCGTGTTTCCGCTGCTACATCCTTGAAAAGGAGCACAAGCTTCACCACTGATTTGGAGCACTTGTGTGGTAAAATCGTAGGTGAATGCGGCTTGGGCCTTCAGACCGAAAGCTCCACCTCCAAGCGTGCATTGTGGACTTGTAGGAATAAGATGACATTCACCTAAGGAAATGCCTAGGAGTTTCACTGCTATATCGACTTCGTTGTCCTGAACGTTATAGCAGACCTCCATATAGGTCAGAAACCCGATACAACCAGATAAACTAGCAACCTTTCCCTTCAAAGTATCTGGCCTACTCGTACTTGGAGCAATGTTGCCGTTAATGTGTGGGAGTGTATCGATAGTTGGATCTGTCGATAGGGATTTAATCGGCATAGCTAACCTCCTTAAGGTGTTGTCAACGGGCTAACTGGAAATTTCCTGCGCGCCCTTCGAGATCCACCCAGGCTCCTTGGATCATATTCGTATCTGGGAGTACTAGATAACTACTGAACGTCGCATAGTATTCAGTCTCTTGGTTCGTTTGCACAATTGAGATAGCTGTTCCACGTATTGAAGAAAACACGCGTGCTACAAATTGGCTAGGATCACTTATAGTGGTGTAGTGGCCGTGAAACTCACCATTTTGTCCGAGACTAAATTCCAGCCTCAACGTTTGATCTGGTGGATCACTCACTTTTCCATCTAGAGTAAAATCGCCGGTAAGAACCCATGTGCCTTGCAAATCTAGTGCCATGATGATCTCCTTATCCACAGTATTGAACAGATCAGGTTTGTTGGGAACGGGCGAAAAACACTACGCAATCCAGATATCCGATCCTTCTTCACTCAATTCTAGCCGGTGTCCACGCTCGAATGCGCCGTCAGAACTGAGGAATTCTCGCAAGGAGGCGAGGGAACAGCAGCGAAGGCTTCCTCCTCAGAACTGAGGAGGAGATTGTGTCGAAGAGGCGGAAGGTTCAGATGATGGAGCGAGAACCACCGTCGTAATGGTGGGAAACGCTGTAGTGTTGTTCGCTCGGAAAGAGGAAGCGAACCTCACAGCAGACAGTGTTCCATAGCGTAGCGAGTTGCAGCGCTACGCGAGCTGACGCCCAGTTTGCTGTAGATCGAGCGCACATGTGAATTGACCGTGACCAGCCCGATGACGAGCTGCTCTGCAATCTGCGCACTGGTCAATCCCTGTGCAAGCAGACGCAGAACTTCTCGCTCTCGTTGTGTGAGATTGACTGGAGAGGCACCGAGCTGCACAGATTGGGAATGTGATGGTTCTGTTGATGGTTGCCGAGAGAATGAGACTGTTGCTTGCACATTGAGGAGTTGCTCTAGCGTCATCGCCTGCCCCTCATTCCATGCGGCTGTGAAGGACTGCTCATCAAGGTGTGTACGTACCGTCACTACTATTTGATCATAATCCAGGTGGATACGTAGAGCCAGCGCGACCCATGCATCTGCTCCCAGATCAGAGATCGTCCTGTTGACGGAATCGTAGAGCACCTTAGCTTTCCCCCACAGACGTATCGCTGGCACGAACTGGCCTCGTGCCGCCAGAGTTGCCCCTATCCCCAGTAGATAGGTTACAACTGTCGTTGTATTGCCCAGTTCAATAGCCCTCCGGCAGATCTCCCTATACACGATGGAGATAGCGACGTAATCACCACCTATGCATGTGAGTGCATGCAAGGCACGCATAGTCATATGCGGTTCACCTATCTGCTGACATAACGCGAGGCTCTCTTCAGCCAAGCTTCGTGCCTGGACGTGATCACCGAGCCAATGGCAGCTATAGGCTGAGAGATAGAGCGCCTCAGCCAGTCGCCATTGATCCGACTGTCCTCTGAGTAATGGCAAGCTCTCCTGGGTCAGTGCTGTCAGTGTGACAGAGTTACCCGCTTCAAGGGCCAAATGTCCGAGAAAGTTCAGAGCAATGCCCAGACCTCGTGCGTCTCCCTCCGCTCGCATCAGTTCCAGATGTGCCTTCCCATATGCTAGTTGCTGGAGAGTATCGCCTCGATAGTGTGCAAGGAGGGAAGCAGTATAGAGGGCTTTGGCTTTTGCCCAGGCGGCCACGGCGAGGGTATGTTCTTGATGGAGCGAAAGTGCCTGTGTGATCCATTGATAGCCCTCACTCACATGGTCCAGCAGCCAGAAGATCCAGAGTGCTCCCATCATTCGAAAGGCTGACTCCGCATCATACGTGTCATGAAACCAGCATAAGGCTGCCCGAAAATTATCATGTTCTCTCTCCAGCCGCTTCACCCACTGTGTTTGTTCCACACTGATCAGTTTTCCCTCTGCCTCCTCAGCAAATGCCAGATAGTACTGTGCATGCACCCGTTGGATGGACGGCATCTCTCCGTTGTCCTCCAAACACTCCTGTCCATACTCACGAATCGTCTCTAGCATCACGAAGCGCGGCTCTTCTTCCTCTCGTCGGATGACTTGCACTAGATTCTGATCAAGCAGCGTCGTCACCATATTCACTACTTCTCTCCCCTGGCTGCGAGCACTCCACAGTGTTTCAACGGTCTCTAGCGTACATCCCCCGACGAAGACACTCAGGTGCCGGAAGAGATGTTGCTCTTCTGAAGCGAGCAGGTCATAGCTCCAAGCAATGGTCTGGCGCAAGGTCTGTTGGCGCTCCGGCGCATCCCGAGCGCCGTTTGTTAAGAGTGGCAAGAGATGCCTCATTCGTGCGAGGAGCGCTTGCGGAGAGAAGAGTTTCATGTGGACGGCTGCCAACTCAAGCGCTAAAGGTAAACCGTCCAAATACGCACAAATCTTGGCGATGGACTGGGCATTGCTTGTGGTCATCTGGAAAGCAGGTAAGATGGCGTGGACCCGTTGTAGAAAGAGCACAATGGCAGCATACTGCGTAAGCGCTTCGCTTGTAGGAAGAGCGGTAAGATCAGGCAACGCCAGAGGGAGGACCAAAAACTCATGTTCTCCACGCAGATGCAGAACGCTTCGGCTGGTCACCAGAATCTTGAGGAAGGGACACGCCACTAGCAGATCGCTCAGCAATGGAGCGGCTTCGATGAGCTGCTCAAAATTATCAAGCAGCAGCAACAAGGATTTCTGGTGCAGGAACGCCTTCAGCAGTTCGAGTAGGGATTGATTGGGCAGTTCCTTGAGAACCAGTGCCTGGGTAATGGTGGAGGTAACCAGGCTGGGATCGCGAACGGGAGCCAGCGAGACGAAATACACCCCATCGGCAAAGAAGTTCCTTACCTCGGTTCCAACCTCTAGAGCCAGGCGCGTTTTCCCAACTCCACCTGTGCCAGCCAGTGTCACTAAACGCACTTTGGGTTGTTGCAGCAAGGCACAGAGAGCTGTTACCTCCTGTTCGCGCCCAACAAGCGGCGTGAGCGGGATCGGAAGATTGTGTTGAGAAAGGCTCGTCTCCCCCTTGGGAAGTGGTTCTGGAAATAGAACGATTTCACTCTGCATCTCTACTCTCTCCCTTTCTGTCCATGCAATCTTCTCCGCATCCTGCCGCAAATCCTGCTTGGTTCCACGAATAGAAAGTATGGCGGTGTCAAGCGAGCCGTAGCCCATAATCTGTATGAGTCGATGTAAAAAGAACCACTTCTACTATGCGGTAGCCAAAGCGAGAGTGCAGATCGTGTGGACTCACATCAAGCATTGGCGTATTTGTTGATCAAAAGCCCCAATGCTCGTTAAACGCGCAGTAAACAGAATAGATCCCAACTCTAAAACGCTACTGACCTCTATTTCTAGCACTTGAGTTTTCTTGTTTGAAAATATGCATCTCTATCAAGTAGGAGATGCGGATAACTCTTGTTATCCGCGATCAACTCATCCGTCTTCTGCTGATAATACGCATTTTTGCTTAAGTAATTAGAAAGAAATTATAGAATTAAATTGTAAAAGAATCTAAAAGGGCACGAGGTGATAGAGCATCATCGAACGTGCTCTTTTCTTTACATCAAATTGTATCAAATTATGTCTTTGATGCATTATAAAGATAGGGGTTTGAACAATTTCATTATGGTTTCATGTCCGTTTGCTATAGTGTTAGATAGATATATTGGTATGTTATTTTCTAACCCTTTTTTCTAACCATCGAAGAAGGGATTGTATATGAGAAAAAGCGCATAGAGTAAGATGAAGAGTTCAAGAGGAGTAATGAACCTATGGATATGGTGGTAGATACATTAGAGGAGGTGAGGGAGACAGGGATTCCCTCTTATGATGCGGTTGTTGTAGGAGCGGGTCCATATGGGCTCTCGGCCGCGGCGCATCTACAGGCGCGTGGGCTGAAGATAGCCATTTTTGGCAAGCCGATGAGCTTCTGGAGTGAGCACATGCCTGAAGGGATGCGTATGCGCTCGTATTGGTGGGCGACCAACTTCTCTGATCCCGATAAAAAGTACGATTTGCATCATTATGCGAAGGCTACAGGAGCGTTTGAGCAAGATCCATTTTGGTTGAGCACAGTCGTAGATTATGGTCTGTGGTTTCAAAAGCAGGCCGTGCCGACGGTCGATGAGACGTATGTGACGGAGATAGTGAACGAGGGGGGGCGCTTTGAAATCACGCTGGCCGATGGGCGGGTGGTGCAGAGTGCGGCTGTGGTGATGGCGGTAGGGCTTGCATACTATACTTATAGGCCAGATGAGTACGCGCAACTGCCGGCTGGGCTTGTCTCGCATACTACAGACTATGGAAAGTTAGATGTCCTGGCGAGCAAGCGTGTCATCGTGGTTGGCGGCGGGCAGAGCGCCTTTGAGATCTCCGCGCTGTTGTATGAGAATGGCGGCTCTGTCGATCTAGTCGTCCGACGACCTGTGCGCTGGATACGTGAGCAGAATCCAAAGATGCCGGCTGTGCTCAGAGAATTGCGCGCACCAAAGGCCGGCATGGGTGTGGGCTGGTCCAACCTGATCCTGGAAAAATATCCCTACTTCTTTCAGCGCTGGCCCCAGCACTACAAAGACCACTACCTGCTCACCCGCAACGTCTCGGCTGCATCGACGTGGCTCAAAGAACGCACGGCCGAAAAAGTGCGCATCCACGACAACATCCACGTTCGGCGCGTCGAGCACAACGACACGATCGTTTGCTTGACGCTCTCGAATGGAGAGACGCTAGAGGCGGATCATGTAATGCTCGCCACCGGCTATCAAGCAGACATCAGCCGCCTGACGCTACTCCACAGGAACATTATTGATAGAATACAGACGTACATGGGCTATCCAGTTTTGAGGAAGGACTTCGAGAGCAGCGTGCCGGGGCTCCACTTCCTGGGCTTCTCCGCTCAGCGCAGCTTTGGACCGCTGTACCGCTTTGTTGTCGGTGTAGAACCTGCCGCGCGCGGCGTTACACAGGCAATCGCACAGCGAGTGAGGTCTGCTAGATAGATAAGCGCAAGCTTGTTACAATGATGCAATTCTGGTTCATACAGTATTGCATCGTTGTAACAAGCTTGCAATAAAATATGTATAGTAAAAAAGGGGTATTATATTGACAGTAAAGCATATATTTTAGTATGCTTTTAGGGCAATACCTTATCTCTTGTATACAAATGTCATCTTCGCAGATCTTATGGGCGCTTTTTCTCACTTTTTTAAAGTATGTATAGAGAAAATTTTTATTTTTTTTGATATTGCTAAGTGGAGAGAAATGATTATTTCTAGTCGCTGTAGTAGTGTATTAGAGGGGAACATTTTATGATATGTCCACGTTGTGGCCATGAGCTAAAAGAAGGCCAGAGCACCTGTTCGCACTGTGACTTTATCCTACAGAGCTCTTCCCCTACTGACAATTGGTCTGAGGGAGTACTGCAAGCCAGACAAAGGAATCTATCGTCGGGACGAAGAATAGGTTATCTGCAGAATGGTACAAATAAGCATGCTCCGCAAAACGCTTCATCCTCTTTTGGATCTCAGGATCAGTTCTCTGAGCAGCGTTCCCCTTTGCGTGCTACACGCTTCACGACAAATCCCTCACTGCAAAATGAAAGACAGGGACAGAGCCTGACGCAGCCATCTTTAGCCGTCGTATCCCCTGCATCGCGCGCTCCCGAATCTCCATCGATGAATACAGATGCTATGCTTATGCCTGATGCGCTTATTGGAGAGGGCCGCTATCGTCTCACTGGTCAGCGGAGCTATCAAAAGTGGTCTAGCAACGCCTACGAGACACACTGGTACGCTCGTGACTTGCAGCAGGAAATGAAAAGCGTGCTCATCTGTGAAATGGGACTTGGGGATGTAAAAGTAGTTGACAGACAGATCTGCCTGCGTACTGCGATGAAGACGCTCTTTGCTGCGAGTGGACAGGCGCAAATTCCCACCCTTACAAATGTTTTTCGAGAAGGTGGACGTGATTTTTTTGTCTTTACAGCGTTAGAAGGCGAATCGCTCATGCAGCATCTACAGCGGACTGGGCAGCGATTACAGGAGCAGGAGATGATCGAGTGCTGTCTGCAAGTAGTTGAATCGCTAGAAGCGATTGTAAGGCAAGACCCTCCTATAGTGCATGGTCGCATTAGCCCGGAAAATATTCTATACTCATCCAATGGTCGATGGAGTCTCACAAATTTTTCGGTTGTTCTTGCCGGCGGTGCATATCACTATTTTCAGAATATTGATTCTTCCGTGCTCTCGCCATTTACTCCTCCTGATTTTACAGAGGCTGGCATAGATCCCCGGCTAGACATCTACTCTTTACTCGCAACCTCGTATTATACAGTAGTGGGAGACTTTCCAAAGGGGCCAGACAGTAGTGTTCCTGGGGGGCAACAGTTACAAATGTTCGTCTCGCCGCCCTTCGCTGCCATCCTTATGAAAGGGCTACGTCCCCTGGTTCATCAGCGCTACCAGCATCCCTCCGAATTGCGTCAAAACCTTCTATCTCTGCTCCCTCCGATAGATACATTAATGTCTATAAATGAGGAGGAGAGAAATGAGGTGGTGATCCAGGAGGTGACGCGGATAGATCCTGTATCTCCCATACATCCCATCGGCTCTGAGCCTATAGATCCTGTTGCAAAGGTCTTTTCATCACTGAATTTCTCAGACGAGGAAGAGATAGCAGCGAAGGATCTGCTTCCTCGACCGGAAGAATTACCCCCTTTCCCACAAAGAAATGATGCGCTTGCCGCCACTCTGTGGATGGTCGGTCTGCTAATCTGCTTGCTTATACCGATTATCTTAAAGTGATGCTGGATGAGCAAATGAGCAAAGGTTATAAATAACATGGTGAATGTATTTAAGAATCTCCCCATCTTTCGTCGCCTTTTCCTGGCCTTTTTTCTGGCTGTATTAATTCCTGACATCATCATTATCTTGATGGGAAGTATCTATACTGGTGTGCTGAACTCGCATGGAATTGGCTCTTCGCAGACGGGTCCCTTGCTCTTGGGAACCGTCATTGCCCTGCTGCTCTCCACCGGCATAGTGATTACGCTAGGCTATATCGTAAATATCACTATCACGCAGCCGCTCCGCCAGCTTGCATCTCTAACCAGGCGGATCAGGCAGGGAGACACGAAAGTGCGTGCCCAGGTCTCCGGTCGCGATGAAATCTCCGTGGTAGCAAGCTCAATGAATAGTATGCTGGACAACATTGTGCGGCTGATTCAAGAGACTGAGGGGCAGCGCGATCATTTACAGTCGCAGGTGGAGAAGCTTGTCAGTGAGGTGAGTGGAGTTGGTGAGGGCGACCTGCGCATTCAGGCTGAGATGACTGCTGATTCACTTGGAGTGCTGGCCGACTCATTTAACTACATGGTGGGGGAGCTCAGTAATCTTATCATCCGCGTAAAAAGGGTTGCCCTGGAGGTTGGTTCTTCAGCGAGCAACACATATAGGCAGATGACCGAACTTGTGCGCGTCTCCGATGGGCAACTGCAGCAGATGAGCGTCGCCGCAGGACAGGTTGAGCAGATGAATCAATCGAGTCGCCGGGCGGCTGAAAGGATTCTGGTGCTGGACAAGGCTGCAAGTGCCGCGCGCCTCTCCGCGCAAAGCGGACGCAGCACAGTCGAGCGCACAATTGAAGGCATGGAGCGCATCAATACAAATGTCCAGAAGTCAGCCAGACAAGTGCTGATCCTGGAAGATCATTCGCGCGAAATCAACGAGGTCGTTGAAGTTATTTCTACTATTGCGCATCTAACTAATCGGCTGGCGCTGGATGCGGCAATCCAGGCTGCTATGGCTGGCGAGAACGGAAAGGGCTTTCGCACTATCGCCGACGATATTCGTCGCCTCTCGGAGCGTGCCAAAGAGCAGACGGGCCTCATCACACAGAGCGTACGGCGAGTTCGTGAGGATATCGGGACGGCAACTGACTCGATGCAAGAGACGGCAAGCGAGACGGCAGAGGATGTCACACTGGTCAGAGAAACGGGCCAAGTATTCGAGAGAATCTATACAACAATTGAGGAGCAGGCTCAGGAGATTGAAGTGGTAAGCCAGATGGTGCGCATACTGCTGGAATCCTCAAGCTCTGTGGCTCAGATCGTGCAAGGAGTCTCTACCTCTTCTCAGCAGAGCGCGGCAAGTACCCGCGACGCCGCTCGCAATATGGAGACCCTATCCGAACGAGCAGAACAACTACTCAGATCAGTTGAAGCCTTCAAACTAAGAGAAGATGTGCTCTATCCCGCTGCCTCGATTAGAGCGATCAGCGGAACAATGAGCCCTTTTGACGTGAGATAAACTTCAGTATCGTAGCAGCAAAGATGGATGATGGCTATTTCTTAAACAGCCATCATCTATTCTGTAATAATTAGTTCCTCCCTGCAGCTACGAACGATGCCACTTCCGGCTCAACCATCTCCAGGCTCTGAAGCTTCTTCTGATTGAGAAGAAGCAGGCGGACGGCGACCACGATCAGCCAGACGATCCAGAGGCTATAGCTAATCAGGTAGATCAGCGTCACCGCAGGAATAGTGGTCGCGAAGTAGGCCGTGCTTGTCGGAAGAAAGGTCAGGCTCAGATCGCCAAGCGGATTGCCAAGAATGCCAATCGAGAAGAGAATGCCGAGCCAGCCCACCCACTTCCAGGTCGAGAAGAGGGGCGAGCGCAGGATCGCGATGCCAACCAGAACGCCCCAGGCCGCGTTAAACAAAAAGCCCAGGTGCTCACCAATAGTGTGGCCCGCATAGATGTTGAACGCTTGATAAAAGACGACAATGGCCTGCCGCGTAGCATCGCTGGTCTGAGGATTGGTATAGGTCGTAGCCAGGTAGGGCACGAGGAAGGGCCAGCGAATAAAGCCCAAAACCTGAAAGATCGCCGTCACAACGCCGACCGTAACTGTGATCTGAGAGAAGAGCGAGGGTCGTGGAGAGAGGATGCGCTGCACCAGAAAGGCCAGCGGGACCAAGAACAGAGAACTCAGCGCAAATGCATAATAAGTAGGAACAACAATAGCGCTAGTCTTCATGAACAAAGGAAAGACTACGGCGGCTGGCCTGGTCAAGATGGCTGGAAACTCGAATACTGCCTGTAAAATGATAGCGCAGACTGTAAGCAGAATAGACTCGATAATAAGAAAGATGGCGGTGCCTCTCGTAAGACGTGTCGTTAACATAGCATGATCTCCTCTTTTTATTGTTATTGATGGATACAAACTTGTTTGTTTTATCCTCTGAGGTAACCATACTGCCTTCCGTAACGAGAGAGTCAAGCAAAGAGTATGCTCAGAGGCGGAAGAATTGTCTTGTTTCGGTTTGGAGTAACTCTGACGCGTAACGAAGAGCTCCAGGATCTATTATCCTGGAGCTCTTCAACCTTTTAATGAAGGTGACCATATTGTTCTTTCCTACGCGTGCAAAGCTTGCGAGGGATGTGCAATGTTTTCAGTAGTGTTACGCAAGAAGCTCTGGATAAGGGCGATAGTCTGGGCTGGCAGTTCTAGCTCAAAGGTGGCGCGGGCACGTTTGATGAACCTCAATGGAATGTTTGGGTAGAGGGCGGCGAGCCGTTCACCTGACTGGCGTCCGACTATACGTTCTTGTGTGCCCCAGATCATTATCGACGGAACGCGCAAACCGTGCAGATAGGGGACGATGTCGTAACGCAGGTCACCAGAGAGGAAGGGGAGCGCAGAGTAGGCCGCGCCGGGCTGCCGCGCTGAATACAAAAATCCATCTACAATCTCGTGGCTCACTGCCTTTGCTTCGTAAAAGCCCTGTGACTGTAGCCAGGAGCGCAGGATGAAGCGGCGGTGAAAGAGTGCGCGATACAAAATCACGTTGAGAGGTGCCGTACGAGCCAGAGGCGTCAGAGTGTTGCGCTGGACAAACTTGAAATCGTCCCGGCCGAAGTCCTTGCCGCCAGAGGGCGTCATGAGCATGAGAGAAGAGAAGCGCTCAGGTGTGCTCTGGGCCAGGGAGGCCGCGAAACCAGCGGCGAGCGATTGTGCCACGACATGTGCAGGCTGCTCGACATACTGAAGGAGCGCGTCGAGTTGATCGACATAGTCCGGAAAGAGCAAGTAGCGGCGCGGATGCTCTGACAGGCCCCAGCCAACCCAATCAGGCACGATGACACGGTACTGGTTTACAAAGGCGGGTGCTATCTTGCTCCACGTCCACGATGAGGCTCCGCCGCCGATGCCGTGCAGGAAGACGAGCGGCTGCCCGGTGCCCGCCTCATAATAATTCATCCTGCCCGTCGGCGTCATAAGCGAGCGCCTTTTAAATCCGTGAATGGTGTAGTCCACAGTCGGGTCATCTATCTTCCGCTTATGTAGGGCTACAATACTTAACAGTGTCGCGAGGCCCGCCACAAAAGTCCAGACCTGTTTCCTTTGAGAGTTCATCATGATTCTCGATTGTCCTTTCCGTTGATTTTCTAGCGCAGAAGTACGAGCAAACCGTATCGAGCATAAAGAAACTTTTGGTTATAATTCGATAACCGTTGAACAAAAAATCAGAGAACATTTTTGTTCTCTTTTTGCTGAGATTCCTGAGTCACGCCATGCAGAAACAACTGAACAATCAAGCGCGCCTGTTCAGCCACACTCTGGCGAGCCTCAGACACCAGTTCATAGGACGACTGGGATGCAAAGAAATCGATACTATTCAGAAAGAGTAGCGCGGTCATCATAGGACTAACGCCCCCTTGAGATGACGAACGAATCAGGCCCCGGTGCATCCCATTTTCAAAGAGAGAGGCGAGGGGCTGGACCAGCCCCTCAATAAAGGCGCGTTCGATCATCTCCTGCGCCTCCTTCCTCAGCTCGTTGCTCATATCATGCGTCATCATACCGATATCGTGATGTGTATTATTGAGAAGATAGAGGGCGGCCAGGCGCAAACGTTCAGCCACCGGAATTTCGCGCTGAACAATACGCTCAAGGGCCGTCTTGACCTGCGCCACCTCTAGCAGTAGCATAGATGTATACACCTCTTGCTTATCGGCGAAATGCTTGTAGAGCGCAGGTTGAGTAATGCCACAGGACTCAGCAATCTGACGCGTCGTCACCGCCCGATAGCCGTGAGCTGCGAACAGATGCTGGGCAGCTTGCAGGATCAAGCGACGAGTCTCGCCCGCCTCCTTTGCTCCTCCCCGCCGCCTTAATTTTTTTGACGCATCCCGCGACATGCTAGTGCCTTGAATGAAAGGTTATCATATTATAACTATTATACAAGATAAAGAATGAGAATATCAAGGGGTGATGAACTTTTTTCATAGAGTGTGTCCGAAGCCCATCACCACCACGTTCTCGCGCCTTCGGCGCTCGTTACTGTAGTGTATAATTTTACTTTTTCTACATTTTTAAGCGAAGCTTAAAAATGTAGAAAAAGTAAAATTATACACTACAGTCTATTCAGGCAGCGAAGCTGCACTCTCTCGTCTCCTAAGAATGTGGATGCGATGAGCCTCGGACACACTCAGAGAAACTACTAGCTTAACGAGCGGATGTAGCGATAATGCGCAGCATAACTCCTGTGCATGCTCCATAGAATACTCCTATGAACATACCTGCTAGCAGAGTTAAAAGAATCAGGATCGTTGAAGTGAGAGAGGCGACGCCGAAGAGCGATTGCAGAAGAATGTCGATGGCAACGCCCGGCAGGACGATACCGACTGTGCTAGCAACGGGCCAGAGGAGCCAGAAGAGATTTAGACGTGAGCGTGTGAAAAGCATAACAAGCATCTGAGCAAGAGAGAGAGCGAGTGCAAGAATAAGCGAGCGAACCAGGACCAGTTGTATGTTGTGCCAGAAGACGACGGTCGCAAGCTGCCCGCTATCGATAGACGGAATAAGCGTATTCCAGTTCAGCAGGACAATCAAAGCGCCAATCTCAAATCCAATCACGGACGAGATAAGCCAGAATCGAAAGCCTCGCACACTACGGAACAAGACAAAGCCTTGCAGCAGGCCAATACAGAAAGCGTAGATACCGAAAAGCATCGTCGCCGCGAACAAGAAGCCCGATTGGCTAAACAAAGAGAAAAGCAAGCCAAGAAGAGCGTTTGCCCCAATCCAACGCCTTCCTCTTGCTGAACTCCACGTCAAAACGTGTCGATAATCAGGGTTAGTTGCAGCCGCTGCCATAATTGCCCCCATGAAACGAAAAATAATAGTATCTTGATCGTAGCTGATAGGATCAGAAAAAGCAAGCTATACTGGAGGAGTGAGGTGAATTTTCATGAAACGCTTGAGTTAGTCAAACCAGCCGTTGAGCATGGCCCGGCCTACCTGGCGATGGTTGACGAATCTATCCAGGCTGGTGAAGAATATGGTCACAACAACGTCGAACTGGCTCGAAAGGACTTCGCGCAGTTTGTACGTGAGCTTGAGGAGGAGGCAGCAGGGATAGGTCTGCCGCCCGGTATCCCTGCTCAGCAGACCTATCTCCTCCTCAAGAACGGCCGATTGGTCGTCGGCGAGATCCGCTTCCGGCCAAACTTGACACCACCGTACGAAAAATATTCCGGGCATGTCGGCTACAATATCAGTCCGTCGCAACGGGGCAAAGGCTATGCCACGCGCCAATTAGCTCTGCTTCTAGATAAGGCGCATAAGCTGAAACTTCCAGGTATCTCGTTGACCATTAATGGTGAAAATCCGGCCTCGGTGCGCGTGATTGAGAAGAACGGAGGCAAACTGCTACGGGTCATCGAAAATCCAGTAAAGGCGCGGGTTATCGTTACTGACGACAACGAATTACGAGTCGTAGACATAGTGCGAACCGGTCAGAAGTTGGACCTCTATTGGATCAGCTTAACTTGAACTGTGAAAGAGATTGTAACTGAACCATTTCTTGTTTTTGCGCTCGCTCTTGCCCGCCGCACAGCTAAGCAAGTAATATTTTTACGACACCCACAAAAAGGGGGTTGTAAGATCGAGTAATGCTTGTGCTAGCGTCGCAGGTGCCCAGAGCAGATCGTGACCACCGGGATATTCAGTATAGGTTACATCATAACCCCTTGCTCGCAATACATCGCGGATAAAACGATTGCTTTGTATCGCATTGGGGCCACCATCTGGCGAACCATGGCCCATCTCATCGCGTTCCAGCATGCCAACGTCGAGGTAGAAACGCTGGGGAACAAGCGCACGTTGTTGTATCTCTCGCTCTAAACGTTGGTAAGCCCGCTCGGTTGGTGGGCCGGAGTGAAATGAGCCGGTGTGGCTATAAATGTTGCCGAAGCGTTCGGGGTGGCGCAGGCCGGTGTACATGGCGGCGATGCCTCCCATGCTTGCTCCTGCCACTATAGATAGGGCCGGGTCGCGAGTGATGGCGTAGTGCTGCTGAATGTATGGAAGGAGTTCCTGCATCACGCAGGTGAAGAAAGGTTCGTAAAAGCCCATTTCCTGCATGCGATCCTTGCGGCAAAGATGTCCAAACAGGACAGCAACGAGTGGAGGGATAGCTCCGGCTGCAATCAGATTATCAAGCAGCGTTGATGCTGGAATGACCTCTGTGTAGGTCCAGGTATCGTAGAGGAGTAACAGGGGATACGGATCGTTGTCAGCGTGATAGTTGTAGGGCGTGTAGACGGCGAGGCGATAATCATGACCGACGGTGCTACTGCTGAAGAGTTGAGAATGCAAGATGTCACGTGGAGTTTCTTGTTTGAGCTCAAGCCACGGAATTTCCGGCGGCGCGGCAGGTAGCTCCACGATACCCAGATGCATCTCTTTATCGAGAAAGACGCTAACCTCATCAGGCGGAACATGGAGAGTGTGCTTGCTCAACGGATCAGAAACTGGCTCGTTGTTGACAAAGAAATGATAGGTAGCACGAACAGTCGCGGGAAGCTGATAGGTTCTGTACCAGATATCACTGTCGCCTAGCTGAAATAAGGAATGCGCCATACTCCTGCTGTTTAAGAGTCCGCCCATGCTACAAGTGATCTTATCTCGTTTGCTAGCTTGCTGATCACGCCAGAGCAAGGTAACCAGGAATTGATCATTGCCAGCCGACTCAACGAGCGGTGTACCCTCAGCCTCAATCTCTTGCCAGAAACCTTGTGTTTCGCTTTCTTGCGTCAATGATTTTTGCAGAGCTATCAGGCGTGGACTGTGAAGACCCTCAAGAGCTTCCATGAACGTCTCCTTTCATATCATATAGTCGAAAATGCTCTGAGATCTGATATACTACAAATGATATTGTAACACATTAAACTCTGTACAAATTATCGTTTAAGGGTACGCTTATGCCAACACGGACCGGCTACAGTAATCGAAGTATATGTACTTATGAAGTCAATGCGTTGTGTTAACACTCTATATCGAGCAAATATTTAATTGTTAAGATCGTGATGCTACTAGGTTTGTGATAATGGTGCTGATAGCGACCGCTATGAGGACGACTACGCAAGCGAGTGTGGCGGCGTAGAGGCCCGTATACTCGGCCAGGAAGCCCAGGCAGAGGACGGGCAGGCCCGCTCCAATATAGCCAATCACATAATAACTCGACAATACTTCGCCACGGTGGGCAGGTGGAGCAATAGAACTCATTAATGCTAAGCTGCCTCTCTGTGAGAGACCCTGTCCCATACCAGTTAGAATCGCGCTGGCGAGGAAGAGGAGAAGTGAAGCTGTGGATAGCGCGATCGGGAGCAGGATCAGAGCTATAGTAAGAATGCTCAGTCCGGTACCGATGGCAATGTGGAGTGGGACGCGTCGCAGGCTCAACTGCGTCAGGATCGAAGAGGCGAATACGATTGCCACAACCAGAGCGCCCACCGCCCGGTTATTAACATGCAGCAGGATAATCACAAAAGAGGGAGCGAGGCTCGCGAAGAGCGCCAGGACGGAGAAGCCGACCGCAACCGTAAAGGAAGCGACGATAAAGGGCAGGGCGATCGACGCTGGAACGCTCAGCTTTTGCGGACGCCAGGAGAAGCGCAGCAGGGTGGCAGGCGTGGTTTCGGGTAAGCGCCAGAGTCCTACAAGTGCTGGAAAAAGCAGTACCAGGTAGACGCCGTAGATCAGCTCAGTCGGCCAGGGAGCGTACTGCACAAGCAGGCCAGAGGTGAGCGCCCCCACGCAGAAGCCAACAATCATACTGGTCGAGCCCACCAGCGCTGCCGCCCTCGTGTTCCCCCGTGGATGCAACTCTACCAACGCCGCCGTGGCCGTTCCCGTACACAGCGCCACCGCGAAGCCGATCAGCAGGCGGGCGACAATCAGCCAGGCAACTCCCTGCGCTGCTAGAAAACCGAGTGTGCCCAGAAAACCCAGCCCGATCGCCGCAAGCAGCACACGCCGACGACCAACAATGTCCGAGAGGCGTCCCAGAGCCAGCAGAGCCAGGGCCACACCCGCGTAGTAGGCTGCGAAAATAACCGTCAGGATCGCAGTTGAAAAGTGCCAGCGGGCCTGATAGACGGTGTAGAGCGGTGTGGGCAGCATACTTCCCATGAGAATAAGAAAGAACACATAGGCAACGACCCAATATGCAACCGCGTGCGGCAGCGAACGGTTGCTTTCCATGTCTCGCTTTACCAACATGCTGTTGTTCAGCTCCATTTCGCTTGTGCCCTTACCGTGAGCCATAATCTTTCTCCTTTCACCTGTATGATGTTATTGACTGATTGGTAAAAAAGTCGGTCAAAAAAATTAACGTAGTGCGCTAAGGGTGATCTCGATGAGAGCATGAACCTCCGTTTCAGATAGGCCGGTTTTGCCGACGACGCGCAAGCCTTCGACCATGCAGAGCAGATAGCGGGCGGTCGTGGGCGCATCGCACTCTGCGCGGATCGAGCCTTGTTGCTGAGCATATCGAATAGCGTTTGTGAAAAGCTGCTCTATACGTTGAAATGTTGCTGTAATTCGAGCATGGACAACTGGATCGTGTGGCAGCATCTCCGACGTTGTGTTGGCGATGAAGCAGCCGCGCCGTCCGCTATCACCCACCGCCCTCTGCGCGAACTCATAGAGGTAGGTGCGTAAAGCATCTAGAGCATCGATCTCTACACCGGGTCCCTCCAGAACAGCCGCCATTGTCTGCTCAACCAGACTATCCGTGTAGCGATCAAAGGCAGCCAGGAACAATTGATGCTTATCGCCAAAGGCCGCGTAGAGACTTCCCCGCTTCAGGTGCATCGCCTCCGTCAGATCGGTGAGCGAGGTCGCATGATAGCCGTGCGACCAGAAGACATACATTGCATCCTCTAATGCACGATCGATATCAAACTCGCGCGGACGACCCATCCGCGATGGTTCTAGCTCGTCAGGCAAATGTTTTATAGGTTCCATAGCTATATTATGACCGATCGATCAAGAAGTGTCAAGAGGAGGTTACAGTTTCCTTTGAAGCGTGAAGGCGCTGATATGTGGTCCAGAGTGGCTGAAAGCTGAGACGCGACCAGAAGGAAGAAGCGCTGGGATTAGCTGGATTGAACCAGAGGACGTAGCCATCCAATTGAGACTGGAATGCGGGAAGGACATCTTCAATTGCCTGAACAAGCAAGCGGCCAATTCCCTGCCCCTGAAGATCCTCGCGCACACTCACGTTGTCGATACAGCAATACTGGCCGGGCGGTGTGAAGCCAGGCTCATCGGTAGGTTCAACCGACAGGAGCGTCATTTCCGCCATCGCCACAACCTTGTGATCCCGTTCCACTACGAGCACAAGAGGAGCGCCCGCTGCTAGCTCCACGCCCGTCCAGATCTGTCTCAGCTTACTACGAAAGGCTTGCAATACTTGAGGGCTGCTATGCACAAATGGCACGTAGGGTTTGTGAAAGAGCAGTTCATCTTCAAAGAGCTGAACAAGAGCCTCTTCATCATCGGGACGCGCTGGGCGAACGTGCAGCGAAGGTGAAGGAGTGGGCCGCGAAGGGAAAAAGGGCAGTAGAGGACGCAAGGCGCAAACGCTATCGAGTTGAAAGCTCTGCTCGCCTAAAAGTGGTTCCAGCCAGGAATTGCCTGCGGGCCAGCGAATAAGCTCGCCGGTAGTATCAGCGGAGCGCCAGAACGCGTCGAGCGCGATGAGCAGAGTTCTCAAAACCGCAGCTGAGTCTGCGTCCAGAGGATCGGGCAGAGTTAGATTCTGGACAATGCCGTTGCGAGCAGTTAAAAAAGACAGAAGGATGCTGTCCTGCCGCAATCCCCCATATGGCAGGCTCGGCATATCCACGTACTCGATCTTGCTCATCAAGAGCTACCAGAGGAAGTAGGGTGGAGGTGAGCGCGGACGTGATATCCATCTCAAGCTGGGCGCGAGAGCGGATCTTGTGACGGCGAAAGCCCTGGGCAAGCTGACGGCTTTCTTGCGCTGTGATGAGATCGACAATGGCAGAAACTTCTGTCGTCGTTGCGGCAGTAACATGAAGCGATTGAGCACTCACACACATTCTCCTCTCTCGCGTAGCGATAATCCCTCGCGACCATCGTCTCTTTTCTCAACAAAAAAGCGCTTCCAGAGCCCGCTTCCAAGAGCCCGCCGCTTTAGCGAGCGAATCCGCGCTTTAGCACGGCGTACATTTCATGCCAACGCATTTGTTCCATTTTTGTGTAGAGAGGCTTCTCTATCTCTAAAGTAAATTATAAGCTGTAAAAAGAGCAAAAAATTAGAAACGTGAATTACGTCGTGCTAAAGCGCGGATTCGCTCGCTAAAGCGGCGGGCTCTCAGGGCAAAACTTTACCATTGATGAGGTGGCAGTTGCGCGTCGATCACGGTTGGGCCGGAGCGGCGGGCGGCTTCCTGGATGGCCTGGGCAAGCTCTCTAGGCGTCTCCACGCGGATGCCGGTGGCGTGAAAGGCGCGGGCCAGTGCTACGTAATCGGGAGCGAGCAGATCCGTTGCAATATAACGATTGGGGAAGCGCTTCTGCTGATCCTTTTTCACGGTTGTAAAGGTTGAGTCGTTAAAGATGACGGCTATGACGGGCAGTTGCTCTTGCGCCGCCGTAGCTAACTCGCTGGCATTGAGCAAGAAGCCTCCATCGCCACAGAGGGTGAGCACTTTACGCTGAGGGGCGGCGACCTGCGCGCCCAGGGCGAGCGGGAGCCCACAGCCGATCGTACAGAACTCGGCGGGATGAATAAAAGTGCGCGGATTATACGTCGGCAGATATTGCGCACTGGCATAACCCAGCATCGTCATGTCCGCCACAATAATCGTATCCCTGGGCAGGTCCCGTAGTCCGTTGCGCACACCCTCCAGCATACTGAAGGTCTCGCCGTGGATGCGCAGCATATGGTTGTGGAGCGCCTCGCGCAGCTCTGACAGATTGGAGGGCGGAGTGCCGGGGCGTTGAGGATAGTCGCGCAACACGTACAGAAGTGCCTCTAGCGCCGCTTTAGCGTCAGTAGCAATTCCGATATGGGCAGGATAGTTATGCCCGATCTCAGCCGGATCAATATCGATATGGATCAATTGCGTGGAGAGCGGCAGACGCTGGCCCGCCGTCCGCTCCGAACCCAGCTTGCTCCCCACGACCAGCACCACATCGCACTGCGCCACAAAGGCGTCCAACTCTGGGGGTAGAGAATCGTTGGTAGCCACGACCAGGGGATGATCGGAGGGGAGTACATCATGGCTCTTGCTTCCCAGAATCACCGGTGCCTGTAATCGCTCCGCCAGTAGAGCCAGTTGCTCATTTGCCCGCGCCGCCGTAACGCCCGCGCCCGCGATAATCAGCGGACGCTTCGCCCGGCGCAAAAGCTGGACTGCGGCCACAATTGCCTCGGCCGAGGGGCGCGCAGGCTCTATTGGCGCTGGCACTGGAATCTCCACAGATGCCGTACTCTCCAGGAGATCGAGGGGAATCTGTAGATATGCACCGCGTGGGCGGCCCAGGCACATAGAACGGAAGGCATCGGCCAGCGCATCGGGAATCTCCTCCACATGGCTCACCGAGCGCGACCAGCCCGTCAATGCCTCCATCACACCCAACTGATCTTTGACCTCGTGCAGCTCGCCTCGCCCATGACCCTGCGACATTCGCGGCAGCGTACTACTGATAACCAGCAGGGGAACCGAATCCGCGTAGGCATTGGCAACCGGAGTCGCCACATTTGTAACGCCCGGCCCCGTAATCGTGCACACCACACCCACACGGCCCGATGCCCGCGCATAGCCCTCCGCCATAAAGCCCGCCCCCTGCTCATGGCGCGCCAGCACATGCCGCAGCCCCTCCTCATGATAGATAGCATCGTAAATAGGCAGCGTATGCACGCCGGGAATGCCAAAGATTGTATCGACAGAATGGGCGCGTAAAGTGGCAATAACCGCCTGTGCGCCCGTAAGATGTTGCCTGTTCGTCACCCGTCGGACCCCCTCTATTGGTCGGGTTATAGAGATAGCGAGAGGGCGTCTGAAGAGACACCCCTCTACTAGAATCGACCGTATTTTTCTGCTAGCTTATCATATTCAACGCCGTTGGTCATCATATTGGTACTAGTGCTCAGGGCTACGCAGTAGTTATTCTCGCTTGATTGTGTCTCGGAAGTGTGGGATGTTGGGTGGATTTCGGGGCAAACAGAGGAGGCAAGCGAGGTATACTGCTCTCTCAAGCTCGATTGTGTCTCTCTTTTTCGGGATGGACCCCCTTGTGTCGATCGCTCTCGTGTCATCGCATCTCTTTACCTCTTTCGTCGAGGGATTGTCGCATGTTTGGTTGTGGGCAGATCGGAGAGCTGCGATCGTTGCGCAACCGGAGTCGAAACATTCTGCAAGCGAATATCATCTAGCGTGTACGCTGTTCCTGAAAGCTGCGAGAAGGCACGAAGCACCTTCTCCGCAATCGCCCTGTCGGCAAAGCCCCCGATCTCGACGACATACGTCTCTGTGAGACTGACGCCCGCCTGCTGCGCAATCTCTTGTGTTGTGATCTTCGTTTGTTGTCGAATACTGAGCAGTGTCGGCTTCTTCATCTTATTCACAATACCTACCCGTTTCTTTACTCTATACTTCTACTAAGATGGTATCGTAGTGTGACACCTTCCGCGTTCCTCCTCTTCCAGCCCTTCTAGCCCAGGATCGCCCAATGTGCGTGTTGCCATCAGTGTCTCTGCCTCCTCATGCCTCCCGTCCTCAAGAAGCTGTAAAATATGTCCCGCCGCTCGCTCCATCCTCGCTTCAATGAAGGCATGGCGAGAGAAACCAGATGCCAATCCTGATAGACCCCATTGTGCTGCTGTATTCTCTTTTGCTATCCTTTGTCGTAGCTCTTCTAATTCACTTAATGCCATAATATCCTTCCTTGCAATTTCAATCAGCTACTATTTTATTTGGTAGAGAATTATTCGCTTTGCTGCTCTCGTCTCATTGTAGTTTGTAGTACCAGGACGATGAAACTACATACTAGGACGTTTTGGGACGTTTTCGTGGTATACTGCAAATGTCCTTTTCTATATGTAGGAGGTAAATGATGAATGAAAGATTACGAGATGCTATGCTCGCTGCTCGCGTGGACATTGAGGCGATAACCCATGCAACCAATGTTGACCCTAAAACTGTTCAGCGTTGGATTAGGGGACGTGTTCCACATACACGTCATCGTTGGAAGATTGCTGATTTGTTAGACGTATCTGAGCAAGAGCTATGGCCCGATGAACATGATGAAACTCTATCTGAAGTTGTAGCAACATATGGTCGTCGTTCAGATGCTCCAGCTAGTGCTTGGCGGCAACTATTTATTCAGGCAGACGAGCAGATAGATATGTTAGCATTTGCTATGCTCTTTATTCCAGAACAAGACGCTCATTTGGTTGATTTGCTTAAAGAAAAAGCTGATAGTGGCTGTAGAATCCGTATTGCACTCGCCGATCCGATGTGTGAAGTGGTACGGCTACGAGATGAGGAGGAGGGTTTGGGGAATACGCTACCAGGAAGGATTCGTACAACGCTCTATCATTTTCGTAGTCTACGTAATTATCCTGGTATAGAGATAAAGTATCATTCTACCATTCTTTATAATTCTTTGTTTCGTGGCGACAATGAATTATTTGTAACTCCACATTTGTATGGTTTGCACGGCTCACAAGCACCTTTGCTTCACCTCCGACTGAGTCAAGGGAAGGAGGGCATTTTTGCGAATTTTGCGCGCCATTTTGAGAGTGTCTGGGCAACTACTGTCCCTATCGAGTAAGATGTTATACTGGCTTCATATCTTCTTTTTCTAGACAGATAGGAGGCAGTATGGCTCGAACTGATTATTATGAAGATCCCGAGGCGCCGAAAGCAAACCGTATTGTACCAGCAACCTCCGCAATTGTGCTCAATGATGCAGGGGAGATTCTCTTGCAGGAACGTAGTGATAATGATTCATGGGCTCTACCTGGCGGGACGATGAACCCCGGAGAAAGTGTCGCCCAATGTGTGACACGCGAAGTGAAGGAAGAAACTGGTCTCGATGTGAAACCAGAATATATTGTTGGCGTCTACTCGAATCCTGCACATGTCGTTGCGTATAGTGATGGTGAGGTACGTCAGCAATTCTCGATCTGCTTCTTCTGTACGCTTCTTGATGGTGAGCTAAAAATCAGCGATGAATCATTGAAGATAGGTTTCTTCTCGTTACAAGAAGCACTACAATTAAAGATGCATCCGTCCATTCGCCTCAGAATTCAGCATTTTCAGGAGCGCAGAGCGCAGCCATTTTTCAGCTAGAAGGGCTTGAATAGTAGATATACAACAAACTGGAGAGCATGATCTATGTTCTCCAGTTTGTTGTATATTCATTTGTTACTACACACGTCCGTCTATAGAGTAAACTAGAAAACGATTGACCGTTTTTAGATTGCTATATTAGAATAGAGCGATGTATAACCTGATTACAAGATCAGGTATAGTGAAAGCGTTATAAGGACTATGCAAGATTATCGAACGTTCGAGAATGTAGTAGCAAACCTTCATCGTACTTTTTACCCTAGTGCATTAATTACATGGAATAAAAAAATTACTGGCAAATCTGGTATAGAAAGACAAATCGACGTTTTTATTGAAGACCATTCAAGAGTTTATCCTATAAAAATTGTGGTGGATTGTAAACTTTATACTTCTAAAGTGGATATTAAGGATGTTGAATCCACTTGGATGCTAGTAAATGATATAAGAGCAAATCTTGGTATCATTATTTGTAATAGCGGCTATACAGAAGGTGCTATCCAGCGTGCAAAAGATATAGGGTTACTGAAACTTTGTTTAGCTGTAGACCCTCAACATGAGAAGTTCAGCGCAAATTTGGCTATGCCAGTTTTAGCACAAAAATGTGAACTCAAATATACAATAGATGTTTACCCTAAAACTCTTGTTCCTGTTATGAGTAAATCAGAATCAGAAGAAATCTTTCTGGAAAATACAAAAACGCTAGAAAAAGTTACGCTTTATGAATTTATCCTCAATTATGCAAAAGCAAGCAAAAATACTCTAAGTTCTGAGAATATAATGGAAATATTAGGTGTAGAATACCATCTATATATAAAACAGAAAAATCGAAAATATTCGAAGTTCATTGTGAAATATGCTTTTGCTATTAAGCTGATAGTTAGTTATGTGCCAATAAAAGAAGGGAAAGGTATATTCGAAGTATTGAGAAAAGATAGAGAATATGATATTGGTAGTTTTTTGATCGGCAATGAGGTAAACATTAACTTGGGTGGTGAGGTAAGAACCCATTATAGTACTAAAGAGTTAAAAGATTGGAAATGGAGAGATTTCGATCCTAAGAAAGATTTCCCCCTTTTCTTGATGACTGACTTCGAATTAATAAATACTTTATTAGAATTAGAAGAAAATTTCGTTTAAAACGCGATTAGAAATCATCAATATCAATAAGTATAACTTAATCAAAGCGTAGAAAGCACTAGTCGTGCAAAAATCTTCAAGATCCTCTCATACACTGATGAATACGCCAGAAAAAGTGAATACAGAACAGCTCAATCGCGTTGCCACTGCATCTTACGTTCTATGATCCAGAAGACAAGGACAGTCAGCTCTGTCAACATCGCCAGGTCCACCGAAAGTTCTCCAGTAACTGGACCGAGCAATACCTGGCGAAGCGCCGAGGAAGCATAAGTAGCAGGGCTCAAACGTCCCAGGATCAGCAGAATGTTCCAAACGACGGAAGGCAGAAATCAAATCTTTGCGTTTGATAGGTCCAATTCTAGCCATTATACTGGCCTGCCTACTTCCAGCGTGACCCCATCAATAACTGGTAAAGGAGTGTGATCGGCAATGTTAAGGAGAACCCAACCTTCCAAAACATCACGCAACTCTTCGCGACATTCTTGCTCGGTTGGTGTATTTGCCCACACTCCCTTAAATCCAGGAATTCTACCAAAGTATGTACCGTCTTCGGTCTGTTCGTATTCTGCATGTTGCATTGCTTTGTCGATATATTCGTTGAACATAGTTTTACCTCTTCTATCTTTAGGACCCATGTATCAATCCATTATACTGAGAATTGTCGCTATGCGGGCGAGCAGGGAGATGTCATCCATGCCATTGCTGTGCGAACTGGTGTGTCAAGGTAAGGTATTGAGTGTTGTAGGTTACGCTTGGCTCAATCATTGCACCCTCAAACCATTCATTAAAAGATGTGATGGTGATCCAATCCGGCGAGCTGGCGAGTGCGCCCGTCCAACTGCTGCGATAGGTCGCGCCGTTGTTGCGAGGGACAATATAAGTTCCTGTACGCCCCGGCACGCGTGTATCATCGTAGCCTGGCAGGACACCCGCCGCCCAGATCTTCTGTGTATGGTGCTCCTGATTATAGCTATCGATCTGCTTGCGAAAGCCCTGATCGACCTCGGTAATATTGTTGTGCTGGATGCCCCAGTAGGCCGCGCTAAAGAGATGGATGCCATCAAAGACGCTCAGCAGGCTGTTATCCACGCCCTCGGCGGACCAGATCGTCTGATTGTTTGGATCGACCTGCTGGCGGATGGAGCTCCAATCGGCAAGCGTGCGGTTGTTGCCGAGGGGATGCCAGAAGAAAAAGACTGGCTTGCCGTGCCAGTGAAAGAAGTGAGGGTCATTGGCATAATGAGTCATAGCATATTGAAGTCCGCTCACAATCTTCGCCGTGCTGTTAAAGGCGGGCGCGTCGCTCTCAAAGTAGATGCTGGAGGCAAAGGGATACCTGGTTGTCTGTTGTAAAGTCGCCGAGTGGGCCAGTAGCTTGCCGAAACTAGTATCCGTTACATCGCCCGGCCCCCACCATGAGCTGATAAAGCCAGTGATACCCGACTGTGACGCCTCCGTCAACTGCCCATCAATAGTCGCATCATCGCTCGACGTATATTTCGTGGCAGGAAGATCAGACATCGTCTTTGAGCTCCATGTGCTCGGCGTGTACCACATATAATAGAATGCCAGTACAGGACGATTCGTGTTGATGTGGACAGAAGTTGTTGTCGGCGAGGTGTTGGGCGACTGGGGCGGTGTCGGCCAGAGAGTTGTTGGCGTTGGCGTTCCTGGCACCGATGTTGGCGATGAGCCTGCTGAAGGCGTTGCCGTACTCGCAGGTGGGCTGGCGGCAGGCGTTGCAGGCTGATTGGGAGTTGGTGGGGGGGTTGCAGATTGTCCTGGCACGACATTACCACAAGCCGAGACGAAGAGCAGGAGGCAGATGATGAACAATCCTCCGCGTAGCTTTTTCCAGACGACAAACCGAGAGACTTTCATCTCGCACTCCTTCTTGTAGAGTAAGTGATAGTAAGATCAGTAGAGAATACGAGTATTGTGCGGGTAGACACGTTTCCCTCTCTATCAATTACGCATCAACGGAAGCATCGTTGCGCGCGTCTTCTAGAGCTCAAATATTCATAATTCTATCTAAATTTTCTTGTAGGCGAATAAGATATACGTTATACTAGATTTCAGTAGCTACCAGGTATTCTTACCAGCCAGGTTTTGTTAGCGGCGTGTTTGAATCCTCACTGTCTCGGAGGCCATAGATGATACGTTTAGATGACCGTGTTGTTCTCATCACCGGCGCTGCTGGTGGTATCGGTTCTGCAATTGCTCGTGGAGTGGTTGCAGGTGGTGGTAAGGTGCTGATCCATGACGTGAACAGTGATGCGCTTGCTCGTCTAGCAGATGAGCTTGGAGAGAACGCACACTCGCTAACGGCTGACCTGAGTAATGCGAGAGAGACAGCCAATTTGTGGTCGCGCGCGTTGCAGGTGCATGGGCATATCGATGTGCTTGTGAACAATGCTGGTATCTACCCTCCCGCCCCGCTGGATATGGAACTGAATGATTGGGTTGGTGTATGGGACTTGTCGCTCGCCGTAAACCTGAAAGCTCCAGCGATCCTCGCGCGAGAAGCAATCGCGACCTATGTCAAACAAGCCGGGGGCGGTATCATCATTAATCTAGCGAGTCGTGCGGCATTTCGCGGCGAAGATCCTGACTACTGGCATTATGCGGCGGCGAAAGCAGGCATAGTCGCGATGACCCGCACAATCGCCCGCCAGAATGGACGTCAAGGTGTAACAGCATTTGCGATCGCTCCCGGCTACGTGGACACTTCTTTCAACAAAGTGTTCGCCGAACAAGTCGGAGTGGAGGTCGCTGCGGCAGACACAGGGTTGGGTGAAGTTGCCCAGCCACAGGATGTCGCTAGCGTGATTTTGTTCCTTGCCACCGGGCTAGCGAAGCATGCCACTGGCACCACGATTGATATCAATGGAGCCAGTTATGTCCGCTAACACGAAAACAATAACAACGCCTGGTCCCGATCTCTTCATTCTATAAGTTAGTTAAGAACTAGATAATCAGCCAGCAGTTCACTCTGGCTGATTATCTAGTTCTTAACTACAAAAGTGGTTGTTTAAAACTTAACTTCTCCTGGTCACAGCAGCGATCTCGCGATGGCTGAGGATACGACCGCCGTAGGACCAGCTCCCATCGGGCACATCCTGAAAGATGCACCAGATGCGCAAGAAGGCGTCCTCGCCCAGCTCTTTGCCTTCGACGGCGAGGATAGCGCGAGTCAGTTCGTCGGCGATGCCCTGTTTGCCATCGGCAATAAAAGCACCTCCGGGCGTTTTTATTGTCACAAGATAGCGCGGCTGTGTGTCACCTGTGTATGGCTGAGCGCCGACCGTGAACTCGCCCAGCGGCTGTTCGTGCAGCACAACCCAGGTGTTGTTGACGACTAATTGGTTGTCTGGCTGGCCCTCCCACTTCGCGATGAGCGGAGTCAGGCGGGTTGTCAGATTGCGGCGCTGTTCCTGGTTGAGCGCGTTGGCTGGATAGGTGATCTCGATAATAGGCATAGATCTTTTCTCCTTGTGATGTAGTGAGCACTCCTTCAAAAGTGTTCATGGAGAAAGACTATTTGCATGTGCGATTGTGACTGCTTTGGCCCCGCGTCGCGACAATCCCTTGTGGTTGTCGAGGTACCTTTCGCTCAAATTATTCGTTTTGTGATGTGCTACTGGCGACAACCACAAGGGATTGTCGCGACGCGGGGAACGAGAGGAGATGGAACTGCTCGGAGGTCAGCAGGCGCTTCATCTGTGCGATAAAGGTTGTGGGTGCGGCATAGTTTGGGTGGCATCGGAAGATGGCGGCGACGCGGTCGAGAGTGGCAAGCTCACGGCTGGCGGCGGCGGGCGAGATGGAGGTGATGGGCAAGGTGGGATGCTGGGCGAAGGGCAACAATTGTCCAGGCTTGAGCTCGCCGACCTTCACCACTGCACGAACCTGTCGATTGCAGCGACAGGGATTGGCGGGATTGACGAGGCCGCAGGTGCCCTGCATATAGCCACGCAGCGCTTTGCGGGCGCGGGCGAGGCGCTGGCGAAATGCATCAGGCGTAATGTCCAGTATCGCTGCCCCCTCCTGACTACTCACCTCGAACACCTCGCCCAGAATATAGGCCACCCGCTGCTCACGATCCAGGCACAGCAGCATCCCCTGTGTGCACTCCAGCTCCATCTCGCGCACCAGCAGAGGCTGATCCGCGCTCGTCTCGTGCACCCCTCCCGTAGTGATTGCCAGCCCTGCCTCGATGCGTTGTGCCAGTTCCTCAAAGCTTTCTGATTGGTGACTGGTGCGCTGCTTGCGCGTCGTCAGCAAGTGGTTGACGGCAATGCGATAGGACCATGTCGTAAACGCACTTTCGCCGCGAAATGACGAAAGATTGGTCACAATCTTCAACAAAATCTCCTGCATAGCATCTTGCGCATCCTGTGGATGGCCCAGCATCCGCAGTGCAATGCCGTAGACGCGCTGCTGAACGGCACCGATCAATGTCTCTAGAGCCTCAAGATCACCTGCACGTGCCGCCTCCACATAAGCTTCAAGTGAAGTTTCCATCGCCGTGTCTCCTATTGTTAGAATGAAATAGATGCTTTGTGTTAGAAGAGAGCTTCTTGATTATTAGACTTCAATTATTTTAGTTTGTGACTGATGGATAGGATAGAATGTTGACATGCTTAACATATATAGGAGCCTATAGATAGGATATCTTTCGTCGCCAGTTTTGCCGCTCGCGCGAAGTAGTCCGCAATACGTGGATCAGTAAAGAGCGCGTCGGCATCCTCTTGCCGTTCCCACTGTGCGTAGTTCATCACGCGAGTTCCATCAACGCTCTTATGGAGATTTGTCGAAATATATCCCGGCCGATGTTTGATCTCTGTTTCTGTAACTTCGACGAGCAGATCAATCAGCGCTTGCTGATTCTCAGGTGTCACCGTAAAGATGTTGAGCAAGGTTGTAATCGGTCGTCCCGTCGAAACCGTTGTTGTCATTTTCTGTCTTCCTTTCAGCTTTAATAATCGTACATACAAAGTCTATTTCCCTTGTTCCTCTGACAGATGAGCCTGTAGAAGTCGGAAAAGCATAGAGCGGAACTCCTCTTGCTCGGTAGCGGAGAGTGGTGCAACGAAGGCGGCGTCTGTTTCAGTAACCTCTTTATGGACCTGTGCTAGAAGTGTCTTGCCCTCATCTGTCAATGTGACATGATGAGCACGGCGGTCTTGAGGGTGGACCTTGCGAACGACCAGGCCCATGCGTTCTAAGTCGTCAACCAACGTGACCATCGTCTTTCTATCAGTCTGTGTAAGTTCGCTGAGCGACACCTGCGTGCGTGGTCCAGTCGTGAGCAAAGTGAGGATCATATTATGAGGAATACGCAGCCCGAAGGCGGCCAGCGTTTCCCGAATGCGCTCTTGAGCAAGCGAGGTAGTTCGCCAGAGCAGAAAACTTGTCCAGATTGTGAGGTCGGAAGGCAATGAAACAGAGGAATCTACCTCTTCTGCATCATCCAGCGGCGAGGAAGTTTCTGACATAACAATCCTTTCTTCAAACAGAGATAGCATCCTCAATTGATAAAACAAAGAGGAATATAGTAGTAATGACCAATCATTACCTTTGTATATTATTTATTTTAGAAACATTTGTCAAATGCAAGGAGGTTTTATAACGATGAAGAATCCGCTTGAACTGGCGGCAAAGAGGACACTTGCTAAAATCACAAGTTCGGAAGAAACGCTGAAGCCTCTGTATCTTCAGCCCGATAGAGCGATATTTTTGACTGCAGACTCAGATATAATATTAAAGGTATATGTCGAGGGAAGAACGTTAGAAAAGGAATATGCGACGGCTCAAAAGGCGCAGGCGAGAGGTGTGCCCGTTCCGGAAATGCTGATGTTTTCTAGAGGTTGGCAAAGACTATCGAAGGATGGGTTATTTAGAATAAGATATGAGCATTGTTGGTGTAAAAATTACCAGGGAATTGAGGGAAAGATGGAGACAGGCAAGGCGATTCTGCTGATTAATATGTTGGCGTCTGAGCTGGGCTATGAGTTGAAGTGGGCGCGGCTGCCCAATGGGGTTGTAGGTGATTCTTTCCGTCTAGATAATCATAAGGGGGAGGGGCGACTGTTTCGGGGGCCGAAGAAATATGAGCAGGCGTTGCAGTGGTTGCGGGCAAAGGTCTAAGAGAAGAGGGCGAGTCCTCCATCCTTTTTCGCGTTCTGATGAAGAATTGTTTATGTGACGTTTATTCTGGTATAATGAGAAGACAACGTCTTGCGCCCTCTTCTTTTCAATTGAAATCGAAAAAAGGAGTAAAGGCCTCATGATCGAAATGCCCGGTGATCAGACTCCCCTGGAGCACAGGGTAACGCGGGACATTCAATGTCCCAACTGCCGAAGGACGTACAAGATTGGCCTTGCCGACGGTGGCAAAGATATTCGCTTCTTAAACATGGTGACATGGAATTGTCCCAAATGTGGCCGTCACAACATCACTCCATTCCTCGACGAAGAAAACCATTAAAGATGCCCAGCGATGTACGCGTCTCCCGTAATCACTTCCTGTCGTTTCTGTATCTGTCGTTCTAATGCCTCGTTTCCCCTCACGTATGCTGAGAGCATGTTTGTCCATCCCTCTATGCTCTCAGCATTTTGTTGCTATCCTGTAGCGCTCTTTTACGCTCTTTGCCTTCATGTATACTTAAAAGAGGTTCACTATTTTTGTCGTTTTCAGGTGGACCAGGCGGACATAGCTAGAATTGGGTGGAATTATATGACAGATCGAACAGACAAGGCAGAGCAGCAGGATCTCCTCTACCAGCAACTCATTCAGTCGATTCAGAGCAGTCCAGGCGCGACATCACCTGCACTTCGTGAGGCATTGACCGAGTATGTGATGCAGACGAACTTCGCAGAAGAGTCTCCGTTTACGCCAGAGAGTGAGCTGCCATCTGACCTGCAAACATATGTAACGAAGGTGCGCAGACATGCCTACAAGGTGACAGATGAGGACATTGAGCAGCTTCGTCGCATGGGCTATAATGAAGAGGCGATCTTTGAGATCACATTGAGCACGGCGTTAGGCGCGGGTACACGATGCTTGACACGAGGAATGGCGGCGCTGGAAGGAGCAAGCGATGCGACTACAGATCATTAAAGAGATGCGTAAGGGCGAGCCAGTCTCCGACATTCGGCGTACGTTGACCTACCGGGCAGATATGTTCGGCGACGCATTCTCTGCCTGCCTGCAACAGTTACTCCGTGGTCCTTCAGATTGGAGCGTGGGAGAGCGTGAACTCTTCGCATCTTTTACCGCCTCGCGGCTGCAATGTGCCTATTGAACAGGAGCGCATGGCGCAGTTGCGGCCCAGGCAGTCAATGATAGCTTTGTCCAGGCGGTGCTGACCGATTGGCGCAGCGCCCCCATCAACGCCCAACTTCGAGCGACATTCGGGCTGTTAGAGCAGGTCACACTCGATCCAGATTCCGTCACTCCCGCTGATATACGCTCCGTGCTAGCCACAGGTGTCGGCAAGCAAGCCATAGAGGATGCATTGCGTGTCTGTGCCTGCTTTAACATCATCTCGCGCATAGCAGACGCCCTCGACGTCGAGGTTCCGAGTGCCGAAGGATTTACCCGGACAGGTATTCAGCTTATAGCGCACGGATATGTATAAGTATACATTACAAGAAATACAAGTGTGAGTAGGCAGGCAAGGAAGCAAAAATGGAGATAGCACTCAAAGAAGCTAAAGGAATCCTGACGCCGCAGCGCAACGGCTTTCTGGCCGCGAGACCCTATCCCTTCACCCACGCCCTCTCAGCCTACGTGGGATGTGGCTTTGGGCAGACCACTTGTGGCATGTACTGCTACGCCCAATTTCTGCCCAACTGGACCTTCAGCAGTGGCGGTGTGGCCTGGGGAGAGGCGGTTCAGGTTAAGACCAACGCCGCCCAACTGCTCGACGAAGCTCTGGGCAAGATGAAACCGGAGAAACGCCGGGAGCTACGCATCTTTATGAGCAGCATAACCGATCCCTACCAGCCCATCGAGCGCAAATATCAGATCACGCAGCAGTGCCTCGAAGTCTTCGCCCGTTACAACGACCTGGACCTGCTCGTCATCCAGACCCGCTCACCCCTCGCCGAGCGCGACATTCCCCTTCTGAAGCAGATCCCGTATGCCTGGCTATCCGTAACCATCGAGACCGACGAGCAGGATTACCTGAAGAGCTTGAAGGGCGGGCCTGCGCTGGAGAAACGCTGGGAACTGGTGCGAGCGGCGAGCGAGGGCGGAGTAAAGACGCAGATTACTGTAAGCCCGTGTCTGAAGTATACGAGTGTTGAGGAATTTGGTCGGAGGCTGCTGGAGAGTGGGGCGCTGAGGATAGTGGTAGATACGGCGGTGGATGGCGATGGTTCGGGTGGTGGGCGCAGCGCGCGGACGCCATTTGCGGCAGTTGAGCCGGATTGGGCGGAGACGCATCATGCTCACACACTCTTTGCGTATTTGAGGGAGTACGGAGAAGAGCACGGGATCGGAGTAGGATGGAGCAATGCGGGCTTCTGTAGCATTGAGCGACGAGGATGGCGATAGAGGCAGGTGTGGGGAATGCAGTATTGTTTGGGGGGCGACCCTGCAAGACTTTTTTGAGAACGCAAATCTCATGCTTCTCGTTAGTTAACGTCTTGTGGGTCGCCTATATATATTGTACTTATAGGGAAAGCGGCTGTCAACGGTCTTTTCTTAAAAAAGAGAATCAGTGAGGATCGAAGGTCTGTCTTCTTTCTGTTTGAGGATTGGTTCCCCACACTGTAAGCAAGGGCCATGTTGCGACGAAGCCCGGCTGGTTCATTTCTTGAAGGGTCTGTTGATAGAGATGATCGTACTCTTCGGGAACCCTTGCCCACTTGCGTAAGAAGGGCGCGGTCGTTCGGAAGAGGTGCTGTATGTTTTCAGCGTAGAGCTGACCTTCCTTTGTTCCCGATTGATATTTCAGACGATGTAAACGCGTTTGCAGGTTGAGCAGTCCGGCTTGATGCATCATCGGTTCCAGTACGCTGGTAATCCCATCTAGTTGAGTAGAGAAAAGATGACCTGACTGATTCATTGCGTTACCGAACAATTTTTGTAGAGCATCAAAAGCGGGAGTATTGCCTACAGGCATATCACAATCTGTGATGCGGATCGTACCACCAGGCCGTGTCACCCGCTGAAATTCTTGCAACAAACCAGCCCAATCCCAGGTGCGCAGAAAGGTTTGCCCAAAGCGCTGATTGACCAGGTCGAAAGATGCGCGCGGGAACTCTAGCATGCGTAGGGCATCCATCACCCGAAACTCCACCCGCTCAGCCAGGCCGGCATCGCGAGCCTGTTTGCGGGCGTAATCTATCATGCTCTTGCTCACATCAGTGCCGACCAGCAGCTTCGCGTCGGGTAACTGCTGTGCCAGAGAAAGCAACCAGTCACCTGTGCCGCAGGCCACATCCAGCACCCGTTGGAAACGGGAAGGATCAGACTGCTCTGGTAACACGCCACCCATTCCATCGGTGATGAGCTGATCCTGGAGATGGACCCGAAGAAGCTCCTCTTCATTCGAACGGTCTTGTACAACATAGGTACTGGGATGCTCTTTTGATTTCTTTGGCTCTGTTGCCATCTTCTCTTTGCCCCCTTTTGCCTAAGTGTGCCTTTTCTCTTTTTACTGTATCACACCGGTGAATAAAGAGGCAATAATCTCCAAATATTCTAAGATTACCGAAAGCTGGTTGTTGATCTACTTCACCCTTTTCCCATTGTGTAGCCGGCGACTCATCATGCACGCGCGTAGCGTATGAGCACAACACCTGATGGGAGTGGCCTGGATTCGATCAGTCGCAGATTCATGCGTAGCCCCTCAGGAAAAATCTTCTTGCCACTGCCGAGCACAACCGGGTACACATGCAAGCTATATTCGTCAATCAGATCGTGCTCGGCCAGAGTATGAATCAGCACGCTGCTGCCATCGATGACGATGTTTTTGCCGGGCTGTGCTTTCAAGCTGCGTACTTCTTCGACAACATGACTGCTAATCAAGGTGGAGTTGCGCCAGGCCGAGGTCGTTGTCAGTTTGGTGGAAACAACGTACTTCGGCATGTTGTTCATGAGATCGCCAAACGGATCACCGGCTGGCATGGGTTCAAATGCCCCGCCGTGGATCTGCCATGTTTTACGCCCCAGAAGCAGCGCGTCACTTTTGCTCATTGCCTCAAAGAAGTTTGCTCCAATATCATCGTGCCAGAACGGCCATGTCCACCCGCCCTGGGTGAAGCCGCCCTCGGTGTCTTCTTGTGCACCACCAGGCGCTTGTATGACATTGTCCAACGACACAAACTCGGATACTACGATGTTTCGCATGATGACCTCCATAACAGATATTCATCGATAATGGTGGATGTCGGCTGATTTTTCGGGGTGTTTGGTCCCCCCTCTGGTTGTTCTACTGCACTATTCTTTGCATCATTCGCCAAAGCGGTTGTGGCTACCTTCTAGAGAATAGAATCTGTGTGCAACGTATCAGTGCCTCTACTTCGCGGAGAGTTGCGAAGTAGAGATATGTAAGAGGTTGTGGCTACGCCCGCGCCCTCTGCCGATGGCTCTGCTCAAACTCCATGATGGCATCAGCCGCCCGCTTGTACCCGCCCGCATTGCGCACGTGTTGTTGCATCGCCTTTGCATTAGCCCGATAGCTCTCATTCGCCATCGCCTGCTCGACCGTTGTTCTTAACATCTCAACCGTTAGCGTATTTTTGTCGAGGGCGGTGCCGAGCTCCAATTCTTGCACCCGCTGTGCTGTCATCATTTGCTCCGGCATCTGCGCTATGCCAACCATAGGAACACCGTAATAGAGGCTTTCCATCGTGCTATTCATCCCATTATGGGTGACGAAGAGGCTGGTGTGCTGCAAAACCTCAAGTTGAGGAACCTGGGAAGCAACCAGAAAATTCGCCGGAGTGGGATCGAGGTTCGCTTGATCGACTTTCGTGCCCGTCGAGAGAACCACTTGCCACGGCTCATCCTTGAAGGCGGCGAAACACATATTGTAGAATGCAGCCTGATTGTTGAAGACCGTGCCCAGCGAGATGTAGAGCGTCGTCTTCTCCGTCAGCTTATTCAGCGGAAAATTGCTGGTGTTGGGTCGCGGCTGAATAGACGGGCCGACGAAGACGAAACGCTCATCGAAGGTCTCGCCGTTTGGCTGGAACTCTTTTGGAATGAACACGATCGTCAGCGGCTCCGCGCCCAGGAACATCTCTTGTGCCGAGAAGGGCTGTACACCATATGCGCGACACAACTCTGCTAGCTTATCGTTCACTTGATTGAACATTGCAAAGAAGCCAGGAGCAACGGGAGGACTACCTGCATCACTACTAATCTCAGAGTCTGCCCCCATCGCAGCTCCCGAAGCCGGATTGCTGTCTGCCGCGCGGTTCATGCCGCCCATATTTCTCATGTTTCCCATGATATTGCTCTGCTCATTGGCCGCGTAGCTGGGGCGGAACAGGATAGCCGGGACGTGCAGGGAACGGGCGGCGATCTTCGCCCACAGACACATCATATCATACAGGATGTAGTCGGGGCGGTCGGCGCGGATGCTTTCGAGCACCTGTGGCAGCACGCGGGCACCCTCATCGACCATCATAAAGGGCATCCCATTAGGTGGACCGTTGGGTGAGCGGGTGTCCTGGGCGAAGTTGAAGTTGGTGGGCGGCTGCATCTGGCCCGTCTGCGATTGATAACTGCGGAAGGTCGCGCCCGTCGCCTCGACGGCGGCGCGAAACTCCTCGGTGAGATAGTAGATCACCTTCTCGCCGCGCTGCACCAGTTCGTGTGCGACTGCGAGGGTTGGATTCACGTGGCCGTGGGCCGGGAGATTCAGAAAGACGTAGGTAGCCATTTATTTTCCTTGTTATTAGTTGCGTGATTACTGATTGTTTGTTAGCTGCTTGCCTCTTTGGATGTGAAACTACATCTACCTCTAGTATACGGTTGGCTAAGCAGGATGTTTTAAAGCGACTGATCAACTTGCCTTTTCTTATAGTCTTTGTTGGGTAGTCTTCGAATAAAATAGATGATGATTGCAAATCCAATGCACATGAGAAAGAATGACCAGAGAATCTGGAGGGTGGAGGGATTGTCCTGATTAGAAGATGAATTGGATGTGACAAGTTCTCCGTTACTATTGTTGCTATGAAAAACGCCATGACTATTGTTGCTATGATAACTACTACTATTGTTTTCCTCTTTGCCTTCACCAGATGAAGCGTCCTCTTCGGAACCAGTAGTGTGTCCACCAGCCTTAGAGCTGCTATGTGTACCGCCTCCACTCCCGTGATCACCACCACCGCGAGCCAGCCTGTCTACTTTCTTGATGCCAGTATCAAATGATGGTGAGGCATGTACATATGACCCCTTTGCCCTTAAATGGGCTTGTGAGGTGGTCGGAAGGAGCAGCAACCGAAGGGATTATGGTTAATGATGGTCATGGGATCATGTGTTCGCTGACGATGTTGGTGGAGCGGGCGAGGGTTTCCATAGCGGTATCGAAGCGGCGCATGGCGACAGCGACGTAGAGGGCGTCGATGACGCTGAGATGGGCGATGCGGCTGGTGACGGCTTCCTGGCGGAAGGCGGTTTCGCGCGCGGCTGTTATAAGCTGGATGTTGGCGTACTGGCTGAGGGGTGTGTTGGCGTGGCTGCTGAGGAGGATGCAGGTGGCGTTGGCAGCGCGGGCCTTTTTGAGCGCGTCGAGGGTTTCTACTGAGCGACCGGTGTGAGAGACGGCAAAGGCGACGGCACCGACGGGGAGCTGTGAGGCTGAGACAGATTGCATATGGGCGTCTGTGATGACTGTCGCGGGCAGGCCGATGCGCAAGAAGCGGTAATAGGCGTCCAGGGCGACGGGGAGCGAGGAGCCGATGCCGTAGAATTCGATGCGTGTGGCCTCTGAAATAGCTTGAACGGCGCGCTCCAATGCTTGAGTATCAAGCATCGCCAGCGTGTCGGCGATGGCCTGGATGTCGGATTGGAGAACTTTACGCGTGATCTCTTGTACGCTATCATTGGGCACAATATCCTCGTGCAAGAGCTGGAGCGCGTTGGCGGTCTCGGCGGCGAGGGCCAGTTTGAGGTCGCGCAAGCCCTGATAACCAATCGAGCGGCAGCAGCGCACGATCGTCGCCTCGCTCACACCAATGCGCTGAGCCAGCATCTGTACCGAGAGATGGACCGTCTCCTGGGGATTCTGCTCAATAAAGTGCGCCACCCGTTGCTCTGCCTCCGAGAGTCCTCCATAGACTGAGCGCAAGCGTGCCAGAACCCCCTCTGGCACAATGGGTCGATCATTAAGAGCATGCTGTTCCATGAAATCCTCTTTTTGTATGATAGTATTTCATTTTTCATGAAAAAATTGGGAATCAGAGGCGCCAATTCATTGCGCGCAGACCGGCTTATGATGTTCATTTATTAAATCTGGTAAAAAAGCAGCATGTTGTATACCAGATTTAATAAGAAAAGTTCATCAGCCGGAGAAGTGCCGACCAATATGCTCCGAAGCACTCCTCGTCCCCGCTTTGCGAAGTACATATATACTGCTAGAGCAAAGCCTACAGCGTCCTCATACAGTATAATCTTTTCGGTTGCGAGAAACAATTGATTAACCTTTTGCGACGAGGATGTGTAGAATCTGGTGAAAGATCAGCAAGAGCAACTATGATAAGTGTGTTGCTTCATGTCCTAAAGTAGTGTAGGGCCAGCGACGCGATATCGGCGCTGATATCATAGCATGCCTGTAATGTTTGAAGTTGGATGTTCTTCCGCCACGATCCATGTAGGATGGCTGGGAGATGTTGCGCACCGTGTAGGGCGATGCCGAAGCGCACAGCATCGGGTAATACCGCTTGTTCCTGATCTGTGAGTGCTCGCTGCTGGCAATAACCCTGGACGATGGCGGCGATAGCTTGCGCGTCGGGCTGAATAAGGGAACAATCGGGTTTTTCCAGATGACTGATGAGCAGGAGATAGCTTACATCCAAGATTGCAGGTCCTATGCCGGCGCTACCCCAGTTGGCCAAAATCATTTCGCCGCTGGCTGTGCAGATGGCATGCTGTGGCTGGCTGTTGGCATGCACTACTGTAATGGGAAGATTGATCGTCTGCTGGATGTGGTGGAGCGTTGTGATCAACCCCCTGTAGAACGGCCAGATCTCCATTGGGACGCGATGTGCCTCTGGTAAGAGCTGGCTGAGAGCATAGGGGATGGCCGATGAGAGCTGGAAGCGCGATCCCGGCAGAAGCTGGACGGCTGGCGCGGCGGTACCCATCATCACCTGTTCACTGAGCTTATGTAGTCGTCCAAGACAGGCTCCGAGATTGGTCAGGCTCGCATACGAAAAATCCGCGCCCGTCCCTTCGATAAATGTGGTGAAGAGGGCGCTCCAGTTCTGATAGCTGCTTACAGGCTTGCGCGCCAAAGTCATAATGGGCCGTGGAGCTGAGTATCCACAACGGGCAAGATACTCTAATATCGTGGCTTGCTTCAACAATGCTGTTGTAACTGTGCTCTGGCGAAATGTGCGCAGAACACCCATTGTAGAGGAAGATGAGTGAATACGATAGACGCCTCGATCCTCATCGGCATGGCGATGCAAGGTTTCGATATCTATTCCCTGGTTTCCGTACTCTTCCCGGAGAAGCGCCGTCAACATTGACTGCTGATCCATGTGTACCCCTGACTGGACTATGATTTTCCTACAAACAGGTTAGGAATCTTTATGGCACCTATTTTAGCATAAAGAGAGAGATTTCAGAAAGTAATCTTCGTACGAAAAACTTTCGGATTGCGATATTTCCTTTCTCCAGATAAGAGGAGCTATTTCTGCACTAGAAATGTTCTGCTATGTATCCGGTATATTCAACACGCTTCTATCGATAGAGAAGGTACAATCATGTCAACTCAATATGTATGAAAAATAAGTTATACTGTGTTAGAGCAACGTAGCTGTGGCCTTGCTATTGAAAATAGAGAAGGTTGTCTGTTATTTCCAGAGGGGAGCTGCACATGCCCATCACCATCACACATTTTGAGAGCTATGATATTCGATTTCCCACGTCGCGCTTGCTGGACGGTTCGGATGCTATGAACAAAGATCCTGACTACTCGGCGGCGTACGTGATCTTCTCCACCGATAGTCCGCAGGGACTCGCCGGGCATGGCCTCACCTTCACCATTGGACGGGGCAACGAAATCTGTGTCGCCGCCATCAACGCGCTGGCCCCTAAGATCATCGGCCGCACCCTCGAATCGCTCACCGCCGACATGCGAGCCTTCTGGCGCGAGATCACCGGCGACAGCCAGTTGCGCTGGATCGGGCCTGAGAAAGGAGCCATCCACCTCGCCGCCGCCGCCGTCATCAATGCCATCTGGGACCTCTACGCCAAAGTTGAAGGCAAGCCGCTCTGGAAGCTCCTTGCCGACATGATGCCCGAACAACTCGTCGCATGCATCGATTTCCGCTATATAACTGACGTGCTGACGCCCGAAGAAGCCTTGACCATGCTGCACGAACGTGCCGCTACCAGAGGTGAACGGGAGCAAGAGATGCTCGTCAGCGGCTATCCCGCGTACACCACCTCGGCTGGCTGGCTGGGCTATAGCGACGAGAAGCTCATCGCCCTCTGTCAAGAGGCGCTGGGACAGGGCTGGAGCTACTTCAAGCTCAAAGTCGGCGCGAACGCCGAGGACGACGTGCGGCGGGCGCGGCTGATGCGGCAAGTGATCGGTCCCGACTCTTACCTGATGATGGATGCCAATCAGTACTGGGATGTCGATGAGGCCATCGTCGCCATGCAAGCCCTCGCTCCCTACAATCCCTGGTGGATCGAAGAGCCCACCAGTCCCGACGACATCCTGGGCCACGCCGCTATAGCCCGCGCTATAGCCCCCATCAAAGTCGCCACCGGCGAGCACATCCAGAATCGCATCATCTTCAAACAAATGCTGCAAGCGCACGCCATCGACTTCTGCCAGATCGACGCCTGTAGATTAGGGGGCGTCAACGAAGTCCTCGCCGTCCTGCTCATGGCCGCCAAATTCGGAGTACCGGTTTGCCCCCATGCTGGCGGCGTCGGGCTCTGCGAGTACGTCCAGCACCTCTCTCTTCTCGACTATATTTATATCAGTGGCTCCCTCGAAAACCGCGTCCTGGAATACGTAGATCACCTGCACCAACACTTCTTAGACCCCGTTCTCATCAAAAACGGACACTATATGCCCCCGCAGGCCCCCGGCTACAGCATCACCATGCACGAAGAATCCATCAAAGCCTACACCTTCCCAGATGGTATAGCCTGGACTTCGGCTCTGCGGGCCTAAAGAAGGAGGAAGAGAAGGAGACGCGATGAAAATATATTATATCTTCTTCTCTACCTTACTTACTAGTTCATCACGCCTCTCGCCCCATTCCTGCGTCATAGGAACCTTCCCGATAAAAGCCAGCAACTCTTGTAGAAGCGCAAGCAGCACGTCGTATTGTTGTTCAGCATACCCTTGAAGGGAAGCGCGTGTAACAAGCTGCTCCATGAACATGTTCATTTCGCATTGACTTTGCTCTATGCGTAACGAGATCTGTTCCGTTGTCATCGATTCGAGTTGTTTGCGCTGTAATTCTGCATTGGTGCTCATCTTAGTTCCTTCCCTTCCCTCTTCACCTTCTCTTGCCTGGTTATTGTCTGTCTCATGACCCTTGTCGCGTGGATGGCTGTTTGATTGTTGGTAAATCATACATTCTCTTGAAAGCAGGCGGCGAGACATTCTGGAGCCGAATATCATCCAGGCTACAAGCCTGTCCAGAGAGGCGCGCGAAGGCTTCGACGACCTTCTTCGCCGTCTCTCTGGACCCAAATCCCCCTATCTCCACTACATATGCCTCCGTCAGACTCACACCCGCCTCCCGCGCCAACTGCTGCGTCGTAATCGTCGTCTGCTGCCTCAGCCGGAGCAAGGTTGGTTTCTGTTCCGTATCCGCAAAAAACATGCCTTTCTCTCCTTTATCCTCTGGCTACAATAGTGTCGTAGTGCGACATCTCTCCTCGTCCTCCTCTGCTAGCTCCCCCTGCCCTCAGGTATGCGTCGCCATCAGCTTTTGCGCCTCCTCATGCTCCCCCTGCTCGATAAGCTGTAAGATAAGTTGCGCTCCCCTCTCCGCTCGCGCCTCAATAAAATCATGCCGTGAAAAACCTGATGCAAGCCCGCACAGCCCTTGCCGTGCCGCCTCTTCTTGCAGAGCTTGCTGCTCTCTAAATTGCGTAATTGTACTCGAACTCATTACGAAAGTGCACCTTTCTCTTTTTGATGTATAATAATCAGGATCAAAGCACTCCCTGGCTTTTAATAAAAGTCTACCAGGGAATGATGGGAATACAAGACATTTCCTGAAATACTTTCTTAAAAGTGTGGGAGGATTGATTTGTAGCGTGTGGGAATTCTGAAACATAATGGGAATAGTGAAACAGATGAATGATTATGGCGTATTTCTCTCTAGTCTACGGATCAATGCAGGACTTTCTCTAGAAGCTCTGGCAAAGATAGTCGATAGTAGTAAGAGCACGCTATCTCGGTTAGAGAATGGGGATATTTCTCGGCCATTTCGGGTTGGGACACGTACTCTGGTTATCCAGCTTGCGCATATCTTGTGTTCCTCTATGAAAGAGATCGAGCGATATCTTGCTCTTGCTGGTATAGATCGATTTCTTCTGACTGAGATCGAGGAAATACAGTTAGGTTTTACCCCTCACATTGTCAAGGGAACAGAGGAAGAAACACAGGACCTTGAGCGGCTCGAAAAGGTTTATCAACAGCTATTAAGCAAATTAGAAGCACGTGAACAAGAGCTAGGAGTGGACGATTCTCCTCCTACTCTCAAATTAAAGGCTCAAGGTTACAGAAATATATTGCAGGAAATTCAAAAGCGGCTTGATCAGCTACACGATAGAACTGATCCTTTAGATGCTCCTTCTTTAGATACTATATCAGCCTATTGTGTAGAAACGGTAGGAGGAAGAATTGTGATTGGAAATGACTATGATGGCTATGCAAGTGTTACTGATGCTCAAAGTCTTTATGCTCTTGCTTCAGATAATGCTCGTTGGCTGATGCAACTTGCTGGTATCGAGCGATTTGCTGTCGATGATTGTATCATTCTTGCCAATAGCGAAAACTTCAAGGGATGGAAACAGGACGAGATTAGAACCACTATTCTAGCTAGCCCTCTCCCTATTCCAGACGATCTTGCTGATATACAACGGGAAAAGATTGCTACTATCGAAAAGCATTACTGTAATGCGCCTCATTATCGCCTTGCCTCCGCCACTCCTGCATTTAGCGAACTAGATCACCTCAAAATCGTCCTTGCTCCTCTTGGATTCTATGATTATTTTAGCCTGAATCCCTACTTTGATGAGCCACTCTTGACAGCACTTGATGGCTCAAAGGTTTCCATTCGTCAGAAATATGGAAATACAGCTTTGACGTATAGTTCTACAGATAAAGGGACATCGCTCATTCCTGCACCTGTCAGCATTCAGTGTATCGTTCTGACAGGAGATAATCGTATCTTGCTCGTACAGCGTTCTCTCTCAGTAGCGTTTTATCCAAATCATCGGTCAGCCTCCTTTGAGGAGACAATGAATGCTCCTGACATCTTAGGTTAGCATGTGCAAAAGGGTGACGCCGACTTTTTTGCCAGTGCCATACGAGGGCTCGATGAAGAGTTTGCCGTATCAGAAGATGCAATAGAAGATATTAAAGTTCTCTCGCTTAATGTCGAGTATCTTACACTCTCTGTAGATGTGTTTATGTTGATTAAACTCAATCTGACCGTAGATGAAATCAAACAAGGTTGGATGATAAGTGCACGGCATAGAGACGAAGCATCCAAAGTCGGCAGCATCTCAGTAAACCTTTCTGAAGTAGTTGATCGACTACACAGTCGGACACTATGGCATCCAACTTCTAGAATGCGCTTGCTGCAATTTCTTTTCCATCGCTACGGAGTGAAAGATGTAGCATCAGCATTAAAGACGAGGCAACAAGCCTAAAAACTTAAATCACCTCGTCTACAAAGGGACTAGAGTACGCTATGCAGAACGGATTCGGCCAGGGCGAGTTGTGGGCCATCGCCGACGGTGTTGACGGCGATACTGTGGATCTCGGATGCTTCGATGCCGACATCGTGCAGGTAGTGGGGCAGGCCCAACTGGTCGATGAGGTTGAAGACGGCATCGGCGGCGGCGTGGGCGGCCTGGATGGGATCGGTCTGGCCGACGGGGAGATCGAGCGCGTAGGCCATTGCGGCCAGTTGGGTGGCGTGCTGCTCGGCCAGGGCGTGCATGACGGCGGGGAGGGTGATGCAGGAGGTGATGCCGTGGGGCACGCTGTAGGTCGCGCCAATGCGACGGCCCAGGTTGTGACTCAGGCCGGCGGGGGCGTTGTTCACCTCGAAGATGCTCATCCAGGCGGCAATTTGAAGCTCTGTGCGCGCCTCTAAATCGTCAGGATGGGACTGCGAATGGGGCAGGAATTTGAACAGCTTGCGGATAGCTTCCAGAGCCAGTACATCGTTGATCGGATGAGCACCCCGCGCGTACAGCGTTTCCACTGCGTGATCGAGGGCGCGAATGCCTGTCGAGATCCATAGCCGTAGGGGTGTAGGCACTGTCAGAGCGGCATCCAGGAGAACAGTGCGTGGAGTCATGCGCTCATCCATGAAACCAGCTTTGGCGCGCTTCTCCTCATCCGTCACCCCCGCTGAAGGCGTAAACTCAGCCGCCGACAACGTCGTGGGCATCGCAATATGCGGCAGAAAAACGCCGTTATCCTGCGCCAGAGCGTGCGCCACCGCCTTTGTCGCATCGATCGGACTCCCTCCGCCCACGCTCACCAAAACATCGGCCTTTGACGAACGAGCCAGGTCCACAGCCTGAGCCACATCGCCTTTAGGTGCATGCTGACGAATGTTCGAAAATGTACCTCCATGCAATATCCCCAACACCTCGACAACCCGCTTAACCACATCAGTCTGAGTTGCCAGACTATTTCCTGTTACCAACAATACGCGCTGACCACCTACACGCCGCACCTCATCCGGCAAGCGCTGCAAACTTCCCACACCGAAGAGAACATGCTCCTGCGGTAAAAAGAAATACTCACCCTGTATAGCAGACATATCAGTTTGTCCCTTCTTTCTTATAGCCTAAAGGAAACGTGGATCACTTCCTATTGTATCCTTTTTCGTTGAGATCAGTGAGAGTGAGAATCCTACTTGCAAAAGTGGTTTGTCCCTGTCGGGGAAAGGGGATTGTTACTACCTGGAATCAGTATCATGCATATGGTGGGCAGATCGACGAAGTTCTTTTTGAGGAATCGAGATAGCGTAGTATTATGTGATGTATAGCTTCTGACGAAGGTGAAGGAAATGACGCTCAGCGGTATCAGACAAAGCAAGTTCAAAACGTACTTAGACGTTTAGATGAGAAATAACATGGAAGGAGCGAAACACTATTCTATGATTATTGAGTGGGACCTCGAAGATAAGATTTATGTTGTTGCTGTGCCAGAACTCCCAGGGTATATGACGCATGGTCAGACGTACGAAGAGGCAGTCAGGCAAGGTCAGGATGCCATTGAAAGCTGGATTATGGTTGCGGAGGAATTAAACAGGCCAGTTCCTCCATCAAAGGTTTATGTAGCTACATAGACGCCGCTTTCTTCTTGCTGGTTGTTTAAGTGGAGAAAAGTGAGGAATGGGGAGACGAAGATGAAAGAAACGCAATTAGCATACGACTATCTGTTTAAGGATGTGAGGGAGATAATCTCTGTTGCGCGTTCTGTTTTTGAAGAGACGACGAACCTGCTGAGCCTTTTGGATGGCGGAGGTGATGGAGAGAGTGTGGATCAAAGTGTGGAGCAAAGGGGCAATACTCAGGCTGCTCTACTTTTACAACAAAGCTATCATTTTAAGATGGGAAGCAATCTGATTGCGAGCAATGAGAAGTCGGTGGATGGATACTTCAGCACGCTGGAAGAATTGCTGGATAAACACTCTGAATTGACGCGTACTGAGAGCATAGATATCCCCGGCCGGATACGGGAGATGCAGACGCGATGGAGCAAGGTGAAGTGGACCTGGCCCGTCGAGGGCGAGAGCAGTTCATTACCTGCATCTATGGAGCTCATCTTCAAGCTACAGGAAGTAAAGATGGCACTATCTGAGTTGATAAAGCAGGGGGAGATTGTTACTTTTCCGGATCTTGTCAATCAACAGCTCAGCGACTTACATACAGGAGCTTACCTCGACTTCTTCGCAACGTTCAAAAACGACTTTGATACTCCAGAGCGGCTGAGAGATGTCTGGTCCTATCTTCAGGAGCACACAGCGCGCATCAACGGCATCATGGTTGAGCCCGGATTGATCTATCGCGCATCACCCAGCCATCTGCGCCGCGCACTAAGCTTTGTGTATATTACCGGCATTATTGCAGCCGGTGCACTCCTGCTTCTCCTGTGTCATGGTCTAGAGATTCTTCCTTATGACAAAGGGCCAGAAGGTCTGCACAATCTTCTGCTTGGGTATGGAGCAGTTATGGTGGGAGGATTTGCGCACAGCTTCGTCGAGATCTACAAACAATATAGCGTCGATCGAGAGCAGACTCTGTTATTGCTGGATAATAGTACACTGTGGTTACATATTAAAGAGATGAATGTTATCGGCGGTATTCTGCTACTTATCGTTGGCTACTGCATATACTATTATATCAGTCATGGAGCCGACTGGCAGACGGCCTTCTTTATTGGCTATAGCATAGACAGCTTCCTCGAACTCTTCTTAATGCGCTTCACAGGCATCGCCTCCCAGCGCGTCCAGGCTGCCGCGAGTCGTTCGCTTGCTCTATCTTCAGTTGTAGCGTGCGAGAGCCCAAAACCGGTAGTAGTCGGCAAGAAGGCGTAAAGTAGAAGGTGTGGCCCGAGCTGGCAATGATACAAAAGAGAGGGCACGACCCTCTCTTTGCTTGAATCCTGTTTACCTCCCCTTGCTTCGATACAAGAATCCGTAAGGCACAGCTACACCTCCAGAAATACACATCGTTTCTGTTTATTACAGCATTGTAGTCTGCAATGACGCTAAGAAGGCTGAAATTTCATTGTGCACTCATGAAGCTTGTGTATAGTAACAGAAATGCTGAGTACTTTGGGTCCAATTTATTTACGGGAGGCATGGAGCGTGCGTATATTAATGGTAGAAGATCATCCCACGTTGGGGCAGGATCTAAAAAAGGGCCTGGAAAACTGTCAGTACGTCGTTGACCTGGTCAGAAGCGAAGAAGATGCGTTGGCACAGATTGACAAGAATGTGTACAATCTGGTTATCCTGGATATCTTCTTGTCAGCTTTGAGGGAGTGGGATTTCTGTCAGAAACTACGAGCGCGGCAAGGGCGACATAAACAGCAGCCAGCCGTACCAATTCTCTTTTTGACTGCTTTAAACAGAATGGATCATCGAGTAAAAGGGCTGGACCTGGGCGCGGATGACTACCTCGTCAAGCCGTTTGCGTTTTGCGAGCTAGAAGCGCGCGTGCAAGTCTTATTGCGGCAGAATGGCGCATCAAGTCCATCAATCTTACGCTTTATGGATATCACGCTGGATACGCGGACGCGTGAGGTACGACGAGGCCAACGCGTCGTTGCGCTTTCGAGTAAAGAATATGCACTACTCGATCTTCTGATGCGCTCGCCACAGCACGTCTTGAGTCGGACGATGATAGCCGAGCATGTGTGGGACTACGATGCCGACCATTTATCGAATGTCATTGACGTCTACATGCGTTATCTAAGAAGTAAACTCTGTGCAGAGGGAGAACCAGACGTGATCCAGACTGTGCGCAGTGCTGGCTATCAACTAAAGGAGTCGATACCGTGAGCTCTCTTCTACGTCCTATCCGTTCGCTCTGGCCATTTGGTGTACGCCTGCAGTTAACGCTCTGGTTCACCTGTGTCTTCGCCCTTCTCCTCTTCTTAGCGGGCATCTTCCTCTATCTACACCTCGAATTCTCGCTTGGAAAGAGTCTGGATACAGCGATACAAGCACACGCACAACAGATTGCGAATGACATCACATATAGAAATGGTAGAATCAGCGTTCGTGATGCGACAGCAGACCTACCCGGCTTCGATAGAGAGATAGGGCAGCAGCATATCACGCATGGAGATATCAATTATGAGATACTTGTGCGCCTGCTCGATGTGCATGGCCGCCCGGTACACGTCACGCCCGCCTTTCTCAACCTCAAGGTGCCCGCGACCAGCGTCAGTCAGCCCTTACACGGTCAGCCGTGGCAGGACACTATTACCACTCGGAATGGCGATCAAGTACGGCTCTACAGCCGTGTACTGAGTATAGACGGAAAGCCGTTTGGCGTCATTCAGGTTGGACAATCGCTAGAAGATCTACACGAGACGCTCCATCACATTGCTGAAGAGCTTATGCTACTGGGCGGCGTTGTGATCATCTTCAGCGCCTTTGGCAGCTATTGGCTCGCATCGCGGGCGCTTGCCCCTATCCACAGTCTGATACGAACGGCTCGCACCATCAAAGGCGGCGATCTGAGCCAGCGCGTTCCGGTGTCGAAGGCCCACGACGAACTGCACTTCCTGGCCGTCACCCTCAATGAAATGCTTGAGAGCCTGGATCATAGCTTTACCCGTCAGCGCCGCTTCGTCGCCGATGCCTCACACGAGCTACGTACTCCCGTCGCCGTCATTAGAAGCACGACCGATGTTGCTCTGCTACACGCGAGCACGCAGCAAGACTATATCTCAGTGCTTAGCAACGTCAACTCAGAGGCCGAGCGACTGAGCAAACTTATCAACGACCTGCTCGCTTTGGCGAGAGGCGACGAAGGGAAAACAAAATTTGAGCGCGAACCGGTGCAGCTCGACCAGCTCGTCGATATCGTAGCGGCGAACGCCGAGCCGCTGGCTCTAGAGCATGGCGTCACTCTTCAAAGAGGCGTCCTTGAACCCGTCACCATTCTGGCTGATGAGGCGCGGCTGATTCAGATGGTCATGAACCTGATCGACAACGCCATCCTTTACACCAATCGTGGAGGAACCGTCGCCGTCGCCGTCGCCTGGAAGCAGGAGCAAGCATGCATATGTATTCAGGACAACGGAGTCGGCATCGCCCCCGAACATCTGCCACACATCTTCGAGCGCTTCTACCGCGTCGATCCTGCTCGCACGCGCACAGAGGGAGGTAGTAGCGGCCTCGGCCTCGCCATCGTCGAATGGATCGTACGCGCGCACAAAGGCACGATTGCTGTGGACAGTCAGCCCGGTAGGGGAACTACCTTCACCATCAATCTGCCCCCCGGCTCCGATGAGTATGCCAGAAAAATGCTGCCTGCTGGAAGCAATGAAAAGACTACGAAACGACTTTCTATCAAACTCGCGTAGCTACAGAAAAAGCAAAAATATGAAAAGAATCGGGCACGCCTTCAGCGTGCGGTCGAGGAAGGGTTGTCGTTACAGCGAGGGATGATATTCTCATCCATAGATACTAGTTGGCTCAATTTCTTTGTAGCAAACACAATTTTTGTGTTATGATAGATCTGTGGGGCGGAATTATACTCATGGGGCCAGGGAAAATCTCAGCAAGAAAACTCAAGCACAACAAACAACTCTACATCCTCTCGTATATGTTATGCCTTACATCCATCCATGTAAGCAGAAAAACTTCGTTAAAGACAAGATCTACTTTTGTAAGATGATAATAGCTTCCACACAGATTTCGCAAAAGAAATTTCTCAAGGAGCAGCAAAAAAACTGCGCGCTGGACAAAGCTCGTCCGGTAGAAGAGCAGTTCAGGAAACGAAGGAGTTTGTTTCATGCCTCTTCATCCCAGCAAACATGTTGGCGATGCCTGGTACTATGTGAAAGAAGACGTAGTGCATTGTTTCTACCTCATGACGCCCACAGACGAAAATCCTCTATCTCCCAATGGTATAGGACATGCAATTAGCACTGACCTTGTGCGTTGGGACACTCTGGACTCGGCACTGATTCACGACGCAAGCGAGAGATGGCACGAGCAAAGCGCAGCACATCTAGCAGTTGGGTCAGTATTGCAGCACGAGGATCGCTACTGGCTGGCGTACACCGGCAATACTAGCATCACGCGTAAAAATGAAGCGGCCGTCTGTCTGGCGGTCTCTGATGATCTTCTAAACTGGGAAAAAGTAACCTATAATCCCGTGACGCGCGTCGATCCCCTCTACTACGAGCGCTGGAGTGTTGAAAGCGAGCAAAGCGTCCATTGGTGCACTCCCTTCCTCTTCGCCTATGATGGATGGGTCTATCACTACGTCTGTGCCAGCCGCCGAAACGGTCCCGCCGATCAGCGCGGTACACCAGGACTCGCGTGCACAAACGACATGATCAACTGGGAGGTCCTGCCACCTCCAATCCTCGAACCCATCCTACAAAGTATGGACATGCCTCAGCTCTATGCTGAAAACGGGCGTTTCTACCTCGTCTTCTTCGCCCATGCCTCCGACTTCGCCCGCGACTTCGCTGCTCGGTATGGGTCAGAGCTCACAGCAACCATGTACTCTATGGTCAGCCCCACCCCCTTCGGCCCCTTCCGCATGCTCGGCTCCGGCCGAATCATACCTTTGGACTCGTCATTGCAGATTGCAGCGGCGCAGATCGTGCACTGGCGTGGAGAGCATCACCTGCTATGTAGTGTGCGTGGCGGGGAGGTGCAGCTGGTGCGAGTTGAGTTCACGGCGGCGGGCGTTAAAGTGAGTGCCGGCTCCGCGCAGCGATAAACCCTTGTGGTTGTTGGATATGCTGACGTGTCAAAAGCTCAGATAGCAAGAATTGTCGTGATTAATGGTGTTTATATATGAGGGAGGAATGGTAAGGGATGTTAAGAGTTTGCGTGGGGAGATGGGTGGCGGGCTGGCTTCACGGGCGCGATTGAGATCTGGCCCCTACCGGGGCCACCCGGCAATAGAATTGCTTCAGTAAAAGGGTAGATTGAAGAGAACCCTTCGCAAAAGATCTGCTGCTCTTTATTTGAGTAGTGTTAGTGCTTTGTACTTCTTCAAATGTTTGAGAGAATACGGTTTTCCAGGTGACTACTCTTTTGATCTATACAAATACGTCAAATTCTGCTAAGATAATGGAGTAAATACGATCACATCAGCAGATGTATAAAGCGTAAGACCTATATTTAACGGCTATCCTTCGAACAAGTCTGCTACTGTGTGAGTAGTGCTCTATCTCAAACTATTTATAGGGCGTGACGGTTAATGAGCCTGAGCACAGATTGACCTGAGCGATGAAAAAATATACCATCCAAGGGGTGAAACAATGTCGCAGAGCGTAGAGATCTTCTTCTGTTATGCTCGTGAAGACCGAGCATTACGTGACGAACTGGATCTGCATCTCAGCGGCCTAAAACGCCAACGCAACATTACAAGCTGGTCTGACCGCGAGATTGCGCCGGGCATAGAATGGAAAAAAGAGATCGACACTCATCTCAATACCGCCGACATCATCCTGCTCCTCGTCAGCCCGCACGTCATGGCCTCCGACTACTGCTACGGCATCGAAATGGAGCGCGCCTTGCAAAGGCATCAAGACGGCACCGCCCGCGTCATCCCTGTTATTTTGCGTCCCATCTACTGGCAAGACGCTCCCTTTGGAAAACTGCAAGTCCTCCCAGCAGATGCAAAGCCCGTCTCCCTACGGCATAATCTAGATGAAGCCCTTTTTGACGTATCAGAAGGGATTCGCAAAGCTGTCGAGGAGTTGAATGCGAGATCGTTCACTCATATATCGGCAGCGCTAGATGAATCATCAAATAACACAACAAAGGAAAAGATAAGTTCTGCCTCCACACCATTATTAAAGCAACCAATCTATCATGCGGCTAAAAGATCGCGAGGGTCAAGAACAGCATTACTAATTTTATTAATTGTAACCATAGCTGCATCAGGTTTCATAGGTTTGGATGTCTATAGTAATTATACTAGAGATCGCAACAATACTATAGCAACAGCTAATGCTAATGCAGATCCACAAGCACAGGCTACGGCAAAATTTGTTGCCGCTAACCCTTATCCTTCTTATCTCTCTAGTCGTGGAAATTTAGTGTTGTACGATGCTCTAGATGGCACCAGCCATAACGGTTGGAATACGAAATCTTCTTCTGACTCTTTCTGCCGATTCTCGCAAAATCAATACCATACAGGTATATCAGCAAAAAGCGTAGTGCATCGGTGCCTGTACTCTGATCATCAATTCAGCAAATTCGCTTATGAGGTACAAATGACGATTCTCAAGGGGGATTGTGGTGGACTTATCATTGGTGCTAATAGTGATAATAGTGATAATAGTGAGTTATACTACTATGCAATCTGTCAGGACGGGTCGTATTGGTTGGCAAAATTTGATAATCATAACCCCGGGTTGATTTTTGCTCGCGGCAATAATGCAGCGATTAAAGAGGGATTAAATCAACTAAATCAAGTCGCGATTGTAGCTGATGGAAGTGTAATCACGTTGTATATGAACAAGCAAAAAATTACTAGCGTCAATGATACGAGTTCTCTCGAAGGTGCGATTGGTTTGGCTGCTGACGATATTAATCATCCCACGGAAGTAGTATATAGCAATGCCAGAGTGTGGAAGATATAATCTATGTATGCTCTCTTTCACTCACTACCCCTTCACTGAAGCAATTTTATTGCCGGGTGGCCCCGGTAGGGGCCAGATCTCAATCGCGCCCGGAAACTCGCCCCACACCCATCTCCCTATGCAACTTCCAACATCGCCTACTAGTCTGGTGCATATCATTTTAAGAGTGGTGAACAGGCGTGCTTCGGGGTAAGTTGGTCGGTATAACTCCGGCTCAAGCCGGTCTGTGCGCGATGAATGCGGCACCTCTGTTGGTGAAAGGCGTGCTTCGGGACGTACTATAAAACAGGCGAGCCAGGCAGTAGTCTCACGGGCCGACTCATACAACAACACGGTGAAACGGCCCTTTGTCGAGACAAGATTGTGAAAGGGATGAACCCAGGTCTAACGAATAGTAAGTAACAGAATCAGGGCTATCACACCGGCCCCCACACAATAATAAGCGAAAGGATTGAGGCGGCCGGTCTCGAAGTATTTTAGTAGGAAGCGGGTGCTCAGGAAGGCCGCGATGCCCGACAAGATCATGCCCACAAGGATCAAGGTGAGCACGGAGGCGGATTGGCCGAAGAGTTGGGGGACTTCGAGCAGGGCGGCGGCCCCAATAAGCGGCGTGCCCAGCAGGAAGGAGTAGCGGGCGGCGTCCTCGTGGCTGAGGCGTATGCCCAGGCCCGCGACCATCGTGACGCCGGAGCGGGAGATGCCGGGGATAAGTGCTAGAGATTGGGCGAGGCCGACCACGATCGCCTCCTTCCACGTCAGCGAGGAGAGAGGGCGATAGACACCAACCTTCTGTAGCCCGAAGGTGCTTCTGGCGGCCTCGCGGCGGCGCAAAAGCTCGCCAAGAAACAGGATGATGCCGTTTACGATCAAGAACGAGGCAGCGACGATGGGGGAGGCGAAGAGCTGCTTGAGCGGTGTCTCCAGAAATACGCCCAGGATACCGGCCGGAATACAGCCGATGAGGATCAGCCAGCTCACCCACGATTCCGTCCCCTTCTGCACCTCGCCCTTCTGGACACTCGTTACCAGCGTCCGAATAACGTTCAGCCAGTCGCGCCAGAAGTAGATCACCAGGGCAATACTGGTCCCCAGGTGCAGAGCAACGATGAGCGGCAGAAAGTGCTTATCGCGTACAAGATCGCCCCAGCCGAAGAGGGCGGGAAGGATGACCGTGTGGCCGAGACTACTAATCGGAAAAAGCTCTGTCACACCTTGTAGTAGTGCTAAAAATAGCGTTTGCCAGATGTTAATATTCATAGTATTTACTCCCTATGCCCGCAGGCTCCATATCCTTCTTCATCACAGATACCTTTCACTTTGCTAGTGATTATTGGTAAATAGCTTCTCTATAGAATTTCTTATAGTCGTAGGTAGTCGTTCCTTAACAATGCATAGATTGTGTCCTATTTCCCACTGTAGCAAGTGTAGATGAGATAGAGATGAGAACACAATAGTTTATGACGAATGAGTAGTGCAGGATTATACATTTTTCCCTTTCTCTCCACTTTTCGCATCGCGAAAAGTGGAGAGAAAGGGAAAAATGTATAATCCTGCACAGAGGAATTGCTGTTACGCAGGGATCAAATAATATGACTCGGAGCAGCGCGAAAATTGTTGATAGGGGGCGTTGTTTCTAGGGGGAGTAGATGGCTTCCTAATTATTTGCTCTTACAGGAGACTACTTGTATGTCGTTTACAGCACCACTATGGAAGAGGCGTAACCTTCTTTTTGTCATCGTCCTCTTACTCGCAGCAAGTTTGTTTGTAGTTATGCAGTCGCGCGTCTCCGCGTATCAAGGGAGTGCACCAAGAGCGGGAAGTGGGACGTTACGCGTGCTCTTTGATAATGCGCACGCCGAAACTGCCGGGAATGCTGATTGGGTGATCAGCAAGAGCCAACCCGATCCGTTAAGTGAGAATCCGAATCCACAAGTCGAGAGCGATTGGACTGGGGGGATCAGCTCCTGGGGTGTGGCTCTGCAGCGGACGGGACGCTATAGCCTCAAGACCAACACCAGTCCACTTACCTACGGCGATACTAACAACGCGCTCGACCTCAGCCAATTCAACGAACTCGTGCTGCCAGAATCGAATACACTATTTAGCAGCAGCGAGAAGACGGCCATTCTTACGTTTGTACACAACGGCGGCGGACTATTTATGGTCGCCGATCACAGCGGCAGCGATCGCAACAACGATGGCTACGACTCTCTGCACATCTTTAATGACCTGATGAACAACGGTGGCGTAGGCAATGATCCCTTCGGCATCCAGTTCGACGATAAAACGATCAATAAAGACTATCCAGGAGTTGACACGCCCAATCCTGATCCGATCTTGCAAGGTCCATTTGGCACAGGCACCACGAGCTTCATCGACAAGGGCACGACCGAGACCATCAGCCAGAAGGACAACCCCAATGTCGTAGGAGTTATCTACACCACCGGATCGTCTAATACAGGCAGCACTGGCGTCTTCTTCGCGCGCAGTAGCTATGGAAGCGGACGCATCGTAGCCACGGGTGATAGCTCATCTATCGATGACGGCACTTGTGAGACAGGTAACAAATGCTACGCTGGCTGGAGTGAACCAAAGGCTCAGAATGGCATACTCTATCCCAATGCAACCGAATGGCTTGCCAGCGGAGGCGCAAGTAGCTCAACGCCGACCGTAACCTTAACGTTAACAGCAACCGATACAAGCACAGCGACACCGACGGCCGGACCTGCAGAACCAATCGTAACGCCAACGGCTGAATCGACAGAACCGGTTATAACGCCGACTGTAGGGGACGCAACGCCTCCGGCCGCAACGATGCAGCCGGTAGGCAGCTACTAGCGAGAAGAGAATAACGGCGGGAGCGTGCTTATGAGTGACTGCTCAATGCATGCTCCTCGTCGCGAGATGGAATTTTTCCGCGACAGTGTACAACGAAAGCGGGCGTTTTCTCAGACTGTTCCACAAGATAAATTTCGCTACATTGGGAATCGACAACCAGGCGTGCCATCGCGGATAAGATTGTTGGATTTTTCTGTTCTACATACTCAATAATCTCGCTCACTGACCAGCCCGAAGCACTCGCGCCCGAAAGAGACAGCAGTTCCTGATTCACATCGATCACATGCTCAGGATATCTACTCTCCAGGGCAAGTAAGCATATTTTCAACCTATCTTCCAATTGCATAGCTTTCTCCTTTGCTATCCTACGCACTCGACGATGAGTGCTTTCTATGCTCTCTGTATATTGACTATCGGTACAGCGAATCTTAAAAAGAGAGAATCTGTTTTTGGGAGGGTCATTTGAAGAGCTAGAGCTAAGGTAAGCAAGCTGTTCTTGAGAAAAACTTGAGGATTTTTTGACATTATAAAGAAGGATTTTTTAAGGCTGTATTTTATACTGGTAAAGTGACACCACTGACAAAAAGTATCAGTAGAGGTGGAGACCTATAGAAGGCGAAGTTGGCGAGCCTGGAGGAGTGCTAGAATGCAAGGGTTATACCCGATGGATCTCCACCTCTACTGATACTATGTGCTCTTGTTCTAGATTACCTAACTCTCGAAACGGCAGGTGGTGGTTATCCACGATGGCACTTCCAGCATTATTGCCAGACAGTGCCATCGGTAATTTTCCAGGTGCCATTCTCCAGTACCAGCATAGCCAGTCCCGGATGGCTGGGAACATTGGCGCGCGTAATAGTGACTGCTACCTGAGCCTTGACTGTATCTGAAGCAGGAATAAGGGTCGTTTTGCCAAGAGTATATGATGCAAGCTTGCCAAGCGATTGATCGCTAGCCGTACTCGCCTGATGGAAACTCTCGCTCGTGAAGCTTTTGAAGCTTGTATACTTGTAGGCTGTAGCGTAATCCTGATTCTGAACTGCTGTAAAGAAGCTCTTTACGACTTCAGTCGGTGGGCCTGCCTGCGCTAGTGCTTGAGCCTGAGACGAAGCATTGCCTGCCTGTGATTGAGCCTGAGCCTGCGCGGTTGAGACGGCGACGCTCGCCTGGGCTTGTACACCATTGTTGTCGGAGGATGCACTGCTCTGAGCACTGGAGCCGGCCGAAGCATTCTTGCCTGTGGAGCTCTGGCTGGCGCTGGCCTGGGCGGTGGCAACGTGAGTAGAGGAACTCTGCGCGGCCGTGTTCTGATTAGAAGTCTTTTGAGCTGGATTGTGTGTGAAGGCGAGGAAGCCGCCGACGCCAAGTATCAGGAGTACGATAACTCCGATGATTGCCAGAAGCAGACCACGCTTCTTTGGCGGACGTGGAGTCTGTGGTGATTGTGGAAATTGTTGTCCGGGGCCACTTTGTGCATAGCCAGAAAACTGCCCAGGCCCAGGATTATAAGCACCAGGAGCTGGCTGCTGGCCCGGCATCTGTGGATAGGGTGACTGCGGCACTGGGGGCCAGCCGTTCGCCTGCTGAGGGAATTGTCCCTGGGGCTGACCATTGGGCGGCTGAAGTGCCGGCCACTGAGGTTGCACAGGAGTATTATAGCCCTGGCCCTTTGGCACAGGTATAGTCTGATCAGGATCTTGCATAACGTCCTTCTTCTCCAGTCAAAAATAGTCAATTTCGTCCCAAGACCAGGATACTCTTCTATCTCTGTCTCGATCAAGAGTTTAGTACTATTAGCATACAGAATAGCATCAGACTGTATAAACTGATATTCTCAAGCTCTTTCAGCTTCTTGTGTATTTTGCTGAATGCTACCTACGCTTCCTGTATAGAAGGAAGCATGCGCCCTTATTCTGGATCATCGAGAACATCCTCAATGAGTTCTTTTGTCTCGACACCCAGCGCTTGTGCTAACCTACTTATGGTCGAAAGTGTCACCTCAGTATAGGGATCGCGAAATATCTTGCGAATCGTCCCGTAAGCTACCTCGCTACGTATATGTAGTTTTGTCATTGACATACCTTTTTGTGCTGCAACCTCTTTCACGCGTAGTCGTGTCCTCATGCTGGCATCCTTACACTGGCATCCACAAAGTAGAAGCATTGAAGCTCTAAAATTCTGATCTTACCAGGATACGCCTCTCAAGACCTTGACCCTAGAGGAGAAGTAATGACACTCTTAAAGAAGCGCCACCAAAGTGTTGTCATTTCAATGACAATCTCACTTCTCTAAGGTAATAATCGACAATGAAAGGCAGATGCAGATGAACGAAAAGAAACCAACGTTACTCAGCATCAAACAGCGTACAGGGATCACCACAGAGCAACTTGCGTCGGAGGCGGGTGTCACCCTGGGTCAGGCATATACCGTTGAGATTGGTGGCTTCGTAGATAGAGAGATCGCCGAGCGCGTCATCAAAGCATTTACAAAGCTCACAGGGCTACAATACACTCTGGATGATATCCAACTACAAAATGTTTCACCTCGATTACCAGGCCGGCGGGCCTCCAATAGCAAAGGAAGGATACAAGATTGACATTCTCCCATCCTAGCAAATGGGGCGGGATCTCTATCTTCTAGAACAGAACGACGGACTGCAGGACTCATCAGACTCGACCTCTGGATACCCCGTTTTTCAAAGCGGGGAGGAAAGAGGTCTTCCTTTCTGTCTTACGCTAAACCCGCCTAAAAGTAGGTTGATGCTTTCCAACGACGCCAATATATGCTCTACTGTGGGTATGCCAGTCAATGAGTGAAGGCAGACCTCTCTACGATGTCAAACGGTTGGTACGTTCGCGTCGCTCAGATTGGTACCGTGCACGTGTCGGCATGAGGCCCAACAGCCTGTACACGAGCTCAACTTGTGTACCCCTTCGCGTGTGGGGCGTCCCTTGAATGGGAGGCGTTGGTTGAACGCCTTGTCACCCGTCCTAACGCTTTGGAAGCTTGCTTTCTTGGCAATGTATCCTTCTCTGATCCACTGGCAAGAGTGAGAAGAGATACAAGCCCTTGAATAGATTCAAGGGTATGGTGACGTTAGCAATAGCACGAGCCCTGAATAGAGAAGAACTAACAGAGGTCTGTCTACAAACGTGCACTATGCTCCTTGATCAGGCTGGCGTACCATCGGCTACTCTCTTTAGGAATGCGCCTTTGTGTTGGATAATCGATGTAGACGATGCCAAAGCGCTTGCTATAGCCCTCGGCCCACTCAAAATTATCCAGAAGTGACCAGACAAAATAACCTTTGACGGGTGCACCCTGCTGAAGAGCCTCGCCAACAGCGTGGATATACTCCTGCAAGTAGGATGCACGGCGTGGATCGCTGACAACTTCCTCTCCATGCCACTCATCCTTAAAAGCCGCGCCATTCTCAGTTACATACAAGCTCGGAACATTGTAGTCCCGATGCAGGCGAACGAGCAGGTCACGCAGACCTTCGGGCGCAATCTCCCAACCCATTTCTGTATAGCAGGCACCCGGAATGGGCGCAACGGTCTGATAGCTATCAGCCCGAGGCCGCTGCTCCTGGCCGCGTACGACCCAACGGAAATAGTTATTCACTCCCAGAAAGTCGATAGACGTGCTAATAGTAGCCAGGTCGCCGTCCTGAATAGGAGGCGGATTCACTGCTAGATCGGTAAAAAGCTGATCGGGATAGCTGCCACGGAAGAGAGGTTCCACGAACCAGCGCACATTGAAGCTATCGGCCAGTGCCACATCACGTGCCGTCTCCGGTCGCTCGTCTGCCGGATAGACCTGTGAGAGATTCAACGTAATGCCGACCTGTGTACCTGGAGCGACCAGTGCGCGCAAACGTGGTACGGCCAGACCATGTGAGAGCAATAGGTGATGAGCTACATCAACGGCCGTCTGCATATTTTTCAGGCCGGGTGCATGAACGCCTACTCCATGGCCCAGGTAAGCAACAACCCAGGGCTCATTATGAGTAATCCAGCCTGACATCCGATCGCCCAGTCGCTTCACCACAATCTCCGCGTAGTCCGCGAAAGCATACGCCGTCTCGCGTTTCGCCCAGCCCCCCTCGTCCTGCAATGCCTGTGGCAGATCCCAGTGATAGAGCGTCGCGAACGGCTTGATACCTTTGGCCAGTAGTGTATCGACCAGCCGCTCGTAAAAATCCAGCCCCTTCTCATTAATGCTGCCACGACCCTGAGGCAGGACACGCGACCAGGCGATCGAGAAACGGTACGCGTCCAGACCCAGACCAGCCATCAACTCCACATCATCCTGATAGCGGTGATAATGATCGTCGGCTACATCGCCTGTATCGCCATTATGGACCTTCCCCGGCGTCGCCGAAAACGTATCCCAGACCGATAGCCCTCGCCCATCCTCATGTGTCGCCCCCTCGATCTGATAAGCCGCCGTCGCTGCTCCCCAGACAAAGTTGGAAGGGAAGGCTGCAACGAGATTCTCCGTATTCGCTGTCCGCAAACTATCATTGTTTGTCATACTTATTGTCGCTCCTGCATGTTTACCTGACTCTATTGTTCCTCAACAATAGTTCTTAGTATTACTATTACTGTATCACACATTCCCTCTACAAAAAGAAAAAATCTAGTATTTGTAAGCAGAACTTCACTATGTCGTGTATGGATATGAATCAGAGCCTCTGATCATTCAAATAATCAGAAGCTCTAGTTCATTGCTTGTAGGAAGTCAGCACCATATGTAGCCAGCAGCGATCGATGGCTATCGGCGGGGTACACTTGCTCTTGCGGGTAGAGGGAGTGCTCGCAGCGTGCGCCGTATGCCTGCTCTAGAGTCGCTCCGGCTGCGATGACCTTGCGTTCTTCTATTGTGAATGGTCGAGCGCGTGCATCTTCATACTCAGCAACGAAAGCCAGAGCCTCCTGCTGTGTGGGAAGATTTGCAATACCTGGCTGTTCACTGTAGGGGAAATTGATGGCAGTTTTTCCCACAAGGACTGTCTCTTTGTTTAGAAGCAGGCTATCCCAATCATAAATGATGCGAATCGAGTTACCCACGAGGCGCATCTGCTTCACGCTAAAATCAACGTGACCTAGTACGAGCTTGCTTTGATCCGTCTCAATGGTCTTTCGAGCAGAGCGAGCGAGTTCATCGATCCACTCAGCCCCCGCCGCCGTAGCCTCGAAGTTGAAGATAGCATTGTGGGGTCGGGGCCAGAGAATATCCGGCGGCAGGCGATGATCGAAGAGCGCGGGCTGTAGCATAGAGACTATCCCAGGCTCGCTTGTAAGCTGAAAGAGCCGGGCAAACGCCGTCGCCATCGCCTGCCTGACCACTGGATCGTGTGCATCTTTATACTCCCCCTCATCAATCAACTCCTCCACCGTCGCATATCCCGCTACAAGTGGGCGCGGACCTTGTAATGGACGCGGACAGGGATATCCCCGCTCCGCCAAATAGTGTTGCACCTGTCCCATCTGAGCCAGAAACGCGGGCGATTGATGCGGAGGGTGCACTTTCACTACCACGCGCCGCCCATCGTACAAGCGCAAGCCAAACACAACCCCCTGGCTCGCCGCAAAAAAGATCACCTGCTCCGGAAGATGCCCAAACTGAGTTTCACAGAACGTGTACAAGTGCTGTGCCACCTCGTACGGATTCGGCGTGCGAAAAATCTCCTGTAGAATATAAGGCTCTTTCCACGGTGCAATATAATCAGCAATTACATCACCAAGATCCATCATCATTTTGTAGACCTCTCTTTATACATAAAGACAGCAACAATCCTACAAATTCTCTTTTACTAGCACTTTTATCGTATTCTGGTATACTCTAGTAACAATAGCAAGCTACGACTTCACCTATCTATCTACCATGAACCTACCGCGAATGCTATCATTACCTCCGATTGATTCCTCTTAGAAAACTGCCAGAGTTCATGCCCACTCTTACCATCGAAGGTGGTTATATCCCCATTGAGAACATAGACTACACCATTTAAGCTGATGATAGGAGTAGCTGTGCCACTATAGATGCGAGACGGAGTGGACCAGAGTAATTTTCCATTTCCGACATTGCGAGCTTCTATGGATGGGCCGTTTTGTGAACTCACACCAGCGTAGAGAGTAGCATTCATGAGTGTGTAGCCGAGAATCCCATCTCCCGTTGGAGTCTCCGTTTTTGATGAACACCAGACAGAAGTACCGTTACTCGTCTTGTATGCGCAGAAGTGATAGGTGTAGGGGAAGTCGCTAAAGAAGCTGAGAATGATCATTCCCTGATAGAGAACAAACGTTTGCGCGCGATCTGGCCGGAGGTTGACAACCGGTGTGGACCAGCGCACATGACCATCTTGTGTGCTAAGAGCGAGAAGTGTTGCATCGAACAGCGCATTTTTGTTTCCCGGAGCTTTACCAGCAACAAGTTGAGCATCAACGTATGCTGTCGTATCGTCAGCAACTATTGCTCTAGGTACTATGGAAGATTTCTGCCAACGAACTTTGCCGGTATCACCATGCAATACCAGTAGAGTATCACCCCTTATAACATAAACATTTTTATTGGAGGCAGTGATCAAGGGATCTGGTGTTGCATCCTGATAGTGCCACAGGACTTTGCCGTCACCCATTCGTAGAGCATATATATTTCCAGATGTGTGAGCATAACCCACACCGCCAACATAAGAAGTCCCACTAACATAGAGGATGCCATGATCGCTCATCAATTTTTCAAAATTGTTTTGAACAGGATTTGGAAGAGCCAGGCTCTGTTGCCATAACACTGTTCCATTAATTGCATTCAGTGCGTACATCTGTTCATTGATGATGGTGTAAACCACTCGATCTTGCACTACCACCGCAGAGGCAACGCTGCTTCTCTTTTGTGACGCCTTCGAGAAAGTCCAGAGGACTTGCTTACTGCCTGGTTGAAATGCATAGACAGTGCCATCAAGAGCGACAGTGGCAACAATGCTATGAATAGTACTTAATCGTGGGTTCTGGTCTTTTGCCCCCGGTGTACCTGTTCGATATGCAATAAATGCTAAGAAGCTTGCAAGGACAACACCTACCAACATAACGGCGGCGAGAGTTTGAACGAGTGCTATGATACGTTGTCTCCCCTTTGACTGGTGATCTAGCTTCTGCTGCTGGCTGTCAGGTCTAGAGGCCGTAAGATGTGCATGGATGTTGAGTGGATGCTGACTACCTTCGTTTCTGGAATCTTGTTCGAGATGATGAGTATCTTGCATATTCTTGCTATTGCTTGCCTGTACGATGCGTTCCCATCCTTGTATGAGAGCTCTATCTCGTTGCTCTGACTGATACAGGTGATGCAAACGGCGCACAACATACTCTCCAGATATGTTATCGTAGTTCTCTGTATTCGTAGGAACTGAATTAGAAATACGCTCGATCTGTTCATCCACTGTGTCAGGAGTAAATTTCTGGAATTCTTGGGTCATCGCTTTATCTCTTTCCTACACTTTAGTATACAATTCTCGCAGTCGATTCAGCGTTCTGGAGAGTATTGAGCGTACACTGCCCTCGCGCTTCCCTAGTTTGGAAGCAATCTGAGAACAGCGTAAGTCATCGTTAAAACGGAGATACAATACTTGCTGCTGAATGGGAGACAAATGCTGGATTAGCCTCCGCAGTTGTAGATCGTCTTCTTGCTGTATGCTGATCTGTTCGGGACCGTTTGCATCGTGTGCAAACAACTCATTTTCTACTATGCTAAGAGGTACATGGCGTTTAGTACGGCGGTAGTTATCAACGACTTTGTTATGTGCTACGCGCCATAGCCAGGCTTGCTGTTCTTTCTCTGCAAGCAAGGAAAATTGTTCACTCTCGAACGCAGCTACAAAAGTCTCGACAAGAATATCTTCAGCGTCTTCATAGGATGTAACATGTTTCCGTGTATAATCGAAAATTTTTGGTGCATACTGTTGATAGCAGTAGGCAATAGTAGGTTTCTCATGAAGTAGCTTCTGTGAGTTTTGGTGCATGATGGCTTTCACACCTCTCCAATTTTGCGATTTCACATTACCATATCGCTGCTCTAGCGAAAACTGTTGCATCTCTTCAGCATAAGAGACTAAAGATTATGTCTTTCTGCTTTTCCTGGTAAGTCATTTTTGGATACTCTTCGAAAGAAACTTCTCTTGTCCTTGACTTTCTACTTGTATTAGTTTATTATCTAATTGTGATAGACAAAAGACTTCTGATAGTAGAGAGAAAGAGAGATAGATTGATGCAGACAAATGAGAAAATGGTGACGGAGTATCTGGACGTGGCTGGTGGGCGAATTGCTTTTGATGATACGCAGACGATGGGGCCGCTGATCATGTGCGTGCCTGGGCTGGGGGATGTGCGGGCGAGCTATCGATTTCTAGTGCCGCAGTTGGTGGCGGCTGGCTATCGTGTGGTGACTATGGATCTGCGTGGGCATGGTGAATCAAGTGTGGGATGGTCGGACTATAGAGACACGGCGACTGCGGGCGATGTGCTGGCGCTGGTGCGCTTTCTCAATGCGGGTCCAGCCATTCTCGTCGGCAACTCGTATGGAGGGGCGGCTGTAGCGTATGCCGCAGCCATCGAGCCGGGAGCAGTTGCGAGCTTAGTGTTGCTCGATGCTTTTGTGCGCGATGTGCCACAGGGAGCGTTTCAGCGTCTGGGATTGCGGGCCGTGGCATTGCTGGGGACGAGTGCATGGATGGCTTACTACAAGAGCTTGTATAAGACGACACCACCAGCCGATCTGAACGAGTACAACAAGACGCTCAGCGCGAATCTAAAGCAGCCCGGTCGTTACGCTGCCGTTAAAGCCATGATGTTTGCCAACCATGCAGCCATTGAGCCGCGACTTATGGATGTTAAAGCTCCCACGCTCATCGTTGTGGGTTCACAGGACCCGGACTTTCCAGATCCAGCAGGCGAGGCGCGCTTGATTGCAGAGAAACTGACGGGCGTAACGAACAAGCAGGTAGAGATGATCGAGGGTGCAGGCCACTATCCGCATGCTGAGAAGCCTGAACAGGTGCTGGCCGTGCTCCTCCCCTTCTTGCAGAGTGTGAGAGAGGACGCCCACCGTGACGCATAGAGCTGGACTCGATCAACAGAGCGTTATTCAGGCCGCAGCCGATCTTGCTGACAGCTCCAGCCTCGAAGAGGTCACCCTGGCGACCTTAGCCGCCAAACTAGGGATACGTGCACCCACGCTCTACCACTACGTCAATGGCCTGGACGGCATGCGGCGCGACCTGGCATTGTTGGGCGCGCGCCAGATGACACGCGCGTTGGGACAGGCCATTATGGGCTTCAGTGTGGGCGAGGCCGTCGAAGCTCTGGCCATCGCCTATCGCGACTTCGCCCACCAGCATCCAGGCCTCTACACCGCCTTCCAGCGTGCTGCCGATCCTGAAGATACGGCATTGCGGGAGGCGCAAGCTGAGGTCATCGAGATCGTATTGCGCGTCGTTGCACCAGCGCGCTCGGAGCGCGATAACGCCATCCATACGGTACGGCTGATAAGAAGTTTAATGCACGGCTTTGTCTCATTAGAGATCGGCTGCGGCTTCGGCCTCCCCCAGGATATAGACGAAACGTTTCAGCGCCTGGTCCAGGTCATGATTCAGGTCGCAAAAGAAGGAAAAGTATAATGAACATGCATATAGTGGATAACACTACTACCAGTAATACTCAACTCCTCCAAATTGTCCGTCCCATCTGGCTGCTGCGGGCTGAAGGAGCTATTCTGCTGGCAGCAGCAATCTGGCTCTACGCCATCTATAGCGGGAACTGGCTTCTCTTCGCCCTGCTCCTGCTCGCCCCCGACCTATCCATGCTCGGCTACTTACGAGATAGCCGCTTGGGAGCCACAACTTACAACATCGTCCACACTCTGATCCTCCCGGCACTTCTTATAGCCTTTGGATTATTATCAGGGAACGCAATTGTAATCGGACTAGCATTGATCTGGTTTGCACATATTGGTATGGATCGCATGATGGGATATGGGCTCAAGTATCCAACAGAATTTAAGGATACACATCTTGGGAAGGTGTAGTTGAGTGATCGATTCAGCCAGACCCAGCGAGGTGAGCTAGCTCACCTCGCTGGGTCTGGCTGAATCGATCACTTTTTACTCTTGAAATCATACCATACAGTATGGTATGATTTCGATAGAGAACGCGATATAACGTGATGATGAAGAGAGGACTGTTGGTATGGCAGTAACAAGCAGGCGGGATTGGTTGGAAGAGGGAGTGGCTATCCTGGAAGAGTCAGGTGTTGAAGCTTTGACTGTTGAGGCGTTGACGAATCGGCTTAGTGTCACAAAAGGATCGTTCTACCACCATTTCAAGAATTACCAGGATTTCAAGAAAAATTTGCTCGATTTTTACGAGGAGGAACGCACGCTCCAGATTATTCGGCTGGCGGAGAGGGAGACATCTCCACAGGCGAAGTTGGAGCGTATCATGCGGGCAACCTTGCAGCCTTCTCGATTAGAGGCAGTCATGCGCGCGTGGGCATTGCAGGATGTATTCGTGCGCGAGCATCAGCAGCGTATTGATCAGCAACGACTGGCATATCTCGAAGAATTGATTTCTGCCCAGACTGGCAATCATGCGCGCTCTGCTCAGATGGCCCGCCTATTCTACAGTATCTACGTAGGCAGTCAGCATATCGTCCCGCCTATTCAGAGCAATGACCTGGCATCTCTGTATCAGGAGGCGTTGCCGTTGCTCAATTTAGCTGTGAATACTCCCTCATCAGAGATAGTATGAAAGAGAGAAGAAGCTTATGCGTCATTCAGGACTGGCTTACATTCGTCGCTTGCCAGAGCTCGCTCGGTTGTTGGAGCACGCTGATCATATCGATGTGAAAACTGTGAGCGGAAGTGTCGATCTACGTACATTTTTAGCAAGTATGTTAAGCTATCAGCCTGACTGGATGATCGCACTTTATGGTGTTAGAGCAGTCCTTGTACGTTTTCTAAATATGCGGCAAAATGGTCTTCCGCGTCGGAAGCATCTTACACCTGAAGATATACCTATGCAGGAGGGACAGCCAGCAGCGTTTTTCAAGGTACTTATAGCTAGAGAAGAACAGTATTGGGTGGCTGAGATAAAAGATAAACATCTGAAAGCTCTACTCGGAGTTGTGGTGGAGCCGCTGCCGGACCAGCAGCAGAAGCGTTTTCATGTCTTGACGGTTGTGTACTATCGCAACTGGGCTGGCCCGGTCTATTTTAATGTCATTCGGCCGTTTCATCACTTAGTGGTAGGTAGCATGGCGCTGGCCGGTGTACAAAGATACGAGGGCAACTGAAAGAAGCTTTCTATGAAAATTTAGAACATTTGTTTTCATAAAAGTTAGAAAGAATGAAAATATTTTCATTTTATAGAAAAGAGGCTTGACAAAGGGAAAGCGCACTAGTATCCTTAGATCTATTAATGGATTTTTCGTGTAGGCGATTGGTTATCGTAGTAGAGACAAAGGCTAAAAGCGATTGTAAGAAAAGAAGGCTTTATGGGTAGAGGGACTATGGTCTTAAACAAAATTGATGCGCAAGCGAAATCTATCGATGACTTACTCAATAACAAAAAATATACCGTCGATTATTATCAGCGGGCATATAAGTGGGAGACGAAGCAGATCGTTGAGTTGTTCGAGGATTTGGAGAACAAGTTTTTCAGTGAGCACGAAGAGAGCCATTCGCGGGAGGATGTGGTGAGGTATAAACATTATTTTCTAGGCTCGATTATTGTGAGCGAAAGAGACAACTTGAAATTTATTATTGACGGTCAACAGCGACTGACCTCAATTACTCTCTTATTTATTTATTTGCATAACTTATTGATAGAACGCGGAGAGCACGATGACGCAAATGACATCGGGCAACTTGTATTTTCCAAGCTCTATGGGAAAAAGTCGTTTAATCTTGATATAGAAGAGCGAGCCGCGTGCCTCGACGCGCTTTATAACAATCGGGTGTTTGAAGTTGAAAACAGCCCGGAATCTGTACACAATATCGTTGCACGCTACGAAGATATCACCACGAAGTTTCCCAAAAAATTAAGGAATGGGGCGTTGCTCTGCTTCGTCGATTGGCTCAGGTATAACGTCGATCTAGTCGAGATCACTACCTACTCTGATGAAGAGGCATACACCATCTTCGAGACGATGAATGATCGCGGTCTCAGCCTCAGCCCCACCGACATGCTCAAGAGCTATCTGCTGGCGAACATTACGAATAACGATCAGCGAACGAAGGCCAATGATTTTTGGAAGAGCCGCATGCTAGATCTGACTCAACTAGGAAAAGAGGAGGACGCAGACTTCTTCAAAGCTTGGCTAAGAGGTAGGTATGCGCAGACGATTCGCGAGCACAAAAAAGGTTCTAGCAACAAAGACTTTGATACAATCGGAACCAATTTTCATAAATGGGTGCACGATGAGAAGAATTTGATCGGGCTGAAATCGAATGCTGATTTCAACGACTTTGTTCAGACGCAATGTAAGAGCTTTTCAGAGCACTATCTCAGGATACGGCAGGCAGCAAAAGTGTACACACTTGGCTTCGAGTACATCTATTATAATGCGCACAATAATTTCACCCTACAGTATCCTGTGCTGCTGGCACCTCTACATGCGAAGGATGATCTAGAGACTGTGAATCGAAAGATTCGGCTGGTGGCGGGCTATCTCGATATCTTCATCGCGCGCCGCGCCGTCAACTTCCGCACGCTGGACTATTCCTCGATCGTCTACACCATGTTTACTTTCATGAAAGAGATCCGTGAATTAGATATGCACAAACTGGTGAATCTGTTGACATATAAAGTTCTGACGATGGAGGAAAAGTTTGATGCCGTCTCGCACTTTTCCTTGAGCGGGGGGTGGAGTAAACGCTATGTTCATCACATCCTAGCGCGCATGACCGATCATGTAGAGCTACAAACGGGGTGTCCAGCCAGATTTGTCGACTATGTGAATCGTGATCGAAAAGATCCCTACGAGATAGAGCATATCTGGGCCAATAAATATAAGCGCCACCAGGATGAGTTCGAGACCGAGAAAGAGTTTAGCGAGTATCGCAATCACTTCGGCGGCCTGATCTTGCTTCCCCGCTCATTCAATCATAGCTACAAAGATATGGCTTATAGCGACAAATTAGGCAAATACTTTGGACAAAACCTGCTCGTCAAGACGCTCAACGAGCAATGCTATCAGAACAATCCAGCCTTTATCGCTTACAAAAACCGAAGCGAACTACCTTTCTGCGCCCACGATACTTTTAAGAAAGCGGACCTGGACGCCCGACAAGAGCTCTATCGGTTGCTGTGCGAGGAGATCTGGAGTCCGGCGAGATTTGACAAGGAACTTCATTAAGTTATTGCACGCTTTCCATTTTATAATTTTTATGCACCGCATAAAAATTATAAAATGGAAAGCGTGCAATAACTTAATGAAGTGTACTTCAGATCACTAAGAGGTTTAGATCTCGTGCCTGCGGCGTACAGCCTTCACAAAATGCTTTGTATCGTCGCCGAGGTTCTGCGTAGGAGTCACAGCCGTCACTTCCTGGATGTCCTGAATCCCATCTGAGGTCTCGACCATCTTCTTGCCCCGGAACGGCACCAGCACGCCGTTGACCTCGCCGCTTTTCGTCTTCGCCTTCACATATTGGCCCATATCTGCCTTCACTCTTTTACCAAACATGTTCATCTACCTCTCTACATTGCTTCTATTTGAATTCAAAGTCAATTTCTTATAATATGTATAAATTTTTATGACACTATAAAGAACACCGTTTTAAGGTGTGTTATTTCAGCGATGAATAATGATCATAACTCAAACAGCGAGGAAGGCTTGTTCTGAACGACCAGGAGCTATCATTCTGAATAATGCATGTTATAGGATGTCAACGTTGACCAGGTATGATAGCACAGTCTCAAACGGAAAGAAGTTGGCTTCTGTTGCTGCGGAGAATGGTTACTTCTTTGATGTTGAAAAGCTTTATTTCCGTTTGAGCGTCAAATATCTTCTTAAAGAACCATCACCTATAGTATATCACAGAAGTCTAGCCCTTTGAAGACTCCTTGACATATGTCCACTACGGACATATACTATCTCTATGAAGATGAACAAGACAACATTGAGTCCCTTGACGTCAGCCGTGTTTTACATTCTGTTTGCTCTAGCTAGTGGAGAAAAACATGGCTATGAAATTATGAAGCAGGTCAAACAAGATAGTCAGGGACAGGTCAAAATGGGATCTGGAACGTTGTATGGGTCGATCAAGCGTATGCTCGCAGATCGGCTCGTTGAGGAAGCGGGCGAGCGTCCTGATCCAACGCGCGATAACGAACGGAGGAGGTATTACCGCCTGACCGAATTGGGTAGACACGCCTTCCTCACAGAACTTCAGCGCTATCAGGAGATCGTTTCTATCGCGAATCAGCGCCGTCTCTTCCCAGATTCAGAGGCAAAGATATCCTATGAAATATAGAAGGCAGGGCAAAAAGCAACTCTCGGCAGAGTGCTTCTACGCACTCCTCTTGAGTCTGTATCCTGGCGTGCATCGCCAGGAATACGGTCCATTGATGCTGCAAGCATTCAAAGATCACTATCGAGAGACGCAAGAAGTGCAAGGTCAGGTCGGAATCACGTTCTGGCTGGATGTGATTGCAGATGAAGTAAAAAGTGCTTTAAGAGAGCACGTGTTATCAATTCAAGGAGGAAGCATCATGCAACGGGTGTGGAAACGGCAGGGAATCTTCTTTGGTCTTCTGCTGGGTATTCTGGCAATCGGGGCCATTGTTTGGACAAATGTGCTGTTCCCGAATTTTGAGTCTGACGATGCATATGAAGTTACCTATATCATTACCGCTGTCGGTATTCTCTTATTTTTTGCTCTAGCGGGAATTCTAGCCAGCCGCCAGACCAACCGCTTGCTTTCTGGAACCTCGGCAGGAGCTATCACGGCAGTGCTTGGCTTCGGAATAGCTATGCTCACCTTTTTCGTGGTCGATAACGTCTGGCTCGACATTGTCAGTCATCAGGTGGACAAGATTTACGGCTTTCAACATAGCATGTTCCATTCGATGCGTGACTACATCAATGATGGTCTGCTTTCGGGGACGGTCTCTGTACTTCCTGTGATGGCGGTAGTGGGAGCGATTTGTGGAACACTTGGGGCGGCTCTACGAAAGCTCACCCCCTTTTCCCACTTCTATAACTCATCTCATTAGCGCTTCTATGAAGGAAGGTTTCTATGATGAAGAGGAGCGACTCTGTCTTATTCTGGCTTACGATCCCAGCTCTTGTCCTGTTAGACTTTGTTCTGGTTGGTCTCATTTTAGTGCGTGCTCCCCTTTTGCTTCAGGCACCATACTTTAGCACAACGCTTTTCACCAGCCTTTTGCTGCTGCTCTATGGAGGGGTTGGAGTCGCATTTCCCAAGTTTGTCCATTCAACGAACGTGCAAAACGTCCTCTGGCAAGCCAGCAGGGTTGGCCCGCTTGTCGGCCTGTTCTTCGTTATTAGTATCACTGTAGAATACTTCGTGGATCTGAATCAAACCGCAAGTCTGCTTTCGACCTTTGGTTTTATGGGGCTTATCTTTCTAGCTTTTATTATAGCAGGGAGCCTGGGAACACGCTTCACTGGTTACTGGCTTTCTGGTGTGCTCTGTAGCATTTGGAGTGCGCTTCTTGGCGTCCTCATTGCACTCTCGTTTGGCATGATGGTAAATTTGTTCTTCCTACAACGGCTCGAAGCTATTTCGACTGCTGACTACATGCGTAGTGGTATGAGTGATCCTGCCGCTTTTGTCTTCTTCAACACGCTGGATACTGCTTCCACCCATCTATTCGAGGCTCCTATATCCGCTGCAATTTTTGGAATGCTTGGAGCGGTAATTTTCAAAGGGTTTTTCATCCGACGAAGAAAGCACCTCACCGAAACGGAATAAATTCTATGAATGAAAATATAAGAGGAAGAAATAAATGATGCACGAAACGCAAAATGATCTTCCATCCAAGTGGAAATGGCGCTACGTACTTCTCTGTGGGTTTACCTTCGCTGTCGTCGCGATTGTTGCATTGCTGGGCTATCTCTTCTTTGTCCGCTATTCCGATCTTGCGAGCAGTGGAGATGCTAATCTTCCGAACTGGACTGGCAACGTGTGGGGAAATGTTGTCTACTTGTTGATCAGCATCGCTTTTATGGGATTCTACCTGTGGCTTACAATTCAAGGAACAAAATCAGGCAGTGGGCAATCGTGGCAGATCGGGGCGTTGCTTGGTGTGCCGCTGGGCCTCCTCTCCCTTATTGTCGGCATTATTGTCAATCTGTTCAAACCAACTGATCCGTTAGGGAGTGTAGAACAAAATGTGCTATTGCTGCTAGGGTTGGTAGCGTGCCTTGTCGCAGGCATTTGGGGAACGTGGCGAGGTGGTCACATCGTCGCGGGGATAGCGGCGGCGTTCTGGTGTGCATTCTTCCAGGTCCTTTTCATCACGCTCAGTACCATTCTGCAAGATGTCCTGTTTGCGGATATGCTCACGCGTACTATTTGGAGCAACGACACGACCACTGTATGCAAGTATCGTCACGGTTTGTCCTATCAGAGCTGTGAAATTGGCGATAATCTAGGTGGAGTCGCAACGCTGCTGGTCGCATGGCCAATCATCGGGGCTGTTATAGGAGCTCTTTCTTCTACAATCACTGCTCTCTTCATCTGCAATGGAAAGAAAAGAAGTTCTGTCATCTGGCGTAGAGAGGGACGAGCGCCTTTGATTTTTACCAGCGTAATGATCGTTGTGTTTCTAGTGGAAGTGATTGGAAAAATCTGGTAAGAGCCTATATTCGTGAATGATGCACTTCAAGAAGAGCTGGAGTTAGCTGGCCTGAGACTCTAGCTCTTCATATTCGTACATGGTGACGCCGACGATTTTGCGGCTTGAGAGCTGGCCACTGTAGGATGCCCGGTAGGTACCAGACGTTGGAGCCACGTCGAAGTAATCGCGACCGGTGGCGATGCTGATGTAGCTGATGCCAGCGCGGCGGCCATGCGTGGGATCGAAGGCAATCGCTTGCGCTTTTCCTGGCATGCCCGCAACCGGCAGAAGAACCTCGACCCAGGCGTGAGTGCCGCCCTCGCCGAGCAGGTGGCCGGAGACGTAGCGGGCGGGAATATCACACAGGCGGCAGAGGGCGAGCATGATGTGGGCATAGTCCTGGCAGACGCCTTGCTGTAGGGCGAAGGCTTGTATCGCCGTCGTATCTATATCAGTTACTTCATGTGCATACTTCATAAACTGATAGACCCAGGCGTTAATGTCTTCTGCCAGATCTATGCCTTGTCGCCCGCCCCTGCTCAACATAACCGCCACGTCTCGCAGAGCATCATTAGGCCGAGTCAGGGCGGAGGACTGAAGTAGGCGTGGGTCGGTCAGCCAATTGGCGGAGAGATAGTGGGGGCCATGCTCGGTGTCGCGCTCGACGAGTATCCAGGCTTCGAAGTCGATAGCCTGCTCGATGTAGGGAATGAAGAGTTTGAGCTCCGTGTTGCCAAAGGCGTCGTGCTGATAGAAAGTCTCGAGGACTGGATTGGTGACGGTCAGGCGATGCTCAATGCGACACTGATCGCCGTGCTGAACGGGGGGCAGGATCATAAGATGCTGCCGGAGATCAGAGATGGGGCCGGGATATTCGTAGCGCAGGTGCTGATGGATCAGGTAGGCGCTATACTGGACGCGCGACCAGTCGATGCTGTGGTGGTTGTGTAGATTGAGAGTTGAGATTGCTGTTTCGAGATCTGGTAGTCCCTGCTTCATAGGCTAAATTGATTCCTCGCTGCGTAGTAAGTAAGCTGCCGGTGATTCAGAGATATATATGTCATCTATCATGAATCACCGGCAGTTGATCTATGCCGTCGCCGCCTCTGTGGCTGGTTCTTGAGCCTCGTCGGCCCAGACCGTCATCTGCTTAAGGGTTGGCGAGCCATACGATGTCACCATCGCGACATCCAGGGCATCGCGTCCGCGCCCAATCAGGACGCGCCCGACGCGGGGCATGTTATTACGCGGATCGAAGGTCCACCAGCGATCGCCCAGGTAGACTTCCATCCAGGCGCAGAAGTCCATTGGATCATCGGGCAGAGGAACGCCAATATCCGGAATATAGCCAAAGACGTAACGGGTGGGGATATTAAGCGCGCGGCAGAAAGTGACGGCCAGGTGTGTGAAGTCTCGGCACACGCCCACGCTCTGTTCATAGACATCCACAGCGCTCGTCAGTGGAGTGCTTGTCCCATACTGGAAACGGATATGCTCATGCACCCAATCGCAGACCGCCTGTACGCGCTTCCATCCAGGCTCACTATTGCCGAACAACTGCCACGCCGTATCCGAAAGCGCATCGGACTGGCAGAAGCGGCTGGGCAAAGTATAGAGCAGGGTATCGTCGGGAAGGTCCTCGACTGGCAACTGCGGAGTCTCTGGTGCCACCGGGTCCCAGTCATCGGACACCTTCACAACCGCATCATAGCTCAGTGAATGTGCTCCCTGTGGAAGGACAAGGCGCTGGCACAGATTGCCATAGATATCGTAATACGCGTGCTTCTCGATGTCAGGAGTGATCTTCCACTCTTCGCGCACAATCATGTGCGCCCCATCGCGGTGAGGTTCCACCAGCATCACCGTCGGAGTAGGCCACGTCGCCTCATACTGAAATTCGCATCCTACTCGAATGTGCATAGATTCCTGTTCCTTCATGTACTATCTATGATGCAGCGACATATAACGTACGTCTATTATAGTTCCAAAAACCGTAGTGGTCAATAGATTGCTTGCTGTTCTCACCTTTTTCATCATAAAGAGACTCATCAATTTCCCTTTTTCCACAATTTGGCTTCGCCCAAATTGTGGAAAAAGGGAAATTGATGAATGAAATTTTTTGTTTTTTTACTTTTCTCTCTATTTCTGGCTTTGCCAGAAATAGAGAGAAAAGTAAAAAAAACAGGAGGAGGCGCGAGAGTGTGATGACATCGAGAGTCGAGCAGCATTACAAATAGCTTGACAAATGAGCTTATGGCTAAGTATGATAGTATGTACAAGAAAATTGTAGCAGGAATATTTTATGGCTATGGCGCCTCACACGATCGGAGTGTGGGGTCTTTTATTATCCAGGCTGCGGAGAAATGCCGATGGTACTATCAGATACTTCGTCGGGACGGTCTGCGATGCCGCCCCCCTTCTCAAGTTACCACCTCGATACAGCCTATGACGAGATGTTTGATGAGCAGGGTCGGCCGCGCACAGCGTATTTAAACCTGTTTCATCAATTGTTAGAGATGTCGTCCGAGACGTTGTACCAGCGGCAGCAGGCAGCCGACATGGCGTTTCTTAATCAAGGCATTACGTTTACCGTGTATGGCGATGAGGAGGGAACCGAGCGCATCTGGCCCTATGATCTGTTGCCGCGTATCATTACCGGGGCCGAGTGGCATACAATCGAACGCGGCCTCAAACAGCGCATCACCGCATTGAACCTCTTCCTCAAAGATCTCTATCACGACGAGCAGATTCTCAAAGACAAGGTTGTGCCGCGCTCACTCGTCTATAGCTGCCGCCACTATCGGCGCGAGATGCGTGGACTGCGCGTGCCGCACGATGTCTATATCTCAATTGTAGGCACAGATCTGGTGCGCCTGCCCGATGGACGCTTTGCCGTCCTGGAGGACAATCTGCGCGTGCCCAGCGGCGTCTCTTATATGCTTGCCAATCGCGAGGTTATGAAACGCGTCCTGCCCTCGCTCTTCGTCAGCTACGGCGTGCGCTCGATCGATCACTATGGACAGGAGCTGCTGAACACTCTGATTTCGCTTGCCCCGCCGTCGCGGCCCGATCCCACGATCGTCCTGCTCACACCGGGTGTCTATAACTCCGCGTATTTTGAGCATACCTTTCTCGCGCGCCAGATGGGCATCGAGCTCGTCGAGGGGCGCGACCTCATCGTTCATGACGACATCGTTTACATGCGTACAACCGGTGGACTTCGTCGCATTGATGTCATCTATCGGCGCATCGACGACGACTATCTGGATCAACTGGCCTTCCACACGCACTCTAGCTTGGGCGTCCCCGGTCTTCTCAACGCATATCGGGCAGGGAATGTTACCCTCGTCAACGCTATAGGGACTGGCGTGGCCGACGACAAGGCGGTGTATGCATACGTGCCAAAGATCATAAAGTATTATCTGAATGAAGAACCTATTTTGCCCAATATTGAGACCTATCTGGTGAGCGATGAGGGGCAACGGCGCTACGTACTGGAGCATCTGGACGAGCTGGTCGTCAAGGCCGTTGGCGAATCGGGCGGCTATGGCATGTTGATCGGTCCCTACAGCACGGCCAAGCAGCGCGAGGAGTTCCGGGAGCGCATCATTGCCGACCCGCGCAACTATATCGCCCAGCCTACACTCGCTCTATCGCGCGCCCCCTGCTTCCTGGATGGGCAGATAGAGCCACGCCACGTCGATCTACGTCCCTTTATCCTGAGCGGAGATGATCGCATAACGATTGTGCCGGGTGGCTTGACCCGCGTCGCCCTGAAACGTGGTTCGCTGGTCGTGAATTCATCGCAAGGCGGAGGGAGTAAGGATACCTGGGTGCTTTGAGTTGATTCATTTCAACATTCAGATTTTGCGTCAGGTAGTGTTTTAAAGAGAAGACAGGGAGAAAGAATGCTATCACGCGTTGCCGACAATCTCTATTGGATGAGTCGCTATTTAGAGCGGGTTGAGCATACGGCTCGGCTTATAGATGTGAACTTGCAGCAGATGCTGGAACAGAGCACAGAGGAAGAGCATCTGCGCTGGGAACGGCTACGCGCCAGCTTACTCGCATCTCCCAAAGATGAGAATGCGGAAGAAGACGATGCCTATACCATCATGGAATCGTTTACCTTCGACATGAGCAATCCAGCCTCGATCGTCTCATCAATCGCCGCCGCCCGCGAAAACGCCCGCCAGGTGCGTGAACTCATCAGTTCGGAAATGTGGGAGCAGATCAATCGGCTCTACCTGCAGATCCGGCACACAACCATCGACGAGATCTGGTTTAACTCACCACACGCCTATCTGGCCAGCGTCAAGGAAGGCATCCAGCTCTTTCAGGGCATTACAGACGCTTCAATGAATCATAGCGAGGGCTGGCATTTTATCCGCCTGGGTCGCTTCATTGAGCGAGCCTACGCAACCGCCACTCTGCTGGATGTTCATTTTCACGCCTTCTTCGATGCTGAGCAGAACGATACGCGTGCCGCCATCGATCATATGAACTACATAGGCTGGGTTGGCTTGCTGCGCTCGTGCGCCGCCTTCGAGGCGTATTGTAAGGTCTATACTGCCGCCAACATCCAGCCCAGATCGATTGCCGAATTTCTGATCTTCAACCCTGAGTCGCCACGCTCAATCCGCTTCGGTGGAGGGCTCATACAGTCTGCGCTGCAATCGATTGCCAGATCAACCAATACAAGGCCCAACGGACGCGTTGAGCGGCTAGCCGGTCGCTTCCGCTCCGCCCTTGAGTATGATCAGATTGAAGATGTCGTAGGCGATATGCATGCGTATCTAGATACCATTCGACGCCAATGCACACAGATTCACAGTGCCATCTATCAAATGTATATCGTGTATCCAGTTGAGGTTGCATTGATCGAGCGAGGTGCCGCACAAGCGTAAGAGTATGCAGGACCCTCCATGCTTCTCCCACCTTCGGTGCCCGTCACTTATTCTCTATTTTTGCTTTTTTCACACAATTTCGGGCATTGCCCGAAATTGTGTGAAAAAAGCAAAAATAGAGAATAGAATTTTTTAATCTTTTTCTTTTCATGCAATCCTGGCAAAGCCAGGATTGCATGAAAAGAAAAAGATTAAAAAATGGAAAAAATATAGAGAGAGCAGCGAAGCTGTGAAAAGAATCATGAGGAGAGAAAAGCTATGTATTATACCGTCCGCCATGTCACGCGCTTTCGCTATAGCGCGCCAATAACGGAGAGCATGATGGAGGTGCGCATCCAGCCGCGCAGCGAGGGTATGCAGCGCAGCCTCGACTTTCGCCTGAACACCAGCCCACGCTCACAGATTCTGGGCTACCGCGACGAGAACGGCAATCGCGTGCACCACTTTGACGTACCAAACAAGCATAATCATCTGACCGTCACCGCCGAAACGATTGTCGAGGTCATCACTCCGCCCGTCATTCCAGAATCTCTTCCATCCGCAGCATGGCAGGAACTCGACGAGCTCACAGCGAACGATGAATATTGGGACGTGCTGCATCCCAGCCACTTCGCGCGACCAACTGAGTTGCTTCATCAACTGATAGAAGAACTGGATATACGGCGGCGCGACGATCCTCTGACGACGGTGAAGTATATCAGCGAGGCGATCTACACTAATTTTGAGTATGCCAAACAGAATACGCGGGTGGACTCGCCGATTGATGATGCGCTGAAGATCCGGCGCGGTGTGTGCCAGGACTTCGCGCATATTATGATCGCCCTGGTACGTGAGTTGAAGATGCCGTGCCGCTATGTCAGTGGCTATCTCTTTCAACAGGGAGAGCGGGGCGACCGCTCGTCGATTGGCGCGACCCATGCCTGGGTAGAGGTTCTGCTGCCAGGGGTGGATTGGGTGGGCTTCGATCCAACCAATAATACATTAGCACGCGAGCGGCATATTCGTGTCGCCGTCGGACGCGACTATGCCGATGTTCCGCCTACGCGCGGTGTCTTCCGAGGTAAGGCTGAGAGCGAACTCTCCGTCACCGTACGCGTCTATCCTACTGAGGCCCCACCGCCCAGCGCCGACCTATCGCTCGAAGCTAACTGGGTTCCCACTATGCACGAAAGCTACGATTACGAAGAGGGCGGCCTGCATCAACAGCAGCCTGAGCAGCAGTAGAGATTTATGTTCTATTTTTGCTTTTTTACATAATTCCGGGCAGAGCCCGGAATTATGTAAAAAAGCAAAAATAGAACATAAAAGTGTAGCAGACAGCGCGTAAGATCATATGCTACTAAGATTGCTAGTTGATAACCTTCAGCGGAAAAAGAAGCTGCAATCTCCACTGTGTCTATCTCTTATCTATTTCTTCTGTGTGGTATCATTTTTAATAGGATCACTACGATGTGGTCTTGCATTCCTCAATTGTATCTTGATAGCAGCAAATAGCATTAGTTGTCTATCAGGGGCCTATTGCCCACAATCTTTCAGATTCGGGTAACGCTATGCATAGAGAGAATGCATGATGGATGTGAAGTTGGCGAGGATTCAAAATATTAATAGAATGAGTTCTATTGAAAGGTAGCGAAACACTATGTTACTGGCTGGCGATATTGGGGGAACAAAGACAAACCTCGCCCTCTTTAAGGATAAAGAGGACCTGCATAGCCCTATGCACGAGGCCAAGTTCCCTAGTGCTGACTACGCGACGTTAGCGGCCCTGGTACATGATTTTTTATCTCAGCGCGATCTGACCGGTATCTCGATCGAGCGTGCCGTGTTTGGAGTAGCAGGCCCGGTCGTGGCTGGAAAATCCAAGGCCACCAATCTTCCCTGGAACATAGAGGAGAGTCAGCTTGAGCAGGCGTTGAACATACCGGCCGTTACTCTGCTCAACGACCTCGCGGCGATGGCGACGGCGATCCCCTTGCTGACCCGCGCCGATCTCTTCACGTTGAACGAGGGCAAGCCTGCGCGGCATGGCACGCTGGCGGTTGTCGCACCGGGAACCGGGCTGGGCGAGGCAACTCTGACCTGGGATGGTGAGCACTACCGTGTGCATCCATCGGAGGGTGGCCACGCAGATTTCGCGCCCACCAACTCATTCGAGATCGGCCTGCTCGTCTACATGCTGGAGCGTATGTCGCACGTCAGTTATGAACAGGTCTGCTCTGGTATTGGCTTGCCAAACATTTACGCCTATCTCAAAGATTCTGCCCTCTTTCACGAGCCTGCCTGGCTCGCCGAGCAGCTCGCGAAGGCCAAAGACCAGACACCCATCATCGTCAACGCGGCCAAGGGCGAACTGCCAGGGCAGGCTCTCTCGGAGCCAGTCGATATCTGCCAGAGCGTGCTCCGAACATTTGTCTCGATCCTGGGTGCTGAGGCTGGCAACATGGCACTCAAAGCGCTGGCTACCGGAGGTGTCTATCTTAGCGGCGGCATTCCTCCACGCATTCTTCCATTCTTGCAAGAGGGGGAGTTTCTGCAATCCTTTAAGAATAAGGGGCGCTTCGCCGACATGCTCACCGGCTTCCCCGTCCACGTCATTCTCAATCCAAATGTTGGCTTGATGGGTGCTGCTGCATACGGCTTCAATCGATAAAAAGATTCTTCGTCGTTGCTGAAAAGCGTGCTTAAGAAAAACATTGATTGGCCGCAATTCAAGATTTTAAGTTCGGAAAAAGAGTCTGAAGGATGCGGTCAATGTGGTGCTGAGTTTGCTCTTCTGTAAAGATATTTGTTTGGAGTATCTGGTTAGAGAAGGCAACCAGAGCAAAAGGTGCAGCTCCAGCGGTGATCAGGTAGAGCACAAAAGAGTGATTGTCGAATTGCTGCAAGTCGCCTTGTTCCTGGACACGTGGAAAGAGCGGATCGATGAGCTCTTCTAAGGGTTCAGCTTGCTTCATGACATATTCAAGGCGTGTACTCTGTTCTGTACCTTCATGGAGCAGCAACTGGATGATCTCCGGTGAGCGTGCACAAACATGAAGGAAAGCTTCAACGATACGCTGGAGTTGTGCCGCTGGTTCGTTTGACAATGTGCTACTCGGTTGAGCACTCACGTTGAGGACAGATGCAAACTCATGAAATGCCTCACTTACCACAGCCTGCCAGACGCCCTCTTTAGAGCCAAAGTGGTGACGAAGCAAGCTATGTGTGATGCTCGCAGCACTTGCAATATCGCGCATGCCCGTCGCCTCAAATCCTTGACGGGCGAAAATGTGGAGTGCAGCAACAAGAATTGTGTGTCGGGTGTGCTCGGCCGTTTCGGCAGATTGGCGTCCCCGCATGTGTTTTTCCATTGTTTGTGTCTTTCCCTCTTGCATGAGTATAACACAATCGTGAATACAAGAGAAAATGCATTCTCAAGGGACATACGTCCTTGTTTATCGTTTCTTTTGACATCTTCTTTCTCTTGACATTTTACTTTCCATTCGGTTAGCATACAAGTGAGAGTGTCCACGTAGACACCCTACTTTGCAAGAAATGCTCTTGCAACGGATGAGAATTGTGTCGAGACGATGCATTCTCGGAAAGAAAAAGGAAGACAAATGGGCGAGTACGAGCGATCAATCACGATCAACGCGACCCGCAAGCAAATTGAGGATTTTGTCTCGGATTTTCGTAATCTTCCCAAGTATGTTCCTACGACGCATAGTGCACAAGCGCAGCCGGGCGACCGTGTACGTGTTCAAGGCGAAACACCCACCGGGCTGAAGTATGATGCGGACGGCTATTTCCGTGTCAATGAAAGCAAGAACCGCCTGGAATGGGGATCTGATGGAGAAAATCAGTATTCGGGCTGGCTGGAATTCAAGGGGAGTAACACGACTGCCCCGGCAGAAGTGACTGTCCATCTTTCAGCGACTCCACCCCCCCAGGCAAAACAAGAAATGTCGAAGGTGTCTGGCAGTCCTGATGCGACCATTAACGAAGGGCTTGAGAAATCCTTGCAGTCGATCAAGAACTTGCTTGAAGGACAGGGCGGCAAGGTCGAGTACTAGTCTCTGAAGCAGGACAATAGCTGTTCCTCGATATCGTTGGCAAGACCTTCAGATGAGGATGATGTACACATCTTCTTCTGAGAGGTAAGAGCTTGCCAATGATGTCGATTTTTTTGTGCAAAAGGGGAAGGGTGCCGCCATATATCAGCGGCGATTCAAAAAAGACCTCGCCTCCTTTAGAGCACGCGTGACTTCTCGCCATGTGGCTCAATTTCCAACACGTCAGGCTCTCTCGCAGGCGTAGAGGTATTCTGGACTTTCTTATTGTCGATGAATACAAGGACGATCAGGAGGGCAAGTAGGAGTAGGCCAAGGCCAACAAAGAAGGTGAATCTATAGCCCCCGATGAGCGCTTGCTGATGATCGATTGGTGTGTGGGCTGTCAGGTCAAGCAGGTGTGTGCGGACAGCCGATGTGGCGATCAGGGTCGCGATAATCACGGCAGTTCCTACCTGATTGGCCGTGTTAATGAGGCCTGAAGCGAGTCCTTGCTCTTCATTGTTAACTCCAGCAGTAGCGGCGATCAAGGTCGTGTTGAGCAATATGCCAAAACCAATGCCAAATACTATGATGCCTGGAAGTATGCTGGTGAGGTACGTTCCACTGGGCGCAATTCGTGTGAGCAGTATCAGGCCGAGTGTCATAGCGATGATGCCCCCGATGAGCATTGGTCTAAGGCCCAGACGACTAGCCGTTAAAGCGGTGAATGCCGATGAGATGATAATGAACACGACGAGTGGTAGCAGGGCAAGTCCCGTCTGTAAAGGAGAGAACTTGAGTATCTGCTGCATGTAGAGGGTCAGTAGAAACAAAGTGGCACCAAAGAGTCCAGGAAAAAGTAGACTGAGCAGGTTGGCACCCGTGAGGGGACGAATACGAAAGATGCTAAGCCGAATGAGAGGAACCTCGACCCGCTGCTCCACCAGCACAAAGGCGACGAGCAAGAGCGTCCCGAGACCAAGTGGCACTCCCACGGTTAATATCTGCACTCCCGCCTGACCCGCTTGAGTCGCTCCATAAACAAGCAAGGCAAAGCCAGTCGTAATCAGCAGTGCTCCTCCAATATCGATCCGTCTGTTCTGCTGAGGTAGCGCACTTTCACGCAGTAGGAAAGGCGTCAGGATGATGACGAGAACGCCTACGGGTACATTGACAAAGAAAACCCAGCGCCATCCCAGAGTGCTGGTGAGCAAGCCACCAAGCAATGCACCAACACCTGCTCCTAGTGCCGAGAGTCCTCCGTAGATGCCCAGAGCCCGGTTGCGTTCTGGCCCCTCTGCAAAGAGGGTCACGATCAGGGCCAGGGCGGAGGGCGTGAGTAACGCTCCCCCGACCCCCTGCACCAGACGTGACGTGATGAGTAAAAGTTGTGATGGGGCCAGACCACAGAGTAGTGAAGCTAGCGAAAAGAGTATGACCCCTGCCAGAAAGAGACGACGACGACCGAAGAGATCGCTGGCACGGCCCGCGAACAGTAGAAATCCTCCATAGGTAAGTGCGTATCCAGTGATAATCCACTGTAAATTTGCTATCGTAAAACCAAGTTCATTCTGTATCGTCGGGAGCGCCACATTAATAATGGAGCCATCGAGGATCGTCATAAACGTTGCTGAACAGAGCAAAACTAAAGAGAGCCAGCGGTGCGAAGAGCTAGATTGCATACCAGAACCATCCTTTACCCATCACCAGAGAAGTACAAGTTTTATGCGGCCAGACTCTGTCTCGACTGGACCAGCTCTTCGATAAGATTCACAGCGTTTTGGGGTCCGTTGCGCTGCTGACATTCTCGTTGAAGAGCCAATGAACGCTGCTTGTATTTAGGATCGTGTAAAAGGGTCTGAACGGCCTTTCGTATCTGGTCCTCTGAGGGGGACTGTGTTTTCAGGTAGAGTCCCGCTCCAGAGTAGAGAACATGGTTGGCGACTTCGGGTTTCTCCTCCGTTGCCCCCGCCACGACCATAGGAACACCATTCGTAAGCGCCATTTGTACTCCACCATACCCACCATTCGTCACCATCACATCGACGTGCGGTAAGAGATAGTAGTGGGGCAGTAATTTCTCCAGGCGCAGATTGTCAGGCCGCGAATCCAGCACGACCTTTTCTAATGGGATGCCGCCGGTCGTGGCAACCACAAGCACATCTTCCTTTGCCAACGCTTTTATGGTTGGAATGAGCAGTTGAGCGGGATCAGTCGTAATAGTCCCAGCAGTAACATGAACAACTGGTCGTCCATCCTTCAGGTCGTCCCACCATGATGGAGGCGTAAATTCTTCTGCTGGAGGACCAAAAAAGGGTCCTACAAAATGTGTCTGTGCGTACAGATCACTGCGTGGATATTCAAACGAAGGGATTGTTCCTAAGAGGTAGAGATCAGGTTCCTTCGCAGTACTATCCACCACCCCTTTTTTGATGGCCGGTAGTCCAACCTGTCGTCGTGTCTCTTCGATGTATGTGCGCAATTTACGCAACAGGATTCGGTTCGTAACTGTATTAAGCAATGCATTGCGTATATGACCAAGAAACGTATTACTTGGGAGCAAACCCAGACCTATAGGGGCTGTATCTCTACTCTGATAGAAGTAAACGGTCGAAGCGATGACAGCAAAAGGAATGCCAGTCTTCTCATACACGTAATGAGCACCAAAGGTTGTCTCATCGGCAATGATAACATCTGCTGCATAGTTTTCCAGAATACTCAGGATATCGTCAACCTCTTTAGGAGCATCGTCAAGAAAGACCGTCTTCCAACTCTCGATGAATGCCTGAAGTCCTGTTAAGCCCACCAGGTGAGGAAAAGCATCATCCTTGTTCATGCCGCCAAAGTCGTACGCCTTCACCATAGGCTCAAATCGGGCACCAATAGTCTCTATAGCATTCCGGTAGTATTCACCAGTGTACCAGCGTACCTCATGTCCACGATTGACCAGTTCGCGCGCCACCGTCAACATAGGGTTGAAGTGACCACTACTAGGGACATTAACAATCAAAACACGCATAGTGTAAACATTCCTTCTGAATATATGAGTCAAACAACTCTCTAAACAAAAGTTCCTATTCAGACTCACATACACACGACGCGGATGGAATCAACGCGGGGTTATTATATATAACCTTTCTTGACATTTTACTTTCCGACTGTGTAATATGACGATATATTGTTCAAGTGGAAAGCAAAAGCCGTCCTGTTCGAAGAAAAGGAGCCCTTGTGAGCGAAATTTATAGTATAGATGCGCTTGACGAGACGAGTGGTCATAGTACTAAAGATCAGAAAATCTCTCGCCCAATAGTGAGCGAGTATGCGGTGTTGAAGCAGTTGATAAAGCAAAAGGGGTTGTTGGAAAAGCGGCCGAAATACTATATATACAAGATTCTCTCCTCGCTCATTTTATTGTGTGCCGGAATAGTCTTCTTGCTGCTTGTCAACACGTTCTGGCTGCGACTGCTTGATGCCGTGTATCTGGCCTTTGCCTGTGGTCAGGTTGCGTTTGTCTGCCACGATAGCGGGCATCGGCAGATTTTCAATGAGACACGAAAAAATGATCTTCTCTTTCTATTACAGGGGAATATGCTGCTTGGAATGAGTTATGCGTGGTGGCTTGATACGCACAACGCGCATCATAGTCATCCCAACGAGCTTGATATGGACCCGGATATTTCCATTCCCGCCCTGTGCTATTCGCAAGAAGAGGCTCGCAGTAGACAGGGCTTGTGGCGTTTTCTCGTGAAATATCAAGCCTTTTTCTTTTTTCCACTCACACTGCTGGTGAGCATAGAATTTCAGCGCAGCAGCATTCTCTACCTGATGAAGCATCGCGTCAAGTATTACTGGGCCGAGGTTGGCCTGCTTCTGCTTCACTACATCCTATACTTCTGGCTCGTGTTCTCTTTGTTCCATCTCTGGCAGGGCATAATCTTTATCCTGATTCATCAAGCGTTTCTTGGTCTGTATCTTGGAGCGACATTCGCGCCGAATCACAAGGGAATGCCGATTTTAGAGAAGAATACTAGCTTGGACTTTCTGCGACGACAGGTGCTAACGGCTCGCAATGTCACCTCGCATCCCATCATTGACTTTTGCTATGCTGGTTTAAATTATCAGGTCGAGCATCACTTGTTTCCAAGTATGCCACGCAAGAACTTGAAAGAGGCACAGCGCATCATCAAAGCGTATTGCGAGCAGCATAAGGTTATCTACTATGAGACGACTGTGTTTCAATCGTACCGCGAGATTTTGTTCTTCTTGCATTCGATTGGCGCTCCGTTGCGGAGAAAGTCGAAGTAAGCTCAAGAGGTCGTGACAAAACGACCTCTTTCTGAAACTCATCCTTCCCTCTACAAGTAGTATTGTAGTATCTTATATATTTGGGAAGGGGTCGTACCATGTTTGCATCATTCTCACTTTTCTCCTTGATCCTAATCTTTGTTGGAGGTGCGTTGGCTGTCTGGTTTGCGGGCATCCAGCTCTCGAACACTACAGATATTCTCGACTCGCGCTTTAATCTAGGTCAGGCGCTCGGCGGCGTTATTATTCTTGCCATTGCAACCAATCTCCCTGAAATCGCCATCGTCATCAGTGCGTCACTCGCGCATAATGTTGGTATCGCCATTGGCAACATTCTGGGTGGAATCGCCATTCAGACGGTTGTGCTTGTCATCCTGGATGGATTTGGTTTACGCCGTAAGGGAGCCTTAAGCTATGAAGTGGCCTCGCTCCAGCTTGTTCTGGAAGGCGTGCTGGTTGTGAGCGTCCTCGTCGTCGCCATCATGGGAACTCAGCTTCCTCAATCGATAATCTTTGCGCGCCTGGCACCCGGCGATCTCTTGATTGTTGCTCTCTGGCTTGTCGGCGTCTGGTTAGTAAATAAAGCGCGCACTGATCTGCCCTGGCAAGAAAAAGGGCGTGCACCTGGCGTCTCGCAACCGAGAGAAAGTAAAGATCAGAAGAAGATGGACAAGCAGAGCACCGCAAGTGTTCTGCTCATTCTGGGAATTGCCGCCCTGGTCACCCTCGCTGCAGGCTTTGTACTCGAAGAGAGCAGCAACGCCATCGCCGAGCATATCGGCCTGAGCGGCATTCTCTTTGGCTCAACCGTCCTCGCGGTTGCCACCTCGCTCCCCGAAGTCGCCACCGGACTCGCCGCCGTCAAGATCGGCGATTACGAACTTGCTGTCAGCGACATCTTCGGCGGCAACGCCTTTCTCCCTGCCCTCTTCCTTCCCGCCACCCTCCTTTCAGGACAATCAGTCCTCTCGCAAGCAAAAAATACTGACATCTACCTCGCCAGCCTCGGCGTCCTGCTCACCGCTGTCTACATCTACGGCTTCATTTTCCGTCCCAAACGCCAGATCTTCTCCCTGGGCATCGACTCGCTCGTTGTGCTTATGCTCTATATCATTGGTATAGCTGGCTTGTTTTTTGTTGCGGGAGGAAAATAAATACTTTCTTATTAGATGGAAGTCGTGGGTAGCTCCTGCTGCGCGAGTAGCTGGCTTTTCCTATCAATCTATGAGTCAAGCATCGCATCAGACTGTACAGGGTTGTAGCACGCGGAGCACAAGTTCTATGGAAGGCTGACCTGGGTCGGGTTGTCTGGAAAACGTTGATCCAATGACAAGCCCTTGAATGCAGGACAAATATAACCTTGTTAACTGATCTGGATTCCCTGCAACAACCTGCCCCTCTGCCTGCCCCTCGACAATAAACTGGCGTATCACCCTATAGATAGTCTCCCCTTGTTTAGCCGCCTGCTGACGTACCTGCTCTGGCACACTCTCATTCGTGAGTGCATAGAGCACCACGGAAAAATAGTCCGGTCGTCCACCAAGAGACTCAACCGGAAAGATCTGTGTTGTGATCCAATGAATGCGCTCCCACGGCGTTCCGGAGTATTCTAATGCGGCCTGCGCCAGATTCATAGCTTCATGCAACGATTGCTCGATGATAGCCGCGAACACATCCTCTTTGCTGGCAAAATGGCGATAGAGCAAGCCATGACTTACACCAGCCTGCGCAGCAATATCCGCAATCGTCGCATCACTGAGACCTTTACGCGCAAATACACTAGCAGCAGCCTGAAGAACTTGTCGCTTGCGCTCCGCCCGAATTTGTTGATTCGCCTCCGCTGTACGTGGCATTCTATTCTCCCCTTGCTTATACTTATGGATGAATGATTAATCATTCATCCATAAGTATAAGCAAGGGCACCCTTTTTGTCAAGAAAGATACAAAACTACTCATTCCCTTTCTCGCCTTTTTCTTGCAACAAATTGGATATTCCTCTATCTTAAGTAGTGGTTTGCGGGTAGCAAGAAAAAGGATGAAAAATTGCCAGAACAGATTATCCGTTCTGGCAAAGGGCTGTAGATGTTGAGTCAAGAAGTGAGTATATTAAAAGGCGGGAATTAACTTCCATTGCTGGTTGACTGACGCAGGGGAGTTTCTAGGGAAGATGATGACCATAGCACCAGGCGCAGTATTGGAGCCAGTAACGTCTAACACCATGCCACTCAACCCATTATAGATATAGTTTTCACTGAAGAACCAATGTTGATCCGGAGTAGGTGGAACATGTTTTGGGTACAAGTCGACCACATCGCCGCCGTTCTTGCCTCCACCAAGCAAATCAAGCACGAAGCCATTGAGCAAGCTTTGAATATATCCGTCCTCAGATACAAACCAGAGCTGATTATACGAGAATGGCGAGTTCTTTGGATAGACGCTGACAAGTGTGCCGGCTGCAGTATTGCTATTGGGAATGTCCAGCACAAAGCCAGTTAATACACTCTGGATATAATAGAGCCCAGACTGGATTTTCTTTTCCTGTCTGCCTGTTCCCGCCTGTCTAGTGATGGGAGCTGCCAGGGTTGGCTGGGATGCGTACATCAGTGAGCCTGCAGCTCCCAGGGCACCGGCTGTTGCTACCTTAAAAAACTCCGAACGCGAAAGGCGGGTGTTTGAGCGCTGTTCCTCTCCATCTTTTACCGCATCCTGCGAACTTTGCATTGTATCTTCATCATGTGTCATGAAATTATCCTCCTTTAATCGTAGAACGCTGGTCACCGTCAAGAAATAGCTTCACTCTCACTATAATCAAGTACAAAATAAGTACAACAACATATATTGAATCAACTCATCACACCATAACAGGAATAAGTCGAGTAGAGCTGCTCATTATCCTGACTAGCGAAATTTTAATAGGAACACTTGATCAAGGATAGCTACTGACGCACTGTTGTCAGGAGTGAACCTGTACACTCTCTATACAAGCGTTATGAACGTTTGCGTAAAGATATAGTATTGAGGAGAACATAATATGCAAGGAAACTCACGGAAAGATGTATGGGAAATGTACGCGCAGGCCTGGTCAAGAGTAGATCAGGCCAGGAGACAGCAGTTGCTTGACCAAAGTGTCAGCCCAGAGTGTATCTATACTGATCCGCTGATTCAAGTGCAGGGATACGATGCTTTATCGAATTATATGGAATCCCTTCAGAAGAATACTCCTGGAGTGAAGTTTGTAACAACAGATTTCCAGGAGCATCATGATCAAAGCCTTGCGCAATGGAATATGCTGGATGGCGAGGGTAAGGTATTATCGCCAGGGATCAGCTTTGCCAGATATGATGCCGATGGTCGCTTAAGACAGATGACAGGTTTCTTTGCGTCTCCTGGAAGGTGATTGCATGTGTAGCGAGTATATAGCTGCGAAATAAATAGCGTAAGCTAGTTAACTGACTAGCTTACGCACTACTAACCTGAGTGTTGAATGCTTTCGGCAGCCGCTTGATGGCGCTTCATCAAGTGTGCTGCCGTTTGCGCAATAATCGTTCGCAACTCATCCGGCTCAAGTACCTCCATCTGATTGCCCCAGCGCAGTAGCCAGCCAAGAATCTTCTGGAACGATGAGACCTGATACACCATTTTTGGAGATGACGTATTTTCACCTTGTATCTCGCACACAAACGAAAAATGTTGCTCCTCACGCACCCAGCGTATGATGGAAGCATCGAACTGTACAACGACACGCCAGGAATTGGCTGGAAGAGATGCAGCGGCGAGCGCGCGAGGCGCAAATATCTCTGAAGTGAGTGTCAACTGATCAATTCTATCGAGGCGAAAATAGCGATGGTCGTCCTTTAAGCGGCAATGCGCACGTAGTTGCCAGTCCTTATCAATATAGTCCAGGCGCAGTGGTTCGACATCGCGCTCACTTACGTGATTGGTGTTCAGTGCGTGATAGCTGAGATGCACAACATAGTGTTGTTCGATGGCATGCTGCAATTGAGCAATGAGAGGATCGTCCATGTTAAGGGAAGGCCGGTCTAGCATATAGAAGCTCAGCGCTGTCAGCAGCGTTTCCATCTGCGTCCGCGTCGCTTCTGGCAGGATTGCACGGATTTTCTCGATTGCCAGCGCCGCCGCCTGTTTTGTCGCTCCCTCACTGGATAGACCTCTCAATAGAGCAACGGCGAGGAACAAGGCGCGGGCTTCTGCCTCAGAGAAGACGACAGGTGGTAAATAGTAGCCTTCCATGAGTTGATAGCCCTCGCCCGGCACAGCAAGGATCGGAACCCCCGCCTCACACAAAGCTTGTATGTCGCGATAGACCGTACGTTCACTGACTTCGAAGCGCGCCGCAAAGTCCTGCGCCCGCAGCCAGCCCCGACGCTGAAATAGCAGCAAGTAGCCGAACAAACGGTCCATCCGATGCATACTACCTCTTTCACCTTAAAAAAGCTGCTAGTCGATGTATTCCTGCTACTTTTCGAGGGGTGGTGTATTGCCGAGTATGAGTGCGCGGGTCGCGGTAGGGGCGGCCCAGCGGATGGCGTTGCTGATCACTCGCTGCACCTGGGCGTTATGGTAAGTTGGAATGGTCTCGTGGCCGGGGCGGAAATAGAAGATCTTGCCCTGGCCACGAGTGTAACAGCAGCCACTGCGGAAGACCTCGCCGCCCGTGAACCAGCTCACAAAGACCAGCTCATCGGGCTCAGGAATGCCAAAGGGCTCGCCATACATCTCCTCGTGCTCAAGCTGAATATAATCGCCGATGCCCTCCGTGATGGGATGTCCAGGCGCAACCACCCACAAACGCTCGCGATCGCCCGACTCGCGCCACTTCAGATCGCAGGTCGTCCCCATCAACGTTTTGAAGATCTTCGAGAAATGGCCCGAATGCAGCACGATCAGCCCCATACCGTCCAGCACGCGCTTCTGAACCTTCGCAACAATCTCATCCTTCACCTCTCGATGGGCCGCATGTCCCCACCACAGCATCACATCCGTAGCGCTCAGAACCTCGTCCGTCAACCCATGCTCCGGCTCATCCAGCGTCGCCGTACGCGTCGTATAGCCATCTTTGCCCAGCGCCTCTGCAAGCGTGCCGTGAATGCCCTGGGGATAGAGCTCCTTTACATTCGGCATCTCGCGCTCGTGGCGAAACTCATTCCAGATCGTCACTCGAATATTCGAATTGACATGCGTTGTCATGATAGCAAGCCTCTTTCTAGTACAAATAGAATACTTCTCACGCCCCTTCATTGTAGCACGCCTCCTCGAAGCATGAAAAGTCAGTCAGCACGAAGAGATGTTTGCTTCATCTTTGGCTCACAGCAAGCTGATGGTCGAATAAAGTATCTTAGTTTAAAAAGGGACTATGTTAGTGTCATCTTGCTAGCAGGATATGGTATACTATTTTGTGAGTCTTGCAAACTCCTGCATAAGAAACGTGTATTTAAATATCTAATTATTCATGATTAGCACATGCGTTGATAAGTCTTCGGACAAAAGTTCTTTTATGCATAAATAGTATGCCCATATAGCAAGCGTATCCGTTGCGCTAGAAAAGGTATTAAAAAGGGAGAGTACAATTTTGTATAATCAGCAGCCGAAACAAGAGCCATATCCAAATATACCGAATCCAGGGACGATGTATGGAGGAGGGTATGGACCTGAGCGGGGAGGTTATCAAGCTCCTGGATATCCAAACGGAGCATATCAGCAGCAGGGGTTCTATAGGGGAGCGCCGAATGCTGGGCCGGTGTATGGAAATGGATATGCGCCGGGGCAGCAGGCTTATCCGCCCCCAATGTATGGAAACGCGATGTATGTGCAGCCGCAGTTAGACCCAGGTAGGGGTGCGGCAATTGCTAGCCTGGTGCTGGGAATTGTCAGCATTGTCTTAGCATTTTCTCTAGTCGGAATCATCTGTGCCATTCTGGGACTGGTCTTCGCCAACCAGGGCTCGCGCTCAATCACCAGCAGCGGCCTCGCCAAAACTGGCAAGATACTCTCTATAGTCGGTCTATCCATGTGGCTAGTTGCTATTGTTGTAGTGATAGGATTCTTCCTACTCGTCGGTTTTGGAAGCTTGCTTGCTTTATAATAGCTGTAGCTGCCGAAGCTAGCTTCGACCAGGCTCAAGACAATCTGTAGCACTCGAAGCCAAATTGTGAGAAAAGCCATCTATATAGTATGCCCTGTATTACACTCCAGGAATAAGATGGTTCATAGTAAAAAACGACCTTTTCACGTATGCTTTAGACATGTCAAGGAAATCCCCATCAAGGGTTTTGATCCATTCTAAAATGTACGGAATGTATAAAGAGAAAAGGACGAATAATCTATGAAGCTTCGCTTATTCTATGGACGTATACTCGTGCTCTCAGGTATACTAAGCCTTGTTCTTATGCTGGGCGCTTGCGGTCAGGCACAGGATGTCGTGTCTGACCAGCCTCTGATCCCTACAAAGACTGTAAATGGTCAAGGAGCCACATCCTCCCAACGTTCCACTCCTGTTACGGGACAGATACCTGCATCTACATTCAGCTATAAAAGTGCCGTCATAACCATCGTCTCAGTCGATCAACAGAAGCAATTCAACGATGATAACCAGTCATCTGGTCCTGTAGTGGTGCGTGTCAATATACACGAGCAAAATTCAACGGAGCAGACCATCTATGTTACTTATGATGAGGCGGCGCGCCTCATTCTCCCAGATGGGAGGAATGCTGCTCCCAAAACCAATGCTTCCTCCATTATTGAGCGTGGCATTGTGCGCAACAGTTGGCTGGACTTCTCGCTGGACAGCAAACAGGACCTGAACAAGTTAATCCTGCGCATTGGCATGACAAACGAGCATCAGATGGACGTGCCTCTGAAGCACAATCCCGACCTGACAAAATATCAACCCAGATCGATCAATCCTAACACCAGAGTGCGGTATGGCGTGAGCTGGACCGTCACAAAGGTGATCACAAGTTTGAGCGCAGATGGAGAGCAGGCCGACGCGGGCAAGCGTTTCATCATCGTCACTCTACAAGCCGACAATGCGACGACAGAAGATTTTTATCCCACACCCTCCGAGAATATCCGCTTGAAGTCAAATACAACCGTTCAGGCACCCAAAATCGCTACCTTGCCCAGCAGCATCGCAGCCCATTCAACTAACACGACCGGCACCGTTACATTCTTAGTGCCAGAGAATGGAAGCAACCTGCAACTGCAATTCCTTGCACAGCCGAAAAACAGTGTAAATGCTGCTTACGCGAATTTCCAAATATAGTTTCAGGCAGCATAAAGCGAATAGTATAAAGAGAGTGCTGATCTTCTTAGGAGTAGCACTCTCTTTTTCTAAATATAGCCTCGCGTAGCGACAACCCTTGTGTGTCAACCGCGATCAAGCGGTTTGGAGTGCGTCCATCCGCCTAAGAGGCTCACCCACGACAACCACAAGGGATTGTCGCTACACGTTGAACGAGATTATGTTGTGCGGGCGACTTCGCGTACGGTGGCGAGAAATGTTTGTAGAACTGGCGAGGCATCAGTACGACGCCAGATGATATTGAATTCTACGATGGGGATCGGATCTACAACGTCAACGAAGGCGACATCCGCGTCCTTTGCTATACTGGTAATGCTTCTGGGCGCGAGGCTGATCCCGAAGCCTGCAATGACCAGGCTCAGAATAATCTGCTGCTGATTGATCTCCTGTGTCACGTTGGGTCGGAAGCCGACCTGCTCAAATAAGCGCATCATATAGTCATAAGTGGTTGGATCGAAGGGGCGGGCGAACCAGATCCATGATTCGTTCGCCAGGGCAGCGAGCGGAATCTCGGATTGCTGCGCTAAACGATGATTGCTGGGCAGCAGGGCGACCATTGGCTCGCGCAAAACGACCTCCTGCGACAGGGTTTCTTGTTCTAGCGAGGTAATGGCGAAAGAGGCGTGGGTAGCGAAGCTTACATCGAGCGTGTTTGTGCTTAGTTGCTGCATCTGCTCAATCGTCACAAGATCGCGCAGGATAAGTTCTACTTCGGGATAGCGCTCACGATGCAAGCGGAGGACGGCGGGGAAGAGCGGATTGTGGATCAGGCTGGTATAGCCAAGCGTGAGTTGACCGAGCTCGCCCTTGTTTGCCCGTTGCGCTCTATGAATAGCCATATCGCTCTGAGCAAGAATCTGGTAGGCATCCGTCAGGAACACGCGGCCCGCAACCGTCAGTTGTATCGACCGATTGCTGCGATTAAAGAGCTGCACGCCAAGCTCCTGCTCCAGGTCATGAATCTGCTGGCTGAGAGGAGGCTGGGCCATAGAGAGGCGCTCGGCGGCGCGGCGAAAATTAAGCTCCTCAGCCACCGCCACAAAGTAGCGCAGATGCCTGAGCTCCATAGTAATGATACTCCTTTCGTATCAGAAAGTAACGAAAGAGATATTGGACACGTGAGTTTATTTATTATATCCTAAACGAGGAATCCTCAATATGTAACCTTTCTTACTATAACGTATGTAAGAAGGAAAAGTGAAATATGAGAGAAATTCTCATAGAAAGAGAAAGAAATATGCCGTCAAGTGTAAACATTGTACTGGTGCACGGAGCTTTCTGCGATGGTTCAAGCTGGGCTGGAGTTATACCATTCTTGCAAGAGGCAGGTCATCACGTTATCGCCGTTCAGCTCCTGTTGACCGGACTATCGAATGACATAGTAACAACGAAGAGTGCACTCGCCTCGCTCTCCGGCCCAACTGTTCTGGCTGCCCATTCCTATGGTGGTGCGGTTATCACCGGAGCGGGAACTGATGCGCCCAACGTAACTGGTCTGGTCTATATCGCCGCCTACGTCCCCGCCGAGGGCGAGACGCTGGGTGATCTTAACAACAGATTTCCCGCCACCGAGGGCCAGGGGAAGATCGGCCCATCCTATTTAGAGAACGCATTATACATCGCCCCCGATGCATTCCCACAGGTTTTCGCCGCCGACGTCGATCCTGTGCAAGCTCGCGTCCTCGCCGCCGTCCAGAAGCCAACCGGGTTGGGCTGTCTCACCGAGAAATCGGGTCCGCCCGCCTGGCAGAAGCTTCCCTCGTGGTACCTGGTCTCTGAGAACGACAAGACCATCAACCCCGACGGCGAGCGCTGGATGGCCCAACGCGCCGGCTCCACCACCAGCGCAATCGCATCCAGCCACGCCTCCCCCGTCGCCCACCCACGCGAGGTCGCTAATCTCATTCTCGCGGCGGCGCAGGCGAGCGCGAAGTAATTAACACTTCAAACCGCCTAGACTACCGCTCTTGAGAGGAATCTAAGGAGCTATCATCGAACTGCTCACTCTGTTCGATGCCCAAGAGTTGTTGGGGATCGAGAATAGTGATGCGCCCGCGATGCACTTCAATTGCGTTGCGGGCGCGCAATTCGTTTAAAACTCTGGTCACCGTCTCTCGATTGGCTCCAACCATGCTGGCGAGCTCTTCGTGAGTACAGCGAATTTCGGGGGACACTCCGTTTTCGGAGAGGTGGAGCAGCAGGGAGATAACGCGGATCGGCACGAGCTTAAAGGTTAAGATGGAGATACGCCGCTCAACATCCAGTAAGCGTCTGCCGAGTACCTCTAAGACGCGTTGAGCAACGCGCGTATCACTTAGCAGGAGGGTTCTCACATCCACTACGTTCATCACACAGAGGGTGCAAGGATCGAGAGTCTGGGCGTAGCTGCCGTGTAGACTCTGCCCCATGAGTGCCATTTCCCCAAACAGAGTGCCCGCTTCAAGGATGGCGTGCGTGATCATACGCCCATCGAGACTCAGAGAGTAGACCTGGACACGCCCTTCGTTAATCATGAAGAGAACCTCAAGGGGATGTTCTGGCGAGTACAGAAGCGCCTTTGCCTCCACTTCACGAACGGGCGCGCGACTACTTAACGCCAGGATCTCTGCCGACGAGAGATCCTGAAAGATATCGACCGCACTCAAGCATTGCAGACGCGAAGTTGCGCCGCGTACATGCCAGAAGCGCTTCTGTTCGAAGCTCAAATGAATTCCTGCCTGTTCTTATTCCTGGTTTCAATGCTACATTCATAGCAGAGTGGAGCTGAAGGACCATCCGAGCTCTTTCGCAGCGAATTGCGAACGGTCTCGATCAGCCCCATCGTCCAGCACATTGGACAGCCTCGTAACAAAAAGAGGCCAAGTGGAATCAGGATCAGCATCGGCCAGATGAGCTGTATAGTAACAATTGCCAATGCAAAGGCACCAAAACCACCGAGCCCACGCAGTAGATGTATAGATAACGACTTACTTGCAAACATATCCTTCTCCTTGTACTTAGAAGATAGTCAAAATTCTTACTTCACGAATAGAAGTGTACCCGATCTTCTAAGGAGGATACTGTGATCCAGCGCACACTTCTTCCCTTGCCCTTGATTATGATGGAACAACTTGATCTATCGAATCGACAACCGTCTGCCGCTCAATCTCAGCATATAGTTCCTCATCGCTGATGGCTAGCTGGCGTGTAGTAACAAGCAACTGAGCGACGGCAAGTTCGAGTCTCTGTTTGCGCTCTTCCTCAGTTATAGTCGGGGGGGAAGAGGCAACAGAGACTCCTTTGCGTACTGAAGTGACGACCCATCCATCACGTTCGAGTTCACTATATGCGCGTGCAATCGTGTTTGGAGCAACGCCAAGATCGCGTGCTAGCTGACGTACAGATGGCAATGCCATACCGGAAGTGAGTTGTGATGCTACAATCAACATCTGTATTTGCAGTCTGATCTGTTCATATGGTGGAATGAAACTGCTGGTGTTAAGAGTGATGAAGAGAGTGTCCATTAGACGCCATCCTTGTGTGTGATTGCCAGGGCCAGCCAGTCTTTGTGCCTCCGAGACGACCTTTAGCAAAGATGCTAAGGATGAGGAGAAGAAGCCAGAGCAGTGTTGCAATGACTGTACTTACTCTACAGACAAAACTTGCAACTGGTAATCCAACTGTTAACAGGTCTAAGCCGAGAATGAGATTGCTAGTCACGTACAACATAGCAATTTGCACCCACTCAATGGCTGTTGTGCGCATCATATCGTCAGCGCGGCTGGCTGTTGCTGGATTTGTGGTAACAAGTAGACGCGGAAGAGTCGCTATATGTGTCATAATTGCTTCGCCAACAAAAACTGTGATGAGCATGATGGCAGGAAACAGCCATACTACCCAGGGGGCAGTTTCAATATATCCTTGATGAATGATATGAATGCGGGTCATGTATTCTAGCTCTGGTGCAAGCGGAAAGACCACGCAGTAACATACCGCTATTAAGATAAAGCCTAGCCGCAATCTCATCGAACGATAGTCGGAGAGCTGCCGCCTGCGTAAATCACCGTATGTTACCCTGTGAAATCGCTCGTGTCGTGCATACCAGAATCCAAGTACGTATCCAATACTGCCGCCTACTAAAAAACCCAGGTAGAGCAGTGTCCCTAAATTGTTAAGTCCAGTATCACTTATAAGTAGTAAACCTCTGGTTATAACTATCGCAATTATAACGTAGGCAATAACCAGGAGCACTATAGCGATCCCTGCTCCGATTGCGGCGGGAGAAAAAATGAGGCTCCAGGAATGTATTACATCATCGAGTAGAGAACTTGTATTGTCGTCAGTACCTACTATTTGCCAGGCTACAAGTTTTTTTCTCCAATAACTACGTTTATATCCAAACGCATTGGCTAGCCTTATGCTAGCTTTGTAGCCTCCCCTTAGCATCTTCAAGCCGCCAATGATAAGCCAGAATCCTCCAAGTAACACCAACGCAAGCATGAAAATTGTCGCACCCATTATCTCCCTCCTCATAGAAGTATGGCGTAAAACCTTCTGTATTAAGTACATAATACAGCAAGAAAAGGTCTGTGTCAAGTGCTTAATACAGAGAATATGTTTAGCTACTCAGAAAGGCTTATTCCTGTATACCATCAATTGCTCACACTTGATGGTATACAGGAATAAGCGATGCGGTTCAGGTAGAGAAGAGCTTCGGAGTAGAGGATGAGGAAGGAGAAAAGGGAACATAACAGGGGTAATAACTCGTAGCATGCTACCGGCTTATTAAATGCTTGAGCTTTTGTTTTTCTTGACACTTACCATTTTATGTGACTACAATAGAGCAGGTGTGAAAGACACTTGTATCTAAGAAAAACCGACTCCCGCGGCTCACGATGATGTGGGCTGCGAGGGTCGGTTTTTCTTATTATTTCTCAATATGTTTTCAAGATTGCGATCGACTGCCTAGTCCCACGATGTCATTGATCAGCCAGCCTGGGCGGGTTTACCTGCATAACCTGCCATGATCATTGCCTCTTTACCTGTAAGCACGCTATAATAGAGCAAGAAAAAGCGAAATCAAGAAAAAGAGGGAAGAGAGACGATGGAAACAGAGTCCCAGAAGCCAAAGGAGCACCCTAGCACCTATTTCGTGCAGGATCGTTCGAATGAAGAGGAACTTGCTCGCTTACGTATCCAGGATCAGCTCATGACCAAAGGGATGGGCGGTGTGTTGCCTGAGCAGGAGGACCTGAGCCACTTCCAGCATGTGCTGGATGTCGGCTGTGGCAGCGGAGCCTGGCTGATTACTCTCGCACAGCAACTGCCCAATACCATGATGCTGGTGGGCGTTGATGTGAGTCTGCGCATGGTACAGTACGCCCGTAGTCAGGCCGAGGCCGCAGGGGTTGCTGACCGCGTGGAGTTTCGCGTCATGGATGCCTTGCGCATGCTTGAGTTTCCGCGCCACTCTTTCGACCTCGTCAATCAACGGATGGGATGGAGCTATCTGCGCACCTGGGAATGGCCTGGCCTGCTGCAAGAGTACCGGCGGGTGACCAGACCAGGTGGGATCATCCGCATCACAGAGAATGATGTGTCAGTGAGTGATATGCCCGCTTCTCAACTCCTCTATGGACTGATCATTGCTGCATTTGAGCGAGCTGGCCATGTCTTCTTTCCAGGAGAGAGAGACGGAGTCACGAGAGCCTTAGAGCCGACGATGCATCAAGCCCAGCTGCTCAATCTTCAAATACGTTCCCATGTGTTGGAGTATCGCGCGGGAACGCTTGAAGGTCAAGCGTATGCTGAAGACATGAAACATCTCTTTCGAACTGCCTTGCCATTCTTACGGAAGTGGACCCAAGTTCCTCACGATTACGAGCACCTCTATCAACAGATGCTCCAGGAGATGCAACAACCAGACTTTGTCGCCACCTTACACTTGCTGACGTGTTGGGGTATCAATCCTCACACAACAGATAAGCCGGTCTTTGACCCGCATTAAAGGGCTGTGTTGCAAAAAAGGGGAGGAAAAGAAATGGAGCGCGAAGTCTCTTCACCAAAGTTGTGTATGAACCAGGCATTCTGAGAAACGTCAGGTTTAGCTGCGCAGGTTAATGCGGAAGTGGATGACCTGGGTGAAGTTGCCGTAAACGCCGTCAATATGATTGGACAAAGCGTTGCCGTTGCGGGGGACGGTAAAGGTCGGCTCGCTACAGAAGTCGTCGTCGGTGCAGCCGGGCAGGCTTGCGATATTGAGTTTGGTGGCGGGCAGAAGTTGTGTGCCATCAGTATCGCCGGCTGTACCTGGATAGACATTTATAAAATTGCCGGAATCGTCCATCGTGATGATATAGTAGTGGCCCATCTCATCCTGTGTCATGCGTACCTTGCGGGGGAAAGTCACATCCATTCTGACATCTTTAACGACCTGCCCATTGACCATGATGGCGTGATGAGGGCCATTGTATTGATTGGCGTAGAGGGCGTGCACACGCCCTTGCGTATCAACGTATGTATCCGTCAGATAGGTCACATCGTAGTCGCTATCGTTCTGCGGTAGAACCTGTACAATATCTGTTTTCTTAATCGAGGGATGATTGACATCGGGGATATAGAAATAGCCGAGTGCATTGAAGATGTAGTCGAAGCCATTGCTGCTATTATAGCCCAGTTCGGCGCGATGAGCGTCGCGCATTGCAACAATACTCACATCATTGTTATAGCCGGGAAAGAAAAAGGCATAGGTATAGCGTAGGTCCAGCATTGAACTCTGCGAATTCCAGGTGCCACTGCGGGCGCTATAGTAGGTCCAGTTGAAGACGCCGGGCTTATCCGCACCCGTTTGAAAGAAGACCATGTCGCCGTTCGCGTTCGTCCCGCTCCCGCTATAGCCCTGCTCAGGATCGCCCACATCATTTGACCAGTTGCCAGCGATAAACTCGCTTTTAAAGCTCTTACCCAGATCATTTGAAGAAATGTGTTGCAGCTTGTTCGCCGTGCCGGGCCAGGCAAAGAGATGAATAGAATCGTTAGCGCCCAGCAAAATATTAATCTCCTCGCTCCCCGCATTGCCGGACTGAATATCAGCCCAGCCACCTCCAGGCCCCTTATGCATCAAATGCCATTCACGGTTTGTAGAGTTACTGCCTGCCTGGATGTAGACTGTGAAGAGATCCCCAGTTGATGTGCGCACAATGCGATTCTTCTGCACCCCCCAGCCGTTGGGAACATAGACATTATTCTGGCCGAACGCCTGATTCGTCACCGGGTCAACCCCCTCAAGCGCGGGTACGCCTGGACGCGATGGAAGCGAAGTATTATAACCACCCGTATTGCCTCCTCCGGTTCCAGGTCGTCCATTCCCTGGCTGTGCCGTAGGTGTAGGAAGGTGTCGTGCCGGATGCACTTGCTCAGGGCCAGCAGTGGGCTGAGAGCGGGTCAGGACGCCAAGACCTGGAAGTTGACTTGATTTGTGCTCATCGGGCTTCTTTATAGAGCTTCTCTGTGCATAGAAGACGATAGAGCCTAGAATCAGTACCAGGCAGAGAAATGTGAGTACAATCGTCCGGCGCTGCGCACCCTTCTTTGGAGAAGAAAGATGGAGAAGCTTAAAAACCTTCAGACGACTCGCAAATTTCAATGGATTGCTGAACTTCAAAACTCCACGCCCCCTCAAACAGATTTTTGTAAGACATAAAACTATAGAGCTTATAGATACCGTGCTAGCATCAAATAGACAAAGAGCTGCATGCTTGTCTATGCTCTGCCGTTTGCTTCATCGCAGTACACGTCACGATATAAGAATATACCAGAATGATATCGAAAAGCATAGTCAGCTTTGGCACGTAAACCCTCTTATACAGTACATTTTATGAATAAAGAAAGGATTTTGACTGGTTTACTTTTCTATATTAGGATCAATAAGATGTAATTGCAGTATAAAATGTTAAGTGAAAGTCAAGAAAGAGACAAATTTTATACACATTTTCTGACAGAAGCGTTTTCTCTCAATAGCAAAAATGTCTCATAGTGAAGCATGTTTTTATAAAAATCACACCCTTGTTTGTAGCAGACTAACATCGCCATTTTATAGAATAAGGGTCTTATTACCATGAATTTTATAGCAAAAGCTGCTCGTTATTAAGCGTTTGGGCGAGCAGGTAACAAGGCGGACTCGCCGCCACCACCGTTGCTGCGCAGATTGATCCGGAAGTAGAACTCTTTGTTCCGGTTTCCGTAGACGCCGTCGATGACATCTGTGAGTCTGGAGCCATCCCTGGGGACAGTGAAGGTTGGGGAGTGGCAGAAGTCGTCGTTGCCGTTACAGCCGGTATTGTTGCCAACGTTGAGTTTTGTGATTGTTCCCATATGAGTGCCGTCGGTATCGTCCGCGTTAGCTGTATCGACGATGAGCGAACCGTCGTCATCAATGGTGAGAATGTAGAAGTGGCCTAGCGAGTCCTGGGTGATGCGCATCTTCTGACCGGCAGCGTTGGATATGTTTGAGATCTTCACATCTTTTACCACCTTGCCATTCTCGACGATAGCGTGATGAGGACCATCATACTGATTATTATAGAGAATATGCGTGCGACCGGAGGTATCCAGATAGCTATCGGTTAGATAGGTCAGGTCGTAGTCGTCGCGATTCTGGGGAGTGACCTGTTTCACAAGCATTTGTGATAAGGATGGATCAGCCTGAGTGGCATCACTAATGTGGAAATATTTCACTTCGTCAAAGACATAATCAAAGTCGGTTTTGCTAGCCTGCTGATATCCCAGTTCCTGTCGCTTCACATCGCGCATCGCCACAATGTTGAGATCGTTCTGAGGACCGGGTGTGAAGAAGGCGTAGGTATAGCGGTAATCAATGGTATTTTTGTGGAAAGCCCATTTGTGCGTCTCGGGATTATAGTAGATCCAGTTGAAGACGCCGGGCTTGTCGGCCCCTGTTTGGAAGAAGACGATTGCGCCATTAGCATTGGTGCCGCTCCCGCTATAGCCCTGCTCATGATCGGTATTCCACCCACCGGGCAGCATCTCGCTTTTAAAGGTCTGGCCCAGGTCGGTTGAGACGAAATGCTGGAGCTTGCCCGCAGTGCCGGGCCAGGCGAAGAGGTGAATCTCATCGTTCGCACCACGTAGAATGTTGATCGGCTCTGTACCTGCATTGTCCGACTTTATATCCTGCCAGGAGCCGCCAGGAGCTTTATGGAGCAGATGCCACATGCGGTTCGACGAGTCCGCGCCCTGTGTGTTGTAGACCGTAAAGAGATCCCCTGTTGATGTGCGAATGAAGCGATTTTTCTGCACACCCCAGCTATTGGGAACATAGTGCTCTTCATCCGAGAAAGCCTGATCGGTCACCTGTTCCAGCGTCTGCAGCACCGGCTTTCCCGGCTGCGATGCCTGTGGAGTTCTGAAGACCGGCGTTGGCGTTGGCGACGGTAGCGCTGTTGGAACGACTACCGTACTCTTGCTTGTCTGCGACTGGCCTGTGTTTGTCGCGCGTGATCTCACGATATAGAATGCGCCTGCTGCGATAATAACTACGACCAGCAGCGCCGTGAGCAGAAGTATTACTTGACGATTTATCTTCAATGTCTTCGTCCCCTCATATCAAAAAGAAAATCTATTTTTCTTTCGTTATCCATTGCACACTATAACAGAAGGATGAATCGACAGCAATAAGATTGAGAAGAACGTTCGATCCCTTAAGCCGCATGAGAAGCTCATAGCCGGGATCAATGTACTCCGCTTTGATGAAAACATGAGAAAATCTTGACGAATGAAAAAGCGGAGATAGTGGTACTTCTGGTATGCTCTGTAAAGGGGCATTTTCTTCAACGTCAAATGGAATAGTGATCTAGCGCTGTCAGACAGATGGCTACGTTTCATCGAAGCCAATAGTAACCGGCAAGCCTGTGTGTACCGATGTAGGTAATGGTCTCAATACTGGCAACGTTATGCTGAAAGTTGAGCCTTGCTCTATCTGGCTCTCAACCACTATTGAGCCACCGTGAGCCTGAATAACCCATTCAACTATGGCGAGTCCCAGTCCGCTACTATTTCCCTCCGTGCGAACGCGAGCCGGATCAACACGATAAAAGCGCTCAAAAATATGAGGAATGTGCTCTGGCGCAATCCCTATTCCTGTATCACAAATGTGGAGGAGGGCCTGATCAGCCTTTTTCTCGATAGTGAGCGTCACTCGTCCGCCAGCATTTGTATAGAGAATAGCATTATCAAGCAGATTCATAACTGCTTGTATGAGGCGAGCTTCGTCGCCCAGCACGGTAACAGCCTCCATCGTCTGTATCTGTACAGTAACATTATGTTCGAGCGCCAGAGCCTCTGCAGTAGCTGCAACGGCCTCAACCAGGAGATCCAGGCGCACAGGTTCTTTCTCAAGTACCGTTTGTCCTTCATCAGAGCGCGCCAGAGCCAGGAGGTCGCTGATAAGATGTCCCAAACGCTCTGCCTCAGTATTAATATTCTCAAATAGTGTTGTATGCTCTTGTGGAGTAAGTTCCTGTAACAGGGCTAGATCTGTTATGCTACGAATGACTGCGACGGGCGTACGAAGTTCATGAGAGGCATCAGCAACAAAGCGGCGCTGACGCGCGAAAGCCTGTTCTAAGCGTTCGATCATCTCGTTGAGCGTTTGAGCAAGACGATAGACCTCGTCACGAGCAGGGGGAATAGGGACACGTTGATGTAGATCGCCAGCATTGATCCGGTGAGCGGTGAGGGTCAAGCGATCAATAGGGATAAAGGCGCGCGTCGCCAACCAATAGCTCCCGCAAGCGCCTAGTAGTAAAGCAAAGGGAGCAATGAGTAGAAACTCAATCAACACATTGTGCAATGTGCTATTCAACTGCGTGAGCGATTCCCCAACCTGGACAATGACAAAAGGAACATTATTCTCAAACAATGCCATGCTCCTGAGTCGAACGGGTTGTCCATCACGCGTTATCACATTCCCTTGCCAGGGCGTTCCATGCAGAGGTTGCGTCATACTTACTGTAGGAACGATAAGCGCGCGAAAAGCAGGAGAGGTACGTAGAATGCTGCCTTTTACATCAAGAATGCGAATCAAGGTGCCAAAGGTAACATTGACAGAAGAGTCGCGAGGGTCGGGAATATTGGCGTGCGTCTCAGGTAGATCACCAGTGATATCCTGGATAGTGACGGTCCCGTTATCGTTACTAATTCCGCTCGCCACCTGCTGGGCTTGAAATTGAAGCGTGTTGTCCAAACTTGTGCTGAGTGAAGATTGAAGCTGTGTATAGAGGAGCACATCTGAGATAAAAAGCAGTATCGCGAAAACTATAGTGTACCAGCACATTAATTGAAGACGGATACCAGGAGGCCTGAGACGATTGAAATGAATCTTCACCGTTCTTGCTCCTTTAGCTGATAGCCTGAACCACGCACCGTGTGAATCACGTCAGGTTCTCCATTCGCACAAAGTTTGCTGCGTACATAACGAATGTAGACGTCGATTATGTTTGAAAGGTGTTCAGCATCAAAATCCCAGATGTGCTCTGCGATCATCTTACGACTCAACACCTGGTGGGGATGGCGCATAAAGAGCTCCAGGAGCGAGTACTCTTTGCTTGATAAGGAGACGCTTCGTCTTCCTCGCCTCACCTCATGAGTTGTAGTATCCAGTGTGATATCGAGGAATGATAACACCGCTGTCTTTGTAGCGCTGCTCCGCCTCAGTAGTGCTCGCACACGAGCTTCCAGTTCACGAAACGAAAATGGCTTTATAAGATAGTCATCAGCACCAAGATTAAGTCCAGTAATGCGGTTATCCACTTCGCCGAGAGCTGTGAGCATTATAATAGGGGCCGTTCGTTTGTGATCGCGTAATTGCCGACACACTTCAAATCCACTCAATCCTGGCAAGAGAATATCAAGGATAATGATATCATAAGGCACACTTAAAGCCAGCGCTACAGCGTCTTCACCATCTGTTACCAGATCAACAGCATAACGATAATTCTCAAGGTTTTTTTTCAGATTTGGTCCCAGTGATGGGTTATCTTCCGCCAGTAAAATTCGCATAAGGTGCTTTCTCTATTTCAAGATCATCCAGAAAGATCTTTTATTTGTTTCATTCTACCCCAAGCAAATGAGATAGAAATGAGAGTCGTACCGGTTCATTGCAATCTATCTACTCTCATTGTTTTCTCATAATTTCCCCATAAACTTATTCTATAAGAGATGAAAAGGAGAGATCTACAATGTCTTTACAAAAAAGAGCCATTAGAGCATTATTTATGCTCCCGATACTATGTATATTCTTCGTATTAAGTGCATGTGGTGGTACAAATCCAGTCTCATCATCGCAGACAACGAGCAAGACCCAGAGTACCCCCGTCGCCACAAATAGTGCACAGACGGCTGATACGCAGGGCACCCCCGCAGCCAAAAGCCTCCAGGCAGGTGATATTCCAGACACTCAGGCATTCGTAAAATATCGTTCAGATCAGGGTGGCTATGAGCTGGAAGTGCCAGAAGGGTGGGCACGCACCATCGCTGGAACGGGCGTGAGCTTTAGCGACAAATTCAACGGTGTAGCGGTACAAGTCTCACAAGCAAAAGCAGCACCAACCGTAGATAGTGTGCGTGCCAACGAGGTCGTTACATTACAAAAAAACGGAAATGTCGTGCAAGACGTCAAAGTACAAAGCGCGCAAAACGCCAGTATGCCAGCTATTCTGATCACCTATACAGCAAACTCTGACCCGAACGCGGTCACGGGGAAGCAGGTACGGCTTGAGAATAATCGCTATCTCTTCTTTCAGAATGGGAAGCTTGCGACACTCACCCTCTCAGCAGCACTTGGAGCGGACAACGTTGATCAGTGGACGCGTATGGCACGCAGTTTCAAGTGGGTGTAACATGGCAACACTTGAAGCAGTTGATCTCTACCGTTTTTACCACACGGGTGACGAGGAAACATTGGCCCTACGTGGTGTTAGCCTTCAGGTTGAGGCTGGTGAAATTGTTGTAGTCATGGGTCCCTCTGGCAGCGGCAAATCCACCTTGATGGCCTGTCTCGCAGGACTTGATGTACCGGATGGCGGATATGTGGCTCTACAGGGAAATCGCCTATCGCGCCGTCCGGAGGCGGAGCGCGCGGCAATACGGGCCGAGTCAATCGGCATTCTTTTGCAGTCAGGCAATCTGTTTGAACAACTCTCCATCGTGGATAATATACGCTTACAAATGCACCTGGCACATAAGATCGATGAGCGGCGTCTCCATCAGCTTGTCGAGCAGGTTGGCTTAGCAATACGAAGCTCTGCTTACCCAACGCAACTTTCAGGAGGAGAGATGGCCCGCGCAGCACTTGCAGTTGCATTAGCAACGAACCCCCAGGTATTATTGGCCGATGAACCAACTGGCGAGGTCGATGCAGAGACAGAAGATCACATCCTGCATCTGCTGACAGAACGTCGCGCCAATGGCGGAGCAACCCTGATTGTCACACACAGCATGGCATTAGCAGAATATGCAGATCGTGTCATTCACTTGTTTGATGGGAGGATTGTGCATGCCTGAAATACTTGCATCCGTTCAGAACGGTGGACGAACCTATTCGCGTGGGAAAGCGTCAGTCGTTGCTCTTACTTCTGTTACCTGTACTATTCAAGCGGGAGACCGCATCGCTCTGGTGGGGCGTTCCGGAAGTGGGAAGTCGACCTTGCTGCACCTCCTGGCGGGGCTTGACGTGCCAACGTCTGGCGAAGTTACCTGGCCCGCGCTTGGCACGCGTGATACGTTGCGACCTGGGAAAGTGGCTATGATCTTTCAATCGCAAAGTTTGCTTGCACCGCTAACTGTGGTAGAGAACGTAGAAATTCCTTTGCTCCTTGCGAATGTTGATTCGCAAAAAGCTCGCAAAGATGCAATAAATGCGCTTGAGCTCATGCGGATGACAGCGTTAGCCGAGAAGCTGCCGGAGGAGCTGTCTGGCGGCCAGGCGCAGCGTGTTGCTGTCGCGCGAGCCCTGGCAGCTCGTCCACGCCTCATTCTCGCCGATGAGCCAACCGGGCAGCTCGATCATCCAACCGCACAACATCTATTTGATGTACTTCTTGCCTCTTTAGATGGCACCAACATCGCATTTGTCGTGGCAACCCATGATATGAGTGTCGCGGAACGGATGAAGACCGTCTGGCATATGCAACATGGATTGCTGGAGGAACAACGCTAATGCTCATGCTACTCTGGTTCAAAAGTCTGCTCTCAAGGCGTTCCGGCCGTTTATTAGGAACGATGATTGGGGTCGCACTCACTGTCGCACTGCTCGCCTCGCTAGGAGCATTTATCACCTCTAGCGCGGTTTCGATGACTCAACGAGCGGTGGCAGGGGTGCCCGTCGATTGGCAAATCCAATTCTCACCCGGTACGAATGTGCAGACAGCTATAAATACTGTGGGTCAATCCACAAAATACAGTGCGGCAGAAGAAGTAGGCTATGCAAGTGCAGGGGGATTGTCAGCGAGCACTGGCAATACACTTCAGACAACGGGTGCCAGCAAGGTGGTCGGTATTAGCCCTCAGTATCAGCAGCATTTTTCATCGGAGCTACGCCCACTTCTTGGGTCGCTTAATGGTGTGCTTGTAGCCCAGCAAACGGCGGCAAATCTGCATGTTACTGTGGGTGACACGGTTACGATCCAGCGCCTGGGGCTTCCACCTGTCAAAGTACAGATTGCGGGGGTTGTCGATCTTCCGTACGCTAATTCGTTTTTCCAGGCAGTGGGTGTTCCGGCCAATGCAGCACCGCAGGCACCACCGGATAACATATTACTGCTTCCTCTCGATCAATGGCATCGTCTCTTCGATCCACAGGCTGCTATACGTCCTGACTCGGTACGTACGCAATTACACATGCGGCTTGCGCAAACATTGCCCACAAATCCAAATGATGCATATCTCTTTGTGCAGCAGGCAGCAAACAATGTTGAAGCGCGTATCGCGGGGAGTGGCGTTATTGGCGATAACCTGGCAGCGCGCTTGGATGCAGTGCGCAAAGATGCGCTCTACTCACAGGTCCTGTTTCTCTTTCTCGGCTTGCCAGGAATTATTCTTGCAATCTTACTTACGCTCGCCGTTGCAAGTTCTGGCACAACACACCGCCGCCAGGAGCAAGCCCTCTTACGAACACGGGGAGCCTCGCTCAGGCAAGTATTGGGGCTGGAGACGATAGAGGCTGTACTGGTAGGCATAGGGGGAGTAGTACTGGGCATCGCCATCGCGTCTATAATCACAACCCTGATCGCCCCCTTTGCCTTCCAATCGTTACCCACAACATTCCTCTGGATTGTCGCCGCAATACTGGTAGGGTTCGTCCTGGCGATTGGCGCGATCCTCTATCCAGCCTGGATTCAGATCCGCTCGACCACCGTCGTATCCGCACGAGCTACCGTAGGACGAACAAGAACACCACTCTGGCAACGTCTCTACTTCGACATTATCATCCTAATAATCGCGGGGATTGCATTCTGGCGTACTGCAAGCACTGGCTACCAGGTGGTGCTCGCCCCTGAAGGAGTGACAGGCACATCGGTCGCTTACGAGACCTTCCTTGCCCCATTGTGTCTATGGATTGGCATCGCCCTACTTGCGATGCGTTTATGGAGTGGCGGTCTTATACACGGGAATCGTCTATTAGCAGGTGCTCTGCGTCCCATCGCCCACAGTATGGCAGGAATAGTCGCCAGGTCACTGGGTCGTCAGAGTATGATGATAACGCGTGGAGTTGTGCTCGTCGCCCTTGCCTGCTCTTTTGCAACATCAACAGCAGTCTTCAATACCACCTACAATGCACAGGCCCTTGTGGATGCGCAACTTACTAATGGAGCAGATGTGGCAGTAACAGGCTCCACAGCCTCCCCACCCAGTAGCAAGCTTGCAGATCTGAGAGCGCTTCCAGGCGTTGCAGCAGTCCAGCCTATGCAGCATCGCTTCGCCTACGTTGGCAACGATCTGCAAGATATATTCGGCATCAACGCAAACCAGATTGGCACGGCTACTACGCTGTCAAATGCTTACTTTAATGGAGGAAATGCCCAGAGTACGATGGCTGGATTAGCGAATCGTCTGGATGGTATTCTCGTCTCCGAAGAGACCGTGGCGAATTTCCAGTTGCATGTTGGAGATCAGGTTAATTTACGCTTACAGCGTGCAAACGATCAACAATATCACATCGTGACGTTCCACTTTGTGGGAATCGTACGAGAGTTTCCCACGGCACCAAAAGATTCCTTCCTGATCGTTAATAGCAGCTATCTCGCCCAGCAAACCGGTACAGGGGCTGCAGAGGTAGCCTTGATACGTACAACAGGAAATCCAGCACAAGTTGCGAGCCGCGCACGGTCGGTCGTCAGTTCTCTTGCTGGTGTTAGAGTCACAGATATTGGCTCGACGCAACGGGTCATCGGTTCCAGTCTTACCTCTGTAGATCTGAGTGGCCTGACTACTTTAGAGCTCACCTTCGCCATTTTACTGGCGGCGGGAGCAATGGGGCTGGTACTGGCACTTGGCCTGGCCGAACGGCAGCGAACCTTCGCCATTCTAAGTGGCCTGGGTGCGAAGGGAAGACAGCTCGGAGCCTTTCTCTGGAGTGAGGGGCTACTTATTCAAATCGGCGGTGGGGTGATCGGCATCGCGCTCGGTTTTGGAGTCGCGCAAATGCTTGTGACAGTCTTAACCGGAGTCTTCGATCCCCCGCCGGAGCTCCTTTTTATACCGTGGCTCTACCTGCTAGTACTCATTGGAGCAATGATCGCCTCAATGATTGTAGCAATACTCGGCGCAAAATCTGCGTCGAACCGGTCAGTTGTGGAGGCGTTGCGCAGTCTTTAGTAGGATGCTTCGAGAATTCCGACATCATGCTACCCGATTTGATCTATAATAGAGATAGAATACTTGTGGGTAGCATGAAAGGAATGAAGATGCGAACAATTACACTTGAGGAGCATTTTCTTGCGAACGGATTCAGGGAGCGGTTGGAGAGGACGGCTGCTAGCCAGGGAGGAGATTTGAGCAAGGGGCCTTTTGCTGAACGTTATGGAAAGTTAAGTGATCTCGGCTCCACGCGTCTAAAGGATATGGATGCTGGTGCCGTTGACCTTCAGATTATCTCCCATACAGCGGAGGGCACCCGAGGTCTTTCTCGTGAGGAGGATGTAAGCCTGGCGCGGGCTGCAAATGATCAACTTGCTGCCGCCGTCGCCGCCCATCCAGATCGTTTCGCTGGCCTTGCGATCTTGCCGCTGGCCGATCCAGAGGCTGCCATCGATGAGATGGAACGCGCGATCCAGAAATTAGGGTTTAAGGGTATCATGGTCAATGGAACGACGAATGGCCTCTTTCTGGATGACCCCTCTTTCCAGCCCATTCTAGAGCGGGCCGTTGCCCTGGATGTCCCCATCTATGTGCATCCCGCCGAGGCACCTGAGGTGGTGCAGAAGGCGTACTACTCAGGCTTCGAGGGAACTGTAAACTTCTTGCTGGGAACTGGTGGATGGGGCTGGCACTCCGAAACGGCTATTCATGCGCTGCGAATGATCCTGGCGGGGGTCTTCGATCGCCTCCCGACTTTACAGATCATCATTGGACATATGGGAGAGATGATTCCCTTTATGCTCACTCGCATCGATGACATACTCACACCCGCCGCCAGAAATCTGCAACGTCCCATCCCCGACTATTTGCTACAGAACTTCACCATTACCACCAGCGGCTTTTTCACCGATCCACCGCTCTTGCTTGCTCTGCAAACCTTTGGGGCCGACCGGATTATGTACTCGGTCGATTATCCCTATAGCACAAATGAGCGCGGGCGAGCATTTCTAGATTCTACGTCCATCAGCCCGCTGGATAAAGAAAAGATCAGCCATCTCAACGCCGAACGGCTTTTGAAACTAGCGAAAGCGTAGCGTGCTAACTCAACTCGTGCCACGGGTCCCGCGTAGCGACAACCGCAAGGGATTGTCGCTACGCGGGACCCATAAGACGAGCTGTGCCAGAGCAGTAGATGGGAAGCATCTACTTAGATTGTAAATTCTAATCAGGATTATCGAGGAGTGGATTGGGTCCGACGACTTTCCAGTTAAGATCGTAGACGGCAGAGGGGAAGAAGGTGACGACCTGCATGCTCTGTGTGCCGCGATTGACGAAGGCGTGGGGCGTGTGGGCGGGAATATGTACAACTCCTGGCTCGTTTATGGTGAAGCGCTTGTCACCAATCAAAAAGTCTACCTCGTGCCCATCAGAGACGAACTGTATCTCTTCTGTATAGTGCAAGTGGAGAGGAGGACCTCCACCGGGCTCGACCTGCGCGATGAGGATGGATGTTGCCAGAACTCCGTGCTGAGAGCCTTCCATGACCCAGGTTTGCGCGCCCGGAACATCTTTGAGCTCTGGTGGCGTTGGAAGCTGCTTGAGCGGCATAAAGAATTGCTTCTGCTCCATTGCCTGATTATATGTGGTGGGCGGGGAGGCGTGCGCCTGCTGATCTCCATCGTTCTGCGCTGAATTGCTCATGATAAAACCTTCTTTCTCAATCAATCAACCAGGTTCATCTTTAGTTATGCTTCCTACTGCTCATCAGGTTTTGTAGGAGAGAAGGCGAGGGCGGCACCGAGTGTGGTCAGGAAGGCTCCGCCAGCCAGATTGAGCGGGGCAGTCTCGCTGGCCGGCGGTACTTGTCGATCGCGTACGATGGGAATAAGGTGGCCGGCGAACGCGCCGAACGTGGGTGGAGCGCCGAGTAGCATCCAGATAATGCCGCGTGCTCGTTTGGGCAGGAGCAGGGTGAGTGGCGTCAGACCTATGATTGCGAGGTTTACGATTCTGAAAGTACGCTCCCGTGGCTCCAAGATCAGGCTTTGTACCTGGTGAGCTCCTATTCCTAATAAAGAGAGCAGGAGCCAGCGAGCACTACCCGGGCTGCTCTGAGATTCTTTTTGGATCTGTTGTCGATTCATAATGCTTTGCTTTTCTATTTATACTGAGTTGCAAGAAAAGCTTGTTGTCGGTAACAAGCTTACCTCATCTACTATAACACAAATTGGTTTGTTATTGACAGCAGATCTTCCCGATGTGAAAAGAGATCCCTAGAGCCCGCTGCTTTAGCACGCGTCGTTCACCTTTCTCAATTTTTACACTTTATGCATATGGCTCTTTTGAGAAGAGAAGAGCGCATGTCTGTACAAAAAAGGAGCAGCTCTCTGGCATGAACGGGACGTCGTGCTAAAGCACAATACTGTTTAGATAAGAAGAACTTGTGCTCATACTGCTGAGCTAGAATCGCTTGAATTGAGCTTGCCGTTGCACATATCTAAACGGTATTGTGCTAAAGCAGCGGGCTCTAGAGATCTCTTTTCTGTCAGGCTCGCGTAGCAACAACCACCAGGGATTGTTGCTACGCGGTTGGTGGAATGTTCTGTTTTGCTGCGCTGTACTCGTGGACGAAGTCGACGAGGCGGCGGACATTGTCTACGGGCGTGTTGGGGAGGATGCCGTGGCCCAGGTTGAAGATGTGGCCGGGGCGACCGGCGGCGCGGTCCAGAATCTCCTGTGTGCGCTTCTGAATTTCGGGCCAGGGGGCGAGCAACGTTACCGGGTCCAGGTTGCCCTGCACGGCTGCGCCCGGCTTGAGCTGTTTCCACGCCGTATCCAGATCGATATGCCAATCCACGCCAATGATATCGCCGCCCGCCTCCTGAATCAGATCGAGCATGCCGCTTGTGTTTGTGCCAAAATGGATAATCGGCACGTTCCCCTGTTTGGCAATCTCGATCGCATGACGGCTGTGGGGCAGGATATACTCGCGATAGTCGGCCGGACTGAGCGCGCCCACCCAGCTATCGAAGAACTGCAAGACCTGCGCGCCCGCCTCGGCCTGAGCCAGCAGATAATTTCCCACCACCGCGCTCAGCTTCTCCATCAGCAGATGCCAGGTAGGCGCATCGCCCATCATCAACCCCTTCGTCAACACGTACGAACGACTGCTGCCGCCCTCGATTGCGTACGAGGCCAGCGTGAAGGGTGCACCGCTAAAGCCGATCAACGGAATACCCGCGGCCGCCAGCCGCTCCCGCGAGAGCTTAATAGCCTCCAATGTAAACGACAAGCTCTCTTTGGGATCAGGCGTCCGCAGCGCTTCCACATCCGCTCGTGTGCGCAGCGGATTATGGATTACTGGCCCCTCGCCCTTCTGAAACTCAAGGTTCAGTCCCATCCCCTCAAGTGGCGGCAGAATGTCTGCAAAAATAATCGCGGCGTCCAGATCAAAGGCATTGATCGGCTGCATCGTTACCTCACAGGCCAGTTCTGGCGTCTTAATAATCTCCAGAATTCCATACTTTGCCCGCAACGCCCGGTACTCAGACATATAGCGACCAGCCTGGCGCATTAGCCAGACCGGAGTCGTGTCAACCGGCTCACAATGGCAGGCACGCAGAAAGCGATCCCGAACGACTGGGGACGATGACGATGAGAGTAGCGATGATGTCATTTCCATAAAAATTATATAATCTCTCCAATTCTCAATACTATATCAGTGTCTCTGCTTCTCAGGGAAGGCGAGCGAAAGTCAGGAGACGCGCCCACCATCCAGATGAACTGTATCAACCAAGCGGCGCAGATAATCCGGATTCGTCGCCGGATGAATTGCGTGGCCCAGATTAAAGATGTGGCCTGGACGCGCATCCACGCGCCTTAGAATATCCAGCGTCGCCGCTCGTACCGTCTCCCAGGGGGCTAGCAGCAGCGTTGGATCGAGATTGCCCTGAATGCCGCGCTCCTCAACTCCTATCTGCTCCCACGCTGTATCGATATCCACCCGCCAGTCTACTCCCAGCACATCCCCGCCCACCTCCGTCATCAGCTCCAGCAGACTTGCATTCGCCGTCCCAAAGTGAATACTCGTCGCTCCTGCGTGCCTCACCGCATCCAGAACATGACGCGAGTACGGCTGCACAAACTTCTTATAGTCGGAAGGACCTAGAATGCCGACTGAGCTATCGAAGAGCTGAACGGCATCAGCACCGGCCTCCACTTCAGCACGCACATAGCGGGCAAGCACATCCGAGAGCTTATGCAGTAAGGCGTGCCAGACGGCGGGTTGCTCATGCATCAAAGCCTTTGCGATAGAATAATCGCGCGAGGGGCGGCCCTCGATGATGTAAAGCGCTAATGTGAAGGGCGCGCCTGCGATGGCAATCAAAGCTTGCTTGTCTGCCAGCTCGCCGCGTACAAGGTGAATGGCCTCGGCAACGAATGGAGTCGCGTCAACTGCCTCACTGACGCGCAGGGCCGCAACATCATGCATCGTGCGCACAGGATTCTGAATGATCGGCCCGATCGTAGGATCAAGTTCTGTAGTGAGCCCCATGCTTGGTAGTGGAAGAACGATATCTGTAAACATCACTGCCGCGTCCACTCCATATTCTTTAACAGGCAGAAGCGAAACCTCGGCGCACAATTCGGGCGTACGCGTAAGAGTTAAAATATCATACTTCTCGCGCAAGGTTCGATATGAGCCTAGAACGTGACCAGCCTGGCGCATAAACCAGACTGGAGTTGTATCGGCTGACCTGTGGTGGCAAGCGGCGCGGAAGCGAGAGCGTCCCGTCCAGGGCGAATCTGAAAATTGTTGCATAAGGCTCTACAGGTTCCTTATAATATCTCGTTGTATTTCATATGCTAAGCCTCTCATATCATAACGTGACTCTGGGTTAGAATGCAATCAAAAATCTCATAAATTCTCAGTGTTTTTCGACATAGAAAGAGATTTTTCAGAATTGCCTCTAAATTGTATGATTGCTTTAGAAGGACAAAAAATGACAATAGAAAAGGAAATTTGCTTGCCCTCAGCATGCTAGAAATGTTGTCGTAATTGAAATTATAGAGAGAAAGGATATCTAAAACATGACATGCCTCTATGTAATTCGTCATGCACAGCCTGATGGACGCAAGCCGGATATTATTGGTCTCTCGCCCCCTAACTCGGGTCTTTCCCCCGTAGGGATAGGGCAAGCTCAACAACTTCGTGATCGCCTCGCGGCAATGAACGAACTGTGCGCTGATGTGTTGATCTCCAGCCCCTTCCGGCGCGCCAAAGAGACGGCTGAGATTATTGCACCATCTTTGGATTTACCTGTACTGATCGATGATGGTGTTCAGGGGTTACATCTGGGAGCATGCGAGGGGTTAACCTGGGACGAGATTGGCGAGCGCTTTGGTCATACTGATATGGAGCATGAACCCTTTCGCCGCTTCGCCCCCGATGCTGATAGCCTGGCCTCATTCGCCATGCGAACTTATGAAGGACTCGACCGACTCACACGTCAATATGAAGGGAAGACTATTGTGATTGTATGCCACAGTGAGATCATCGAGATGACGTTTCGGTACTTTCTCAGTTTGCCGCTCTTTCACCATCAGTTACCAGTGAAATTTGGTTCCGCCCCTACCGCAATTACCCATTGGCGAAAAGAGTCAAAACAGTGGACTCTCGTCCAATTTAATGATCATATGCATCTCTGTTAGTAGGATAGCGAACAGCTCAAAGGGAAGAATACTTTCTTTTTTGATCTAAAGAGATAAGGGTAAAAGCTAAATCATACGGATAGGAAAGAAATCATTAGGATTGCTTGTGTATGTTAAAAGGGCGAAATTCGATACGTCTATATGTAGTAGGAAATAAGGTGTGTGCAGGTCATAGATAGGTCTGGGTGCCTGGACGCGTATGGCATAATAGGGTTGATATTTGTGTGCATTCATAGAGAGCTTGTTAGTTCTTTTGCTTCACGATTTTATTTGAAGCTGGCTCCTGTAAGGGAACGTTGGAAGTTATTGGGGGAGATGGGAAGTAGCCCTCCGGCTCAAGCCGGTCTGCGCGCAATGAATTGGCGCCTCTGCTTTGTGGAAAGGCGTAGATTTTTGGGTGAAATAGTTGATAGTAAAGAATAGGTAGTTTCGCAAAGAATAAGTGTGTTTAAGCGATGAAGAATAAATAGAAAATAGAATAAGGGATATTGAAAGAGGATATTGAGGGTATATGGAAGCTCGAATTATAACGGATCGGCAGCAGTGGAACGAGTTTGTGGCGGGAGCGGAGCAGTGTAATGTGACGCAGTCGTATGAGTGGGGGCAGTTGCTGAAGACACTGGATGGCGAGGTATTGTATGTGGGAGTGGTGGACGATCAAGGGAAGATGCATGCCGCTCTGCTGCTGCTGGTCTCGCGTGTCTCAGTCTCGAAGTCAGTGTATTTCTATGCTCCACGCGGCCCTATTCTTGATGATCCAGACTCGCCGGTCATGACGGTGCTGTTGAACTATGTCAAGGCTCTAGCACGTAAATATCATGCGTTTATGCTCAAGATCGAGCCGGGCGTGGCCGACAACGATGCCAAATGGCTCTCTGCCCTACATCGGCGCGGCTTTGTCGCGAATCCGGAGGCGCTGCACCTGCGCCACGAGTGGGTGCTGGACGTTCGCCCCGACGAGCAGGCGCTGCTGGCAGCTATGAGGAAGACCTGGCGCTATAGTATCCGCCTTGCCAGTCGCAAGGACGTAACAGTTCGGCGTGGTGAGAGCTTAGCCGACATCGATATTTTCTACCACATTCTGCAAACAACCAGCCAGCGCGATACTTTTATGATCTACGACAAAAGCTTCTACGAGCAGCTCGTCGAACTCTACGGTCAAGCGCAGAATGTAGCCCTCTTCATCGCCGAGTATAAAGGGCAGGCCCTGGGAGCTGCCCTGCTCGTTAAAATGGGCCACTGGTGCTGGTACATGTACGGAGCCTCCTCCAACGAGCACCGCGACCGCATGCCCAATCATCTATTGCAATGGACCGCTATACGTTGGGCCAAAGAGCAGGGCTGCTGGTATTACAATTTCCGCGGCATCCCCGACGTTCTAGAAGAAAGTCAGCCGATGTGGGGCGTTTATCTCTTCAAAAGTGGCTTCGGCGGCTACGCCATGCGCTCCCTCGAAACGCACGACCTGCCCTACAATCCCATACTCTATCGCTTGTACCGAGGCTGGCTCGACGGCCGCAGTTGGCTCAAAGACCTGCGTGCCAAAAGACAGAACAAACAACTCGAAACCGAAAAACCAGAAAAACAAAGCGAGAGCGAGCCGATCGAGACCGAAAAACTCTCAAAATCTTCCACAACTCAAGTCAACACAGAGCTGAAGCAAGCTAAGCAGAAAGAACGCGCCGAGAAGCAGCTAAACAGAGGTGCCGATTTATCGCGCACAAACCCCATTCATAGGGAGGGAAACACAAAACAACCTCCGCAGCAGCAAACATCCCCCATCCAGCCAGCTCGTCTGCAATCAAAAGACGAACAACAAGCAGATACCAACATATCGCAAGAACCCAAATCGTCGCAAACGTCCCTCACCCAGCTCGCTCACTCGCAATCAAAAGACGAACAACCATCCCTGCAACCGGGGCATGAAAACAAATCGACATATGCCGACTCCCAAATGCAATCTGCCGTAGAGCAAACAAACCAGGAGGAGCAGTCAGCACAAATCGAGGCGCAGCCAGAGCCGATTCAACCGCAGCAGCAACCAGGAGAAGAGAGCGGAGAGATTGAGAATCCGAAGGAGCATATAGAGACCACGAGCGAGCCTGAGCATATAGAGCTTCAGCCAGAGCCTGTTACACATTCCGCTAACGAGGACTCGGAAGAACATCTGGAAACTTCTGAAGAGCTCACCCAGGAAAAAGTTCCGGCGCTACAAACTGGAAACGAGAGCCCGGAAAATCCAAAGGAACATAGAGAGACTACAGATGAGAACGTGCCTCTCGAACCCAAAGTTCAACCAGCCATCAGCAAGCAAATCCAAGAGGAACTGGAAGACGAGGACGACGCACGAAACGAAGAGACTCAGAAGCTACCCAGAATACAGATAGCTCAGAAGCATGCCAGTGCCAGAAGGCCAACGCAACAAAAATAATGTCCATAGGCAACTAGAAGAGAATCTTTAGCGATGGGTGTAGCGTTTTGACCATCAGTATATGAGGACCAATCCCAGGCAGCCCTCTTTCACTGAAAACGCTCTTCATTGGAAGTGCAATTAGCTCTTCCAATGAAGAGCGTTTTCTAGAATAATCGCAAGCAGAATACCCATCATCAGGCCGCTTTGCAACAATGGTCGAATCAGTGCTGGTATACTTACAAAAGCTGTACCTGTAATAGTCATTGTGTCATCTTCGCATCTCAAGCGAAACGAGATTAGAGCATCTGCCAATCGCTGGCAGGCCAGTAGACCAGGACCGCCTTGCCAATAATAAAGTCGCGCGGCAGCGTATCCCAGTTGCGAGAATCATCGGAGATCTGGCGGTTATCATTGAGCACGAAGTAGGTATTAGGAGGAACCTTCCACTCGCGGGAGGCGGGATTGAAAGGCGTACGCACATACGTTTCTTGAAGCAAGCTACCATTGACCCACACATGGCTGCTATCCGTCTTGATCGTATCGCCTGGCAGGCCGATAATACGAGCCATCACATCCTGAGTTGTATTAAAGGGATAGTGGAAAACAATGATATCTTTCCGCGCTGGCGAGCTAAAAAGGTACGAAGCCTTGTTCACCATCACATACGTCCCAGACGGAATACCTGGCTGCATATTTGACCCCTGCATATGATAGCCATGCCAGACAAAGCGCACAAATCCAAAGAGCAACAGCGCAATCATCACCAGTTCAACAATTTCGCGTGCAAGGGACGACCGTTTCAAATACTTCTCCAAGAGCCAGCGTTACTTTAAACTCGCTTACAATCAGATCTTGCCTTCAGATAAAAACGTCTGGCAGCACAATTTTAGCAGCGAGCATTTCTCAACGTCTTCAAGTATCGATACTTGTATGCGTAGTATAGCGCAAGAAAGAAGACAAGCCGGAGAGCCCGCACCTATGTTAGCCCGAAACTACCACTACCCCACCTTGAAAAAAGAGTTTCCAACCTGGTCATAAGTATATTTGCTCTTTTTCTGACACTACCTCCTTCCCCACCAGGAGAAGTATACTCATAGTTCATACTTGGATTCCTATCTATGCTGGCTCCAAAGATAAATTAGAGCTTCACGATCTTAGCTCTTGACTTAGAGCGAACTCTAGGGTGTATGCTTTTCACACATTCAGAAAAGGGGGCAAAATGAGTTATGACCATTCAAGAAGTGGCTGAGAAGACAGGTATCTCAGCCTATACTATCCGCTTCTACGAAAAAAGTGGAGTGTTGCCTCACATCCGGAGGGCGGAGAATGGTGTCCGACAATTCTCTGATGCTGATGTCAATTTCCTTTTGTTCCTCATAGACCTCAAGAAGACAGGAATGTCGTTGGAAGAAATCACCGAATTCACTGAGGATGGTTGTATTCTCGAATGGCTTCGGCAAGGAAACTTTCCCAAGCAGCCAGTGGAGAGGCGCATCACTATTCTACGTAAACACGAGCAACGCCTCTATGAGCAGCGTCGCCATTTGGATCACTTACTTGATGTTGTAGCGCAAAAAATACAATTTTATGAATGCTATCTGGAGGAGAGACAAAGTAACAATACTGAAATACCATAAAACGATCGACAAGGAGAAAACCTATGCGAGCAGTTGTTATCCCCCAATTTGGAGATCATGATGTGCTGGAAACTCGTAATCTTCCGACTCCGAAGCCGGGAGCAGAGCAAGTACTCATTCGAGTAGCTTATGTAGGCGTCAACTATGCGGATATTATGGCACGTAGAGGAGGCTATAATGTTGATACCTTGCCATTTGTACCAGGCTATGAGGTATCAGGGTACATTCATGCCATTGGTGCAGGAGTCGAAGGGCTGCGCGTGGGCCAACCAGTCGCCGCTCTCACAATTGAGGGCGGATATGCCGAGTTTGCATTAGCCAGGGCTGTCCTTACCTTTCCTCTAGATCAGTCGATTGACTTAACGATGGCAGCGGGCTTCCCAGCAGTCGTACTGACCTCTTACAATTTGCTGGCAGATGTTGCTCGCGTACGACCAGGCGAATCAGTACTCATTCATGGAGCTGCTGGTGGTATTGGCACAACTGCGGTCCAAATAGCCAGACATCTCAAGGCCGGTCAGATTATAGGAACTGTTGGAAGTCTGGATAAAGTTCCTTACGCCCTCTCCTTTGGCTATGATCAGATAATACGACGCGAGGATTTTGTGCAGACCATTCAAGAAGTCACTGAAGGAAAGGGCATTGATATCGTACTCGACCCGGCCGGGGAACCTACCCGTAGCCAGAGCTTCTCTATCCTCGCACCGTTTGGACGACTGATCGTTTTCGGCAATGCGAACGGACAGCCTGCGGTACCACTATCGCCAAATGACATGCTCACCAACAATAGGGCCGTGATGGGTTATAGCCTCAGTTCGCTGAGTAGATCAGCTCCTCACGTCCTTGCGAGCACAGCCCGTAAGGCACTCAAGCTTATTATCAATGGAGAGATACGCATTGATATCACTTGTACATTGCCATTAGAGCAGGCAGCGGAGGCTCACAGGCTCATCGAGAGCAGAGGTAGCACAGGAAAACTTGTGTTACGTGTCTGAGCCAGACGATGCTTTGCTAACTACAACCAGGAGTAGAAGTAACAACGCCGTCATTATTCACAAAAAAATGATAGGAAGCAGTAAGCTACTTTACGCCTACCACCGCCACCGAACGGTACTGGCGCGAGTTTGGTCCCTGCTTTACACTGCAAGACGTAAAGCCGAGGCGCTCCATTGCTGGCAGGATCTGTTCGTCAACCATTGTATTGTAGAAAGCTTCAGTTGGCATGTTGACTTTGCCTGGCGAGAGAGTCAGTACGAGCATGCCACCGGGTTTGAGGACGCGGGCGAGCTCCTTCATGATGTCGGCGCGTTCAGGCCAGAAGTAGAGGCTGTGAATGCTTAACAGTTTGTCGAACTGTTGATCCTGGAAGGGAAGGGCGGCCACATCTCCGTATTTTAGTTCGACCAGGCCGGCTTTGATAGCTTTAGCGTTACGGGAGCTGGCGGTGTGCAGCATTGCGTGTGAGAGGTCGATGCCAGCGATGTAGCCGCTGGGAGCCTGTGCTGCCATGAGCTCTATAGCTCGGCCAGCACCAAAACCAATCTCCAGAATAGAGTCTGTGGGTTTGATCGCAAGTAGGGAGATAGTCCAGTCGGTCTCCGGGCGGTGTTGATAGGACATTCTTGCGCCAACCATGCGTCCAATAATCCCTGTTGGATGTCCCTGGTTTTTATTAATGAGTTCGCTGAAACGATCTGTAAGCTTCATGCCTGTTCCTCTTTGTGTTATCCTCTTCATTAAGGAAGTTTCAGTGTGCCGGAAGTTAAGCGTTGCGCCAGGAGTACTGTGGATTGTAACCTAGTAGCTTGCGGGCCTTGCGTATAGAGAGCAGGGTTTCGAACTCTTCGATCTCGCCGTGTAAGGGCACGCCGGGGAAGACTTCGGCGAGGAGTTCGCGGCTGGGGCGATTCATGACGGTGTCGGCGGCGGCGATGATAAAGGCTTCCGCTCCCTTGACATCGGCTTTGAGACCGAGGCGACAGCTTTGGGCTACGTCGCGGGCATCAACATAACCCCACAAATTCCATTTGCGTAGATTGGGATCGCTAGCAAAAGACGCGAAGCGCTCGTAGTCGTGCGGCTCCATGATATTTGAGAAGCGCAGGCCAACAAATGGGATGCCACTCCAGCGGTTGAACTGACGCGCCATCTCCTCACTGATAACCTTCGAGAGCGCATAGCTGGATTCAGGATAGAGGGGATGTTCCTCATCGATGGGGGCATACACTGGCTTTTCGCGCTCGAAAGGAAGTCCTAGCGTCGTCTCACTGGATGCCCACACCACGCGTTGCAGATGCAGCGTAGTTGCTGCACTAAAAATATTATAGGTACTCAGCGTGTTATTGCGAAACGTGGCCTCTTCTGGTTGAAGTCCTGGGGCTGGAATTGCTCCTAGATGCACCACTGCATCCGCGCCATGAAGGACTTCAAACACCTGACCTAGATCTGTCAAATCGGTCTTTAAATAAGGGCTTAATTTTTCTTGTGACGGGAGCAGATCTACATTCAGGACATCATAATCATGTGCCAGCAGATCCTTGATAACTGCTCGCCCGGCTTTACCGCTTCCTCCAGTGACAACAATCTTCTTCATCTAGTAGCTTCCCTCGACTTTATAATAACTCCTTATTCGGAAACCTAAGTGCGGAGCACTAGCCGCGAGCAAGCGGCGTTGGTTTCCGGATAAGATCTAAGTATGCAAAAAATGATAAGGCAGGCTAACACACTAGAAATAGAACAGTATAACTTCCCTGCTCATCTATTATATCACTATCTTTGATACATATCTGAAAACTGAATTGTCTCGACTAGAAACCAATCAGCGTACGGATTTACCCGCGTGGAGGCGCACCACTATTACACACAAAGATGACTTTGTAGCCACGAATGTCATAAATTGTCTCTTCACAAAAAGTATTTTTTCGCTTATAATGGGGACAAAGAGCAGGCTATACATGTGTTTTTTTGAGCCTCATCTGTGCCTGACTCTTGTAAAGAGTCTAGTTAAGGTTCAGTTTCGTTACAATACTATGATGGACAATGTAGGCAGCCAGGCGTACCTTCAAGATATAGTAGAGCGTAGCTTGTATGCTTTCCAAGAGGTATTTCATGTTACCAAATCTAACCGAGTTGCCGGATGGAGTGACTATTCGGGGACAGAATGGAGAACGTTACATAATCGAGGGTTTGCTCGGCAAGGGCAAAGAGAGCGTTGTGTACCTGGTGAGAGACCGGCGCAGCAAAGATCGAGTATTCGCGCTTAAGGAATTTATCAATCCAGAGGACGAGGCTCGTATTCACCTGGGATTTGAAGCAGACCTGCTCACACGTCTTGATCATCCAGCGTTCCCGCATATCTACAAGATCTTCGAAAACGTCGAGCTCCGACGCGTCTACATGCTTATGGACTACATTATGGGCAAAGACCTGGAGGCTCTGCGTGAGGAGCAACCAGAGAAACGTTTCCCGTTGCAACTGACAATGATTCTGCTCAAGCCCATCTTTAGTGCTGTGAGCTATTTGCACCGTCAAACACCTCCCGTCGTCCATCGTGATATTAAGCCTGCGAACATGATCGTGCCCGTCGGTGGTGGTGAGGCCATGTTGGTAGACTTCGGCATCGCCAAAGAACACATCCAGGACAAGGCAACATCGAACGTCTTTCGCTATGGTACGCCTGGCTATGCCGCACCAGAACAGTATGGAAAGGGCACAAACGAGCAGACTGATATCTACGCTCTTGGTGCCACGCTCTACACTCTCCTCACAGGGAAAGAACCGATAGATGGACTCATGAGAAGCGTTGAGTTGAAGAATAGTGATATACTTGAGTCTGCGCACGATGTGAATCCAGAAATCCCCATCGCCGTCTCCAACGTAATTGAGCGTGCCATGCGGCTGCGCTATCAAGAGCGCTACGCCAACGTAGATGAGTTCTGGCACGAACTCAATCAAGCGGCCCAGGGTCAACTGGCTCTGAACGCGCCCACCAGCAAATCGTCCCTACCCTTCACTGTAAGCGCCAGCGACGCGCGAAAACCTCTACCAGTTCGAGCCTTACATAGATCATCTTCTCTATTCACCCGGTATCCGCTTATTGCTACTGTGCTTACCCTGCTTGTCCTCCTTCTTATTGCCGCAGGCACTGGCGGCTTTTTCCTCTCTAGAAACCAGTCGGCATCCCATCCTGCCTCATCCAGTATACATTCGACACCATCTATTCAGAAGCCTGTTTTTCTCAGCGTGCCAAATTGTCCTCTGCCACCCTTCGTCCCCACCAGCCCGGTCTCGCCGCAGTACATCCAGGTCTCACCGGCCTACGCGGGAACGATTAGCAATAACGTGGCGCAAGCGAGTACAAACAATCAGAGTACGCCACTGTGTTTTACTGATGTGCGTCAGGACGGACAAAGTGTCTCTGGCAAGTTTAGTGGGCTTGGCTTCATTGGTACATTTAAAGGCTCGGTCACGCAGGAGCATATAAAATTCAACGTGCCTATCGGAAGTGATCGAACATATGCCTTTGAGGGAGGCATACGTTCGGGTGGCGATATAGGTGGAAGCTATCAGGTCCTTGATAGCACCGGACAGAGTTTGGGCGAGGGCGGGCTGTGGGAGGTCATTCCAGTCAAGCCTCACGCATCATCATCATCTTAAATTTCTTGTACATTCCATACTTTTTGCAAATTTTTGCACATCGCGCAAAAATTTGCAAAAAGTATGGAATGTACAAGAAATTTAAGAAACGATACTAGCATCGTAGTGTACAACAGATAATCGGGATACAAGGGAGCTGACATGCAGATAGGTGTTACATTTCCACAGAACGAGATTGGTGCAGATCCAGCGGGAGTTCATGAGTATGTGCAGGCGGTTGAGGAAGCGGGCTACAAACATCTGGTGATTTACGACCATGTTCTGGGCGCAGATCCTACCAATCGTCCAGGATGGCGCGGATATACTGATAAAAGCTTATTTCATGAACCATTTGTGCTCTTTGGCTACCTGGCCGCGTTTTCCAAACTCGAACTCGCCACGGCCGTCACCATTCTACCGCAGCGGCAGACGGCGCTTGTAGCCAAGCAGACGGCGGAGATCGACGTGCTTACCGGCGGCAAATTCAGGCTGGGTGTGGGTGTGGGCTGGAATCCTGTCGAGTACGAGGGATTAGGTATGGACTTCAGTACGCGCGGTCGCGCCGTTGAAGAGCAGATCGAGGTGTTGCGCCTGCTGTGGAGCCAGGAAATTGTGAGCTACAAGGGCAAGTTCCACACGATTACAGAGGCCGGCCTGAATCCTCTTCCGGTTAAGCGTTCCATTCCCATCTGGACGGGCGGCAGCGCTGATGCATTACTAAAGCGAACGGCGCGGCTCGCCGACGGCTGGTTCCCCCTGGGCAACCCTGACGATGTCATGCGAACAACACTAGAGAAACTCCGCCAGTACACGAAAGAGGCAGGGCGTGAGACCAGCGCCGTCGGTATCGAGGCTCGCGTCAACGCCAGCGATGGCGACATTGAAGAGCAGGCCCGCCTCACGAAAGAGTGGAGTGACCTGGGTGCAACGCACATCTCCATCAATACGATGAACGCTGGCTTCAAATCACTCACCGAACACATCCAGGCCGTCCAAAACTACATTCGTGCTGTAGCAGGTCTGGCGAGCTAACCTGCTCTCAATACTACGCGTCAGAATATATAGGGGAGAAAGAGAGCCATGACAATTAGAGTGTGTGTTGCAGGTGCGACTGGCTGGACAGGGAGTGCAGTGGCGAAAGGTATTCTCGCTACAACTGATTTTCAGCTAGTGAGTGCAGTCGCCCGGCAAAAGGCGGGAACTGATGTTGGTGAGGCTCTTGGTGGAAGTGCGACGGGGGTGAAAATTGTGGCTTCGTTGGAAAAGGCTCTGGTGACTCCTACAGACGTATTGATCGATTATACAGGGCCGGAAGCCGTCAAGGGTCATGTGCTTGCTGCTTTAGATCGCGGCCTACGGGTGGTTATTGGTACGTCTGGACTGACGGCGAGCGATTACGAAGAGATTGAGCAACGTGCGCTTAAACAGAATGTAGGAGTCATTGCGGCTGGCAATTTTTCCATTACGGCTGCGCTCGCAAAGCATTTTGCTCTGATTGCGGCCCAGTATCTGCCTTCCTGGGAGATCATTGATTACGCAAGTGCCAATAAAATAGATGCTCCCAGTGGGACAACGCGCGAACTGGCTGAAGAATTAGCAGCAGTAGCCCAGAACCAACTGGTTGTTCCTATTGAACAAACTCACGGCTCAAAAGAAGCGCGTGGAGCAGCGATTAATGGAACGCAGGTGCACTCGATTCGCTTGCCCAGTTATGTGATCGCATTTGAAACAATTTTTGGGCTACCTGATGAACGTCTGAGTATTCGCCATGATGCTGGATCGAGTGCTGAGCCCTATGTGGGTGGTACACTACTAGCTGCACGCAAAGTGATGGACGTGCAGGGCCTGGTGCGTGGACTGGATCGGCTCCTCTTTCAAAGCTAACAGCATATTTCTTTGCTATATATGTTGACCTGAAAGTTGCTCTATACGTTCTTGAAAGTACTCACGCCAACCTTCAGGAAGCGCCTCTACCGTGACGACGCGTTGCAACATCGTCATATTGTGTTTGTCGAAAGCATATAGTTGTGTAATGTCCTCTACAGTAATCTCATTCTCATCGTGCTTGATAGGTGTGATAGCGTTGCCCGCCTCGACCTCGCCCTCTTCTAAAACAGAGAGGTAAAACCCGCTTAGGCCACTATTGAGGAAGCGTTTCAGAATATCGTCACGCTTGAATTTGAGTCCAAGTTTATAGCATGGCAGTCTTGGCTGTGTCACCATGACCTTTGTAGTACCTATGCTGAACTGATCTCCGATATTGACCATTTCGTCCAATCCTTCAACTGTGAAGTTCTCGCCAAACATACCAAAGGGAAGTTCCATATCGGGAAACTCTTTGCGCCAATAGGTATAATGCTCAGCCGGGTACACATAGATGGCCTTTTCAGGTCCTCCATGCACCGTCAGGTCGGCTTGCCGGTCGCCTTCGAGATTGAGGCGACGTACGGCTACCCGACCCGTAACAGGTTCTTTGAATATCCCTGTTAAAACCATTCTCTGCTTCCAAAGCACCTCGCGTGGCAGTCCGACATTGACGGAGACCAGTCGCATCTGAGGCAGTGATTGCATAACATTTCTCCTCAAAAAACTCCCTTTACTATTCTATTCAATATACAGCTCTAAATCCTTGTTGATATGTATACAGAGAATGTACCATAGACAAATATACTTGTCAATAGAAAAATAGACTTGTATAATGAGCAAGAGAAAGGAAAGAAAGAGAAGCTAGATGAGGATCGCGGCGAAAGGAAAATAGATGATGATCAACGAAGCAGGGCAGGAAGAAACTCCTCAGGCACCGCAATCGGCGAGTGAGGCCCTTTTTCTGAGTGGATCGTTGGCATTGGATCTGGTCAATACTGAGATGGTGGTTCGGGGGAAGAAGCGTGATGTGTTAGCATCTCTCGACGCGCTTGCCACCTGGTGGAAGGAGGCGCGCGAGCAAAACTATGAGAGCCAACTGGTGGTGGAGGAAGAACCTATAGTATGGAACGTAGAGCTACTGACAGCCGTGAAAGTGATACGAGCCGATTTGCGAAAGCTAGCGAGCCAGGTGGTACAAAAACAAGCTGTTGACGAAGACGCTCTTGAGCCACTCAACGCGGTACTTGCGCTCGGCTATCCTTCTCTGCAAAAGACGGAACAGGGAACCGTTATACAAGTAATGCGTCTGCGAGATGCAAAGATAGGACCTGTAGGGCTTCCCATCGCATTATCTGCATTTCGTCTCTTTACAGAAGGTGATTGGCAACGCATTCACAAGTGCAAAAATGACCGCTGTACTTTGTACTTCTATGATACTACAAAAAGTGGAACGCGTCAGTGGTGTAGTCTGGGCTGTATGAATCGCTCCCGTTCTGTTCAACACTATAGGGAGACAAAAAAACCAATGTTACACTAGAACAGCTTCGATATTGATGTCGATCCACACATTGTAACTCGCCAGAAGAGTTTCCCCTTTGGACTGATTAAACGTTATGCCAAACTCACGGCGATCGATCATTGTCCGGGCGCTCAGGCCAACGCGCCAGGCCTCGGTCAACAGATCTTGACTCACGCCCGTATAACTGGCTTGAAACGAGACTGGTTGCTTCACTCCATGCAGCGAAAGATTGCCAATCAGGTAGCAGTGAGATTGGTCTACGAGCTTGACTTCTGTACTCTCGAACGAGATAGTAGGATATTGGGAGACATCGAAGAAATCGGCAGAGCGCAGATGAGCATCACGCTGAGGAACATTTGTCTGCACACTGGCCGTATTCACCTGCGCTCTTATCCAGGAGTTCTTTGGCTCCTTTGGATCAAGGTGGACCGTGCCGCTTACTTCGGGAAAGCGCCCCTTGACATTCGTGATCATCAAATGAACAACAGAAAACTCAACAGAGCTATGTGAAGGATCGATCTCCCATGCCATAAATGCTAAGTGCTCCTCTTAGAAAGTTTGCTCCATACAACTCAATTGCGCTGATAGTACCCTTATTCTTGTGTACATGTCAAGCAAGCTGTACAACTACTCTGGCACGCATATACAGAATGTGGTTTAGATGCATCTGGGAATGCAAGCCTGGATTGTGCCAGAGATACGCTCCATCAAATAACCCATTTCTACCGCTTTAATAGAGGAAGGATCTGAGTACCGATGCGCTCCAGCTCTTCATGCATAGGGCTGCACTGAATCAAAAAGAGATCGATGCCGGCGTCGGCGAAGGCTTGCATACGGGAGGCGATCTGGTCGGGTGTGCCGATCAGATTAGGGCGCAGGCCGCGATTAGAGACCGAGTAGTCGCGCAACGAGAGCTCACGCTCCAGCTGCGACATGGTCGTAAAATCCTGGAAGCCCGCGTAGCCCGCAGCATCCTTCACATCCGTAATGCGCTGCAGTTCAGCCTGCGCTTCCGCCTCACTATCGCGGCAGATGATATAAGCCGCCATGCCGTATTTTAACGTCTTGCCAAACTGTTCAGCACGTGCGCGCATATCGACAATCTTCCCGTGTACCGTCTCCAGGTCATCGCCATGCATCAGATAGGCATCGCACTCGCGGGCAATCAGCTCTTTCGCCGCGGGAGACTCGCCGCCTGCGTAGAGCGTGGGCCACGGCCTCTGTACCGGCTTGGGGGCGAGATAGGCATCCTCAACATGCATATACTTCCCTTGCAGGCTCGTGCGCTCCTGCGTCCACATTCCCTTCAGGATCGCAAGAAACTCGGCTGTGCGTGCATAACGCTCATCATGCTGCACAAAATCCATTCCATACTCACGCGACTCCTCCGCCCACCATGCCGAGACCACGTTAAGAGTAAAGCGGCCATGCGAGATCTGATCGATATTTGCCGCCATCTTCGCCACTACCGCAGGATTACGGAAGCCTGGACGTATGGCTGTCATAATCTCAATACTCTTTGTAACGGATACTAGAGCCGCAGCCGTCGTCCACGCCTCCAGAATTGGCTCCGCAGGCCCCTTAATATCGTTCAGGTTAAGTTCTGCGATCAACGTCGTAGAGAAGCCCAACTCCTCAGCCCGCTGTGTAACCTGCTGACAATACTCAAAGCTAGCCGGCATCTGCTCATCCTCGACATTGCGCAGCCAGCCGCCAAAGATAGGAAGCCAGAAGCCAACCTGCGGTGTTCGTCTTTCACTCATCTGGAAATAACCTGTCCTTTCTTTAATCGTGAGAAACTAGCAGGCGCAGAAGTATGCCCTGGGGTTGAGCGTATTGTGCAGCATGCGGGCGGCGGGCATCGGATCGTCGGGATCGATCACCGCATCCACAATATGTTCGGCCTGCCCAGCAATCAGCTCAGCCCACAATGCTTCGGGCACATAATGCGCCGTTGCCTTGCCCAGTCCAGCCTGGCGTAGCGCCATGTAATCTTTCGCATACGTCCAGATAAGCCCATCGCGAGGCCGCTCCGCACTTACCGGCCTTCCAATCGCATCGCTATAGGCCAGCCAGGGCAGATCCACGCCCGCCGCAATCGGCAAGCCAATCCATTTCCAGACGCGCGTATTGATGTCCAGCAGCTTATACTCATCATCGCGCTCATCATAAATAAACTCGACCTCAGACACACCCGAATAGCCAAAGGTCTTGAGGATCTGAATGCCGCGCTCCGCAATGCTCGGCACCCACTCGGCCGCCACCAGACAGCCAGTCCCAAACTGCGGCGGATACTGCTCCAGCTTGCGACCAACGAAGACACCATCTTTCCCCTCATGCCCGCTTCCGGACTTCCCGATATAAGAGCAGACCGAATAGAAATCGGTCAATCCCTGCCCCACAATCTCCTGCGCCACCAGTGGATGCTCACAAGCCCGCTTGACAGCCGCGAACAGGTCGGCAGGCTCGTTAATGCGCCATGCCTTATCTTGAAAAGCATCGTAGAAAGCGCGCTGCTCCGTCGGCTTCACAATACAGGGATAGGGCAATTCGGCGGCCACCTGCTTGATCGTGTCAGGCTGTAAGTACCAGGTGCGAGGAATAGGAATGCCAAGCTGTGTAGCTTGCTGATAGAGTCGGGCCTTGTCCAAAACCGGCTCAACCACCTCTGGTCCAGAAAAAGGAAAGAGAAAATAAGCTTCTAACTCAGCTCGATGTCGATTCACCGCCAGCACCCACTCATCATTACAAGGAAAGAGCACTGCCGGCCGCTTTAACTCCTGTCCCAACGCCAGAAGAAAATCAACAAAGCCCGCCTCATCCTCCAAAACATTTGGACACAGTGCCGAAGCCGTCACATACTTCGACGCCAGCGCATAACCCGCCGCATCTCGATCTAGCGCGACTACTGGCACCCCTCGTCGCCCAAGCGAACGTGCCACCGCCAGCCCCGTAATATGACTGTTAAAGATCACAGCAGCGGGCAATTCAGAAGAGTTAATCTGATCGCGGAGCACAGATGAAAGTTCGGAGGTAGTAAGCATAGATATTCCTACTATAGTTGAGTACTTTGATAAAGGGAGTATTCTGGTTGTTCAACAGTATAGAAGGTAGCAATCGCTCTTGTCAAATTCAGGTCCTCCGTCATAAATGTTTGTAGTATGTTACGCAGGAACGGAGAGCTGTGCAGAAAGTTCTCACCTCCTGGATATCGATGCTCCCTTCGCATCCCGTGTAGACGCGTATTTGTCGTCCTTTCCCTGGCTTTGTTGGTGTCTGTATCAGAACTCGAACTATTTGAGTAGAAGTTGTCGCTCTTATTTAGACGAATTAGATTTAGCGTGCTATCTCAATTATGTGTGTGGAAGCACCAAACAGTATAACTGATAGTGGAATGCCGTCCAAGTGCGATCGGATGGATTTGATGTTGGAAGGAAGGTAATACGGATGTTTACAGCCGTTTTGTTAGCAGTAAGAGATACAGGTAGAGGAAAATCTTCTTCGCGCCAGCAGCGTTGAAGACTAGGGCGATTAGTGGTTATTGCCGAGCCCGCGCTATACCATGTGCCGGCGAAGTGGCCGTCGATGATTATGTTGGCGCGTTGATTGGGAATGCAGTAGTCGAAGGTGCGGCGCAGGAAGGCACCGACGTTGTGGGGATTGATTGCCATTTTGAAGGTGGTGGTTGTGGTAGTTGTGGTGCCGGTCGCGGTGCTGGGTGTCGCATTCACCTGATATGGGTCTGCTGCGGTGAGCGTATAAGACTGTTCTCCTGGTGCGCTATAGTCGTGGGAAGCTCGCTCAGATGAAGATGTAGTCGAAAGCTCATCGCTGAGAAGGGCCGTCTGGGTGGGGATGCCGTACCAGAGGATCGCCGCGCGGTAGGGATGGGTGCTATTGTTGGTGCCGCCGTGCTGCCAGCGTACAACGGCGTGACGATTGAACGGGATGCTATCGGCGATTAAGAAGCGGTAGAGCACGGCACCATCAGAATCGGTGCCGGGTGGATTGTTGGTGCTGCTCGGCAGGCCGCCTAGAGGCAGCGACGTCTGATTACCCCCATTCCAATAGTTGCCGCCCAATCCCCACTCCTCCGTGCCTGTTCCCTCGATCTGTGGCGTGCGGCTATCATCCAGGTAGAAGCTCGGATTGCCCTCAAGCGTTCCGTCTGGAGCCGTAAAGTTAACGACCGTTCCAACAATTCTGCCACTGCCTCGCGCGTCCAGAAAGGTCATGTCCTGCCCTGGAACGGGTCTGGGAACGCTAGTATAGGTGGCGTGAAATGTGCCCCACCAGTTCGGCGGATCAGAAAAAGGCTCATATTTAATGCTCCACTTGATTGTAGGGAGAGGTGCGTCTGTGCTGATGGAGAGCTGTGCGCGTTGACTGAACGGCATGGGCCAGAAAAGGTTAAAGTCCATAAAAGTCTTGCCATCGCTGTTCGTGTTCGCAATCCAGCCATTTACTAATGGTCGATTGGCTGGCTGATAGACTCCCGCGCCATCGCCCACGAGGAACTTGAGCGGAGCGTCCACGCTAGGTTGCGGCTCGCTATCCCAGGAGATGCGCAGGCGAGCATTGCCGAAGCTGGCGATCTCGGAGAAGGGGACGCGAAACGTGAGAGCGCGTATCTGGGCAGGGCCGCTCAAGGTGGTGAGGGGCGTAGTGGTTTTGCCTGGCAGGTCTATTTTGCCCTGTTGGCACGAGAGCGTCTTAGGGAGGCTGACGGCGGCGGATTGGCGTAAGAGTTGAACGACATCGGTTGCAGTGCCAGTATTGTTCTCGATGGGAAGTGGCGTGCCGTAGGGAAGCTTGCGGTAGAGAGAGTAGAAGTTGCCGTTGGCCTGATGCGAGCTCCACTGCATAGACTGCTGAAAGGGGAGCGAGGTGGCGAGAATGCTGCTCCCCTGGCTCTCCTGCTGGTTAAGTGAGAGAGGGTAAGGGAAGATGCTGGCGGGACTTATAGGATTGCTAGCCAGTTGCATCTGTCCGAGATCGTTCGGGTGGATGGTGAGAGGAGCGTGATTATCCAGCGTGAGTTGCCAGGGCGCGCCGTAGTTTTCCTGCATACGCATAAACGTCACCAGCCCCGGCCCAGTCTGATCGAAGAGGACGTGTTCGCCGTTGGGGAGAGAGCGCAAGAAATGAGTATTGTCGTGGTTGCCAGCAAAGAGATCGGCGCTAGATTGGCCCTGTACGCGATCACTTAGATCTAAATAAGAGAGCTTGTCCAGATGGCGATAGGCATCCAGGCCCAGAAAGGCGGGTGGAGCTGCGGAAGAGGGAGCGTGAGAGGAGACGCTGGGCTGTTGTCCCCTTGCTGTGCAGGTGAGAGGAGGTGATGAGGTCGAGCGTTGCCAGGGAGCCAGCAATATAATAATGGCAATGAGCAGCAGGGCACAGCCAATAAGAATGTAATGACGGAACTGCACGTGTTCTCCCCTTTGCTTTCGCACTCGTTTCTGCCACAGAATACCTGATGTTCACTCTAGAAGTAAGCTGCTGATGTACATTCTATTTTACGTTCTCATTGCGGAAATTAGAAATATATAGTACATTTTCATCATGATCTCAAGATCACGGAAGCTCCTCAACCTGGATTAGGCCATATCGCATGGCGTGCCGATGGATCTGACGATCTGCAAGAGGTTGCACGCGTCCTGGCAGAGACGAGCTCTGGTCAGGGATGGATCGATGGAGATCAGGGGCATGGTCCCGCCTATCGCTTCCGCTCGCCCAACGGCCACCTCAACGAAGTCTTCTGGGAAGTTGAACGCTGGCAGGCTCCGGCCGCACTCCGAACCTCCCATCGTAACCGGCCACAGAAATACACCGGGCGCGGAGCGGGCGCACGCAAGCTGAACCATGTGACCGTCAGCGCCGCAAACGTCCGCGAGGACCGCGAGTTCTACACGCACTATCTCGGCTTTCAGTATCACGAGGGCGCAATCTTCGATGGCACTGATAGAGAAGCGACCGCCTTTATCTCCGTCACTCACCGCTCACACGATCTAGGCATCGTCCTCGACCCAACTGGCTCCAGCGGCCGCCTGAATCACATCACCTTCTGGCTCGATACGCGTGAAGAAGTATTACGGGCCGCAGACCTTCTCAGCGACTACAACGAAGAGGTCATCGAGTTCGGACCAGGACGCCACAACGCAACCGAAGGCTTCTTCCTGTACATAAGGGAACCAGGAGGCAACCGCATAGAACTCTTCAGCGGTGACAACGAAACGCTCGCCCCCGACCAGGAGCCCGTCGTCTGGCGCACCTCCGAACGCCCCACCATGTACTGGACCGGCGACATGCCCCCCTCCATGTATAGCTATGCCACGCCGCCTGTGGAGATGAAAGCCGCTCCAAGTTCTGCCTCTTAACGTAGTCTATGCATGCGCGTTAGTGGAATCATTATTGACAGTGTTAGGAGCGTTAGAGATGACGAGCGGGTTGTTCGGCGATGAGCGCCTCCAACGTGCGTCCGAGTCGTCGTAAGACGAGGGCCATATTCTTCCAGGCTATAGCAATGTTGGGATCAAGGGAGAGGGTGCGCTCATAAGCTACCAGGGCTTCTTGATAGCGCTGTAAACCAAACAAGGCACTACCTTTGTTATTCCAGGCCCACGCATAGTTGGGGTCAAGGGAGATCGCGTGCTCACAAGCGGCCAAAGCTTCCTGGTAGCGATTGAGGTCATTCAAAGCCCAGCCTTTGTTATTCCAGGCCCACATATAGTTGGGGTCGAGGAAAAGAGTGCGCTCACAAGCAGCAAGGGCCTCTTGGGGGCGATTGAGGACAATCAAGGCGTGTCCTCTGTTCGCCCAGGCATCAACATTGTCGGGGTCAAGGGAAAGGGCATGATCAAAGGCGTCTAGGGCGTCCTGAGAGCGCTGGAGGTCATTCAAGACATAGCCTTTGTTCATCCAAGCAGTGGTAAAGTTGGGATCGAGGGAGAGGGCGCGCTCATAGGCGATTAGAGCCCCCTCATGACGATTGAGAACGTTCAAGGCCCATCCTTTACCATTCCAGGCGAGGACAAAATTGGGATCGAGGGAGAGGGCACTCTCAAAGGCTCTTAGGGCGTCCTCGTATCGCTGCAAGTCACATAAGGCCCATCCTTTACCATTCCAGGCGAGGACATAGGAGGAATCAAGAGAGAGAGCCCGATCGTAAGCTTCGAGGGCTTCTTGACCGCCCAAGATATTGCCTTTGCCAACCCAGGCTAAAGCATAGGTAGGATCAAGAGAAAGAACCTGGTTGTAAGCTTTGAATGCCTCTTGGTCGCGCTGCAAACCACACAGAGCATTCCCTTTGCCAATCCAGGCGAAGGTGTACTTGGGATCGAGGGAGAGAGCGTGGTCGCAAGCCGCAAGTGCTTCCTTGTAATGCGTGAGTTTGTCTAGAATGTAACCCAGGTGACCCCAGGCTTCGGAGGATTGAGGAGTGAGTTGGCTGGCACGCTCGAAGAGGGGAAGAGCTTCCTGGTAACGCTGCTCTGCAACGAGAGCTTTGCCGTGCTTGACGAGGGCCTCCTCTTGTTCTTGCGGATATGCCGTTGCGGATAGGGAAGCCCCGCCGCGAACGGTGAGCGCGAGAGCATGCAGGGCGCGATGAATGGCCTCAACACTCGGATAGGGCTGATAGCTAAGGGCCTCGATACGCTTGAAGTCGTGAAGAAAGAGCCATTGAGCCTTATCTCTAAAGAAGGTATCAGGCTCAATGGTTTGTGCAGTGACAGGCAGAATGATACGGGTATGATCACGATTCATCAATTGATACGCCCATATGGTCTCTTGGAGCACCCAGTGGGAGGTAAAGGCTGCAGGTGAGAGGATAACGATGAAGACGGAGCGACGAGACAACTCGTGTTGGATGACCTCCATAAGTTGGCCTGACCCCAGGTTATGCTCGTCATACCAGACATCGGCATCGGCGTCCCGCAAAGCCTGCACTAAGTCATGGCAAAAGGACGAGTCGTGATGGCTATGACTAATGAAGATTTGCATGGTAGTCATTGAGCGCTCCTTTACCCAATTGATACACAGAGATATACGCCCTCATTTTATCACAGCTTAAACCCGTCATAAAGTAATAGGTACTATCGTCGCGTAACTTTGTGCAGATTCTAATGCAAGTGTGAACTCAGCAAAAATGCTACAGAACAGTATAGTGTGTGCCTCTACGCCGTGCTGCTCACGTTAGGAGAGGAGAGGCGTGTTTGATAGCGTGAGCTGTTGCGATATGCTTCGAGGGTGTGTAGCTTGTGTTCTCGCATGAGCTGTTCGATTTCGCTGGCAGGGGCGTGCTGCTCAATCAGGTCAATGAGCCGGGTGTGTTCTTCAATAGAGGTCCAGGTGCGCTGAGGGATGTAGCTGAAGTCGGTGTGCCTTCTGACCTCCAGGCGTTCCCAGGTTTGGCGGAGGAGATCAACAATGTACTCGTTGGGGCAACGATCGTAGAAAAAGAAATGGAATTCTTTATTCAATGAGGTAAAGGCAGGAATATCAGCAGACTGGAGCGCGTGCTGCATCCGTACATTGATCTCTCGTATGTGTAGAAGATGTTCAGAAGTGATATATGGAGCAGTGAGGGCGGTGGCATATCCTTCTAGAACAGCGAGTGTAGATATCTCTGCCTCATACTGATGAATGTCGAGCGAGGCAACCTGTGCACCCGCGTTGGGGCGGTAGATCACCCAGCCCTCCGCCTCTAACCGGCGAATGGCCTCGCGCACCGGCACCGCGCTCACGCCTAGTTCGCGGGCAAGCGTGTCGATCACAAGCCGGTAGCCTGGAACGTAGATGCCACTCATGATACGCTCACGAAGTATACTATATGCTTGCTCGTGCTTGTTTGGGTGTCCAACACTCATGAGTTCTTTCCATTTCTTTGTCCATGAAGACTATTCTTTGCACAGTATATCATATATCTTTTCATTATAAAATAGCTTCCAAAACCCCTTGACAGTAACGCATTTATATTGTATATCATATATAAAATCATATATGATATTTATAGAAGGAGAGAGAAAGGAGCGAGGACCTCTTCCAACGAGTAGTGTGTTCCTGTAGTGTCACAATGAAGTGCTACCTTTTAGAGACGTTGAAACGCATTCCCTCGTAGAGCTTTTCGGCTATGTAAAGCAGGAAGGAGAAGAGGGATGTCCAAAGGAGGCTTGTATGCGTATCGCACATCTTGGTCATGCTGAACTACTTACCCCAAAGCTTGAAGAGTCGGTCCATTTCTTTAAAAATGTGCTTGGATTGGAAGAAACCGAGCGGACAGGGCAATCGGTTTATATGCGCGCGTGGGGTGATTGGGAGCACCATACACTGATCTTGACGGAGGCTGATCGTCCCGGCGTGAAACACTTCGGCTGGCGCGTTGGAGCGCCGGAGGATGTCGAAGCCTTTGCCAAAGAGATTGAGGCGCGTGGAGAGAAGGTCACACGCGTTGAAGCAGGGACGGAGAAGGGGCAGGGAGACGCCATTCGCTTCAGCTACCCCGGCGGCCAAACAATGGAACTCTACTACGATGTTGAGAAATTTCAACCAGGAATCAAACGTTCACCCCTTAAAAATGCACCACAGAAACCTCCGTATCGCGGCCTGGGTGTGCGCCGTCTCGATCACATCAATGTGCTGTCAAGCGACGTCACAAAGGCACGCACATGGCTGCAAGAAGTTCTCGGTTTTAATCTTCGCGAGCACCTCTATGCCGACGACACCGTCGAGGCTGGAAGCTGGCTTTCCGTCACCTCACAGGTACATGACATCGCAGTTATGCAGGATGCGACAGGGCAAAACGGCCGCCTTCATCACCTCGCCTACTGGCTGGACAATCGCGAAGATGTGCTGCGTGCCGCGGATATGCTAACCGACGAAGGCACGATCATCGAGGCCGGTCCTGGCAAACACGGAATCACGCAGGCGTTTTTCATCTACCTGCTGGAGCCTGGCGGGAATCGTATTGAGCTGTTCTCCGGTGGCTACCAGATCTTCGCCCCCGACTGGGAGCCCATCAAGTGGACAAAGGACGAGATCGAGAAGTCCATTATCTGGTGGGGCTCTCCACTTCCGCAAGAGTTCTTCATCTACGGAACCTAAATTGTAGAGGCATGCTTCTTGATAAGCATAGGAAGTAATGTTTTCTATGCCTATCAAGAAATCTTCCGAACCCCCTGCGAAGCAGAGACGCCGATTCATCGCGCGCAGACCCCGTTCACGGGGAGAAGTATCAGTCAGTTCGCTCCGAAGCGCTCTTCGTCCCGAGCTTTCGGGTCGTCATCACGCTTGATCGAACAGCAGGTTCCAGCACAATTCACTGCAACTCAGAAACAGAGACACGAGCGCTTCGAAGTACATTGGTCGGTACTTCTCCGGATAAATCCGGTCTGCGCGCAATGAATTGGCGCCTCTGCTTCGCAGAGAGCTGCAATCAGAGGGTTGCGACGAAGATTGGCAAAGCAGTATACATATTGTGTATAAAGAGAAGAGAGGTACAGTACTCGCTATGGCACAAACATCAGCCACTCCCGAAATTGGGAAATCTATTCAAGCAAGCGGCTTCAATACAAATTATCATGAGTATGGTAGTGGAAGTCCCGTCGTCCTCATTCATGGCTCGGGGCCTGGAGTCTCGGCGTGGGCCAACTGGCGCTTTGCCTTGCCCTATTTAGGGGAGCAGATGCACGCCTTTGCCTATGACCAGATCGGCTTCGGCTATACAGAGTTTCCGCAGGATCATTCATATAGCCTTGAACGCTGGCTGAAGCATCTGCTTGATTTTATGCAAGCTGTCGGCCTTCAGAAGGCAAGCTTTGTTGGCAACTCGATGGGCGCATCTGTTGCGCTTGCTCTGGCCGTGACGCATCCGGAGATGGTTGATCGGCTGGTGCTCATGGGGCCAACGGGCGTCAAGTTTCCCATTACACAAGGACTCAGCGATGTCTGGGGATATCAACCGAGCGTGGCAGAGATGAAGCGGCTCCTCGGCGTGTTTACCTATGATCATAAACGCTTTGTGACGGACGAATTGGCCGAACTGCGCTACAAAGCGAGTACCCGGCCCGGCGCGCAGGAAGCCTTCTCAAGCATGTTTCCCGAGCCACGACAGGCCGGGGTCGATGGTCTCGCCGCCTACGAAGACCGCCTCTCCACCGTTCAAGCTCCTACTCTGCTCATTCATGGACGCGAAGACCAGGTCATCCCACCGCTCTCCAGCCAGAAACTCCTGCAAATCCTCGACGATGCACAACTGCACGTCTTTGGACGCTGTGGTCACTGGACACAGCTTGAACGAACAGCAGAGTTTAATCGTCTGGTACGAGACTTTTTAACGGAAAAACGCGCATGAACAAAAGCATTCAAGACTACGCAACATCCCTACAGACCGCCGAGCAGCGTCGAGTACCTATATCGCCACTCAGCGCAGAGGAGCCGACGCTCACGACCGCGCAGGCATACGCCATTCAGAGCGAATGGTTTAAGCGTCGAATCGCAGCCGGAGAGCGCCTGGTTGGACGTAAGATCGGCCTGACCAGCAAAGCTATGCAACAACAGCTCGGCGTGGACCAGCCCGACTACGGTTTTCTGCTCGACACGATGACCGTTCCATCTCATGGAACTATTGCATTTGAAACGCTGCTCCAGCCCCGACTCGAACCGGAGATTGCCTTCTGGCTCGCATCCGACCTGCGTGGTCCGGGCGTCACCCTTGAACAGGTCCTAGACGCAACGAGAGGAGTATCGGCCTCGCTCGAAGTGGTTGATAGCCGCATCGCCAACTGGCGCATCACCCTCGTCGATACCATCGCCGACAACGCCTCATCGGCCCGCGTCGTCGTAAGCGAACAGGGCTTTCCAGCCGATACATTCGACCTGGCCAAAATGAGCGTCACGATGAAACGCAACGGCGAAGTCGTTGGGACGGGAACGGGCGCGGCCGTGCTTGGACATCCCGCCGCCGCCGTTGCATGGCTCGCAAATAAGCTGGCCGAGTTCGGCATAGGACTCGAAGCCGGTCAGCTCGTGCTCCCCGGAGCAATGTGCGCCGCCGTAACCATCGCGCCGGGAGATACCTTCCAGGCAACCTTTGATGGGCTGGGCGACGTCGCCGTCAGTTTTTCATAGAGGTAGATCAGAGGAGAAGAAAGGAATACTCCAATGTTTCTCATGCTTCCTGAAAAAGTGGCGCTGGTTACGGGGGCCGCGCAGGGTATCGGCTATGCCGTAGCAGAGCGCCTGGCTCAAGCTGGAGCTTCAGTCGTTATTGCTGATCTTCACGCCGATGCGGCTGAGAAGGCGGCCGAGTCCCTTCGCGCACAAGGAAACAAGAGTATAGCTCTTCAGACCGACGTGACACGACGCGAGGATGTGGAGGCTATGGTGGCGCGGACGCTCGAATGCTTTGGTCATCTCGATATTCTTATCAATAATGCGGGCATGACGGGACGGGCCGCACCCCTATGGGAGCTCAGTGACGAGGATTGGACACGTGTGCTTACACTTAACCTGACCGGCGTCTTTACCTGCTGCCGTGCAGTAATGGGGCCGATGCGAGAACAACGCAGCGGCAGCATCGTCAACATCGCCTCCATCTCTGGCAAAGAGGGCAATCCAAACATGATCCCCTACTCGGTCTCAAAAGCTGGCGTGATCGCGCTCACAAAGGCGTTAGCCAAAGAAGTCATAACCGAAGGGATACGCGTAAACTGTGTTGCCCCCGGCGTCATAGAGACGCCATTGCTAGCACAGCTCACACCCGAAGCCGTCGAGTATATGAAGAGCAGAGTCCCTCTGGGCAGGATGGGTCGTCCAGAAGAGGTCGCCGCCGTCGTCCACTTCCTCGCATCGCCCGACGCAAGCTTTGTCACCGGGCAGTGCTACGACGTAAGCGGCGGGCGCGCAACATATTAGACCTTTTCTCGTTCTTAGACAGAACCAGAGTCTCCACCCCTTCCTCTGAAAAGGTGGAGATTCCAAAAAGGGTGCGTATGTTATGAGAAGAGATCCAGGATGATATAAAATAAGTATATTCTCTCTTCTCCAAAGTAGGAGGATATCATCATATATAGCTGATAAGAAAGTAGAGCTTCCATGAAAATTTTGCTGACTGGCGCGTTTGGTAACATAGGCTCCAGCACCTTACAAGAACTGGTACGACAGGGGCATATGGTGCGCTGCTTCGATATCCATACGAAGAAAAACGCGAAACGGAAACAGCAGCTCTCTCAGCAATTTGCATTCGAGATAGTATGGGGAGACGTTCGCAACGCTACACAGGTTGCAGATGCAATTCGGGACCAGGAACTGATTATCCATTTGGCTTATATGATCCCTCCAGCTGTCGATGAACATCCCAAAGAGGCTAACGCAATCAATGTTGATGGTACATTGAATGTTATTGCAGCCGCGCAACAGGCTCCTCTTCGTCCAAAGCTATTTTTTGGCTCGACCCTCGACTTATTCGGACGGACACAGCAACTACCACCACCACGTACAGTCGATGATCCTGTTATGGCTACAGATGCCTATACGGAACACAAACTCTTGTGCGAGACGAAGGTGAAGGAATCGGGACTGGAATGGGTTATTTTTCGCTTCGCCGACGTACCACCACTAGAACCACGTCAACCGCATCCCATTATGTTCAACATTCCGCTTGATACGCGTATTGAGATGGTACATACCTATGACGTTGGACTTGCCATCGCCAACGGTGTCGAAAATCCTATTTGGGGCCGCATCTGGCTCATCGGGGGCGGGAAAGGTTGTCAGGTGCGCTATCGCGATTATCTCACTCGTTCTTTACAGGTAACAGGGATCAAGGAACTACCAGAGAGTGCCTTCACAACTAAAGAGTATTGCACCGATTGGCTCGATACGAGCGCAAGCGAAGCATTACTACACTATCAACGCCACACCTTTGACGAGATTATGACTGAACTTGCGATGATTAATGCTCCCTCTGCTCCCATACGCTCTATTTTGCCATTGTTTGCTCCACTCATTAAGCAGCAACTTCTCAAAATGTCTCCTTACTACAAAAAGCCATAGAAGCCATTCATATTCATATGAAACAGCTTTACAGGCAGGCCCATAGATGATGAACGGCATAAGCACGCCACGGACGCCACTGCTCAGCGTGTTGCTCAACGCTCTTAACATCTATAGGTAAGCCAAACTGCTCAAAAGCATGGCGCAGACCAAGATCCGTGGCTGGAAATGCATCGGGATCGCCGAGTGCGCGCATCGCGATATACGCCGCCGTCCACGGTCCAACTCCAGGAATATGTTGCAAGCGAGTTCGCGTCTGCTCCCGGTCTGCATCCCGGTTGAGGACTAACCCTTCCTCTTCAACCGCATATGCAAGTGCCTGCAATGCTGCCACGCGACTTCCCGTCAAGCCAAGACCCTGCATATCTGCCTGAGCAACTGTCTGCGGAGACAGGAAATAATGCGTCAGACCGCCCTGTGCCTGCTCTAATGGCGTCCCTAACTTCGCTACGAGCCTGCCAGCAAGTGTGCGCGCACCCGCGACTGATACCTGCTGACCCAGTATTGCGCGTACAGCTAGCTCAAAGCCGTTGATAGCGCCGGGTACACGTAGGCCGGGGCGAGCTGCTACCAATGGAGCTAGCATAGGATCAGCACACAGCACCTCCGTAATTGCTGTCGGAACCGCGTCAAGATCAAAGAGCTGGCGGCAGCGCTGCACGAGTAAACTCAGGTCGCTTAACGTATCGAGCTGCACACGCAGCAAGACCGCGTTCATCTTCTCAACTGGCTCCAACTCTATGACACCACTGGAATGTGGCAGTAGCACCGTCCGGCGGTAGATGTTGTCTACAACCTCCTCGACACCCGGAACGGCCCGCCGCCCAAGATAAGCAAGCAGCGAGCTCGCGTCGAAGGGAGGGCGATAGTGTAGACGCAAAGTAAGCTTCCCTTCACCTCGATTCTCTGGTGGTGTGCGGCGACGAAAGGCGGAGGGCGCGCATCTAAACGCGGACTGCATGCTTGCATTAAACTGTCGAATACTCGCAAAGCCCGCTGTAAAGGCGATGGTTGTGAGTGACAGGCTGGTCTGATCGATGAGCAGGCGCGCGGTCTGGGCTCGGCGCGTACGAGCGAGCACGAGGGGACCGACTCCTACCTCGGCCACCAGTTCGCGGTGTAGATGACGCTCGCTTACTGATAAGCGCTGGGCGAGGCCAGCCACACCCTCGCTATCCATAACGCCATCGGCGATGAGACGGAGAGCACGAGCTACAAGGTCGGCGCGCATATTCCAGTCGGGCGAGCCGGGACTGGCCTCCGGATGGCAGCGGCGGCAGGCGCGAAAGCCGGCGGCCTCGGCGGCGGCAGCACAAGGATAGAAACGGACGTGCGGCGCATGGGGCGTCGGAGCCGGGCAGATAGGTCGGCAATAGATGCCCGTCGTCGTGACCGCAGTAAAGAAGCGTCCATCAAAGCGCTGGTCCCGACTACATATTGCGCGATAGCATAGATCGAAATCATTTGATATGTGTAGTGTTTCCATGACATCATCGTACATGATAGAAGGCGAGTATGCTAGCGGGTTTCAGACATAATCAACCTTAGCTATGTCTGTCCTTTGGATCGGCAATCTCTACCTCTAGAGACAGTCAGACGCGATCAGGCTCTTCCACTTGCTTAACTGGATCACCTCTCTTAATGTAGTTCTCATCAGATGAAAGTAGTGCTGGGAGCGAGAAATCTTCCATAGTTTCAGAAACCTCTTGAGGAGAGTTATAGAGCTTACTGAAAGAATAGAGTGCACCGAATATTCCGCCAGATATCTTTGGAGTTTTATATGTTGAGCAAATGGTAATTCTCTCCCGCACTTCAGTTGCCTGAACAAGCGCTTTTAGTTGGTCAACTGCATCAAGCACCTCGCCGGTCTTTGGATCGAATATTTCTTCAGGGGTAGAAGCTACTATAGCAAACTTCATACCTTTTTTTACTCCCTGAATTCTTCCAAGATTGATAACAATGTCCCTTTCGTTAAGTATCTTCGCTACTTGTCCTTGTAGCAGGGCAGCGTCTTTAGTCATTGGATGTCTCCATTCGTTTAACATAACAAGATTGTAACAGCATCGACTATTCGGGGGTGAGCATATTTAGCCACCTCATCGCCTAAGAAACTCCACCAAGCAGTATTTAAGATCCGCTTCTCTCTCAAAAAATATCCATCTACCGTAGGTTGCACTACTTCGAATCGTCCCAGTATGTCCAGGGTAAAGCGGTTGATTACAGCGAGTTTACTGCCTGTAGGGACTGGTTGGTTACAATCAATCACCAGGAGAGGGGATTTATTTCCACATTCTATTCCAGTCACCTCAAAGATCTGAGTTCCGGCAAACTGAAGGATTTTAAGGAAAAGCTCGGAATTCTCCTGCGCTCGCCGATAGTTTGAGCGTAGCTCTTCGAGGTCGTCATATAGAAGGTCATATTGCTTTACTACAACAACACAAACAAAAGATCTGAGCTATCTAAGAATGTACACTATAATAGCATTCTGTAGTTTTTATCACAAGCCACAACATTTCAATCTATCAATCTATAGCAGAAGTCGGCCAAAAAGATAAGCTTAGATGAGTAGAAGGATGCTTGTTTGTCAAATGAGGGAAACTATGTGAAGTGTATGCCAATTGATGACGACTATGTCCGAAAAGCGCTAGCCGACAGTCTTTGTAAAGTCTAACATAAGAGCAAATGATTCAATATTTCTTCGCAATGACGAAGCCTTATAAGTGAAATATTGTTTGCCTGTTGAAAGGAAAAGTGATGAAAGAGCTTCAGTTGGATAGAATTGCTTCACCAATCGATGACATTTTAATTGTGGTGGATGAGGGGAAGATGTGCGCTCTGGATTATGTTGATTATGAGTCGCGTATGATGAGGCTGCTAGAGCGCCGCTATGGGCCGGTGCGCTTGATGCAGGCGAAGAATCCAGGCGGCTTTAGTGATCGAGTGCAGAGCTATTTTGCGGGTGAGTATCAGAGCCTGGACGCGATTCCGGTGAGCACAGGTGGGACGGCGTTTCAGCAGCAGGTCTGGCTGGCGTTGCGCACGATTGCTCCGGGCACGACGATGACGTATGGTCAACTGGCAGCACAATTAGGGAGGCCGAACGCCTACCGGGCGGTTGGGGCAACAAACGCGCTCAATCCGGTTGGTATTGTACTTCCCTGCCATCGTGTCATCGGCGCTGACACCTCACTCACTGGCTATGCGGGTGGGCTGGAGCGCAAACGTTGGCTGCTGGAGCATGAGAGCAGCGAAGCTACTCTCTACAATTCTTATTAATATTTGCACTTTCCACATTTTGTAGATTTTGCACGGCAAAATCTACAAAATGTGGAAAGTGCAAATATTAATAAGAAGAAAAAAGGCACGCCGAAGGTGTGCACAATCGTGAGGAAGAACGGCTGTAGAGTGACTTTTCTCTTCCGTTGGCGTCTAACCAGGATGAAAGTAGTCGTGCGGTCTGTCTTGTCGCATGCAATCATACTTGTCCCGGAGAGACAACTTGGAACAGCAAACTTTGGTCTGTGCAGACTGTGATCTTGCCAGTCTAACTGAACGTCAATATGTCCCGATTAGTAGAGAAGATGTTTTTGAGCTCACGAAAGCACGTTCGAGGAAAATACTTTCTATTGCCTACGTCGATGCTCCCGAAGAGCGCTGCGGCTCTGCTTTACGCATCGGTTATACTGGCAGCGAAGATAGGGATAAAGCACTGTATCGGTTAAAAGTGAGAGGGAAGGGCAAGCATTTCTTTACGCTTCCCTTGCTCTATGCGCTGGAAAGTGGCGTTTTTATCTCCTATGAAGAAGAGGGAGCCTCTACAAATAGAGAGATTGAGTGCTTCAGATGTAAGAAAAAGATGTACGGATTCTAAACAATTCTAACAACTAAGTTTTATGTGTTATACATTTTGCACACTTTTGCGCATCGCGCAAAAGTGTGCAAAATGTATAACACATAAAACTTAGTTGTTAGAATTGTAGTTGCATGGCAATTCAGCGCGTAGATTAGTCGCCATGCGGAAATGCTACAAGAGTGAAGGATTCCTGGCATCGACGACGACTTCCACGACAACAGGCCGCATGAGCTCAAAGGCGCGCTGTAGGGATGCTGAAAGCTCTTCTGGCTGCTCAACTCGCCACGCTTCACAGCCAAGCCCGCGCGCAACCTGTACGATATCCAGATCTGGCAGATCCAATCCTGGTAGTTTGTCATTCACATGCTCAAAGTTCGCAAAGGCTTTGAGGATGCCATACTCCGAGTTGCGCAGGACGACGAAGACCACCGGAATAGCGTACTGTGCCGCCGTCCACAACGCCTGCACCGAGTACATCGTGGAGCCATCGCCGATGGTGCACACAACGCGCCGCTCAGGCTGTGCGAGCTGAATGCCTACGGCGGCTGGCAGAGCAAATCCTAGTCCTCCACTCCCAGTCGTGTACCAGCCACCGGGTGTACTAATCGGAATATGCTTATGCGAGAGGGCCTGCGTCGAGGGCGACTCATCGACGAGCACAGCATTTTCCGGTAAGATGCTGCCCAATGTATGCATAAAGAAGGCAGGCGTAATGGGCGTCTGCGCAGGTGGTGCGGCCGGGCGGGCAAGTGGCGCAGGCATCGTGCCTTGAGTGGCGATGGGCAAGAGTGGAAGAAGCTGCTCTACGGCTAAGGCGATGTCGGCGACCACGCTTGTGCCGATGGGCGCACGCGCAGCCTCATCAGGATCATTGGTAAGGTGGATGAGGGGAATGTCCGGCTTGAGTATTGGACCCGGTACGTATGGATAGTAGAGGAAGACGGGCGCGCCAACCACCAGGACGGCCTCGTAGCGCGAGAGTTTCTCGCCAAGCGGCTTGATAGCTGGCGGGAGATCGCCTCGGAAGAGCGGATGGTGTTCGGGAAAGCCCTTGCGGTTCGCGATGGGGGCCGCCCACACATCGGCGACCAATCGCTCCGCCAGCGCAACCAGAGACTCCCAGGCATCGGCGCGATCGGCCTCCGCCCCTACGACCAGCGCAATCTTTTGCTTCGAGTTCAGCAGATCGGCCACTCTTTGTAACGCGAGAGGATCGGGTGCGGTCCGCTGGCTCACCTCGCGTATCTCAATCGGTTCGGTCACCTCCTGCTCCCAATCATCCATCGGTAGCGAGAGAAAGACCGGGCCGCGAGGATGCTGACTGGCAATAAAATACGCGCGTGCGAGGGCCATAGGCACATCCTGTGCCCGTACAGGCTCATAGCTCCACTTCACATAGGGCTTAGGCAGCTCGACCGCATCGCGTGCAAAGAGCAGCGGTTCCAGCGCCATCATTGCCCGCACCTGCTGCCCCGCCGTAATCACCAGCGGCGTCTTATTATGATACGCCGTAATAATGCTGCCCATCGCATTGCCCACCCCCGGTGCTGTATGCAAATTGACTAGAGCCGCATGCCCGCTCGCCTGCGCAAAGCCATCCGCCATCGCCACCACTGACGCCTCCTGCAACCCCAGCACATAGGTAAAATCATCAGGAAAATGCTGCAAGAACGGTAGTTCAGTCGAGCCAGGATTGCCGAAGATAGTTGTCAAGCCCAGAGAACGCAAGAGCCGAAAAGACTCTTCGCGAATCGTCGCCATCGAAATATTTCCTTTCGTAGAGCGTACTGAACTAACCTGTCTCATCATCTCCCCGCATAGCGACAATCCCTTGTAGTTGTCGTCGCCCGCTTGCACGCGAACGTACCCCATTGCATTAAGCCATCATCGACAACCACAAGGGATTGTAGCCACACGGGTCAGCAAAGCTAGAACAGTACATTACTTATAAACTGTCTATAGTGTAACATGTATTCAATAGACAATTTTTCCTGTTTCTATTTGAGAAAAAGCCAGGATGCGTCACTCTGAATCGAGAGGAATGAGCGATGAAATCTTTACCTGAGAATACTGAGATTGGTAAAGATTTCTGGATGTCTGGCTGTATTTTTATACCCTACAAGTCCTACGAATGTAGATGTGTCTTGACTCTAATCGTGATGGATGTATAAACTGCATAGAAACGACCGGGTTCAGAATCCATTGGTTGGTGGTGTATCTTAAGGGGGAATGCATGTTTGTGCCTGTCGAGCAACTGGCCGGGAAGAATATTGGTCAGTATATGCTCACTAAGCTCATTGGTAGAAGTGAATTAAGTGCGGTTTACGAGGCGGCTTCATCAGCTCAGGCGAGTTCAGTGATGTTGACGGTCATCCGTTTGCCGGACGACTGTGTGGGGGAGGCGTGGGAGCTGTTTATGGAGCGCTTTGAGGATGAGGCGTCCGGGTTGAGAACCTTGCAGCATCCGCACGTTGTACCATACTATGAGTTTGGTGAGGAATTTGGCTATCCCTACCTGATCACCCCGCTCACAGCCAGCCGCACGCTTGTGGATCTCCTTCAGCACGATGTCTGCACGCCAGTACAGATGCTTCAGCTTTTGAAACAGATCGCCTCCGGCCTCGACTATGTGCATAGTCTTGGAATCGTTCACGGCTCCTTGAAGCCCTCAAACATCCTGCTCCGCAGCGAACAGAATCAACCTCGCGTGATGATTGCGAACGTTGGGCTGGCCCAGATACTGGAGATGCGCGGAATTGGTGAGGTATCGCACTCACATCCTCATCTCTTCAGCGTAGCTGGTACGCTGCTCACCAATCCTGCCTATCTCGCGCCAGAAGTGGTGAAGGGAGCGCCGAGCGATGTGAGCTCGGATATGTACGCCCTGGGCATCTTAATCTATGAGATGTTGTGCGGGCGACCACCATTCATCGGGAGCGATCCTGTAATGGTAGCGCTGCAGCACGTAGATCAGCCCATTCCTCCACTACAATTGCTCAGACCTGAATTGTCGCCGGCTCTCGATGGTGCGCTTCGTAGCGTTCTTGAGCGTGACCCCGCTCGCCGCCTTCTTCAAGCCGAGAAACTGGTTGCTGCTCTAGAAAGCACAATTACTTCTACACAGGAAGCCGGTAAGGGAAATTTTGCTCCTCTGCCATTAGGAGCTACAGGTGCGATAAAAAAAGGGATGCTAATGGAGAAGCAGTGGCAGGGCATGCCGGGGGTCACTGGCGACAAAATGCCCAGCCTGGCACCAGAATTTGCTGCTGCGGCAGGAGGGACGACGAAAAGGTCCGCGAACGGCCAGTTTAAGCTGCCCAGTAGTGGTGCTTTGCCACCAATTCCTCCTGTGCCTCGCGCCTCTTCTGCTGCGGTTCAAAGTGCAGGCAAAGTATTCAAGCCAGCGATGACCCTTGGGTCTGGTGTGCGAGCTCCTATGCCGCCCCCTGCCCAGGCGGCTCCGCCTGGGCAGGTATTTCAACCTGCTCCTGCAACGCAGGCGCAAGTTCCTCCTATTCAGTCTAGTGCTCAGGAGCCGCTTGTAACCGTAATTGCGTCTGGTGCTCAGGCGCAGCAGATGCTGCCGTCGGCACAACCACCAGTGATGCAAAACGTCTCGCCCTTCGCCGCACCAATTGCAAATAATGACTATACAGCACAGATGGCGGCAGGTCAGCAATATTCTCCAGTTAATGATTATACAGCGCAGATACCAGGTGCTAACTATGGTGGCTGGCCGCAGGCTGACAACGGGATGGGGATGCAAGCTGGGGCAATGTATAATGATCAAGGGTACGCTCAGCAACAGCAGTATATGGATGCGTACGGTCAGGAAGAGTGGGGGCAATATGAGCAGGATCTTGGGCCTGTCCCGAATCCGGGAAGGAGGCGGGCGGCGGCTATTGTAGGCGGCGCTGTAGTCGCCGCCGTACTAGGCGCGGGCGGCATCAATTTGCTGCGCATGATGAGAGAAGGTAATAATACTGCGGCTCCTCAAGGCACGACTACTAATCAGAACCAGGCACCGGCTCCTGCCACGACTGGGCAGAAACCGGCTGGGCAGCCCACGCCCGCGCCAGCAAATCAAAAGGCTAGCTCGGTCATCGCCAACCAGAAAAATCTTGCCACCAACGCGTCTCAGGACTTCACCAATCCAGTCGATAAGCACGCGGCCATCCTCGTGCACCTGCCTGATGGAAAGTTTGCCGCATACGACAAAACCTGTACGCATCAGGCAGTAGCCGTCGCATACGATCCACAGACGAACAAACTCGTCTGCCCGCTCCACCACTCGATCTTCGATCCTGCGAATAACGGCAAAGTGGTGCAAGGTCCCGCCTTCCTCCGTCTACCGGCGGTCAAGATTCAGGTCAACGGTGATGGAACTATTGCCGTTCAGCAATAGGCCAGAGAGGCCAACCACCACAAGGGATTGTGGTGGTTGGCCTCTCTGGCCTATTGCTGAACTCTACCTCGACAAGCATAAGGAATTGTCGCTACGCGGGCGTTGATGGAAGAAAGAGGAGAGAGAGTATGGCACGAGCACGATTACGTGAGCTAGGCATTTCGATCGGTCGAATGCCAACAGGGCTCTTCAATGCGATTACTGATGTACCGGGTATATTGGTCGGGCACGAGACTATCCTCGCCGACGAGCCCTATGTGGCGCGTACTGGCGTGACCATGATCGTGCCGCGTGGGGGCGCCATCTGGACCGATCATGCCTGCGCGGGCTTCTATAGTCTGAATGGATGTGGGGAAATGACCGGGCTACCCTGGGTGGAGGAGTCGGGCACGCTGCACACGCCCATTGGCATTACCAACACAAACGCCGTCGGAGTTGTGCGCGACGCCATCGCCGCCTATCCGACCGATCATCCCGGTGCCGTGAATATTCCGCCCTCGATCTCCGACTCGTGGTCCGGCTCCCTGCCTGTCGCCGCCGAGACCTGGGACGGCTGGCTAAGCGACATCAACCGCTTTTTTGTGACGAAAGAGCATGCTTACAAAGCGCTACGCTCGGCGAAGAGTGGTCCCGTTGCAGAGGGCAATGTTGGGGGTGGGACGGGCATGATCTGCCATGAGTTTAAGGGCGGGATCGGCACCTCCTCGCGCCTCATCTCGACTGGTTATGGGCAGTATACTGTGGGCGTGCTCGTTCAGGCCAACTATGGCAAGCGCTATCTACTGCGCGTGGATGGTGGTCCCGGTTGGGCAGATGCTGGGTGGCAGACCTGAGCAGGCTTTTGAGCCGGGAAACAATCCTGCGGAGGGCGGCTCGATCATCATTATCATCGCCACCGACGCACCCTTGCTTCCGGGACAGTGTACAAGGTTGGCTAAACGCGCCGCGCTTGGGCTTGCAAGAGCCGGTGGCCTCGGCTTCAACGGTAGCGGCGACATCTTCCTCGCCTTTGCCACCGGCAATTCCCTGCCCATCAGCGTCAACGCCCCCCTCGACCTCAAAATGCTCCCGCACGATCATCTCAACCCCTTCTTCGAAGCAACCGTCGAGGCCGTCGAAGAATCTATCTTGAACGCCCTTACAGGTGCAGAAACTATGGTCGGCTGGCAGCAACGTACCGTCCAGGCATTGCCGCTAGACGAACTAAAAAGCATAATGGCAGAGCGGTTGAAATCCTAGTTTAGAAGATTTTATGCTTTTGCCATTATGCTTTTAGATAAATATTGTATAGCCTGATCTTTCGTTTTACCATCTGAAATTCTACTGATATATTGCATCGCAATATTGTTTTTATCAAGAGAGCTCATTTCATCTGAAACTCTAAATAATCTATTATTTACCTCTTTATAAAAGTTGAATGTCACGCTGCAAACGATGCCAATGGGTATACCAGAGGCAGCTATGACTACACTTATAGGAAGATTAATAATGAATACGAAAGCAATTCCTGTAAAAATAAGCAGTAGTCCAACTACGAAAGCAATGATAGCAACAATGAACGTTATACGCGCCTCTTTCCGTAATTCTTCGCGCTGCTGTCTTAGTTCCCGGCGCGTCTCCTCAATCCATTTGGTGAGAAATCGTTCAGTGGAAACGGCATTTGTTTTGTTATGTGAATGAATCATTCTTTTCTCTCTGCCTCCCCTACATATACACTTCGCCAATAATTTTGCTGCATGTACTACTATGCTAAAATAGCAACATAGTTAATGGCGCAATAAAGCGACTTCTAAATAGGCTACCATGATTTTATCTGTAACCCTTCGACCTCTTCGACAGTGATTCTTCTGCCAATCTTTGAACTAATGACGTTAAGGACCTGGTAGGCAATGCGCCTTGTTACATGCATATTCCCATACTCCATACGCTGTATTGTAGAAAGTGACACATTTGCTTCAGATGCAAGTGCTTGAATAGTAAGCCCTGCTTCTTCCCTCAGTCGTTTAAAAATAAACATGCTATACCTCTCTTTCATGAGTATCCAGTGGTACGTGAAACCTGTATAATGGTTAACATGGACTGCTTGAATACGCTTTGAACAATTCCTGATGGGAGTATAAAGTACTGGGCAACGTATGTCAAAAGAAATTCATCTATAGAGTCAAGAGAATGTCCTACCTCGCTAGAAATACAATATATGGTGGTGGATTCAGATAAAACGGCTCTACAAGCACCTTAAAAGTAGCTTGTAGGATCTGTAAAATTGGCGAAACAAGTGGTTCGAGGGATAAAGCAAGGAGCAAGTAAGATGTCTGTTCTAGTGCGAGAGAAAGGTTTCACATAGAAGCAGTCGTGATTGTGCTGGCTATTCTAGCAATGGTGCTCTGCATTTTGCATCTTGCCGATTGGGTAAAAGGACATTCTACATCGAAAGAGTAATCATAGTAGGCGGGTACCCCATATGTGAGGTACTCGTTTCTTTTATAATTGATGTCCCTATACTCTCCTGTTTTTGCTTAAGATGACTCTCGCTGATGTCAATACTCACGTAACGAAGTATCTGGATTTAAAATATCTCTATTGCCAATACCGCTAGTTCCTATTATACTTGGGAAGGGACATGTCCATCCAATTTTGATTCAATAGAGAAAGCTGTGCTTGTGAAGAGAAACACGGGCAAACCGATTTTAGTAGTTGAAGACATATACGTCCTTTAGAGAGTGCAACAAATCTTTCACTTACAGGCAATTGGTATGCTCGTGAGAAAAGAAACTTGGGAAATACATAAAGAGACATATATTTTTACCTTCAACTACTATTATAGATATGGTAATTCTATATTGGATGGAAAGATTATTTTTAGAAATGTTGTCGTGTATTGTGCAGTGAGGATATGGCAGGACAGACAGAACCCGTAAATATAGCGGAAATAGTGAACATCTTAGAGGACAGGAAGAATAAGACTCCCAGAGTTGCTCTTCTACTTGGTTCAAGAACCGGGGCGTTGTTCCGCAGCGAATATTTGTATGAAGAGTTAAAGTTCTATAGTAGACGTGCTTTCACCGATATGACACCGTGGGAACGCTTCAGCGAATGTTACAACGTCTTGCAGCAGAGCGATGAACAGATGAGCAAGGGTGAACTGGTGAAGATTCTGAAGCACGCGTTAAGTGGTATAGACTTCTCAAGGGCAGATATATCTCTTGCCGAGCTTATTAAGCAAAATGTCTTTAAGATCGTTATTTCAGCGAATATTGATGACTTATTGTACGATGCACTTATGAATGTAGGTATGAAAGAAGGACGCGACTTTATCGACTTCTCCTTGTCAAGTCATCTCTTCCAGGAAGAGCTCGTCGAAGAGGTTCTTCATAGCAATAAACCAGATGCCTGCAAGATCATCCGCATCTCAGATGAAGCAAAGAAGCTTGTGTATAACCTGAATCAACCCGCTGTACAAGAGGCGAACAGCAGTTTTGTTATGCGCTTGCTGGATAGGTTGCGCATAAAAGAGGTTGTGGCGGTCGGGCTTGATCCACTGTGGGACGCTGCGCTGATGTCGGTATTGCCCTCTAAAAGCAAGACGGTGTGGTTTGTCAATGAGGATCTTATGGTTATGTATCAATTTCTTCTGAAAAATCAGGTTGAGCAATGCAGGTACATTACGGGCGAGAATGGCAGCTATGAAAAGTTTCTGATGGCATTGTACTGGGGCATAAACAAAGATATTCCAAGACATGATGATCTACTACTCGATGTTTTAAGCCAATTGCGTATTATGCAGCGTCAGCTCTCAGAAGTGAAGAGTATCGTTGAGAGACTCGAAAAGGAAAAGTAAAAAGTCGAGGGGAGTAATAGAATGATTCGTTTTATCAATCGAGACACTGAAATGACGCTGATAGATGACGCGTTTAAAGCTTTACAGAACTATGAAGAAGAGTTGCTTCGAACACCGATTGTTAATTTTTATGGTGTTGAAGGAATTGGAAAGACGGCGATTCTCAGGCACGTGGAGCGTAAATGTCAGGACCAAAATTTGCGCTATATTTTGATAGAAACGATCAAAGATGCGCAGGATCTTTCACACGCGCTCTTTCGACAGGCGAAGAAGCATAATGTCTCGCTTAGCTTTGCAGAGGATGACGACTTCTCACTGCAATCAATTGAGGCGACCAAAGCCTTGCTCAGCCAGGGGACAATCGTGATGCTGCTGGATGCGGTGGATACGACCAACGAGGAGCTGGTCGCGCAGATCGCGGAAACGCTGCGTGGTGTAATAGAAGATGACAATAAGCTATTTGTCGTTCTTACCAGTAGAAAATGTCTGCTCTTTGAGAATGATCGCCTTATTTCGCGTCGGCTCACTTCCCTCCAGCTTAAACCTTTTGATCAGAAAGGATGTCAGGACTATCTCGATAGCATCGGCACACCATTAGATCGAGAGATACGGGAGCAGATCTATGACTGGACGCGCGGCTATCCGCTGGCGATGGAGGTTATGACGCAGGCGATCACCGAGCGACATCTCGATCCGCGCAAAGAGGAAGATCAAAAAGTGCTGGTAGAGTTGATAGCGGGACGAGTGATCGATCAAGGTGTCCTTGCCAACTTGCAATCTCCTCGTCTGGAAACGTACAAAGCTGCACTTATGCTCTTATGTATTCCCCGCCGCTTCAATCTTGCTATTATGCAGGAACTGATCGAAGAATTTGAACCGGATTTGAAGCGGCAGAGCGGCCTTTCATATATGAGTTTGCCGCGTACACTCAATCAGAATACCGATGTACTGAGCTGGAATATGCTCAAAGCTGGCTATGCTTTGGATACATCGGTGCGCAACGTATTTATTTTAAAGAACAGAATTGAGAATCGCGAGCGCTTTCTCGCCATTCACCGTTTTCTCGCTGGACTGAATAAAAGGCTGGCGGAAGGCGTCCCTGGCTCTGATCGTATGCGGTATCTGCGCGAATATCTCTATCACAGCGCGATCACCAGTGATGCTCAAGAAATAGAGCAGATTGTCAGAGAAACTATTGAGCTTATCGCGAACGAATCGGAGTTACTCTTTGAACAATTTCATGAAGAATTTTTGCAGGACGAGGAACTCAAAGATGCTCTTGGTGAGCAGACGCTGCTGGTAGAATCGTTGTCGTATCGCTATTGGGCACGCGTGCACCGTGCGGCTGCGCGAGAGGTGATCGAGTCTGATCGCCTGGCACACCTGCGCGAGTTTTTTATCTATCTTATCAATGATCCGCAGGGAGACGACCTGGATGCTACTCTGACGTCCACTCTACGCGAACTGCTCGCGGAAGGATCAATAGAAGACGTCAGGGATATTCTTTTTACATTGTCGGGTGACGACATCTTAAGGCAATCGCTGGGAATCCGCTTCCCACTTTTCTCCTCTCGTATTCAAGAAAGTTTGGCAGAAGGATAAATGTCATGCTGAAACAAGAAGAGCTGGGCCGCTTTATCGGTCGCGAGAAAGAAATAGATCTTTTCAGACGGTGGCTTACCAATAAAGATCCAGATGCGCCCTGGATCTTGTACATTCATGATGCGCTGGAAGAGCAAGGGAAGAAGGGTGGCGTCGGCAAGACGTGGCTGCTAGAGCAGTTCGCGTCTCTCGCTCAAGATCTTTATCCGGATACCGTCGTAGTGCACATCGACTTTTTCAACGTTGCCGACCGCGATGGCGTTATCGTCGCCGATCATGTCTATGAAGCGCTGCACGCAGCCTATCCAACCTGGAGCCAGCGCCGCTTCACTCAACATCTTCACAGCTATCGTGCAGCTATACGAGCGGGTGTGGAGGATCTGTATGAGATACGGAAACGCATGTCGGATGCACTTATAGCCGACCTGCAAGAGCTAGACGGGCAACTACGTCAAGAGCATCACTACCTCCTTGTCCTCTGTGATACGTATGAAATGATCGAGCAGAATCCAGCGATAGCGGCCCTGCGCTCCGATCAGTCCTTTCCCGATAACTATGAATTCGAGCACATGGGCGTCGTCATAGCTGGGCGCAATGCATTGGACTGGACGCAGATGAACTGGCGTGGTCGCGAATATGAGGTGCAGACACTCGCCGTCTCACCTTTTACACCATCTGAGACGTTGCAGTATTTTGAGCAGCTCTCAGACGTAACCTTTCCCGCGCTCGAAAACTACATCCAGCCTCTCTATGAACGCACCGGGGGCCGACCCATCCTGCTCGGCCTGGTCACAGATGTCTTGCGTCATCGCATCACTTCACTCGATAAGCTCGTCTCCATTCAGCAAGAAAACTTTGAGGCAAGCCTGGTCTTGCAGATCAATAACCTGGAGAATCCGATCGACTCGGTGATTATGTTTATGGCTCACGCCTATCACCGCTTCAACTTCACGCTCCTCGACTGGATATTGCGTGGATCGCAGTATACCGAACTCTTACACGACGTTGACACTCAGAAGCTGGCTCGGCAGCTCTACGGCCTCTCATTTGTCAGGCATCCAACCGCTAGCGAGGGCTTTGTGCTGCACGATGAGATGCGCCCACTGGTCAATCGCTACTGCTGGGAGGCCCAGGACCCGGATAAACGCCTGCGAAAGTTTATCAGTCAGAGCGTGATAGAATATTATGAGCAGCAGCTACTGGGAGAGAATAAAGAGCAGCTTCGCCAGGCATACTACGTTGAAATGCTCTATCATAAGCTGTACCTGAACCTGGACGAGGGCTACAGCTACTTCGAGAAGAGCTTCTACCGCGCCCTGCGCCTCTGGATGAATGCCTTTGCACGCTCGCTCCTCCGCGAAGTACAGCAGTTTATCCCCCAGTTGTCCCTGAAGCAGCGACTCAATCTGCGCTATCTAGAGGCCCGGTTGCTACAGATGGAAGACGATGCCCAACCAGCCCTCGAAATCTATCAAAAGCTAGAGCAGGAGGCCGACGAGGTCTGGCTGAATGAGCGACGGCCGCGCATCCTTCGAGAAAAAGCCGTCTGCTACTCTCAGCTCAACAATTATACCGATGCTATCGCCTGCTTTACCTCTGCGATGGACATCACGGAAGAGCCAAAGTGGCGCGGCTACCTGCTGAACTGGCTGGGCTTCACCTATCGCAAACAAGGGGAACTGGATACTGCATTGCACTACTATGAAAAGAGCCTGGAACTGCACAAACAACTTCAGAGCGATCAGTCGTATGCAGAGGTTCTTATCAACATCGGCAGCGTCTACCGTATGCAGGGCAAGATTGAAGAGGCCCTGCGCCGCTGCAAGATCGGTCTGCGTATGCGGAAAGATCTGTTCAAAAGTGGCAAGATGAGTGAGAACTACGTCGGTTTGAGCCTCACGGTCATTGGTGCCATTTATCTCGTCATCGACGATCTCCTAAAAGCCGAGCAAGCCTTCCGCGAGGCCAACGATATCTTTGTGCGCACAGGCTACAAAAAAGGCATGGCCACTGCCGGAAACCGTTTTGGTCAGATAGCACTCATCAAAGGCGATGTGAAAACTGCCCGGCAGCAGTTTGAGAAGACCTATTATATGTCGCTGGGCGTTGACTCGGATGCCCAGATCATCAGCCTGACCTATCAGGGACGTATTCTGGCGCAAGAGGAGCAGCAGGACAAAGCGATAAGTGTGTTCCAGCAAGCTCTCGAACTGGCACGTCAGGTCCATGCATCTATGCATCAGGCAGAGATTCTGGTCGAATTGGCACACACACTGGCAGCTCTACAACTGCACAAGCAGTCTCAGCAGGCATACGCGGAGGCCGAGAAGATCAGCCAGAAGTATAACTACTACGAGCTACAAGGACGAGCTCATGAGTATCAGGGCGATAGAAAGTTCCAGGAAGGCGAGTATCGGGAAGCATTTCGCCTGTATGGCGAAGCCTGCCGCTATGTTACCTATCATAACGTCGTCCGCTATCAGCGAATGTTGCGTAAGGTCATCGATGCACTGCTCGAAATACCATTTAAAGAGATTGATCCCATCATCGATGAACTGATCTCCTACTGGACTATACAGGGATTGAGCATACACTATCCCGATCTCATCAGCTTATGCGAAGAGGTAAGAGCCCTCGTCAGATAACAGGCATCCAGCCTTTGAAGTAGGTGACCGACGCCATCCCCTATCTTTCAAGTAGGGGTAAGGCGGCCCCAACAGGGACTTCATAAGGGTTAGAACCTATGTTATACTGTTGTGTATGGATGTGCAACATACCAAACATATGACGTACAAATTAGCCTAATGAGGCAGAGCATGACCGCAACCAGCAAGCATCACAAGACGCTGTTTGTAGCAGCGTACCTCGGCACGTCCAAACCCTTGCCGACAAGCTATGAGGATGTGGGCATCGACCTGGGCATCACCCACTTCGCGGCACTCTCGAACGATGAGTTTGTCGAGAGCCCTCGCTACTTCCGACGCGGAGAGCAGAATCTTGCCCAAGCGCAACGAGCCCTTGCGCGCAAGAAGCGAGGGAGTCATCGACGAGCCAGAGCAGTCAAGCGCGTGGCGAAGTGCCATCGCAAGATGCGCAATCAGCGGCAAGACTTTCTCCACAAGCAATCGCGAAAGCTGGTCAACCGTTATCAGGTGATTGGCTTTGAAGACTTGCAGGTGAAGAATCTCACGAAGCGGACGAAACCGAAGCAGGACGAGGCAACTGGGCAGTATCTTCCCAGTGGAGCGGCAGCCAAGAGCGGCCTGAACAAGAGTATCCAGGATGCGGGATGGAGGACCTTTATGGAGATGACGAGCGTCAAGGCAGCATGGGCCAGACGTACGGTTGTCTTTGTGAACCCTCACAAGACCTCGCAGATCTGTTCACAGTGTCTCAAAGAAGGATTCCACAAAGATCTCTCAGTCCGGGTTCATACCTGTGAGCATTGTGGGATTGTGCTAGATCGAGACACCAATGCCGCGCGAAACGTGCTGCAACGGGTACACAAGCACCTTCTGGGCGGGACGCGTCCAACGCCGGGGGCGTAGAAGCCTCCGGTCTCTGACCGGGGGCACGTTCACTTGTACATAGCGATGGTAATGTGGTTATCTATAAGGACCACAAAAAGCGCAAGGCGCGAAAGGGGAAGTTCTTAGCAGAATAGCAAGCAACCTGTGTTGCGGTCAAGGTGAACTGGTCAGATCAAACGTGCTCATCAAGCTCCATACTGTCTTGTAGGTATTATTTTGCAGGAATGCAACTATAGGTATTCACAGGATAACAACATGCTAAGTTGGCTTGACATCACGCTTAGAGGTTTGAATCAATCTGATTTCAAGAGAGATGAGGATGGCGACAATAAGGATGATAAAGATGAGGGCGATGACGATGATACCGGAACTCCTACTCCAGGTGGCTTGAAAAGAAATCTTTAGCCGTATTTGCAACTCTTCGCTGCAATGTGATGCAGGCAGAATAGTATTTTGCAAAGAATAATGCCGCATCGTGTTTAATAAGTTGATCTTGCTTTCAATTGTGCTATTGCTTCACCTCTAGATCTTGTGGAAGTAATAGCATTTATTATTTCTAAGAGTAAGGTAACATACCGGTAACATTAGCATGCTACTATGGATATGTGTACACAAGAATCATTGCTACAGAACTGTAGCTACAAATAGAAAAGATGTTGCAGCAGCTTTTTAACAAAGAAGAGAGCATTTTCTGATACTTGTAAAAATCCTGTTATGTCTGGTTTGAAGCAGTTCAACACTTTGCAAAGCCAATGCAACATCAATCGCTTCTGACACATTTGGTTTTTATGGAAGTAATATCGTCTATTTAGAGGGAAGAGCGATACGATCTCGTTGTGGTGCCAGTAGATAAGGCGCAAAGGATTGCTCTCATGAAAGACACGCTAGAGACACTTGTTCATCTGATTAAAAGGCAGCGGGATACAAAAGGAGATCGCTGTCATCTTCTCATCACAGAGCAAGCGTATTCCAACGATCTCTTCGATGGCTACAAATCGCTAGCCGTCCTTTTAAAGGCTGGCTATTTCTCAACAATCGCGATCACGAATCCGGGCGACATGCTTGAGAAAGCCCTGGAGGAGCTCGATGTATTTCCACCTGCCTATCAAGTCGTCGTCTTTGGGCGCGATTCCGATGAAAAAGTTGCTATTGCGCTGGATGGACAGGAGAACGGAATTTGTATTATAAAGCTGCCCATCCATGAAAACGCACCGTTCGCCGATGACATACAGGATAGCCTGCGCAGCTATCTTCACGAGAATATTGTCATAGTTGGATATATAAATGGATCTTCCCGCAGTATCGTTCAGGCTCTCGATATAGAGAGGACGAAGGGTAGCATGTATTGTATTGTGCCTGCGGAACCAGATATCGCCATCCACCCTGACCAGATCCAACATCGCTATAAGCAGTACGAGAACTTTCTCATCTATGGATCAGAAGGGAAGTTTGCAAATTTCTTCAACAAGCTTGTCAGAGTATTGCTGTACGGTGATCCTATCTCGCCTGAGCATGCTATAATAACCAACGGCGGTCAGGGTTCTCAAACAGAGGGAAAAGCGACAGATACATCAAATGGCGGCAATCATTCTACCTCTCAAGACCCGCTTCCTCCCGAAAAGCGAGTGAGCGAGACTGGGCTGTCTCCAGTTACTTCGCCAAAAGAAGCGACAATCGAAGTAATTTTGACCGAAGATCGGCCGAAGGAAGAAGCGCAGCCTGAACCTGACTCAGGACCACTTGAGGATGGAACGCGCAGCACTGGGCCGCTTACACTTGATCCGTCACTTGACGAGATGAAGAGTGTGATCCGCCAACTGCCCTGGCCAGGTGAGGTAGACGTGCTGATCGTAACTGCAACGAGGGTAGAGTTAAGGGCCGTTCTTGTGCACCATCCTGCGTACGTACACAAAACGGTAGGCGAGAGAACCTACTATGACCTGGGATACATCGGCCAGGTAAGGACTGCTGTTGTGCAGGCCAGTGACACGGGTTCTCTGGAGGCACATGCGACCGTTGAGGACGGTATTCGCGCGCTCTTTCCGCACGTGGTGATCATGACGGGGATCGCCTTTGGATTGCGTGCGAGAGAGCAGCAGATCGGTGATGTCCTGGTCTCAATGCTAATCCATGATTACGATTCCGAGCGCGTGAGCACTGGTCCGGATGGTCAACTGATCATTGAGCAGCGTGGAACGCGTGTCAAGGCGACCGGGTGGTTGCTCGATCGCTTCAACGCGGGGATCCACGACTGGCCCCTGCCAGCAAAGATTCACTTTGGAGCAATCCTTTCTGGCTCTAAGCTCGTCGACAATCGAGAATATCAAAACGCGTTGCAGCGCTCGGCGCAAGATGCAATTGGTGGCGAGATGGAGGGAGTGGGGCTCTTGAAGGCTGCCGATCGCTATCGCATGAGCTGGCTGCTCGTCAAAGGAATCTCAGATTGGGGCGATGGCACAAAGGGAGAGAACAAAGAGAACAACCAGAAACGGGCGGCGGAGAACGCGGCAAGTTTTGTCCTCTTTGTGATCGGACAAGAAGATTTTATGCATAGACCACGAGGCGGAAAGGGCTGATATGTCGAGCTCAACATCGTCACAGGGAGGGCAAGTGAACGAGAGAAGGCGCAGAAGATTTTGGAGTTTCTGGTTTCCTATCTGGCTGGTCGTTCTATCTCTCTTCGGCTTAGCGATCGCAAGCATCTTTATCATAAACGCGCAGGGTTTCACGAATGGAGTAGGGACACTTACTCTGCTTTCGATTGTGGTTGGGACGGTTGTGAGCCTTCTATCATTGATGGTCAATGTCTTTCAGTGGCGCGAGACGGCTGAGACGAATAGTATGATCGATACTGCATCGGCCCCAGAACAACTGCATCTCGCCCAGCCGCATCTCCCCTCAATAACCGGCACCGTTGTTACCGGCCATCTCGCCACTGGCCCGCTCCCGCCCGCCGCCCTTCTTCCACTGACCGCGCAAGATGGCAATCCTCCTTATATCGATTGGGGTGGAGCGCCCGCCGTCGAACATTTCTATGGACGTGAACAAGAGTTGGCAAGCTTAAAGCGATGGGTGCAGGAGGAGCACTGCCGCTTGATTGTCATCCAGGCTATGGGAGGGATGGGCAAAACAACACTCTCTAAAGAACTGACGCAGCAGGTGAGCGGGAGCTTCGACTTCATCTTCTGGCGCTCACTGCAAAACGCACCGCCAACCGATTATATCCTGGAAGTTTGTGTCGCCTTTTTCTCTCAGCAGCAAACAGTGCTGCTTCCTCAGCACCTGGATGAGCAGATCCTCGTGCTCGTCGGCTACTTGCGCAAGCAGCGCTGTCTGCTTGTCCTGGATAATTTCGAGTCGGTCCTTCAAGGTGGTGATCGGGCGGGGGCGTATCGTGCTGGTTATGAGGGCTATGGCCGTCTGCTAGAACTCGTCGGCGCGGGACAACACCAGAGCTGTGTGTTGCTGACCACACGCGAGAAGCCGCGCGAACTGGCACGCCTGGAAGGCAACCCACAGGCTATTCGCTTGCTGGATTTAAAGGGTCTGGAGCTGAAAGAGGTGCAGGGCATGTTGCGCGGCTTCGACCTGACTGGCTCGAATGATGTATGGACGCGCTTCATCAATCTGTACTCGAAAAATCCCCTGGCCCTTAGACTCGCTTCCCAGCTTGTACGAGAGATATTTCAGGGTGATCTCACTACCTTCTTAAAGCAGGATGCTCTACTGGTCGGCGATGTTGTGCAGCTCATTGAGCAGCAATTTGAGCGTGCATCACCATTAGAGCAAGAGATTTTATACTGGCTCGCCATTGAACGTGAGAAGACCTCGGTGGAGATTTTAGAAGCTGATGTTGTGCACAACGTTCTTAGGAGCGAGCTCCTGGATTCGCTTATCTCGTTGCGCCGCCGCTCACTCGTAGAGCGTGAAGGGACCGGACTCTTTCTGTTGCAGCCTGTTATCCTGGAATACGTCACCGGCCGTCTGATCACCCGCTTGCGTCAGGAGTTAAGTAGCGAGAATCTCGAATTGCTACAAAGACACGCCCTCATGAAAGCGCAGGCCAGCGACTATGTACGCGCCAGTCAGATCCGCTTCCTGCTGGAGCCTCTCACTGGCTATCTGCGTACGACGCTGGGACAGGAAGAGAGTGAGCAAAAGCTCAAGCGTATCATCCTGTCACTACAGAATACAGCAGCGCACCGTCCTGGCTATGCCGCCGGTAATCTCTTAAATCTTCTGGTTGCGCTTGGCGTAGACTTGAAAGGCTACGATTTCTCCCATCTCGTCATCAAACAAGCCTATCTACAAGATGCAAAGCTAGCCGATGTCAACTTTGCCTCCGCCAACCTGGAGACGAGTACCTTTCTAGAAACCTTCGGGAACATCCTCTCGCTGGCCACGAATCCTAACAGACAGTTATTGGCGGCCGGAACTGCCAACGGGAAGATTGAGCTCTGGCGCATGCCAGACTACACGCCCTTCCTGACGTTCGATGTTCCTGGCCTCGAAGAATGGGTGCGCTCAATCGCCTTTAATCTTCAGGGAGATCTGCTGGCAAGCGGCAATGACGACGCGACTGTGCGCCTCTGGAATCTAGACAGTGGACGCGAACTCAAGCTCCCGATCAAGCACACTGGTCGCGTCTACAGCGTCGCCTTCAGCTCCCGTGACGATCTTCTGGCTAGCGCGGGTGACGATTCCACCATTCATATCTGGAATGTGCGCAGCCTGCAACATATCCAGAGACTGCAATGTGGGCAGGGACGTATCCGCTCAATTGCCTTCAGTCTCCAGGGAGATCTGCTGGCGAGTGGCAGCGAAGATAACAGCATCTCGATATGGGACATCAAGACAAACGAATGCATGCATACTCTGCGTGAGCATAGCGATCATGTCTATGCCGTCGCCTTCAGCCCAGATGGCAAGCGGCTGGTCAGCGGCAGCAGCGACAGCACGGTGCGCCTCTGGAATGTCCAATCGGGAAATTGTTTGCACGTACTACAAGGACACAGCGGCAAAGTGCAATCCGTTGCCTATAGTCCCGATGGTCGTATGCTTGCCAGTGGTAGCGCGGACCATACTGTGCGCCTCTGGGATAGCGAGAGCGGAAGATGCGTGCATTCTCTAAATGAGCACAGCAACCGCATCCGCGCCGTCGCCTTCACCCCCGATAGCAAACTAGTCGTCAGTGGCGGAGACGACCAGACCGTCCGCCTCTGGGAAGTAGATACCGGCCAGCCTCTCAAGACTCTGCATGGCTACAGCAGTTGGGTCTACGCCGTCGTCTTCAGCCTAGATGGCCGAACCGTCGTCAACGACAGCAACGACTTCGCCCTTCACGAATGGGATGTCGCCACGGGGAAGCCCCTGCGTACCTTCAAGGGCCACCAGAACTGGATCAGCTCGATCGCCTTCAGCCCCGATGGCACGCTGTTAGCCAGCGGTGGCGACGACCAGGAGATCCGCCTCTGGAATGTCAAGAGCGGCAGAGACGTAAAGGTCTTGCAAGCGGGCGAGCGAGTGCGCTCAGTCGCCTTCAGTCCAGATAGCCGTCTACTGGCTAGCGGAAGTGATGCGAAGGATGTATTGCTCTGGGATAGCGCTTCTGGTGAGCGTCTCACCGCACTGCAAGGCAACCAGGACCGCGTTCGCGTTGTCACCTTCGCCAGGAATGTTGTCGATGGCACGGACGACAGAATCCTTGCCAGCGGCGGCGAGGACGAGATCATCCGCATCTGGCACATAAACAAAACTGCTCAGGAAGCAAGGCTTATACGCGCCCTGGACAGCCATAGCCACCGCATCTGGGCGCTCGCCTTCTCCCCTCTCGACAACAACCTGCTCGCCAGTGGCGGCGACGACAGCCATATCCGCCTCTGGAACCTCCAAGCCGAAACATCTCCAGTCATCCTGCAAGCCCATACCGGCCGCATCTACTCCCTTGCGTTCAGACCCGACGGAACCTTGTTAGCCAGCGGCAGTGAAGACCACACGGTCCGCCTCTGGAACGTAAAAACCCAGGAGTGCGTAGCCGTCTTAAGAGGCCATACCACCCGCATCCGCTCCGTCGCCTTCAACAACGACGGGACGCTGTTGGCAAGCGGTAGCCATGACGGAACTGTAAGATTGTGGGATGTACAATCGCACGAATGTATCCGTGTACTGCGCACTGACAGGCCCTACGAGCGCATGAATATCACTGATATTAGAGGAATCACGGGTGCGCAGAAGAATATGCTCAAGGATCTGGGGGCGGTTGAATTGTAATGGCTTGTAGGATATATAGTACTATCTTATCCTGAATAACCAAGCTCTCTGGCTTTCTTAAAAGCTGCGTTGGCCTCGTTGTTCCTATTCAAATGTTGAAAAGCAACGCCCTTATTATGGTAAGCAGTGGCATAGTTGGGATCAAGGCGGATGGCCTGATCATAGGCGTGGATGGCCTCGTCATAGCGTTGAAGATTGCGGAGTGAATTCCCTTTGTTGTAGTAAGCAGCGGCATAGTTGGGATCAAGGCGAATGGCCTGATCATAGGCGTGGATGGCCTCGTCATAGCGTTGAAGATTGCGGAGTGAATTCCCTTTGTTGTAGTAAGCAGTGGCATAGTTGGGATCAAGGCGGATGGCCTGATCATAGGCACGGATAGCCTCGTCATAGCGTTGAAGATTGTGGAGTGAAATCCCTTTGTTGTTATAAGCAGTGGCATCGTTGGGATCAAGGCGGATGGCCTGATCATAGGCACGGATAGCCTCGTCATAGCGTTGAAGATTGTGGAGTGAGTTTCCTTCTTTTAACCACTCCTCTTTGGTTTTTAGTAAGATCTGTAGTTCCTTCACGACTTTGCGCATACCTTTGGCGATGTCCTCAAATGCGTCGTCTCGATCAGGCCAGCGGCTGATGGGTTTAGCGTCGGAGGGAAGAACTTGTAGATTGCTAAAGGGAGCATCTTCCCAATCTACGGCTCGGAGGAGGATCGGAACTACGCGAGCTTCTCCTGCTTCGTGGCGCTCTAACGCTCGTTTCATCTCTTTGCCATAGGCGTAATCGGAGGCTATAAAGGAGGAGCTGACCAGGAGCAGGATGATGTGAGCGGTATTCAATTCTTTATCAATGGCCGTTTCCCATTCTACGCCGGGGCTGATCTCTCGATCGGACCAGCTTGCGATCTGGTGCGAACGTTTGAGGCTGGCGAGATGGTTGTCTAGCTCATCTCGATAGGCTTTATCTGCGCGTGCATAGCAATAGAATAGTTTTAGGGGTTTGGGCGTGCTAGTGGCTTCTGTGGTCATGCTCTCTTTCCTTGCCGTTTCTACCTCTTGCGGAGATGCAAGTACATAATAGCATAGAAATATGGCGATGGCTATTCTTCATTAAAGGGCAGCTCGAAGCAGCGGGCTCTCTGGGAGCTTTTTCACTCAGTGGCTTTCTTGCAGATTAGCTAATGTATGGACTTGTTGCAGCGTCGCCGGGTAGGGTTCGCGGTAGATGTAATAGAGTTTATTGTATGTCTCTTTTACGTCTGGATCTGGCTCGACGATAGCCGCGCGGCTATTCCAGGGCTTGTCGGCTGAGGCCAGGCCGACTGAGATGGCGGCCAACCAGGCGTCGCCGTAGCTTGCACCTATCGTCTGTGCAGGGAGTTCTTGAGAGCGGCCGGTGATGTCGGAGACGATCTGAGTCCACAGCCCGCCCTTTGTGCCGCCGCCCACCGCCACAACTCGTCGCCCACCGCCGCCCGCCTCGTGCATCGCCTCCAAAATGTGGCGCACACCATACCCCGTCGCCTCAAGCAGGGCGCGATAGAGGTGGCCGCGACCATGACTTAGCGTAAGGCCGCAGATGACGCCACGCGCCTGTGGATCGAAGAGAGGAGTGCGCTCGCCCGCGAAATAGGGGAGAATGACCAGGCTATCCGAGCCAGGTTTAACGGTTCCTGCCTCGGCGAGCAGCGCTTCGTAGGGGAGGTCATTGGCGATCTGGCGCAGCCAGCTAGTAAGCGTGCCCGACGTCGCCATGCCTGCCGCGAGAGTTTGAGTACCTGGGAAGAGGCCAACCGTACCCCAGAGTTTTGGCGAGGCTTTCAGGTCTTTAAGCACCTCGACAAAGAACATTGTGGAGCCATACATGATCATCAGGTCGCCCGGCTCGTGCACGCCCACGCTGGCCGCCTCCGCCCAGGCATCAATCGTCCCGGCCGCGACTGGCGTACCGGCTGGAATACCTGTTGCGGCGGCGGCGGCTTGTGTGACTGTGCCGGCGATTTCGGCGGGCCAGAGCAGTTTTGGTAGCTCCAGTCCTGGCGCGATCTCCTGTGCCCACTCAGGAATCCAGCGGGTGTTTTGAAGATCGTAGAGTGGATCGCACTGGCTGGCGGAGTGGTGGTCCAGAATGTACTCTCCGGTCAGGCGCTGGACGATGAATGAGCTGGCCATGAGCAGATAACGGGTCTGTTGCCAGATCTCTGGCTCGGAATGTTGGAGCCAGAGGAGCTTTGGTCCCACGGCCTGGGTTGTGAGCGGAGAACCTCCACGCGCCAGAATATTCTCTGCTCCGTAGCGTTCGTTGAGTTCCGCGATCTCTTGTGTGGCGCGCGTGTCGATGCCGTAGAGGATTGCCGGGCGCAGCGGCTTGCCTTCTTTATCGGCCACGAGTAAACAGGGGCCGATGCCGCTTACGCAGAGGGCGGCGAGCGTATGATTCTGGGCCTGGGGGAGCAATTCCGTACAGATCTCGGTGAAATCTTTCCACCAGATCGTTTCAGCGTCGTGCTCGGCCCAGCCAGGACGGGGAAGCGAGAGCGCGTGTGCACGTTCACTCGTGGCGAGAATCTCTCCGTTGGAGCGGGCTAGCACGCCCTTTGTGCTGGATGTCCCGATATCAATGCCAAGTACCAATTCGCTCGCTTCGCTCATAAAGCCTCCCCGATGCTGTTATTCTAACTTACCTCATTTCTCCCCACCAACGACAACCGCAAGGGATTGTCGCTACGCGGGCCTCTCAGGCGGGTACACGACGACAACCGCAAGGGATTATCGCTACGCGGGCTGGTTCATACCTCGACTTTGAGGGGGACCGTCTGGTGGAGCTTGAGCAGGCCGGTCTGCTCCTCGACTCCCTCCACGACGGGCACGCTGCTGCTTCCGTTCTGCTTCAAACAGAAGTCCAGGTCGCGCTGCTGCCCTACCGCGATCAGATCACGGGCGGACTGTGCGCGCTCGATCAGTACATCCGGTGGATAGTTCTCGTGAATGGTAATCGCGCCGTACGCGCTATCGTGAATGGCGAGTGGAGGATGCTGGCGCAACAGTTCAAGGGCCAGATAGCCCGCGCATGCTGTATCTTCCAATGCAAAATAGCCATACTCGGCCGCGCAGATGATGGCGATATCGCTACCCCGTTCCTTTGCGAGTGCTAGAGCTCTGGCCGTCACCGCGCTTGCGTTATAGAAGCAACCCGCGAGGATCGTGCTCTGCTGCGGGCAGGCGAATAGTGCCCGCGTCCCATTGCTCGTCGTCAGAATCAGCTCACGCCCTTTAAGATCGAGCTGGCTGAAGAGGGCGGGCGAGTTGCCATAGTCGAAGCCCGGCGGCGTCTTTGTATGGCGCTCACCGCATAATAAGCGACCGGGCAACTTGCGCCCGGCCTCCAATGCCTGCTCCAATGTCTGTGCCGCCAGCACCTGCCTGGCCCCTTGATCAAACATTACTGTAATCGTCGTCGTCGCTCGCATCACATCAATCACAATATAGATATCCTCGACCCTGGTCTGTACAAAGGCCAGTTCGGCCGGATTGAAGTAAATCTTTAACTGCAAACTTTGCTCCTACTATGTTTCTCTTTCGGTTAATGATAACGTAGATAGTCCCTTTCTCTACTATACACGATTTTGCGTAAAAACAGAAATCCAGGTAGCTTTTATGCTTGAGCTGATCCGATACGTCGTCTTCAACGTATTTATTACCATGCTCCTCTCCGTAAAGAGGTATTCAAGTAGTAGCATTGCGCTGTTACACAACTCTCTACATCAGCGTGTAAAGGAAGTGTGGGAATGATGAGTGGAGGATGCAATCGCCTGGACAGATCTGCGGGATGCGCAACGAAATATATTTCTGTTGTGTACTTGTAGCTATTTTTATGGACGATAACGTTATAAAGAACGTCGTTTCGCAGGTCTTGCAAAGCGGGAAGCTAAAGCATTCGATTGTTAAATATAGTCTGCTTTTAGAGCAGAGCTGGAAAGAAGGAGAGATAGATGCCGTACATTAACGTTGGCAAGGAGAATTCGGGAGCTATTGAGCTCTATTACGAGGACCACGGATTGGGTAAACCGGTTGTACTTATTCACGGTTTTCCGCTGAGCGGCGCGGCCTGGGAGAAGGAAGTCACAGCCCTGCTCAAGGCGGGCTACCGGACTATCACCTACGATCGTCGGGGATTTGGCAGATCCAGCCAACCGGCCGTGGGCTACGACTATGATACTTTTGCCGCCGATCTCAATAAGCTAATGACAGAGCTTGATCTGCGTGAGGCTACGCTGGTAGGCCATTCGATGGGGACTGGCGAAGTGGCGCGCTATATTAGCACCTTTGGATCTGATCGCGTGAGCAAGGCAGTCTTTGTCTCGCCTATTCCGCCGTTTTTGCTTAAGACGAACGATAATCCAGAGGGTGTGGATGGCAGCATCTTTGACGGAATCCTTCAGAGCATTGCGAAGGATCGCCTGGCCTACCTGACACAGTTTCTTGCTGGCTTTTATAACTTGGACGTCACGCTGGGCAAACGTGTTAGTGAAGAGGTTGTACGTGCCAACTGGAACACCGCCGCCGACGCTTCAGCCATAGCCACGGCCGCCTGCGTTCCCACGTGGCTCACTGACTTCCGTAAAGATCTTCCTCGTATAACCGTGCCTTCCCTAATAATTCATGGCGACGCCGACCGCGTCCTCCCTTTTGAAGCGACGGGAAAGCGGCTGCACGAGGCCCTGAAGGGGAGCCAACTGGTCGTATTAGAGGGTGGATCACACGGACTTCCCTGGACACATGGCGAAGAGATCAACCGTGCCCTGCTAGACTTCCTCAAGTAGCGCTGTACTGAGTGCCCTGGCATATGTTACTTCACTGACCGCGTAGCGACAATCCCTTGTGGTTGTCGAGGTCTCCTCGTGGTAAGAGGTGTTCTGAGAGGTAGGCCACCCTCGACAACCACAAGGGATTGTCGCTACGCGAGCGATCATCTGTATGGTTGTCGAAGGTGGCCTAACGCAAATTCATAGTTTCGGTTCCAACACTTCTATCATCCAACTCGTCTACAAGAGTTATCTGCCGGTTTTGAGCACAAACTTCGTCCAGCCGCTGTCGCGGGCGTCGAAATGCTTGTAGGCGTCTACTGCATCGGTCAGCGGCAGATTGTGCGAGACGATGAATGATGGTTTCGCCTTGCCGACGTGAATGAGGTCGCGCAGTTGGCGGTTGTAGGCTTTGACGTTAGCCTGACCTGTTCCCATCGGCTGGCCTTTAGAGAAGAAGGTGCCGATATCGAACGTGATCTGACCTTGCTTACTCTCCTCGTCCGGAGCTCCTGGATCTTGGGGCTCGAAGACGCCGACCACGCCGATTGTACCTGTGGCCTTCACCGACTGTAGTTCCACAAAGGAACACGAAAGTCGTCGCCAAAAGGTATCAGAGAAATCTTCTAAAAGCCGCCCTGGACCTCCCATAACTGAGTACCCCAGTTTGTTTTTGCTCCACTGGGACTGGTCGCAACCTGCGGCACCGTATCTTCAGCTCCCATCCAGATATCGCGGCCATTGGGATCGAGCGCCGTCCAGGAGTAATCGCCCCAACGACACTCTTGTGGCGCACCCAAAGAACAGGTTATTCCAATGTCAGGATCAGAACCCGTCTTCGTAATGTGGATGGGACTGAACTGTCCGCTGCCAAATCTGCGCACCGCATATCCTGTACTTGGATTCAGCGTCGGACTCGTCACTGAGAACGCGATACCAATGCTTCCAGTAAATGTCTGCTCAATAGATGGATAGATCACGTACTCGCCCTTCGCCGCCACTTCTCCCTGGTTCGTCACCCTCCCGGCAGCAATCCGACCATCGAAGTTAACAGCGGGCTGGATCTCGAACCATGCTGCGCCATCACACGTCGTTGAATCGCCGTTTACCGTGACCGCCGAGTTCAGCACAGCCACCAGGTGCCCATTGTTGTACTGGACCTGTTGTACGCGATCATCATTTGTATAGGTTGCCAGTGCTTTCCCATTGGTAGTGAGCGCGGGCACCGGAAAGCCATAGGTCTGGCTGGTAATGTTCGTCTCACTTAGTTCTGGTACGCCACCACCCGTCACACGCTCTGGATGTGAAAGCGACCAGAGGCCAAGCTGGTTGGTGGAAGTAATAGGCTGCGTCTGAGCCGCGTCAGAATACAAAAACGAGTTGAGCAAGAACTCCTGTTGAGCTGGACCTGTGGTGATTGCGGGCTCTAGCGCGACGACACCTGTTCCACCGAGCACGAGATTAAGGAATGTAGCTGTATTGATCTGAGGGGCATTTGTGAAGAGCTGACCCTTTGAGAGCGCAATCAGCGTATCGCCCGTCTCCAGCGTCTGTGTCGAGTCGAACTCGTCGATGGTGATATAGATATTAAATGCATCGATGCCCAACTTCGGTTGATCACCCAGGCATGGGCACTGCCCCTGCTTGTTGTCTGGAAAGGTAACGTCTACGGGGACGACCTCACCCGTAAAGTTGTTGCGCAACACCAGCAGATCGACGTGGTTAGTACTCCCTGTCGTCGTATCGATTGCCAGAGCAGTAAAAAAGAACGTTTGGGTGGACGCATCGAAGATGCAGCGAGGATCAGTGAGAAACTGGGTAGATGGCTCGCCAAAAAAGGTATTGAGACCCAATTTATCGCCCAGCAATGATCCAGAGGGACTGTAAAAGGCAACCACGGCGTTAATGATCTCTACAACCACCTTGTTCCCTCGTACAGACCCGACGCATAAGCCCTGATCTGGCGGCTCGTTGACAAAGGTATTAATCTGCTGACTATCCACACTATTGAGGCCAGCGAAATTCTGAAGCACTTCACCAGCGCGAGTCCGTGCATTGACACCCTGTACATCAGTGCCGATATCTTGAATGCCTGGCAAGCTTGCACCTGGCGCATTTTTGCTGTGATGTCCAAAAAGATGATTCGGCGCGGTCGTTCTGGTCGATGCCTCTCTTCTTGGAGTTTGGGAACCGTTTAAAAGCCCCTGTACCGCATCTGGGAGAGGGTGCGTGGATGAAATAGTACCATGTGTACCCTGAAACGTCGTTCCAGGATTTGCCACCATGTCGTGCGCGCTAGCCGGTCTGACTCCAGGCACGCTAAAGAGCGCCGCTGCCAGCCCCAACAATACAACAAGAGAAAGGCCAATACGCACAGAAATACGCGAAAGAAAATGCATGAAAAGAAACTCCTTTTTCAAAATAAGATAGATCGCGACCTCATTGTCGCCCATGTAGCTCTACAGTAGAGAAAGCGTAAATAAATACTCTTCTAGAGCACTAATGCAAGTATGGCAGATAGGGATACATCAATACGTGTGAAAGCGGTCAAGATTAAGTAGAGACTTCGTTGAGAAATGCTACTTTCGATGGTGATTTCGTTACTGAACGGAATGATACAATGAGATGAAGAATAGTAATTTCATCCATTCTTCGATTGAGCAAGGCGGATAGATTGAGAAAAGGGAAAGTAAGGAGCGATGGAAAACCAGCCGCCTGCATGGCTTCACTTTTGGCAACGACCGTACCCAAGCGCAAACACGATACTGATTGAAGATGAGAAACCTGTGCTGATTGATAGTGGGTTTGGTAGCGATGTGCCCGCTACACTGCAATGGTTGCAGGCGCTCGGCGTTCCTCCAGAACAATTATGGCTGCTTATCAATACGCACTATCATTGTGACCATGCCGGTGGGAACTCTTATTTACAATCGCAGGCTGGAGTACGCATCGCAGCCCATCGTTGGGAGGCAAAGCTTATCAATAACCGCGACGCAGAAGCGTGTAGTGTGCTCTTTCTGCGTCAGCCCATAGAGCCTTATCGCGTCGATACATTGCTAGAAGACGGGGATGAACTTATGCTGGGCAAGCGGATAGTGCGTGTTCTGCATACGCCGGGGCATACGCTGGGCCATATTTCGCTCTACTTTCCACAGGATAAGCTGCTGGTTTGTGGTGATGCGGTCCACAACGACGACGTATCCTGGATCAATCCTTTCCGCGAGGGGGTGGGTGCGCTGGAACGAACGGTGGAGAGCATTGAGCGCCTGGCCCAATTAGATGTCCACCTGGCCTTCTCCGGTCATGGATCAATGCTTGCACAGCCGCAGGAGGCATTTGATCGTGCGCGGCGGCGCTACGACAAATGGCTGCGTGAGCCAGAGAAGCTAGGCTGGCACGCCTGCAAACGCATCTTCGCCTACGCCCTCATGCTCAACGGCGGCTTGCTCCGCGAAGCAGCACTAGATTACCTCCTCACCTGCCCCTGGTTTCTAGATTACAGCCGCCACGTCTTCCATAGCCAACCAGCAGCATTTGTGCAACCACTGTTAGAAGAGATGGTCCGCTCAGGGGCTGCGCAGTGGCGAGACGAGCGTTTAGTCGCGCTGACGACTTATATGAAACCGGATGCAGAATGGATAAACGCAGCGATCCAGTGGATACCACCAGATCGCTGGCCAAAGTAGTTATGGCTAGTAGCTCAAAGATCTGCTCGATTAAAAATCTTTAAGTCGCTGCGATATGCCCCACGCGGATAGTAGCCCGGTGAGCACGAACAGGATAATACTCAGAGGGATGAAGAGAGTCAGGTTTGTATACATCATTGTATAGGTTGATGTGTAGTAACTCCGGTTCGCTGTACTGAGATGATCGACTGCATCGGTAAAGGCAAAAAAGTTGTCATTTGACTTTCCCGTACTTAATGCTTGTGCATCATGAATGCGATTGGGATTTGCCGTATTTACAGCCAGGGCACGTATCTGTGGATCAATACTCGTGTAGATTTTCCAGTGGGACTGCATATTTGCCAGAGGTTGATCCTCCTGCGGCCAGGTACGATTGCCCACTGCTTGCTTGATGAGTGTATTGACATGTTCTCTATTTGTATACCAGTCCTGCTGCCAGCGGTTGATCTCAGCCTGATCACCAAAGTCTACTGCGATGAGCCAGCGTGACTCATCGGCATTTGCGGCAGTGCCATAGCGTTTGAGAAGTGCCGCGTAGTAGACGCTATCGTATGCGTCCTTCGTCATTACACCGAAACTCCCATGCCGGCCGGACATACCGATAAAGCTAACCATCGTGACAATGCTGAACCCGAGCGAGATCAGCAGCGCCAGCGTAAGCCCAATATTGATGATGCGGTGAGAGAAGCGAGCCATGCGAAAAAGGATAAATGCCAACAGAGCACAGAAAGCAAGACAGAGGATACCTATAAACGCAATAGTTATGCTAAGAGAACTGATAGTGTCGGTATAGGCTGTATCGAGATAGCCCTTGTTGATGGTGCCGAGACAATCTATGTTCTGCTGTAGACTGCCAAGAGGCCAGTCTTTTGCTGCAATAGTGCGGCCTTCTAGCACACAATTAGGAAGATTGGGCTCGTCATAGACGGGATTGCCATTGGCATCAAGGGTGGGTTGTTTCGTAATACGCTGGTTTAAAACGTTTGTGGCAGCAGTGTATGCTGCACGCGCGCGTTGCAAATGGAGATCGTGTGGATCAGTCTTACTGGCTGCCAGTGCATATTCATGTTCTTCGATGGCGATGTCAGCAGTGTATTCCTCGAAGCCAGCGGTGATGCGCTCAGTGGCGGTATGTTCACCTGGATAGGTGACATTGTGTATGGCTATGTAGAGCTGTTGATTAGCAAGAATGAGTTCTGCGTTAATATTGATTGCGTCGCAATCGTGGCCGGTGAGATTGCCGGGATTGCGCGTGCTACCAATAATACTGCAAGGTGTACGTTCCGTGAGCGAGGCGGCGGCAAGGTAGTCGGCGGTTTTGGCATCGATATCTTCTATGTATTGCGACATGGCCTGCGCCGCATCCACGCTAGGAACGCTGTCCCGCGCAATCGTTTGCAAGTCATCATACGCTCTGCTGAAAGCCTGCATAACAGCCAGCCCGACGAGCACAGAAATGATGAGCAGGCCAATGGAGGAAACGATGAACTGTCCTCGCAATGTCTTCCTGGCTTGTAGCCAGAGGTTAGCTATGCTGCGCCGCAAGAAAATACCCCGTGCTGCAACAGGATAGTTTGTGTTGCCCGCAGGTCTCGCTTGTGGAGGCAAGGGCGGATACTGGCCTGGGGGCCGTGGTGCTTGTGTTGATGTAGCCATAAGAGAGGAAGGCCTTTCGTTCTATTTCAGCTTCGAAGTACGACCAACATTGATTTCCAGAGTTTTTTTTGCGACTTCGTCGGCTTGCTGATTGAGACGAATAGCGCCCCTCTCGTCGCGCTGCACAACTGTATTGAGCAATTTCGTTATGCGCTCGTTACCAAGTCGCTCACTGATGTGCAGCGCCTCGCCGAGCAGACGGGACGCGCGTTCTTTATCGCCCGTCGCCAATGCTGCCTGTCCATCATTGATGCGTTGTGCTAACTCTTCCTGGTTTGTATAGTGCGCGATATGTGCCTCAATCTGTGTTGCCAGGTTCACATCATCGGTCCACTGCGCAAAGACCCAGCCAGTACGCTCACCCTTCTCTTCCTGCTCGCCCGCTGATCCCGCGACATAACGCATGCCAGGTCGCAGCATCATAAACTGTAGACCGGGGTCATGGACTGGTATCTCAAGATCGCATAGATACTCACGCTGATCACCCGGTGCGAACGAGCCGAGGGCAACCAATTTTTGGCGCGGGCTGGCGGGATCTTGCTGTAAGTCAAGCGGAGTGATGGTTGGAAAGACCTGCTGAATCTGTCTGACTGCCACACCAACAGGAGACCAGAGGGCCAGCCGAGCGTTGGTAAATGCTGTCTTACGCATCTCGTTAAAAGATGCCGCGAAGGCTGATGCAACCTGCTGTGATGTGGGAATGATGTCCGCGCTACCATGAGTAGCTTCGGCTATATAGCGCAGTTCGGCTGCATCCCAGTCGGTGCCGATGCCCCAGGCGCTGATGCTTATATCAGCCGCTGTACATCTCTCAACCGCCTGACTGAGCGTGTAACGCTGTTCACCCTCGTTCTTGCCGTCGGTCAGAAACAAAATCTTCGCCGCCCAATTCCGCTTCTGCCCAAACTTATCCACGATAGCGTTGAGTGCTGTGCTCATACGCGTTCCACCGTCGGCATGGACCGATTGAATGGCTTGTAGGGCGAGCCTTTTATTCTCCAGGGTGCCCTGTGCGGGACCAAAGAGAACGCGAGCTTCGTGATTAAAGCTAACAAGCATAAAGGTCATCGTCTCATCGAGTGTCTGCACTACTCTAGCAGCCCCATGAAGTGCTGCATCTATTTTTCTACCGTCCATCGAGCCTGAACGATCCAGGGCAATACCTAGAGCCAGCGGTGAGGGTGGGATGTTGGCGCTTGCATCCACGCTAATAGAAAGGACGACTTGCATTGTGTTTTGCTCAAGACGCAGGTATTGATTGTTATAGGCAGTGATGCTAAACATCAAAGTTTTCCTTTTCTCATTCCTAAAGATGACTACGCCTGGTCCTTAAAAGAGACGCCAGGGCGAGACCTCTTGCTTGTTGCGTACGATCGTTTCGCGTTCCTCGGGATGCTGCTCACGACGTAGATACTGTCGGTAGCTCTCTGCGGCGGCGGCTCCCAGAGCATTTGGGGTGGTGCCTGAAACGCCTGCGATTGTCATTGTTGCTGGAAGTTGCCCGGAGCGTGCCAGTTGCCATGCCGCCCGATAGACATCACCTTGCGCAAGATAGTAGCGCGAATCCTCCGTGCGTCCTCTAAGCGCATAGATTGCCTGAGAGGCATGCTCGATATTCTGGAGTGTAAGTGGCTTCATGCGTTTAATATAGACATCGTAGAGCCTGAGCTGAGCATCCACATACTTCGCGGACGACTCACTGACACTCTGTAGTACCCTGACGGCATCATTCCAGTGCTGAAGCTTATACATTGAATCGGTAAGACCCAGAATCGCCTCCGTATTGCCAGGATCAGCCTTAAGCACATCTTGATAGAGCGAGACGGCCAGGGCGTTGTCATCTTGCTTCGCGCAGATCCGAGCGAGGGCTTGCAATGGAGGGAGTTCACCGGGCAGATCGCTGATGAGCTCGTTATATCTGTTAGCTGCAGCTATCAGGTCGCCTTGCGCTTCGAAAAGCTTGCCTGTATACCACACTACTTTCCAACTATTGGGTGCAATGCGTTGCGCTGTGCTCACCTCTGCCCGTGCCTGCGTCAACTCGCCTTGCTCCATAAATACTTCAGCTAATCGCAAATGTGTATCGACGCTACTAAGATCATTGCTCACCGCCTGCCGGTAAAGACTCAGCGCATTGGTATAGCTCGCGCTACGTAGCGCCAGGTCACCCTCAGTCAGGAGGTCAATGCTCTTATTATTTTCATCCAGAGCGGCCTCGCCGCGTGGACCCAATTTTCCTATGGTAGTCGTGCTGTTTGATGCAAACAGACGCGAGTGGATCGGCACTCCTGGCCTGCCACCAACGCTCAGGCGCTGTACACCAGTCAACTGTTCGGCGAGTTCCTCTGCGCTATGAAAGCGTTGCGCAGGATTTTTGTGTGTTCCTTTTACGAGTAAGCGGTAGAGTGCGGGATAATCCCGGAACATGCGGTAGCTCTCGATGGGTGGCATACCAAAGATTGGATTGGTGAGATCCATCTGCGTAATCATATAAGCCAGCGTGCGGCAGATCGAGTAAAGATCATTTTCGGGCGAGGGCGTTTTCACAGCTTCGGGCGCGTAAAAGCCATGAGTACCGTAGACATCATCGGGGTTGGGCACATACTTTATAACGGTACCCAGGTCGATCAGCTTGACAATCTGAGTTCCATCTTTGAGATTCTCGAGCATAACGTTCTGAGGTTTGAAGTCGTAATACACATAGTCGCGCTTCGCCAGGTAGTTGAATGCCGGTAGAATACCAAGTATATATTTGATAGCATCCGCCACGTCGAAGGGATGCCCTTGCTCTTCCATAATCTGGTCCAGGGTCTTGCCATGAACGTACTCCATCACAATATAGCCCTGAGTGTCGATGGTAACGAAATCGTAGATCGAGACAATGTTGGCGAGCTTGATGTCGGCCAAAAATTCGCGCTCTTTCACGCTCTGGGCAACCAGTGCAGGATCATCCTCGGTGAGTAGTGCCTTGATCACGACCCTGCGTTTGAGAACAATGTCATCGGCGAGGTAAACCGCTCCCATGCCACCCCTGCCAATCTCTATCACGATTTTGTATTTGCCATCAAGAATGCTGCCCCGAATAAGCTGAGTAGTCTGCCTGAACGTGTTGGAGTGACTGAACACGGATGATGCTGCCGGGCTCGTCATCGTCGCAAAGCGATAGCCGCAGTGATTACAAAACTTGATGCCGGGAATGCGCGGTGCACGGCATTGTGGACATATAGGAGATGCAAATTGTGGGGTGATAGCAAAAGAAGATCCTGTTGTCTGTTTTACCGCACTGGCCGTTGTCAGGACCACGCCACAACTCTCACATATATCATCGCCAGGAGAAACTGGCTGATTACAGTTTGGGCAAAGCGCTGTACCACCAGTGGATGTTGATGCTTGTGGTATGACAGCATTCGTAGGAACCCGCGCAGGCGTAAGGACCGCACCGCAATTCTCACAGATATCGTCGCCAGGGGAGACTGGCTGTTTACAATTTGGACAGGTAGATGAAACCATAACATCTCCTTTTTAGTAGCATGTCATTTAGTGAGATATGGATATTTCCATACGTATTTGCAAGCGAGAACATTCTTCTTCGAGCTAATTTATGGATAGTCTCATCCGAATTATAGAGAGTAATAAGTAAAAGGGCCTTCAAGAAAACCGCCATCTACCTCAAGATTTTCTAAATAAAAAGACTACTGGAGCACACATAGTGCTCCAGTAGTCTTTGGATACGCAAGAGGTCTGAGCCTTTTATTTATAAACGGAAGAACGCAAGAGGGTGTAATCGATATTGCTCCATACTCCTTATACTTGAGGATTTCCCCACGTAACATGACTTATAATGTACTGGGTAACCTGCGAAGAATAATATCAAGTAGGGATATGAAGTGAGGAAAAACATTAGACTCCTGGGCCTTCTTGCCGAATTCGTTGGTGTCGCTCTACTTTTAGTGGCATATATGCTTGGCTTTAGCATCCTACCGATTATCGCTTTTGTAGTGATTCTTGCAGATATTATCTGCGAAATTGTATACGGATGGATTAACGAGACTCCAACTCGCATTCAGCATAATGAAGCTACTTCGGGTACTCGTCTGGATGGTTATATCCACGAACATAAATAGAGAAAGTTTGCTGCGTACAAGAGGTGAAGTATATCTGTTCTCGGCGGGCGAACATGTTTGAGAGGCTGAGGCCGAAAATCTTGCTCTAATGCCAGCGTCAACTGCATTGCGTGATGCCGGTGCATCTCCGCGTAGATCTCGCGCCTCAGTACAAGCACCACGTCGTCGCGGGCATAGATAAGGACATGTAAGTTCTCTCCATCAGGCTGCATAGCCAATTTCTCATCCTCCATCCAATATGAGCAAAATATTCTTGCAAGATAGCCAGTTTATTCAAGGCAATCCAGGGCTTGAGCTGTTAAAGTAAACCTATCGACACAAACAAATCAGATTTTGTAGAGGTCCTCCTAATGTGCACATTTTTAAAGGGGCCGCGATCGCTGCTCACGAGATTGGTCAACAACTTCCACTGGCAGCCTCAACTGTAGTTGGTGTCCAGCGCCTAGCTCAGGCTGGCGCTTTGATCGAGGTCGAGGCTGTGGCTGTGCTGGCTTAAGGGTTACAACAGCTTTTAGACAAAGACAATAAGAAGGGATAAAAACGATGAATATTACGCAAACACCTTATACCATTTTGATGTTGATGACGGCTACTCCTGCATGGCTGGGCTTGTCACGTGAAGATCGTGATGCTTTTAACGAGAACGTGGTGGAACCGCTGCTGGGGCGCTATGCCGATAAGCATGCTGAAGGCCATACAGCTCGTTCTGCAAGCTCAAATTGACGGACGATCTCCCCTTAAGTGAAATGTATTGACCACAAGGGCCGTCGTGGTGGATCGGCTTGAGAGGTAGGTGGAGCAATGACAATCACAAGGGTCGTCGCTACGCGGAAGCATTGATTACAGCAGGTCAACATGGTATTTCTCTTGTCAGTAGCAACTTTCTATAGTATATTCTCTATAGTATATTCCTTCCGTAAGGAAAGTTAAAAAAGACTTTCTATGTTAGATGAACTCAAAAATGGAGTTTATCCGGCAAGCAATGGAGAACATATCATGAGTATGAGTACTGAAGAGATAAACGCTTTTCTTTCACAATCGAATAATGCGATTGTTGGAGTCAACCGTGCGAATGGAGCGCCCCAGCTTACTGTTGTCTGGTATGCGTGGGATGGCAAGAATTTCTATTTCTCGACGGCCAAAGATCGTGCCAAGTATCTGAACATCCAGCGTGATCCTTCTATTTCGATCATTGTTGATGACTTCGCAAGTCGTAGATACGTTGTTGTCTATGGAAAAGCGGAGATTGTTGAGGAGAATCCGGAAGAGCTGGTGCGGTCAATCGTTAAGAAATATGTGCCAGCGGAGCGGGTTGAGCAAGCTGTCAAGGGAACGGTGAGCGATCCGAGTCGGATTATAGTTGTGCTCCATCCGGAGAAGATTCTTACCAATTAATAGGTTACTCGACATATATGGAGGCATCTCTGGTATTACTTTGCAGAGATGCCTTTTTTGTACGATTGTTGATGGGCCAAGTTCAATGAAGAAGCCTGCTTTGGCTGTACAAACTTCTAGTATCCTCTGTTACCATTAGTGCTAAAGGCTAGCGTCTCTCTTACTAAACTTGAGAGCTTTGAGGGACGCTGGTCAGCGATTCTCCGGCTGAAGCCGGCCTGTGCGCGATAAAATCGGCACCTCTGCTTCGCAGAGTGGGCTGATATTTTACTTTGCAGAGCGGGTTAGTATTTTACTTTGCAGAGTGGTAAGAGAGGATTTTTTCGTGAGCGATACATATCAAACAGATTCTCCTCAAACGTCCCTTGAGGAGGAGCGTTCAAGCGCAACGATTGCACCATCTACAGGTAGCCGCTTTGGTGTGCTTTTTGCGCTGCTGGCGGTCTATATTATCTGGGGTTCGACGTATCTGGGCATGCGTATAGCGTTGACGGGCTTTCCGCCGTTTTTGATGTCAGGTGTGCGTTTTGTGATTGCGGGTACGCTGCTTTTCGTGATTATGCGGCTGCGTGGAGCGGCTCTTCCAACGAGGGCGCAGTGGATTGGTGCGGCTTGCGTGGGTGGGCTGTTGATCGTGGGCGGGTATGGTGGTGTGAGTTTTGCGGAGCAGTGGGTCTCGTCGGGGCTGGCGGCGGCGGGGGCAGGGGCGAGCCCGTTATGGACGGCGCTCTTTATCGGGCTGATGGGTAAGTGGCCGACGCGCAAAGAGTGGGTGGGGCTGGGACTAGGCTTTCTCGGCATTGTCCTGCTCAACCTGGAACATGGCGTGTGGGCCGATCCGCTGGGCGCTATCGCCCTGATTCTTGCCCCCATCTGCTGGGCGCTGGGCTCCGCGATCAGCTCGCGCGTCGCCCTGCCGAACGGTTTGATGTCGAGTGCGGCGCAGATGCTTACAGGTGGCTGTATGCTGCTCATCGTCAGCTTGATTGCTGGAGAGCGTCTGAAGAGCCCGCCGCCGCTGAATGCTCTGCTCGCCATGAGCTATCTGATTATCTTTGGCTCTCTCGTTGCCTTTAGCGCCTATGGCTACCTGCTCAGTCGCGTACGCCCTGCCCTTGCGACCAGCTACGCGTATGTCAATCCGGTCATCGCCATCGTGCTGGGCATTATCCTGGCGAGTGAGCGCATTACTCTTGTGGGCGTGCTAGCTGTTGCGGTGATTCTAGTGGGGGTGTCTCTGGTAATGCAGCGTGGAGGAAAGCACTAAATGGCTGACTCGGAACGAAAGGGATTGCTAGAATGAAGTGATCTGGTAGAGGGTGGGCAGAAGGCGCGCAAAACTGCTAATAGTGTGGTATGCTTTCAAAGTATTTTCGCTAATTCTTAGACCTTAGAAAGAGAGCTTTGGGCATGGCATCTATCGTTGTTCGTCCCCTGTCCTCTACGGAGGAGTATATTCTTTATTCGCGACTGGCTGACACGGCCTTTTCTGATCCGCCGTCAGAAGAAAGCCTGCGGCGCTGGCAAGAGTATGTGAGGCAGAGTCCTGACTTTCGCGGTGAGCAAATGCGCGGCGTTTTCCGCGACGGGCAGTTGATGGGTGGCTGTGTGGTGCATGAGCGTTTGCTACAGATGGGAGCGACACGCATCTCTACTGGCTGTATCAGTGGCGTTGTGACTTCGCCCGACTACCGTAAGCAGGGAGTGGCAGCCGCGCTTATGCAGGATACGATCGAGTTCGCGCGCAGCAACAACCATGCCCTGTTGCTGCTGGACGGCATTGCGAAGTTCTACTATCGCTATGGCTATGTAGATATGTTCGATGTGACGGAGATAGAGATAGACCGCGCCGCCCTCCTGGCCCAGACTCCTCCCGCTTATGCGATTCGCCCCGCGACTGTCGAGGATGCCGCTGCCCTCCTTGATCTCTACAAGCGACACTACAGCGCCTCGACTGGCAGCTTTGAGCGTTCATTAGAGCTACAAACTCACTACTTACGCTTTGCACGTAATCCAAGCGTAGTGGCGCTCTCGCCTCAAAGGCATGTCGCTGGCTATCTCATTCATGGAAAAGATGCTTATGCTATGAAGGGACGTGAACTGGCGGCAGACGATGAGGAAGCCGGACTGGCGCTGCTGCAGTACCATGCTCACCTGCTGGACGGCGACAACGCTTCCAATGCGTTATCCTACAGACTGCCATCTGATGCCCCCCTGACGCAGTGGATGATCGACTCTCTTGAAGTGCCCGATGCCTCACTGTTACAATCGCCCGGCAACGAGTGGAGTGTGCGCGAAGTAATCGCCCATCATCGCTTCGCTGGCTGGATGGCCCGCCTGGTCAATTGTCCCGCCTTATTGGAAGCGATCCTTCCGGAACTGCGCATTCGATGGCAACGCTCGCTCGCCCGTTGGAGCGGCGATATCATCTTAAATATCGACGGAGTAAGCTGTATGCTGCGCTTCGACGGCTCCGCCGTCCAGCTTATGGAGGCAACCAACGGTGCTACGTATCGCGTAGATCTCACCTCGCAGGCTCTGGTGCAGCTCATCTTCGGCTACCGCCCATTAGCGCGCCTGGCCAATGTTGCACACCTGCCAGCCGGAGCACGCTCAGCGCTCTCCATCCTCTTCCCGACCGGCCATACATGGATTCCCACGACCGATTGGTTCTAGAGCAGCATCAATATTTGTTCAGAGGGAAACAATTCAGGTCGTTTCCTCTTGACACCTCTCAATTAAGAGTATATACTCGCATTATGAAAGCGATAAGTCCATCACCGGGAAACAGGCGTTTGACATTGCACTCCCTCTCTGGGTACGGGCTCAGGCGATAGTCTCAGAATCTTTAAGCCAGGAGCATCTTGTTACACTCACCGCTCTGCTTGCAGACATAGAGGTAGTAAGCAGCTAATTTTTTGTACCATTGCGAGCATATACTTGCAATTACAGTATAGGACATGTATTGCATCTCTCTTGGTACCGTTGCGAGCATATACTCATAACGTGGTTACGTTTCTTTCGGGAAACTAGTATTTCTAAGGAGTATTTTTCCTATGGGACAGACTATTCTTGTCACAGGTAGCACCAGTGGATTTGGGCGTCTGACGGTCGAAACGCTAGCTCGGCAAGGCCATACTGTCTTTGCAGGGATTCGTGCAAGGACGAGTAAGAATGCACAAGTTGATGATGAACTGCGCACTCTGGCTCAGCAAGAACACCTCGCACTGCATGTCGTCGAACTCGATGTTACTGACGATATCTCAGTTGACAAGGCAGTTCAACAGGTTATCGAAATAGCTGGTCAACTTGATGTCGTAGTGAACAATGCGGGGACGTTGTTCACAGGGCCCCTTGAGACCTTCACAGCGACGCAAGTGCAGCAGCAGTTTGACACCAATGTTTTTGGCGTCCTACGCATGAATCGTGCTGCTTTACCACACATGCGCGCACGGGGAAGTGGTTTACTCTTACAGATTGGTTCAGCAGCTGGCCGACTCGCCTTTCCCTTTTCTGGGCTCTATGGTGCCACAAAGTTTGCCCTCGAAGGGTTGACCGAGTCATATCGCTATGAGTTAGCAGCACTCGGCATTGATGCGGTGATTGTCGAGCCCGGTACCTACCCTACGACGCTTATAAGCAACCGTTTCCTTCCACTGGACGAGGGGCGAGTAGCTCCATATGGTCCTGTAATGGAGATGTTCATGGGACGCTTCATGGAGGACTTAGTTACGACACCGCCCAATCCACAGGAGGTCGCTGACGCAGTCGCAACGCTAATCGCGACACCAGCAGGGAAGCGACCGCTGCGCACTGTGGTTGCACTACAGAACCAGGCAGCCCCAGTTCGTGCACTCAACGAGCAGGCTGAGCGGCTCGAACGAGACTACCTGGATATGCTAGGCGTGACTGACTTGCTGACCCTGGTGCCAGGACGAGTGAGCGCGCAATAAAGTCTGTAAAGAGTTTTACATCAGGAGAAGAGAAGATGACAACAAGAGAAGACTATCAATTTCCTCCTAAAGAGGGCTTTGTTCTTACACACTTTTTGACCGTTGCAGATGTGCAACGATCGGCGGAGTTTTATCAACGCATTCTTGGGGGCACAATTCTTCGCAGTGGCGAACCTACTATCATTCGTATCGCCAACAGCTGGTTGATTGTAAATGTTGGTGGTGGCCCAACGGATGACAAACCCCAGGTGACGCTACGTGCCCCTCAGAATCCGAATGAGGTTTCAAGCTTCTTGAATATTCGTGTTGCAGACATTCAGGCAACCTACAATGAGTGGCGAAGCAAAGGAGCTGAATTCATCACGGAACCAAAGGATCACGGTGTGGAGATTCGCTGTTATATGCGCGATCCCGACAACTACCTGATTGAGGTTGGGCAAACGACTGGTGTTTGAGATGTTCATCTGCAATAAACTATTTCAATCATGAAGGAAAGAATGATGAAAAAAGGTATTCATCCACAATATAGAGAAGCTACTGTTGTATGCAGCACATGCGCAACAACCTTTCAAATACTGAGCGTCAAACCGGCCCTCTCTGTTGAAGTCTGCTCTAATTGCCATCCCTTTTTCACGGGGCAGCAACGGCTCATGGATGCTAGTGGGCGAGTAGAGCAGTTTCGTAAGCGCTTCAACCTTCAGGGGGTAGAAGCTTAAGAGGAGATTACTCAGATAACCGATGGCCATCGCTGCATAGAAGCGCGACAGACCATCGGCAAAGTTGTCCTGCAACCCTGGGCTGAGTGAGGGCACACAAGCCTGTAATCTAAATTGCTACGAGGATGCTCCAGTAGCAAGGCCGTAGAAGAGCAGAGCAGCGGCAGTCACTAAAATCAACACAACCAGGAGCAGACCTAGATTATGCAGCAGGCTCAGACGCTGATCTTTCATAATCGCTCGTCGATTGCCGACGGCCAGGATGGCAATCACGAGCAGGGGAGCCACGATGGCGGCGACAATATTGGCCCAGAAGATCAATTGGATGGGATCGACACCTAGCAACGTCATGATCACTGCCACTACGGTTGCCACCGTAATAATCAGGTAGAAGCCTTCGCTCTGCCAGGGCTGCCGGGAGAGCCCTCCAGGCAGCCGAAAAGCGCCTGAGACAGCATATGATGTGCTGGCCAGGAGGACGGGTATTGCCACCAGACCAGATCCAATGAGACCGATTGCAAAAAGATAGCGTGCCAGTGGTCCAACCAATGGTTCTAAAGAGAGGGCAGCGTCGGCCGCTGTGTGTATGCTTTTGTGATTGATGAAGAGTGTTGAGGCTGTGCAGAGAATAATAAAGTAGGCAACTAATTGGCCCGCTACGGCTCCGCTGGCCACATCCAATTTGACAGTCCGCATCTGCTGTTTGAACGACCCCTCCCGCTTCTCCTCCGTCTCGGCCTGTGTTTCCCAAAACATCGAGTAGGGCGAGATCGTCGCGCCCAGCAGTGCTACGGCGCTACTAATGCTGGTGAAGTCAAAGCTCAATTGAGGAACGAAGGTGTGATAGAGAACATTGCCCCAATTAGCGTGCGTGAAGAAAGAGGTCAGAATATAGGCGACGAACACGAAGCTCATTGTCAGGAAGATTTTTTTGAAGGACTCGAAATTGCGATAGACGGTGAGATACCAGAGCGCCGCTGCTGCTGGAACTACAAACCAGACCCATCGGATACCCGTCACGAGCTCAAATCCACTGCCAATCGCTGCCAGATCAGCGGCAATCAAGGCGATATTGCTGATAACCAGGAGCAACGAGATGACAAGGACTACTGGCTGCCCATAGTATTTTAACAGAAGCTGTGAAAGGCCCGTCTTGCTAATTCGTCCGATGCGGGCGCAGGCGTACTGCACAGCATAGTAGAGCGGCGTTGTGAGCAGCATCAGCCACAGATGCCCGTAGCCCACACTAGCTCCATCAATAGCATAGGCTGTCGTTGCGGATGGATCGTTTCCTGATGTTCCTGAAAGCAGTCCCGGACCGATAATGCTCAAAAGTGTGTTGGATGTTCGATGGACATGGACATTGCCTTCCATCTCCCGCAATCCCTCGGCTGTCGGTGCTCGCTGCTCTACCTGGTCGAGCAAGCCTTCCTGTTGTCGTTCAGGTTCAGGGGATAACGCCTGGGGGCCACCCTCTGTAAGCTGTTCTAGTTCTTCCTCTTTTGCGTCAATACGAACTGTTCCGTTTGATCCATCCCTCTTCTGTTCAGGATGCACCTCTTGAATCCGGTCGGCTGGTATCTCAAGTTCTTTTTTAAAGATGATGCCTTTAGAAACCTTAATTGCTTCAATATGCCCTTGCCCATCCTTTTCCACCTCCGTCACCTTTGCGTGACTTATATCCTCTTCACCCAGATCTCCCTCCGTCGCCTCCACCTCCATGCCCGGCGTAATCTCTTCCTCATTAATATCTTTGTTCGTGTAATTAATATCTTTGTTCATATGTATAGAGTGCTGCTCACTCGCCATAATTTCTCCTCTTTACTCTATGCAGCTTTATATCACAGCTTTTCGTATCTTTTTGCTTTCGGTTTCTCTCCTTGTCACGAGAGATGCCAATGAAAAGTTTCTCGAATTCGTACATCTATTCTATAAGTACTGCTTTGTCAAACATCATGGAGACTCTCTGCTTCGCAGAAAGACGTTGCGCACTTTGACAGGGCACTAGAGCTGTCCGAGCGTGTGTTATCATACAGAAAGTAAACGTTGGTTTCGTTTGAATTGTGCTCGCCTGAATGCTGGAGGTAGGTTTGATGGCTTCAATGGATATTCGCTTTGACGGCAAACGCATACTGGTCACGGGCGCGGGCAAGGGGATTGGGCGTGAGACTGCTGTGTTACTTAGCCAACTGGGGGCGAAGGTGATCGCGGTGAGCCGTGCTGAGGCTGATCTGGCAACATTGCGGCAACAGATCAACGCTGAAACGATTGTCGCCGATCTTGCCGACGCACAGGTTGCCCATGATGCGGTCGTTCGCGCGGGACGGGTCGATCTGCTGGTCAACAACGCGGGCATCTCGATTCCGCAGTCGTTTCTAGATACTACTGTGGAAGCCTTTGATGAGACGCTGGCGGTCAATGTGCGGGCGGCGTTTATTATCTCTCAGGTGGTGGCGCGTGGGATGATCGAGCGGGGCCAGGGTGGAGCAATTGTTAATCTCTCATCGCAATCTTCGATGGTGGGACTTTTAGACCATACTGCCTACTGTGCCTCTAAAGGCGCGCTCGACCAGCTCACACGAGTCATGGCGGTTGAGTTAGGGCCGCACCAGATTCGCGTCAACGCCGTCAATCCAACGGTCACACTTACTCCGATGGCCGAGATGGCGTGGAGCGATCCAGTCAAGAGCGGCGTGATGAAGGCCCGCATTCCATTGGGACGCTTCGCCAGTCCGTTGGATGTCGCGCACGCCGTCGCCTATCTCTTAAGCGAGCAGGCCGACATGATTCATGGCACGACGCTCCCTGTAGATGGAGGATTTCTGGCATCATAATAAAGATGAAACTTCTACCGATTAAAGCTCTGAACTAGATAGACTTTGATTTTGCCTTGGCAGGTTGTTTCTTGATAGAAGGAACGGGCCAGAAGTAGGGAAGATCGTCTGGGACTTCCCAGCCAAACTGACCGTAATAGGTTGGGTGCTTGCGCAGGAGATTCGATTTGTGCGAGTCGTGCAGCCGTGCGTCACCGAGCCACCAGGGAAAAACAACCTGCGCCCGGCTCAGATCATAGTGGACCATGTTATTCTGGAAGCCGCGGCCCTCCCACTCTACAAGCATCGCATTTAAATAGAGGCGCAGCGCGTCTTCATACCCACGCCACATGTGTACCGCCGGATGATTGCTCCAGCCGCCAACATAGTTGGGAGTGGTAATAACGTTGAGAACCTGGTACGCCTCTACCCTCTGTTTGCCAAGCCGCTGCTGATCCAGCACCGTGGCGGTCTCTTCAAAAGAGGGGTAGGGAAGAAATGTCTGCATAGAGCCCCTTTCTGAGAAGCTTGTTCATCTTATCTGCATACACGCACCATGCGGTCATTTCGATCCAACTCGAAACCTTCTAATGAACTTCCTCCATTATCTCTACACGATGGTTACAGATGATTATGCTGCGCGTTATAATTAAAGAAGACAGGAACCAAACACCACCTTTTATGGCTATGCTTTACTCTAAAGCGCATAGACATTCACTGCTACGCCGTCTAAACTACAAACTACCTCCGTGTTGAGCACGTCCTGAAAAAAAGAAGCAGCAATCTTTGGAGAAGCAAGAAGTTCTACAACGTGCATAGGATGCTCAGTTGCGGCTTGTGCGCTTTTTATATCGCGACAATGGCGGCATCATTCGTGGAAAAGCGACGTATGCGGCGAAGCTCGCGAGTAGAATGGACGAAGGCATAGGGCAGACACTGGCAATGCAAGCCTTCACAGGTGTTGAGACATTGGCATCCGTTCTGAGTATCGGGCCGGTGGGCGAATTTCGTCTGGTGCCCGATCCGGAGAGCTTTGTCATCTTGCCGTATGCTCTCCACACGGGTAGCATGTTCTGTGATATGAATCGCCTCGACGGACAACCGTGGGAAGCCTGCCCACGTACGTTTCTTGCAGAGAAGTCACCACAGGAAGAGACCTTGCAGCATTTCTATAAATATTAAATAACCGATGCCATGATTTTTATTAAATTTTCACATGCTCTCCAGCTTGCAACCTTTTGTGCGCTTCGCACAAAAGGTTGCAAGCTGGAGAGCATGTGAAAATTTAATAAAAATCATAATGAGGCCACTATGAGGCTACTATAGAGTACTGATCGGCTATTGCTGTAATAAGGGACCGGTAAATGTTATAATATATCCCATCTGCAATTTATCCATAAGCTTGTGTTTGTATGTAAAATGAAGACAGTGAATATGGATCTGTTTCTATTAAATCAGATGTTCATCTTAAGGATATAGAAATTTATGGACCAAATGTCTCACTATGCAAAGCCTGTATTTGATGTGCCGTCTATGTATGATCTTACCTTAGAGCCGGAAAATGAAGAGAACGAAAGTCGTATCGGACCAGCGCGCTATGAGAAGTCGTTGACATTTGTCCGCTATGCATTGCAGTTGGAGGCCATAGACGATGGCTGGCTCTACGAACAAAAGGGTGCACTGCTTAACCAACTCCAGCGTTACCGAGAGGCCGTCGATGCCTTTGAGCAAGCTCTACAGCTAGGATATGCGAAGGATAGCTGGCTCTACGAACAGAAGATCTTCGCCTTAATCAATCTGAAGCGCTACGAAGAAGCGTTAGAAACCTGTGCGGAGGCGCTTGTATTGCAGCGTCCTAACGAGGGCTGGATCTATGGTCAGAAGGGATATATTCTGGCATGCCAGGAAAAATACTCTGAGGCGTTGCGAGAGTACACGCGGGCTGTAGAGTACAGCAGCGCTGATCAGGGGTGGATCTATGGGCAGCGAGGCTACGTACTCAATCGTCTCAATCGCTACTATGAAGCTCTGGAGTCTTTTGAAAAAGCGCTGGCCCTGGACTATAAAAAGGGCTGGGTCTATGGAAAGATGGGTCTCACGCTGCTGCGTCTGGAGCGCTACGACGAAGCGATCAGCGCCTTTGAACAGGCACTCAAGCGCGGGTATCATGCTGGCGGCGTAATCGACTGGCAGTACGGCTACACGCTCACCAACCTGAGACGTTTTCAGGAGGCACTGGAGGCATATCAGCAGGCGCTCTCACTTGGATATCGTGGCAGCTTCTGGATCTACGTCCTCAAAGCCCACGCGCTCAACAACCTCAAAGTGTACAGCGAGGCGCTTGACGTATTGACGGAGGCTTTTGAGCATGGCTGTAAAAGTGGCTGGGCCTACTGGCTACAGGGGTACGCTTTTATCAACCTTAAAAGATATGGTGAAGCACTCGCGGCCTTTGAAGAATCTCTTCGCTTGAACTATAGGGATAGCGGAAACGTCTACGGGCAAAAGGGCTATGCCTTGCTGAAGTTAGAGCGCTACGGAGAGGCTCTAAGCGCATTTAACAGTGCTCTAGAAGCTGATGGAGTGAATAGCGGCTGGCTCTACGCAAAGAAAGGATACGCGCTCAACCAGCTCAAGAGATATTGCGAGGCACTTGAAGCCTTTGAGCAGGCATTGCAGGCGGGCTATACCGAAAAAGGCTGGGTCTATGGACAGCAAGGCCACGCCCTCGTCAACATCCAGCACTACAACGAAGCCCTCACCGCCTTCGAAAGTGCCATCACGCTCGGCTACGTCAACAAAGGCTGGACCTATGGACGCAAAAGCTACGTCCTCGCCAACCTGCAACGCCACGAAGAATCAAACGAAGCCCAGAAACTCGCCCGCACGCTCGGCTACTACGGCTAAACTGTGCTGGATAAGATCATACACTCTATGAAGGTGTCCAACTCCCTTCGCCTCTGCGTTCTCGCGCCTTCGGCGCTCGTCTCTTATTTTATCTTTTTGCTTTTTCTACCCATTTCGGGCTTTGCCCGAAATGGGTAGAAAAAGCAAAAAGATAAAATACATTTTCTAGGCAACGAAGCTGCAATAGATTCGGTGGATCGATTACAGTATTAGCCATTATGTGTATGTGCCGCTCTTTTCTTCAAGCTTGCTGCTGTAATCCTATCTTCTTGCAGCATAGTCTCATCAAAGAAGCCATCCGGCCAATTAAGAATATTACCTTGCGCGGAAATTTCAATAGGGTTAAATCTTGTGGCCCCTCGCTCATCTTGATCAACAAAATAAATCAAGCAGTCACTTCCTTCCTGTTCGCCTTCCTGCACAATATGATAACGTAGTTGACTGACTAGATTCTCGCTGTGTGTCTCAATCAGGCATTGTTTATCACATTTCGCTAATTCTATGAAGAAATCGCCCAGACGAGCTTGCACACTTGGATGCAAGTGCAACTCTGGCTGCTCAACAATAAGCAGTGTATTACTGGGTGCGATCAAGCCCATGATCAGAATAGGCAAGACCTGACTAATAACAGGCCCATTAGCTTCGTCATCAGTTGAGCAATGAAACTGCAAGAAGGCTTTGATTGATTTACTATATATTCTTGATTCAATTATAGATTTTGTACCTACTATTCTCCTTGAATCTCTTAGTCTCTCTTTTCCCATTTCTAGCTCGAAGCCAACTATTAATGTACGTGAATTAGCCTGTTCGTTTAATACATCGTCGAACATGCCTAATTGAACCAGCGGGCCATTCAGGAGTAATACCCGATCGGAGGCGCTGCTCAGCGTTTGTGCGATCATCAAGATAGATTGGATGAGGCTGCTCTTGCCTGAGCCGTTGCGACCAGTAAGAATTGTAACAGGTGCTAGTCTTAATTTACCTGAATTGAGGGTAGGCTTAAAGTTTTGTATCGACCAACTTTTGAGCATTGTCGCATCCCTCATCTATTGTTTTTTGACAGCTTTTGAGCATTATGAAGTAATAAGTTGCTATTAGTTTATCATAGTTGTTGTAAGTATACATGTTTGCGTAGATTGTAACGCATTGTTCGCCTTCTGGAAATAGGCAAATGTGGAAAGTTACTACTATCTGTGTCACCCTCGTGTGCATTTAAACGTGTCTGAACTGAGAAATTGTTTAGAAAAGCAAGAGGAGTGAAATATGAGTACTACACATGAGATTGTTTTGCCGGGTGAGGAAAAGGCGGATCTGACGCAGGGGTCGCTTTTCTTTATTGGCAATGCAACTTTGATTATTCGCTATGCGGGCTTTACCATTCTTACTGATCCGAACTTTTTGCATCAGGGTGATCATGTTCATCTGGGCTATGGCTTGACTTCCAAGCGACTCACCAACCCGGCGATCGCTTTTGAGGAGCTGCCTCCATTTGATTTTGTGCTGCTCTCGCATCTGCACGAAGATCACTTTGATCGTCTGGTGGCACAGAAATTGAGTCGGGGAACGCTTATCGTGAGCACCAAAGAGGCTACCACAGCCTTGAGAAAGAAGGGCTTCTTCAGGTTAGAGTCACTGGATACCTGGGAGACGCTTACATTTGTGAAGGGCGGAAATCAACTGCGCGTTACGTCTATGCCCGGCAGACATGGCCCCGGCTTTACAGCAAACTTGCTGCCACCTGTTATGGGTAGTATGCTGGCATTTCAAGATGCGGCGGGCAAGACGCTGTTTAATCTCTACATATCAGGCGACACGATTATGCACGACAAACTGGCCGAAATTCCGCAGCGCTATCCCGATATCGATATGGGCCTCTTCCACCTGGGCGGAACGAACATTGTGGGCCTGGTGGTTACGATGGACGCGAAGCAGGGGGTCGAAGCAGTCAAGCTCATTAATCCGCATGAAGCGATTCCGGTCCACTATAACGATTATTCGGTCATGAAATCGCCGATTGAAGACTTTCTGACGCTTGCACACAAAGAAGGTCTAGGTGATCGCATCCATTTTATGAAGCACGGTGACACCTACACCTTCGCGGTGAATGGGGCTGGGCGGTAGAGCTTTTTATGCTCGAACCGCTAACCGAATTATAAATGACAGGATAACCAGGAACCAGGCCGCGAAACCGAGCACGATGCCAGCAATCGCCTTTCCGCGTCCAGGATTTCCTGGTAGACGTTTTGCTGTATTGAGGCCGATAAAGCCATAGACAATAGCAAAGGTTCCAGTAATCAGGCCAGCATATCCAACCAGGGCGAAGAGCGTGATGAAGCTAAGGATGATAGAGATGATGCCATTGATCAGCGCTCTATTCGCTCGCGGATTGCTCTGAGCTCCACCAACTTGTTGAGGCGGATAGGGATAGTGAGGCTGGTACTGATATTGTTGTGGATAGGGTGCTGGACCGGGCTGCGGAACGTAAGGATACTGCTGAGGATAGGGAGACGGAGCTGGCAGCGGTGCATAAGGATATTGTGGCTGATAAGGTGCTGGGCCCGGTTGAGGTTGATAAAATGTGGCTCCGGATTGTGGCTGCTGTTGAGGCAGATAAGAATAAGGATACTGTGAAGGGTAAGAGGGCACGCCTGGCTGGGGTTGCTGAGGTGCGGCGTCAGGCTGTGGCTGATAAGGATAGCGTGGAGCAGAAGGATCTTGATACATTCGATAACCCCTATATATATTTACACTGGTAGAAATAAGAATAGAATAGCTGCGAGGTGCCAGGAATACACAGTATATCTTGTATAAATTTCTCTTCTGATTTAACACTCGTTAAGCTCACATGTCAATTGAAATGGAGGTGTATGAGAATATTATCCCATTGTCTCCTTTCACGCGATAACTAGCACCCCTCTCCAGGCTAACCTGAAGAGGGGTGCTGGAGTTTTTTGCTTTCAATCTTGTAGGTGATGAGCAAAATGTTGATTAGAGGGCTTCGGCGAGGCCGAGCCAGTAGTAGCAGAGCGTGCGTACACCCTTATCGAAGTTTTCGAGGGCAAAACTTTCGTTGGGGGCGTGGGCGTTGCAGGTCGGGAGGGCGAAGCCGATCATGACCACTGGCACTTTAAGTAGGCGGGCGAAGACCTCGACGATAGGGATGGAGCCACCCATGCGCGTAAAGTATGTGGGCGCGTTATATGCCTGGGCGAAGGCCCGCTCGGCGACCTGGATGGCAGGATGGTCGAAGGCGGCGACGTAGCCGGGTGCGCCTGCCTCGGTGTTGGTGAGCGAGATGGTAACACCTTTGGGAGTGTGATGTTTGACGTGTTCATGGATCAGTGCTGTGATGCGCGCAGGGTCCTGATCGGGTACAAGACGGCAAGTGATTTTGGCATGCGCCTCGCTGGGCAGAACTGTTTTAGCTCCCTCGCCCTCGTAGCCTCCATAGATGCCATTGATCTCTAGCGTCGGTCGCGTCCAACCGCGCTCCAGGGAAGTATAACCAGCCTCACCAAAAAGTTCCGGTACACCAGACTCTTCAATGGTATCCTCATCTGTAACTGGAAGACGCGCGAAGGCCGCCCGTTCCTGCTCGGAGATAGGTCTAACATCGTCGTAGAAACCATCAATAGTGATTTTGCCGCTGGCATCATGCATCGTGCTTAGTAGCTCTACCAGGGCATGAATAGGATTCTGTATCACGCCACCCATGCTGCCGGAGTGAAAGTCCTGCTTTGGCCCTTTCACGTCGAGCTGCATACCTATCAGGCCGCGCAAACCGTAGCAGATCGCCGGCTGGTTGGGTCCCAACATGCCAGTATCACTCACGACAACGATATCCGCAGCAAATCGCTCGCTATGCTCCGCAAGAAAATCTATGATCCCCCCGCTGCCGACCTCTTCCTCACCTTCCAGGCAAAATTTTATGTTGACAGGCAGCTTGCCCGTCGTAGCCAATAGCGCCTCGAAGGCTTTGAGATGCAGGAAAACCTGGCCCTTGTCATCGCTTGCTCCACGCGCATAGACCAGCTCATCGCGTATATCCGGCTCAAAGGGCGGCGTGTGCCAGAGCTCAAAGGGCTCGGCGGGCTGAACATCGTAGTGGCCATAGACTGTGATGGTTGGCTTGTCAGGCGCGTGCAGCCAATCTGCATAGACGATGGGATTGCCGCTTGTGGCAAGTAGTTCCACATGCTCGAAACCAATTGTGCGTAGATGATCGGCCAGGAAAGTGGCGGCTTGTATAATATCGTTCTTGTGTACAGATTGCGTGCTTACGCTTGGAATGCGCAAGAGCTGTTTAAATTGCTCCAGATGTTGAGGTCGTTGCGTTGAAAAATGCTGTTCAAGCTGTTCGATCAAAATAGTTGTCTCCTTAAAAATGCTCTGCTGCTTGCTTAAAAGAGAAATGTAGGACTTTTGAGTCGTTCTATTGTAATCTCCTTTCCCTATGGTATAATAAGGCAAGTCCAAAGGAAGTTTTCCATTATATTATATCAGGCATAGTGCTGGGGGAAGGGATGTTGCAGAGTTTACCTATTCAACATTCAGAAAATATCGCCACCACCTCTCCTTTTAATCTAACAGATCGCTTATCGATTTTTAGCTATCTCGTAACCTCGAATCGTGTACGCTGGTATCGGATAATCATGCGTATCTTCTTCCAGCGCCATCGCGACCTCTATCGCTATCAGCTCACAGCGCAGGAGGTACGTGATACTATACGTGAGATCTTTGATCCGGAGTATACGCTGGAGCAGTGTCAAAATGATCTGACGGCCCTAAAAGAATGGGGAAATATAACCACTATTTACGACTCTAGTCGCGCGACCTCCATCGCCAGCTTTCTGTCACCCGCCTTGCTCTATCAAGCCACGCCAGAGGCGATCGCCATTGAGAGCTTTCTGGAGGAGCAGACGCGAGCTAGCACTGCCAGTGGAGCCCTGCGGCAGGGCGATCTGCCGCGCCTATGGCAATCGCTGCAGATTATCGACGAGGCTCTACAGATTCCTCTGACTGAACTAACTCCGACGCAGGGGCGAGAGATCGCCGAGGAATGGCAGCGCGCCTTTGAGGTGTGGAATACAATGGCTCGCGAGGCTGCTCAGTATCTTGCAAATATGATCAGTGCGGCCCAACAGTCTCGTCCCGAACTACAGGCGTTCCAGATCTATAAAGCGGCTGTAGTGGACTATGTGCACGGCTTTGCCCAGGCGTTGACCCAATACGGGCCGCGCATCCGTGCACAGATTGCGCAGTGGGCAGCAACAGGTCTACTTGAACATTTTATTGTCCTTGTAGCCGAGTATCTTGATCCGCCCGCTCCGACGATGGAAAATGCGCGCACAGAAGAGGAGCGCGTGCAGGATGTGCGCAATCAAGTTGATGCATTAATAAGCTGGTTTGCGCCGGGGAAAAATGCCGATTCGTTCCGCCGTAATGCTCTGGCGGAAGTGGACAAAGTGGTGCGCCGCGCGGCTACTCTGGCCACTGCGGCCCGCCCAAACGCAAATTATGCTACCCATTTGAACACATTAGCCCATCAGCTTTTACAGGCCCGCGATGGCGAGAGCGCGCAACAGATCTTTTCCGTTGCATTCGCCAATCTTCTGCCGATCCATACATTAGAGGGATTGGTTGGCTCGCCCAGCTCATCCTATGATGAGGGTGCCGAGAGCACGTGGCAGGACGCGGCAGAAGTGACAATTCACCTGCGACCGGTCAGCCGGGCGAATCGCAGTGAGCAGAGGCTAGAAGAGCCAATTGCCGATAATAGTACGGCCATTCAAGAGCTGCTCGCGCAGAGTGAGAAGCGAGTGCAGGAGCAACGGGCGCGCTTTGGACGCCTCTTCGCGCGTGCCTATCTCGATATTGGCACAATTGAAACCATCGCTGCGGAGGATCGTGCTCTTTTAGTAGAGGTGATAGATAGCTGTTTGGGAAATAGTGCCCATCAGTATCGCGCTCCCGATGGTTCGCTGATCGTGCTTCTCAATCCCGGCGAGACAGCGTATACGCTGCTTAGGGCCGTTGATGGCGTCTTGCTCTTGCCCCGTTACCGTCTGGCCTGTCAGGAAGAGCTGCAGGTTGAGCGCGAGGATGCATCACTTGTCAATAAAGTACAGTAAAAAGATTTAATATATGATAGAACCAGAACTACAAGAGACTCTCTCAGAGATGTCTGAAAAAGAGAGCGAGATCCGCGAAGACGAACAGGCGCGTGAACGGATCTCTACAAAGCGTTTTCAGCCTCCAGGCGCGGACCTTATTAAGGCTCACGTGGCGCTTATGGAACGGGAGGTTGTGATATCGAAAAACGGAGATCTCTTCCGCCTGGTCCAGCACCATTATCATCAGCTACAGTCCTGGCACGATCAGCACACTGGATGGCGTATTCAGCGCACGAGCACAGTCATTCGTCTCATCCGTCAGCTCAGCGCGACCACGCCCGGCTATATCTACGATCGTTTGCGCGACCCAAAAGACTTTGCCTGTCTGACCTGGATTCTGTGGTATGCCGAGAACCGTCAACTCAGCGGGCGCGGCAACGACTTGCAGTTCTTACTCTCGCAGCTTGCCGAGCAGATTCAAGAGCAATCAGCACAGAACGCTGAGGGCGAGGCGGTCTTTGATTTCCGCCGCCCGGCCGACCGCTACAGCATTCAACGCGCACTACAATATCTAGAGGGCTTGGACGGCCTGCAACTGGTCGATGGACAGACAAGAGAGTGGGTGGAGCAGACTGGCACCGCTGACGTTCTCTACGAATTTACCGACGTTGCCCGCTCGCTTGTCGCGGCCTTGAATCCGTTGTTAGTAGAAGAGGTTGCGCAGCGGCTGCACGAGCCTGGCGTCGTACTCCAGCCCACACACCTGCCCAGCGTCAAGAGCACGCCCCTCGCCCGCGCCTGGCGTGCCCTCCTGCTAGGTCCCGCCCTCTTCCGCTTCGATGACGACGAGGCATTTCAGACTCTGCTCTCGCACGCCAATATACTCGCCAATGAGCTACTAGAGACCTTCGGCTGGCTCCTGGATATTCGGCATGACTATGCCTGTGTCGTGCGCGAGAGCGGCACATCGACGGGTCCTATCAGCTTCCTGACTCCCTATGGCACCAACGATCAGATTGCTCTGCTGCTGTGCACAACTATAAAAGAGCGTATCAACGACGGCCAATGGCCCACTCCTGATGCCTTTGGCTGTATTCGCGTGACGACCGAAGATATGACCGAGTTGTTTTACACTGTGCGTGAACGCTATGGCGAAAATTGGGGCAATGAGGCGCGCAGCAAGAGCTCGCAGAGTCTGCTGAATGATGTGTATCGAAAGATGCGCCAGGTCGGTATGCTGCGTGGTCCCGATAGCACGGGAACAGTGTTGATCTTGCCTCTCGTCGCTCGCTACAGCGCCAGCTATGAAAAGCCAGCACAGGAAGCGCCACCTCCTCGTCCGCGCAGCAAGACGAAGGCAAAGCAAACATCGCCAGCAAAATCAAATACACTGCCTGGCATGAAATAATCAATTTTCCCGTAGTTCCAAGTGGAAATCTACAATTAATCGCGCGACGACTTAGTGGAAAAGATACGAAATATGAAAAGCGTTTACGAAAATTCTTTTGATTGGGCAAGCAGTGAGAATGGAACAGGTGCGGATGCACAGGCGCATCCACTTGCGCACTTTGTACATCTGCTGCAAGAGCAGGCGGGAGGGCCGTCGGGCTATCGCTTGCGCCGCATTCTCCTGACCAACTTCTGGCTGTATGGGCAACAGGAGTTCGAGATTCCGCATGGGCGGCTCTTCCTGGCGGGCGAGAATGCGAGTGGAAAGTCAACTGTGTTAACTGCAGCTCTACCGCTAGGTCTCGATGGTGATCTGCGCCCTAACCGCCTGGATACGTTTGGCGGGCGCGAGCGGCGCATCGAATACTATGTGCTCGGTGGTAGCGATTCAGCCACGCCGTACAACCACGAGCGGCGTACGGCCTATATCGCGCTCGAATTCGAGTGGTGCGACCCCGACCATCCACCCATCGCGCCAGAGATACGCCAGCGTTGGGAGAACGGCGAGCGCGAAAAGACACGCTTTCTTACTATAGGCGTGAGCATCGCCGGCAACGCTAATACAACAGATCGCATTCGTCCTCTGCGCTTCTTGATTACCGATGGCTCGCGCCTGGGCTACGAGATCGATACGCTCTATGAGACCGGCAACAAGCATGAGAAGCGCGCCTATGACCATATTCGCTTTAAACAAATACTGGAAGGGCACGGCATCGTCTGCGATTCGCAAGCGGACTACGAACGCCAGGTTGCCCGTTATCTGTTTGGTTTCTCCGATGTCAAAGATTTTGAGAAGCTCATCAATCTTCTGCTCGTTCTACGCCGTCCAAACTTGAGCACAGAATTGAACTTCTCACGTGTCCACGAGTATCTTAAGATGTCGCTGCCTAGAATTCCCAGCGAGACTACCGCGCATGTTATTGGTACCATCGAGCGCATCGACGGCATTCAGAGCGAGATCGAGCATATTCAAGAGGCATATGATGCAGCTGACCGTGTGCATCGCGCCCGTCAACATCTGGCTCACGTGCGAACTCAGCTCGCTGCCTGTGAGTACAGCATCGCTCAGCAGGTCGAGATGGCGATACAGCAACGCGTCAACAGGCTTAGAAGAGAGCTAACGCAGTCCGAACAAGAGCGCGACAGGGCGGCCTCGCGCGCCCAGGCCCTTCAGACGGAGCAAAGTCAGGTGGGAGGACAGATTAAGGCTCTGGAGGCTAGCGAGGGTTTGCAGGTCGCCACTCAACTTACAATAGCGCGTGAGCGTGAGCACGAGTTGCGCCTCCAATTATGGATGCAGGAACAGAGTCTGAACTCGGCGACATCGACCGTACGCGAAAACGCGGCCAATCTAGAACGGCTGCAACAGCGTATGGAGCAGATGAAGGCTGAGAATGCCACCCACTTTCAAGAACTTTCCAGCATCGCCAGCACGGAGGCCCTATGGGAGACGACCGCTTTTCAGCTCACGGAGGCGCAGCATCAACTGCAGTCCTTCTCCGTCCAGAGTAGCGTTGCTCCTGAGATGCCGCTCGTCATCACCAATCTACTTGGCCTCCCTCTCGATGAGCGCACAAGCTGGCTTCGTCAGCTAGAGACGCTGCATCAACAGCGCGAGACGTTGGATACTCAAGTCCAGTATGCGCGCAATCTGGAGACGACACGTTTTCAAGAACTGGACGAGGCGCGCCGCTACTTCCAGGCGGCCCGCGAGCGATCGTATGAAGCACAGCGCACTCTCGATGAACTGCTCAAGCCCTTCCTACCTAACGAAGAGACTCCTGAAGCGCTCGAACCCTTCGAAGAAGTATCGAATGATGAGGCTCTAACTGGTAATGTTGTCGAACAACTGGCTGGCGCGCTCACCAGCTACCGTCAGTTGATTGACAAGCTAGAAGACGATTTGACGGGAGCGATCGACTTCGCACAGAATAAGCAAAGCGAACTGCGGTCCACCATTGGTGGCAAGCGGCAGCAGATTGAAGACCTCGAAGAGTTCTACGAGCAGAAAAAGGCTGAGCCAGAGGTGAGTCCTTTGCGCTCGGAGCGGCGGATGGCGGCTCGTGCTACGCTGGCTGAGCACAATATCACCTCGCAGCCCCTCTATGCCCTGCTCGACTTTGTACCGGGCCTGGATGAGGAAGCCGGAGGACGCGTCGAGTATATGCTGGAGGACGCCGGCCTGCTTGATGCCCTGGTCGTTCCACAAGAGCAGGTCTCGGCCGCCGACGCACTCCTCGCTGCCGAAAATCTCAGTGATTGCCGGCTTGATATTACCGTCCTCAATCGTCTCAATCCGCAGCAGTCTCAAAGCGGCCAGTTCCCTGTCCTGCGTTTCGATGTCAGCCTGAATGAACAACATGGAACTGCTGATTGGGCTGCAACTGCGCAATCTATCCTGCCTATCATCCAGCCGTATATGCAGACCGGGCAGGACGCTCCGGCACGTTATAACATGAACGAGGATGGAAGCTGGACGCATGGACTGCTGGCTGGCCACGCCTCTCCTGGTCCAGCCCGCTATATTGGAAAGGCTACGCGTATACGTGCTCGCCAGCGCGAACTGGCCGAGCTTGACGAACAGCGTGCACAGTTCCGGCAGGAGATTGATGAATTGACCACCCGGCTCGACTACTATGAGCAGCAGGTCAGTCGTCAGCGGGAGCAGCAATCTCAGTTGCGCAAGCTCTTGCAGCGCAGTGGATTGGAAGAGCGCTATGCCGAGCTCTCTCAGACGCGGATGACACTGGATGCGAGTCGTGATAGATATCAAAAAGCGCGCCAGCAGACGCAGGAGGCACGCCAGCGCTCTAACGCTGTGCAGGTACAGCTGGAGCGAGCTAGCGAAGGAAACACCGCTTTTGCCAGCGATGCGAAGCGCGTGCAAACAGCTTTGCTGGCTATGGTCACGCTGAAAAATCAGGCGCGCACCGTAAAAAATCAACTGCAGACCGTCATCTACACCTGGCAGGAGTATCAGAAGCAGCGCGCCAGCCTGGAGCAGGCGCAGACCAACGAGCGAAATGTTGGGAGCCTGGCCGAGCGTGTACGCATCCAGTTTGTCCAGGTCCAGGCTGAACTCTCAGAACTGCAGCGTGTCGCCGCTTCGTCTAATGTGGAAGAGCTTGCAGAGCGTTTGCGTGCCCTGCGCGAACGGGCGGAAGTACTCATGGGTGAGATTGAGGATGCCCGTCTGCTGCATGCACGCGTGGATGAGCGAGCTTCTAATCTTGCGAGTTCGCTGGCAGAGGTGGAAGGGAACTTAGAAGGTGCCCGGCGAGAGCGTACTGAGAAGGAAAATATCTTTCAAGAACTGCTCGTCGCCTATCCAGTAGAACAGCTTATGCAGGCTCAGCGTTTGGCAGAGGCTGGCGAAAGCGTTCGAGCCGCGCAGGCTTTAGTCGGCGGGCAGCGGGATGCGGCAGCGCGGAAAGAGGAACTGGAAGGGGTCTATCGCGAAGCATATAACGGTCTTGTGCGCACATTTAGCCACGAGCAATCGCTGCTGCTTGAGTATGGACCTGAGATGAATGATCAGGGGCAGGTCATCTTCCTGAACGAGAACAGGAGTCGGCCGATCGAGCTGCTCACACTCTTAGGTGAGCGCATCGAATTGCAGAGAACACTGCTAGACGAGGAGGAGCGGCAGCTCTTTGAAGATTTCCTCTTACAAGAGATTGCCGAGGCCATTCGCACTCAGATTCTAGAGGCCGAAGAGTGGGTGCAGCAGATCAACGGCGTGTTGGGTAACTTACCCATGATTGGCGAACACTACGCCCTGCAGTGGAAGCCACCGGCCGAGTACGACATGACCCGGTTGGGTAGTCACCTTGCGCAGCACTATCGTCTGCTGCGCAAGCCAGCCCAGACGCTCACAACCGAAGAGACGGAGACGTTGATGGGAGCGTTTCGCCGCGAAATCGAGGCTGTGCGCCTGCGGCAGCAGGAGAGTCCTGATACCAATTTCTTAGAGGCGCTTGAGCAGGTCTTTGATTATCGCGAGTGGTTCCATTTCGACGTGTGGGTAACTCCAATCGGCAGTCAACGCCAGCGCCTGACCGATCGTATCGCAGGCACACGTAGTGGAGCCGAACAGCTCTTCGCCCTCTACGTGCCTCTTTTCGCCGCACTTGGAGCACTCTATCGCAGCGCAGCTCACGGCGCGCCCCGTCTGCTCGCACTGGACGAAGCCTTCGACAAAGTCAGCGCCGCCAACACGCAGCGCATCATGCAATTTCTGGTCTCACAAGATTTTCAGTGGATCATGACTGGTCCACAGGTGAGCGGCGCTGGCTCGAAGATTCCGGCCAGCGCCCGCTATCTGATGATTCACGAAAAGGGTTCGCCGTTTGCGACGGCATCGGCATCGTTCTGGAGCGATAACCAGCTTGATGTCTCAATACCAGCAAACGAGTCGTAAACCAACCGCGTAACGACAATCCCTCGCGGTTGTCGTGGTTGGAGGATGTTGAGGGAACGTATAGGCAGGCTAGCACGACAACCGCGAGGGATTGTCGTTACGCGGTTGATGTATTATATGGGAGGGATGGGATGAAATGACGGTCGATATAGAGAAAGTACAGAGAGTGCAGCGGGCGGTCGATTTCTTCAAAAAAGCAGGATTGGACCGTCTGCTGGTCAAAATGCGTGAGAAATATATCGAACAGGGGCAGGTGGGTGGCCAGATACAGCTTACAGAGTGTACGCCGCGCGAGCGCCGTGATATCGCAAGCTTCCTGGGCAAGACACCGTATCGCTATACGGTCATCAAGCTGAAGTTGAGTGAGATGGACGCCGCATTGCAGAACAGCGGCTTTCACTGCACACTGCCAGAACTGCTAGAGGCTTTTTTCCCCGATCAGCCGCTGATTACGCGCCTCCAACTGCGCGCCGTCCACATCACGCGCCAGGAGAAATTTCGCCACTCACTCGAAGCTCTTGCAGAGGCGCAATCGGAAGATACACGCGGGCGGCACTGGCTTTTAAAGGGGCAGCATGGGCTTGAGTGGCTCTATGGACGCTACAAAAATGCTGGAGAGGAAGAGCAAGAGCGGCAATTAACCACCATCAAATATATAGTCACGCTGCTGAACTGCTTACCAGGAACTGCTTCACCAGTGCGCCTGGGCCTCTTTGCCCAGAGGACCAGTGGTGATCCACACAGTCTTGATCCAGGGCGGCCCGCCGGTCGCCTCATCTTGCAGGCTCTCAGTGATCTCGCGGGCTCAGGTTCTTCGATGGCGGGTCAGGGACGTGTGCAAGACATCCAATTGTATCAAGATGTGGGCCTGCTGGTCGATACGATTTCATCAAATGTCGCGGTCTTTTCTCTTGTATCAGCCTCCAACCTCGATGGCTCACGCGATCCTATGGTAGCGGCCGCTGGTGCGCGCATCCTGCTGCTCCCTCTGGGACAGCTTCTGCAATGGCAAGCAGTCGTGCCAGCTCAGACCGATATCTACGTCATCGAGAATCCACAGGTCTTCGAAGAAGTGGTCGCGCACCTTCAAACTCGATCAGCACGAGCTCAAACGTTATCAAAGATGATCGAAGTGCCCACTGTTGTGTGCACCGCTGGCTGGCCCAGCGTAGCCGCGCTCACCCTGCTTGACCAGCTTTTGAGAGCAGATCCGCTCAACCGTCTTCATTACAGTGGCGACATGGATATAAAGGGCCTGCAGATCGCCGCCTACCTGATGGAGCGCTACCCTGCTCGCTGCCTTCCCTGGCATATTGACACGACTGCGTATAATCTTGCTATGCAGGCCGATGGTATTCCAGCCCGTGAAAACGAGCTACAGATCCTCAACACCTTACCAGACTCTTTTTCTGCACTGGTACGGGCAATTCAAGCACAAGGGAAGTGGGCATATCAAGAAGGAGTAGTTCAGCTTCTATTGTCCGACCTTTAGAGATAACAAACATGGCAAAGAAAGTACAGAAAGCAAAGAAGGATAAGCAGATAGCGAAGGGTGCAATCACTACATATTGAGCGTACTACATACAGTAGGTTTGTTTGTCACAAAGCGAGGGCTGTATGCGCGACTTTGAGCCATTTGGTGGATTGGATGAGGATCAGTCCTGGGATGATGAGATTCAGTTTCTAGATTTAGATCTGCCCAGTCCGGTTTCAAGATCGAGCGGCTTGCTTAGATGGATCTCTACGCCGAATATACTGCACAAAACTCGCTGGTGGATGATTGGGGCTACCATCGTCGGGCTGCTCTTGCTGCTTGTTCAAACAGGCTATATAGCATCTCTCTTTGGAAACAGATCTGTGAAGGATGTGCTCCGAAATCAGGCCGTAGAGCTTCCCTCCTCTGTTCTGTTGGCAACGTCACAGTCTATCTACACGCTGGATGCTGACGGAGGTCTCAACGCACTTAGGGCGAGCGATGGCAGGCTCCTCTGGCGCTATCATCCATCACTGCAGATAAGCAGAAGCGTGAAGGTTGTAGATAACGTCATCTATTTTATTGCAAGCGATGAGCGTCATGGAGATATTGATGCGCTTCGTAGTACAGATGGAAGCTTGCTCTGGCACTATCGTCTTAACTCTACAGTACCTGCATGGTTTACAGTTGAGAAGGATGTTGTCTATATATCTGCGCAAAATGGAATCATTTATGCACTGAATGCTGCTAATGGGCGTATGGTATGGCAATATAGAGGGAATCCGTCCTCTGTAAGCGATCCGTTTGTGTATCTGGTTGATGGTGTACTCTACACGTGTTCGCAAAGTGAAAAGCATTTTGTTGCGCTGCGGGCCGACGATGGGGTGCTCCTCTGGCGGAGAGATACGACATTCGCGCAGGTGTTTCTCAATGCCGTTGCCGGAGTGACCTATATTGGCTCTGGTGATGGCTCTGTCTCTGCATTTCGCTCGCGGAATGGCACTACTCTCTGGCATGCTGCAAGCAGTACGACACAACTGGCGATGAGCTTCTCGTTTGCCTCCTCGGGCGATGTGGCCTATCTGATTACGCAAAATGGAACACTGGATGCGCGGCGGGCGCAGGATGGCACGCTGCTGTGGCGTTTCTCGCTGAGCTACCCGATCTGGGGTCGCCTATTGCTCAGTGAGCATACTCTTTATGTGGGTGCCTATGACGGTACGATCTACGCATTGCATGATAATGGAAAATTGCTCTGGCACTATGGAACGAAGCAGCCTATCAGTTTGCTCTCGGCCTCTGCCAGCCAGCTCTTTGTGCAAGATAATAGCACGGGCGATACGATTTATGTGCTCCGTGCTAGCGATGGGAGTTTGCTCTGGAGCCGGGAGATGGGGCAGGCGGCATATTTCCAAGCAGGAGCTTTTCTGATCATGGACCGTGTCATGTATGTAACCACTGTAGACGGAACCGTGAACGCGCTGCGGAAAAGTGATGGTCATCTGCTCTGGTTCAAACACATCTTGCGCCTGCCCCAACTGCGGGATGATATGCTCTATGTCGCCGCCGCTGAGGGTGGTGTCAACGCGCTCTCTGCGTATACAGGAGCTACGCGCTGGCACGCCACTGCCTGACAACTTGACACAAACGTCGCTCTCTCAGGGAGAGTGTTTGATTCCCATTACCGCAGGCCTCTCTCCTCGCTCACACATCTGCACACCTTCGGCGTGCCCGATTCTTTTCATATTTTTTGCTTTTTCTGCATAGTTTGGGCAGAGCCCAAACTATGCAGAAAAAGCAAAAAATATGAAAAGAATCGAAAAGAGCAGCAAAGCTGCGAAAATGCTGGGTGTCAGAAGGTGGAGACGATGGTGCTCGAACTACTAGCCCTAACTTTTACAACACGTTCTTAAATTAGTACTTTTAGATTTAAGAATATGAGACGCTGTATACTGCCTGTGCCCTCTTCTCAAGCCACTACAAGGGTGTTAGACAAGGTCCGTATTGAGCTTATAGACTTGCATCTAACACGTCAGTAGATTATAGTTTCTTTAAGTCCAGCAAGAATAAATATATGTATCCTTTCCTTTCCTTTCTGATGCATAGAAATGTCTTACAAAAACTCTCTATGCTGGACTTTTTTTACTCCTTCCTTGCCTTTACTTTTCTATGTCCTACGAATATGCAGCTTCGCTGCTTTCTACAAGTCTTATTAAACTTCATACATGTTCTCCATTTTTGCAAACTTTTGTGCATTGCACAAAAGTTTGCAAAAATGGAGAACATGTATGAAGTTTAATAAGAAGAAAAGATTCTACAAAACACAAAGGAAACTATTCTATGCTGAAAAAAATAGCGCGCATCACCCTGGGCCTTTGTTTCATCCTTGCCTCTGGCCCCCATTTTTTCTCTGAAGTTGAGATGGAGATTATTCCACCCTTTCTGCCCTGGCGCAAAGCTGCTCTCTATATCACTGGCGTCTTCGAACTGCTGGGCGGAATCGGAGTGCTTATTCCGCGTTTCCAGCGTGCGGCAGGATGGGGTCTCGCGGCATTGCTCGTCGCCATCTTTCCTGCTAATGTCTATCATGCGCTCAAAGATGTACAGCGAAGGGGTATCAGGAAGCTGAGCCTGTATCACTGGCTGCGTGGACCAGTGCAGGTAGTGCTCATCTGGTGGGCGTTGTGGTCGACCAACGACTGAGGCTTCGCTGAAATCTGGCTTCTCTCCTGGCCCTAATGGGCCTTTTGGAATGGATGAGGTGACTGATCCATTGCGTTATTCGTATGGAAACAAGGCAGAGGATGCATATCTATAAGTGATATCTATTACAAAACTCTTTGCTCGCTCCTGGCAGGATTTTTGTTTGTAAAATAAGCTGTGATCTCTACTGAAAAATGAAAACGATAGAAAAAGCTGAAAAATCTATTTCTAAATCTGTTGGCGACGAGCAAAAGATGCACTTCTGGCTCCTGCTATTCTGTGTCTTCGCCTTTTTGTGTTGTTTTGCCCTGACTGGTCTTGCAGCCCAGCGCGTGATGAAGCCGTTAGAACACTACACACTACCCTTCACTACTGGCTTTATGCGCCTGGGGGCCTGGTTGCCAGCGACGCCCTCAGCGTCCAACGCCTCTCCATCACTACAGGCTACGAGCTATATAGAAATGTTCCTCTTTATTTCGCTCGTCTTCGTAGTCTACGGAGGGACGGCGCTGCTAGTCTGGCGCTACGCTAGTGAGACAAGTAGAAGGGCCGTCACGATGCTTATCTGGCTGGGTGCGGTGGCCACAGGCTTGCTGTTAGCGAGTACGCCGGTCTTGTTATCGCAAGATCTGTTTGTGTATGCAGACTATGGGCATCTTATCGTAGCCTATCATGCCAATCCTTTTTTTGTCGCGCCCGCCGCTATTTCGCATGATACAATCACGAGCATCGACAATTGGAGCTTTGCAACATCGGCTTATGGGCCTGTGTGGATGTACATCTGCGCGCTGGTCGCGCTGATGGGGGGGAATCATCCGGGGCGCTACTACGTTATGTTTCGCCTGCTCGCCTTTGCTTGTTATCTGATCAATGTAGCATTAGTAAGTAATATTCTGAGGGTAGCTGGTTGCTCGCTGCGTACGAGAGCATTGGGCGCGCTGCTCTATGCCTGGAATCCTCTCGTGCTGCTTGAGAGCTGTCTGGGTGCTCACAATGATGTGCTGGTCGATACGTTTATGCTGCTCGCTGTCTTCCTAGCGTTACGGATGGAACGAGAGAAATTTTCGCGACTGAGACAGTATTATGGACCGTTGCTGGCCTGTAGCTTAGCTGTGCTGGTGAAGTTTACTGTCCTACCGCTGATTGCACTTTTTCTGTTGCTGTTGCTACGTAGGACGCTTGATTGGCAGGTGGGTGGCCTCTGGATGCGTTGGAGGACGGCGTTGGGCAATGTGTGTCTGGCCGGGACACTTTTTATGGCGCTTTCACTTCTCTGCTATCTGCCGCTCTGGCTTGGGCACAGCATTGCGGAGATTGGAAAAAGCTTCTCGACTCCGCCATCGGCTCTGTGGGCAGAAAATTCTTTTCTGCGCACAATCCAGGACTGGCTGAAGGTTCATGGTTATCCTGCTCCTACTTCACCGTTGTATGTACCCGTTTCTATATTGAGCCAACGTGGAGTCTGGGACCGTATCAGTGCTGGCGTGCTGGCTTGTACGTTGCTAGTGGGCGCGTTCTCTCTGTGGCGTGTGCCTACAGTGCAGCGGCTGATAGTGGTCTCGCTGGCCTCGTTGTCTGTGTTATTGGTTGTCACACCCTGGTTCTATCCCTGGTATGTACAGTGGATTGTGGCGCTGGCAGTCGCGGCTCTGGCGGGCCCGCTGCGGCGACTGGAGAGAGCCTTGCTCGCCTTCGCGCTCACTTTCTCGGCGAGTGCTCTGCTGACATATCTCGATCCCGTTTTTACACCACTCGGCCGCTCGCTGGATACACGTGTGCTCTTCGTTACAGGAATTCCAATGCTTGTCGCATTGGTACTATTCTGGAGGGATGGGCGCTTTGAGAGGCTGGGCGCGAAAAGATAGATTGTTGTTGAGGCTATTCAATACATGAAATTGCAACTGGTTATTACACAACGTGCGCGCCTGGTAGCGGAGCCGCTCGCGCGTCTATCTCATTTCTGTGCATACTTCTTCGCCGAGGAAGGAACGGTGCTCGACTCTAAGGTAATTGCTTTGCAGCGGCGAGCTGTGTGGATTAGCTGTGGCTTGATAGTGCAGACTATTACCTTTATCGATATCTCGTCTATAGGTGCTAACCCCGATTGGTCGCGGCCAGAGGTGGTGCTGTTCGATGCGCTCCTGCCATTAGTGTTAACGTTGCTGAGCTTTCTGGTTTTAGGGATGGCGTTTCGACCCATCAAGCTTTCGTGTCCTACGCAATATCGCGCGACGAATTGGCAGCGCCTCGTCTTGTTGCTGCTAGTGCCAACAGCGCTCGCTGGCTGTGTGCTGTGTTGGGATACGTTCGCCGAGAGCTTTTCTCCGCCCAGGTATATGAACGACGGAACCTCGCTGAGCCTAAATGCGGCTATGCTGCTTCTGCAGGGGCAAAATCCCTACGCCGATTCAAATATCGTTGCCGTCGCGCAGCATTTCACAATCGAGCCATCCTGGACGACGCCCTTGCGCGAGAATCGATTTGCCGGTCGCCTGGATTATCCCTCGGCTGCGGAGCTGCAGGCGGCCTTCGATTCTGCGCAGAAGACGGGCGATGCGCGGGAGTTCGAGTCAAAAGTAAGCTATCCCGCGCTCTCCTTTCTCATTCTGGTGCCCTTTCTTTTCCTGCCCTATCACAATGTCTTTCCCTTCTATCTCCTATGCTACCTCCTGCTTGTTGTCCTGGCTTGGAGAGCGGCACGCACTGAGATGCGTCCCTGGGTCCTACTGCTCGGCATTGCCAACGTCCCTATGTGGACCTCTGTGCTGGGAGGAAATCTAGATATCTTCTATAGCCTGCTGCTCGTCCTCGCCTGGCTGCAGCGCAACTCTCGCTGGCGCTCCGCTCTCTTGCTCGGATTAGCGCTGGCCAGTAAACAGATCGCCTGGTTTTTTCTCCCCTTCTACATCATCCTGATCTGGCGTACAAAAGGTTGGAAGGAAGCGCTCCGGCGCACGCTCATCGCTGGAGGCTTGATGATGGCGATCAACCTGCCTTTCCTGCTCTGGAATCCCCAGGTATGGCTGGCGGGCATCCTCGCCCCGGTCGTCGATCCTATGTTCCCGCTGGGCATCGGCATCATCAACCTCAGCATTGCCCATGTCTTCCCCTTTCTCCCGTTCTTGCTCTATCCGCTACTAGAGTACGGTACTCTCTGCTGTTCCTTTGTCTGGTACTGGTGGATCTGTCGCCGGCACCCTGAAGCCGCCATGCTCCTCGCCGTCATTCCCCTCTTCTTCGCCTGGCGCAGCCTCCCCTCCTACTTCTGCTGCACCGCCTACCCCCTCTTCGTCATCCTCGTCGCCCGCCCGCCCACGCTCAAAAGAGCGTCATTGCCTATTCCCATACATGAACCCATACGGGAAGAAGTCTCTATTTCCACATCTGAACGCCGATAATGCTTTGCACAGATTTGCTTTACCGAAGGATTGCTGATATCCTCCCTTCTTACCATAAGTCTCCTTCACGCCACTCTGCGGTAATTGCTGAGTGAACGTTAAGAACAGATGTCCAGGCAGTACGAAGAACCATGACATCCTCATTAGGCGTTTCTAGTATAGTATTGGATGTGCGAATAGTTCTGGGACCACACCACATTTCCCATCCCAGACGCTTGTAGAAGTCAATGTGATCACGTGCAGCACAAAGCCCACCTAACGTGTAGTCCTGAATCTCATCTGCAACTCGTTGCATAACTTTACTTCCGCTTCCTCTTCCTTGATAGGCTGGAGCCGTTGCGACAGCCTCGACATACGCCGTTTTTAAAAGCGGCAACCCATCTGGCTGAAGCCAGCGAGTAACCCAGCAGGCATGGCTCACCACTTTGTCTTCCAGACGTGCGAGAACATGAGTCGCGTCGGGGAACAGTGCAAGGACTGGTGTGAAATCCTCCTCATATGCCTCTGTACACACATCAATAATTTCTTGCCGTTCGCTTGACGAAAGATCGTTGGTGAAGATAACAGTAAGTTCAAGTGACATGAATATTTCCTCCCTTAGAAAATACATCTAACCACTCTGCCACAATCTGCTCATCTCTTCATTCGTCGCTAGTAACTCGTAAGACCAATATTAATCAAAATCAGTAGGCAGGCTTGGATTTTGATGCAACTCAAAGAGGCGCGCAATCAAAGCTGGCGTGATGCGCTCTAACGATAGCGGTGGTAGCTTCTTCACATCGAAGAAATCGACGCCGTCGGTCTCGTTACTGTCGCTTGATGTACCACCGACCAATTCGCAATCAAAATAGACCTTATAGGTATAGTAGGGAGAGGGGGGATGATCATGTTTCGCCTTATCATAGAGAGCAAGCAGCCGGGTCACACGTACTTCATAGCCAGATTCCTCGCGCACCTCACGCGCTGTAGCCTCGCTCGGACCTTCTCCAACATCGGCCCAGCCACCCGGCAACGTCCACCCGCCATCCGAGCGCTCTTTGACCAGCAGCACACGATTGTCACGAAAGGTTGCCGCGCGTACATCGACTTTAGGTGTCGCATAGCCCTCTTCACGTGAAAATAAACCTTTGATATAAGCATAATCAGCGTCCGTCTGTGTTGCCATCATCTCCGCCGCCATATCGCGAATAATCTTGTAGCGCTCAATATCGTACGGATCTTTCGCATATGTCAGCCCCGTCTGGGACATCGTCTGTAAAGATTTCGCCCACTCTAACCATTTCGGGTCCATCAAATCCTCCAACTTGCATAAAATTGTCAGCTTTTTAAATACTGCTAGCTAATCTTTCTCCTTATCAATTCGGGTGTGATGCTTGTGAGGCCTGGGCAGCCGGCGAGGGTCATGCTTACTTCGAGTTCTTTGCGGAGGAGTTCGAGGACGTGGTGAACCCCTTCGGCTCCGTTGGCGGCGAGGCCCCACAGTATTGGGCGGCCGATGAGGACGGCGCATGCGCCCAGGGCTAAGGCTTTGAGGACGTCGGTGCCGCGCCGAATGCCGCCGTCCATGTAGACTTCGCAGCGGCCGGCGACGGCGGCGACGACTTCGGGGAGCGCTTCCAGGCTTGGGATGACACCGTCGAGTTGGCGGCCGCCGTGATTTGAGACGATGATGGCCGCGGCACCATGCTCAACGGCGAGCTCGGCGTCTTCGGCGGTGAGGATGCCTTTGACGATGATGGGGAGGGAGGTAACCGAGCGGAGCCAGGGGAGGATCTGCCAGGTGAGTTTGTTGCCGGCGTAGATGCCTTTCTCCTTGCTTTTAGTGCTGCGGGCGACGATAGCGGTGTGCTCGGCGTTGCCCATGAAGGCTTTGGGATGATGGGCGAGTTGAAAACTGGAGAAGTCGTTACGGATGTCGCGCTCTCTTTTGCTGGTGACAGGTAGGTCTACGGTGAGGACGATTGCGCGATAACTTGCCGCCTCGGCTCGTCTAACCAGACCTTCCGCCTCCTCCAGGGTGTAGATGTAGAGTTGGTACCAGAGGGGGCCGCTGGCACATTGCGCCACCTCTTCCATGCTGCGCGTGGAGTCTGTGCTGAGGGTCATCAGGGTCTGGGCAAGTCCTACGCCCTGGACAGTGGCGCACTCTGCCTCGGTATGTGCCAGGCCGTGAGCCGCCGCTGGTGCGACCAGTATGGGCATACTCACTGGTATGTCCAGAACAGTTGTATTGAGTGTGCAGGTACTTACATCTCTAAGAACGCGTGGACGCAGCCAGAAGTGGTCGTAGGCACTGCGGTTGGCTCGTAGCGTGACCTCGTCGTCGCTGCCACCTTGATAGTAGTCCCAGTTTGGACGTTCCATCCGCGCTTCCGCGAGGGCTTCATAGTCTTTCAGGTTGACTGGCTGCATGGTTTTTTCTAATCCTTTCCACTTTTTCGTCTCTTAAGAGGGAGACCATAAATATGAGCGTACGCGGCAGAACTCGCGAAAGCCGAGCCTGACATACACAGTATACCCGATGGAGGAGGATTCAAGTACGGCAAGGGTGTAGCCACTGGCGCGTGCTTTGAGGAGTGGCGCGAGCGAGATAGCAGCGCCGATGCCGCGCCGCCGTGCCGCTGGTAGTGTACCAACAGAATAGAGTCCGGCCACGCCTGCGCCGAGGAACATCGCCGAGGTCGCGACCGGATCGCCGTGCAGACGGGCGAGGAAGCGGCGGTAGGGTTGATCTGAGTCCCAACCCAGGCAGCGTTCAAAGGCAACGTAGTCAGGATCGATCTCATTCGACGTGCCCGCGAAGATAAGGGCCGAGGTCTTGATCCACTCGTCGAGCACCTCCTGGCTCTCCACTGCTTCGATGGTGCATCCTGCCGGTAGGGATAGTGTCGCGGGCAAGAGCTCTAGATCGCCAGCCATGCCTGGTCCATCCTCATAGTAGGTGAGCCCGTGCGCGGTCAAGTAGCGAGCGAGATTGGCTGGCTGGGTACCGGGGAAGATCCACCAGAGCATCGGGACCTGACGGCCTTTGAACGGTTCCATGATCTCTGCAATGCGCTCGTAGGCATCGTCCTCTCTAAAACGCGTGCGCATCACAACGTTCAGTGAGGGCTGGAGAATGCCTGTTAGCGCGGAGATATGGTCCGCTTCTTGCTGAACCTGAGCCCCAGGAATACAGCTACAGTACATAATATAGGCGGCTAGATTTCCCTCCATTGCCTCGACGATGAGAGGCGTAGAAAGCTTTCGTCCTCCGTTTTCCCCGCTCATACTCATAATATGCTGTCCTTCCAGTGCGACCGCTTCTTTGCATCCCTCGCTTTCTTTCATAAGATCATGAAGCAGAAGCTTTATTCTATTGAGGCGGCTAGCACAAGTACTAGAGTCCGTTCCAGTTATAGACCGTTTCTGGCTTCACATCGGGGCTATTATAAGCCAGCGTGACTAGTGTATGATCCTCCATTGGAATGCTGCGAAAGTTTTCCTTGTAGACTCGACCATTCACATAGACTTGCCAGCCGTTCGTCTGGCTTAATTGTGCTGGATAGCCCAGTCGTGCAAAGCGCCCAGACCAGATATCGAAGAAGTTGCCAAGAGTATAGGTACGCTGCACTGGTGATTCGATGTGCACAATACCAGTGATATCGTGAGTGTGTAGCCAATACAGACATGGACTGGAAGCGTTTGTATTGATACCAATATTTTGTGGGACGGCAACCGCCTGACCATTGATATACATGCTCAGGTGAATATGATGATGGTAGTCGTAGTGTTCACCGCTATCACAGGAGACACCATTGATGGAAGCAAAGGCGGAATTTGCAGAGGATGGAGTGGATGAACTTATGTCCGTCTGTGCTGGCTGGTTGCTGCCTGAAGACGTGTGTGGTCCGAAGGTGAGATAGGTGATGCCTGCAAGAATGACGATGGCAGCGGCGAAAATGAGGATGCGTCTCGTACGCGTCTTTCTATACTGGCGCTCTAGCTCTTGGCGGTGTTCTTCCTCCTTGCGTTCCTGCTTCTTTGTGCGTTTCTTTGCTGCTGCGATGTGCTGCTTGCTCATAAATTTAACTGCCTCGATAGATGTGATAACCAGCGCTTAAAAATTATCTGATACAATAACTGGCGGAGGTGGCCGCGCAGCATTCTTATAGGGTGCCGATACACCATGATAGATATATTATACATCCTAACTATGCCAGCTTAAACGAGCGCGCCTCCTGAATAGACGCTCCAGAAAGTACTAGGAGAGAACGAAGTTTTCTTCGTTTTCCTGCTGTTTACGTTATAAGGCAGAGGTCGGCCGTTATATTAAGTAGGGGACTCGTGTCCTCGTTGGATTGTGTTATACTCTGCTGATGTCTGAAAGCGATAATAGAACAAGGAACTGTCTATGCTAAAATCAGTAATGTATGATATTCCGTTTTCGTTCGAGCAACCTGATTACATAGTGCGTGCTTTACTCAATCCAATACAGCAGAGGCTCAATCAGGTTCCAATGTCTGCGAATCCACGCGAAGCGATAGTGCGCAATGGACTCACTATTTTGATAATTGATGCCTATGAGGAGCGGGCAAAATATATTGCTGGTCTATTAATTACCGCCGGGTATCGATCGGTGATTACTCCGAATGCCCTGACGGCGTTTACTCTCTTTTTGCAGGGTGCATATCTGCCACTTGCGATCGTCCTGGGGGAGGAAGATGGGTCGAATCGTCTGTTTCTGCTGCGTCTCCTGCAGCAACTCGTGCAGAAGTATAGCTGGCAGGCTCCTCTGCTACGTCTGCTTGCTCCCGCCCGCCCAGCGACAATAAGCGGCCCGCTGCCTCCAGTGCAGGGCCAACTTGCGCTTCCACCTCCTGCACTATCTATGCCGCCTTCTGAATCTCTGACTCCGCCACCAATGCCGCGCTCGCTGCTGTCCCCAGCTCCGCTTCCGGAACAGAGCCGGTTCTCGATACGCAATAAGAATAGTTCTGCATCTTTTCCTCCTCTCGCTCCTGTTTCAAGTGGACCATTATCGCCGCTGTCTGATCCAATTAGTGAGCCACTTGGTCCGATCGAGCCGCCTGTTCCTCAGCGTGACTTTGCTAATTCAGCGTCTGTTCCGTTGCCTGAATCTCCGGTCTCAGCCCTCCCTCATCTCGACTTTGCTACTCAGATCCCTGAACTCCCTACTCCCGAGCCTCTTTCTCACACTCTTGTCACTCGCAATGTATCGCTGGCGCTGCCGGGTGAACAGCATATACAAGACGCCGAAGAGATGTTGGCGCGCATGGCTGCGTATAGAAAAGCTCGGACCTCCCTGGAAGGGCAGGCAGTGATCATACGCTATCAGGTGCGCAGGTTGCTAGGAGAAGGAGCCTATAGTGATGTCTACCTGACGTACGACCGCTTCCGCGAACAGGAGTGTGCTTTGAAGGCAATCCAGACTGATCTTTTGCCCGCGCATCTCCTACAGGCATCCTTAGAAGACGTGACAATTTTTCAGCAAGAGATCGAACTGCTTAACAAAATTAAGCATCCGCATATTTTACCTGTCTTGAATAGTGGAAAATCTTATATAAGTAGTACTCCATTTGTTTATAAGAGTATGCCCTATTGTGCAGAAGGTTCGTTGGTCAGCTGGATGCAGCGCCATAGTAATCCAAATCTCTATGCCTTGAAAGACCTTCTGCCCGTCATCCTTCAAATAGGTGATGCCCTACAATATGCGCACACGTCTCACATTTTATACCAGAACTTCAAGCAATCAAATATCCTCGTGCTACATCCAGGGAAACGGATACAGGCTCTAGAGGTAGCCCTTGCGGACTTCTCTACGATCCAGGACGTGCCGCTGGCTCCCATGTCGCCGGAAAATTTGCTTTACATTGCCCCTGAACGCTGGGAGGGAACTGTCTCGCCTGCCTCAGATCAATACGGTCTGGCCGCAATTGTCTATGAACTGTTGACCGGCCGCCCACCCTATCAAGGGATATCAGAGCGTATATTGAAGTTATTGCATACAACAAGACTGCCTCAACCTGCCTCAACCCTGAATCGAAAAGTATCACCCCAGGTAGACGATGTTCTTCTGCGTGCCCTGGCTAAAAGACCTCAAGATCGCTTTGAATCGATTGCTCATTTCGTCCAGGCCCTGGAACGCTGTAAATAGCAGAACAGCAAAAAATTGCTTCACCAGTACAATTTCTAAAGACAGAGACAAGCTTTAGTCACTACGCGGACTATCTTTGTGTCATCTTGCTCCAAAGAAAATATATGTAGCCCGATAGGTGTGCAAATTGACATTCTATTCTAGTTCAGTTTAGTATATAGATAGATATATAAGTATGTCTATTGTATGTTAAGTCTTTTAGGTTTGCTCTATTCCTTTAAGGAGTGTGGACAACTGTGATACCTGAAAAGAAGACATCCATAGGGGTCAGTACACAAGAGTTCTGGCATCAACGTTTTTTTCGTGGGCGCTCGAAGATATTCTCTCTATGGTTGAGCGTGCTACTCTGTCTCGTCAGTTTATTTTTATTTTTTTCGCAGGACAAGATACTCGCCTTTCCTGATCTGAATGCAGTACAACATGCCCAGAGTGCAGTAACGCCAGCATCTCATGCTACGCCTACTTTGCGGGCGACGCAAGCGGAGGAGAAAGGAGCTCCAACTCCTATTTCTGTGCAAACAACGTCAGCAAGGAGTGCGCTACCAGCGCCGATCTCTCCCTTTCCTCTAGATGTGCGGCAGCAGGTAGGTGTCTTGCAGGCGCATGGGCGTTTCTTTTTCGGCGGCAATCCTAATTTACCAGAGATCGCATTGACCTTCGATGATGGTCCTGATCCGCCGTATACCAACGAGATTCTCGCAGTGCTCAAGCAGTATGATGTCAAGGCGTCGTTTTTCTGTGTAGGGCGTCACGTGACCGAGCATCCTGAGTTGGTGAAGCAGGAGTTTGATGCGGGACATACCGTTGCGATTCATAGCTGGAATCATGTCTACCTGACTGGCTATTCGGCGGCTGGCATCGATAAGCAACTGGGTGATACATCAGATAGCTTAAAGAAAGTTACTGGTGTGCAGCCGGGCTTTTTTCGTCCACCTTATGGAGCGTACAACTCGGTTGTGCTGGCAGAGGCGAACAAGATGGGCTTGACGACCTTCTTGTGGAATGATGTTGCCAGCGACTGGCTCCTGCCCGGCTCCCAGGTCATCAGCGCGCGCATAATTAACGCGGCACGCTATGGTTCGATTGTCCTGTTACATGATGGAGACGGCGATCACTATAATCCTATCGCCAGTCGTGAGCAGACAGTGCAAGCGTTGCCGGCAATCATCACAACCTTACGCACTCGTGGCTATCGCTTCGTCACACTTGATCAGCTCGTCGCCGATCTACACAAATAGAGCGCCATTTTTCAGGAGATCGCTGAGAGGAGAGAGCAGCGGGTATCCCTACCCAACGCTCTCTACTTGTTTGTTTGGAATGTCCTCCGATTCCTGTGCTGGCGTGGGGGCTGGACGAAAGACGAAACGCTTCGAGATAAAGAAGTTGTAGAAAAAGGCGCTGATAATACCGATAGGGCTCGCAACATAGGGATTGACATGCAGCAGATAAGTCAGTGAAAGCGCGACTACAAAAGAGATTGCTAGAGCAGAAAGGCTGGTCACCTGCGCTTTGAGTGCGCGTCTCACCCAGCCCCAGCCTCGAATATGTTGCTGATCGGCATAGGTGAAGCGTTGGTTGAGAATAAAATTGACCGTCGTGCTGATTTCAAAAGAGCAGGCTAGCGCCAGAGGGTAAAGACCATCCCCCATCAAATGGAGAAAAAGTACCAGAGCCAGATCATTGACAGGAATTCCAATACCACCAACCAATGCGTAGCGCACAATACGTATACCTAAAAGCTTTCGTATAGATGTAATGATAGACTGTTCCCCTCTCTATTACTGGAAAGAATATGTGTTTTCATCCTATCATGATCTTCCCATCCCTACAAGTGCACTACCAATAGATAACCTCTTTGTCTTAATGTATAGATAGATGTTCAGCTTTTGCAACAAGAACTTCATCTTAACGTAGAAGACTAGAGTGAACATGCTGAAATGCTTGGATACTTCAGTATTCTCTGTTTTGTCTGAAATTTTCAGGTGCATTCGCTGCATTGATAGGATGGTGTGTAAAGAAAGAGATCAAATAACAAAAAGATGCGGATGTTTTCCGAGAGGATCAGAAAACACATCCGCTTGACAGCTAGTCAGTATCTGTATGCTTGCTAAATTTGGATATCTCTATGCGTTAGCAAGCTCAGTAGTAGTGTTGCTACCGAGTAATTTTTCGAGTGTTTCGCGTTTGATCCGATATGCCTGACGCTCGTTGACATGTGGGAGAATGATGGCCTCAAGGGCCCCCTGTTTCACCCAGCGACGGACCGTTGTATCATCGACGCGCAGGATCTCAGCAACTTCTGAAACTGTTAATAGCTCGCTCATGTGTATTAGCTCTCCTTTTTCGTTTTTGGTCACTTCCGAAGTACAGCAGACTTCAGCATCATATTGTGTACGAGGAATACTTGGTAGCATTCCTGAGAACGCTACTTAGTAACTCTAAACGTATTATAGCGCATTAGGAATAAATTGTAAAGGTATAGGAGTATTTTTATCAGACAAGGCTATTTTTCTGAAAAATGATTCTCTAGACGAGTCTTAAGACTGCAAAAGCTATCCCGATAGGAGGAAGATTTCGTATGTTAAGATACGAAGTAATTAGTTAGACGATTTTAGCTTGCTTCTAGAGATTACGAAACCTGGAAGATTTCTCATGTGTCCTCTCTATGCACTAGGATCTTAGATCTTTATACGTATTTCGACCGCAAATCGTAGACACATGGTCTATCAGATCATCACAAGAAGAAGACAGAAAAGAGGACAGATTATTTAATTAATAGGAACCCACTTGCTCACGTTTTTTGCGGATCACTGTTATCCATGTGGAGTTTCTAAAAGCGTAAGACTCATTTTTGGTAGATGAGATGTTCAATGCTGAACGCTCTAATGCGGATTCTTTTCTCTATATAGAACGTGTAAAAATCAAAAAGGGTTACATAATAGGGTAACCGTCCTATGCAGGTGATTGCTCTATATTACAATTGTGTGTCTAACCAGGCGCGAATATGATTTTCCAGAGTATAGAGTACTTTGCGAAATGCTGCCATGCGAAGTGATTCGGCCATAACTGCGGTGGCCGGGTCGGGGATGTCCCAGTGGATGCGGATGGCTGGTCCTGGGAAAAGAGGGCACTGTTCGGCAGCCTGATTGCAGACCGTGATGACATAATCGACTGGATATGGCAAAAATTCTCTGAAATGTTTGGAGCGGTGCTGGCTAATGTCGATGCCACGCTCACGCATCGCGCGAATTGCCATTGGATGCACATAGCAAGGATTGGTGCCTGCGCTGGCAACATCCATTCGATCACCTGCCAATGCGCGCAAGATGCCTTCCGCCATCTGTGAGCGTGCTGCATTTCCTGTGCAAAGGAATAAAACGCGCCTTTTCAACTTGAGCTCCTTTTGCCGCACGTCTCTACCCTATCTATTATCTGTCTACAAAAAAGTATAGGTAGATCGCTTTTCTATTTTACTCTTATTATGAAACATGTAAGCTGCTATAACTAATTCCAACTATCCATTATGTACTATTTCCCCAGTGGAGTGTTCTGTGTGATATGCTTAGTATTGATAGAAAGAGCAGAAAAATTATAGGTAGAGAAACGAATATCGATGTCTTCATCATCTAATCCTGAATTCGAGTATTACCGTAGGGTGCTCCTGCAACGCCGCCGTTATTATCCTATCTATGGACTCCTCTTGTTTATCATAGGGTGGCTAGGGAGCATGGCTCTGATCCCGCTCTATTTGCGCAATCCCCAGGCTCTCTTTGCCTTTAATCAGTATCCCCGCTTGTTGCACTTTGTCCTGATGCTTGCCTTTCTGACAGCGATTATTCTGGGCCTTTCTCTGATTCGACGTGCGTTTACGCGACCAACGATGCAGAGCATCCAACGCTTTCGCCAGCAGCAGCGACAACGCCTCTTTCTAGAGGCGCATGGGCGTATCCCCTGGTGGAGTAGTCTCCTCGTGCGAATTTTTATAGTCATAGTGGGAGTCTTCTTTACGGTTGGAGGGATGGCGGTCATCGGCCTCTTTGGTGGGATGGCCTGGGATGGCTGGATCTACCTGATTGTGGGCGGCTTCTTACTGATGCTAGCTTGCTACTGGATTCCACGCGAGATGAAGAAATTTCCAACCTTGAGCGCGGAGCAACTGGCGCAAGACTGGATTACTGGCGAGGAGACGACGGGTAATAACGAAACTCCCACCGCGTAGCGACGACCCTTGCGGTTGTCGTTGGAAGCCCGCTTGAGAGTATGCTCGAATAACGACAACCGCAAGGGTCGTCGCTACGCGGTACTTGTGAAATAAGCTGGGCCAAAAGGCATATTATCACTGATCATGTTGATGAAGTGACGCGCTGGTTGTGGAATAGATCCAAAGCGATGATAGACGAGGGCAAAGGTAAATTCCTCTTTGACATCAGCAAGAGGGAGTAGCACGAGTTCATCTTCGATTTCGCTAGGTCTGAGAAGTGCTTGCAGCATAAAGGTGATGCCGCGCCCCGACTTGACCAGTTCTTTGAGTCCCGCGATCGATTCGATCTCTAGAATCGGTTGTGCGCGTAAGTCGTGGGTAGTAAAGATGCTCTCAACGGCTCGACGCAGACGTGATGTTTCACGCAGGAGAAAGAGCGGTTCGCATTGTATCTGTGCCAGTGTGACTGCTGTTCGTGGTGGTTGTGCCAGAGGGTGATTGGCGGCAACCAGAACCTGTAGCGGCTGGCGAAAGAGCTCTTTGACGACGACGACCTCTGGCTGTACGTCGGGATGAAAGATCAGGCCAAGATCCAGCTCGCCCTGCTCAATCAATGTGAGCAATGCATCCGTCCGATCCACGCGTACTTTGAGTTGAATGTGTGGATAGCGCTCGTGAAATGCTGGGAATATGGCGGGCAGAAAAGCAGTGGTCAACGGCTCAACACAACCGATCTCGACCGTACCATGCCGTCCATCCTGCAACCTCGCCATCGCCTGCTGCCCCTGCTGCAACTGGTCCATTGCCCTCCTCGCATACTCCGCGAATTCCTGCCCCGCCGCCGTCAGCACAACACGCTGCTTGATCCTTTTAAATAGCTCAACTCCAAGCTCTGCCTCCAGAGCAGCTATCTGGCGGCTCAATGCGGGCTGCGCGACTATGCACATCTCTGCCGCCTTACGAAAATTCTGTGTCTGCGCGGCTGCAAGAAAATAGGTAAGCTGACGAAATTCCATTTATCTCCTCTATACCCGTTAAAAATCTCTTATAGATGCCGTAGCCTCTGCCTTACAGGCGTCATGGGAGAGAGTTGTCGTCGTGCCCACACCTGAGCGGCCCATGTAGCGACCATCTCTCGCATCTGTCTTTGTTTCAGTCCAGGAAGGGTCTTTACTACATGATGCCGTAGTAGTATCATAGATAGTCGAGATTAGCATTAGACAGATCAACTAGAGCCTATTATACTCTAGGTAGAGCATTCGTCTAGCTCCTTCTCCAACAGAACTTATCTTCTTGCGTGGAGCAGGAGCACGACGGATAGATTAAGAAAAGTAGGCGCACCTTTTAATAGGGCGTGCTGGTCGGTAGCCCTCCGGCTGAAGCCGGTCTGCACGCAATGAATTGGCGCCTCTGCTAGTGAAATCGAGCGTGTTTAGCCACATTTTCTGTCGGCAAGAGAGATTCATCTAGCAAAGAAAAAAAGAGGTGGTATATGACAGCGGAACATCAGGCTGTAGACAACGATGCTGTACAGCCAAAGCAAGCGACTCCTCGCACTCTGTTCCAGAAGATCTGGGATGCGCATGTGGTGAAGATGCAGGGTGAGCAGGCCACCCTTTTATACATTGACCGGCACCTGGTGCACGAGGTGACCTCGCCCCAGGCCTTTGCGAATCTACGCACTGCACACGTACCTGTGCGTCGCCCCGATGCGACCATCGCCGTCCTCGATCACAACATCCCCACCATGCAGGGACGGCGCAAACTGGACATAGCTGATCCCGTCATCGGCACGACCATCACCACGCTAGAGCAGAATACGCATGACTTTGGTATCACACTCTTCGACATGCAGGACTCGCGGCAGGGCATCGTCCACATCATCGGTCCCGAACTGGGAATCACGCTGCCCGGCACAACCATCGTCTGTGGCGACTCGCATACCTCCACACACGGCGCTTTTGGCGCGCTCGCCTTTGGTATCGGCACAAGCGAGGTCGAGCATGTCCTGGCGACGCAGTGCCTGTGGCAGGAGCAGCCGAAGACGATGAACATCCGCGTCGAAGGAAAACTGGGCGAGGGCGTCACGGCCAAAGATCTCGCCCTGGCCATCATCGGCAAACTGGGCACCGGCGTCGGCACAGGCCACGTCATCGAGTTCAGTGGCTCAACCGTCCGTGCACTCTCAATGGAGGGGCGTATGACCCTCTGCAATCTCGCAATCGAGGCTGGTGCGCGTGCGGGCATGGTCGCGCCCGATGAGACCACCTTCGAATACATCAAAGGCCGCCCCTATGCTCCCAAAGGCGAATTGTACGAGCAGGCCGTTACAGCCTGGAAGCAGCTCCCCAGCGATCCTGGCGCTCAATTTGACGCTGTCTACCAGATCAACGTCGAGGACCTGGGACCACAGGTGACGTGGGGCATCAACCCTGGTATGGTCATCGAGGTAACTGGAATTATACCCGATCCTGCGACCGAGACCGACGCGTTAAAGCGCGAGAGCTATGAGCGCGCTTTGAAGTACATGGGCCTGACTCCTGGGCAGAAGATCACCGATATCAAACTCGACACGGTCTTTATTGGCTCATGCACCAATTCGCGCATGGACGATTTGCGCATGGCTGCTCAGTACGTGAAGGGCAAGCATGTCGCTGCTGGTGTGCGCGCGCTGGTCGTGCCCGGTTCCACCAATGTACGCCGGGTGGCGGAGGAAGAGGGACTAGCCGATATTTTCCGCGAGGCTGGCTTTGAGTGGCGCGAGGCTGGCTGTAGTATGTGTATCGCGATGAATGGCGACCGCTTGAGCGAGGGCGAGCGCTGTGCCTCGACCAGTAACCGCAATTTTGAGGGGCGGCAGGGCAAGGGCGGGCGCACGCATCTGGTGAGCCCAGCTATGGCGGCGGCGGCGGCGGTTGCGGGCCACTTCGTCGATATCCGTACAGTAGAGGTTCCTGCATAGCCTTGTGATAGCCGTGAATAATTTGGTGCAATGGAGCACGTTTTTTGCTATATCCTGAAAGGTAGTTACTTATGGAACCATTTACCACACTCACCGGCCTGGTCATGCCGCTGAACCGTGTCAACGTCAACACTGACGAGATCACGCCTGCCCGCTTCCTCAAAACGGTCAAGAAGACGGGCTTTGCTGAGGCGCTCTTCGCCAACTGGCGTTACCTGGGTGATAGCAATACGCCCAACCCTGATTTTGTGCTGAACGAGCCGCGCTATCAAGGGGCCAGCGTTCTGGTTGCCGGCGATAACTTTGGCTGCGGCTCCTCGCGTGAGCACGCTCCGTGGGCGCTGGCGCAATACGGCTTTCGCGCCCTCATCGCGCCCAGCTTCGCCGACATCTTCTACAACAACTGTTTCAGCAACGGCATCCTGCCCCTGACACTCGACGAAGCAACCGTAGAGGCCCTGTTCAAAGAGATCGAGCCCGCTCCGGGCTACACGCTCAACATCGACTTGGTGGCCCAGACGGTCACTAAACCCAATGGACAAGTGCTCTCCTTCGAGATGGACCCGTTCCGCAAAGAACGCCTCTTAAAGGGCCTGGACATGGTCGGCTGGACGCTACAGTTCGACAACGACATCTCTGCCTACGAGCAGCACCGCCGACAGGAAGCTCCCTGGTATTTTGCTGTGAATGCTTGAAGCTAAAGCACAAAATGTGTTGTTAAAGCAAGGAGTCTGCGCAATGCCTGGGCAGACTCCTTTCCTGAAGAAAAATGCTAGGGATAGAGCTTCTCTCCTTTGGCTAGCATATCCACAAACTTCTGAATACGGGTCACACGTGTCTCGGCTTTCCTGGCAGTCTGGATTCTGAATAGGATAGCGTAGCGGTTCACACTGTTCAGAGTGAGAAAGAAGTCGCGCGCCTGGGGGTTTTTGTCCAGTGCTTTCTGCAAATCATCTGGCACGGTCGCCTTGCTCTGACCAGTGTAAGCGGCGTCCCAGCGACCATCTGCTTTCGCCAGTTCAACCTGACGCAAGCCGGCCGGTTGTATTCTTCCAGCCTCAATCAGTGAAGCGGCTTTGTCACAATTGATTTGTGACCAGATGCTCTTCGCACGACGTGGAGTAAACTTCTGGAGCCAGTATTGTTCGTCAAATGCAGCTTTTTGTCCATCGATCCAGCCATAACAGAGCGCGCCTTCCAGCGCTTCCGAGTACGAGATCGAGAGAACTCCAGCGGTTTTTCTAGCGATTTTGAGCCAGATGCCCGTTGGATCGACGTAATGCTCCGCAAGCCACGCTTCCCAATCTTGTTGGGTAGCAAACCCTATGATCGGCGATTTCTCTGAACTTTTCATGTCTCAAGTATACGATAGAATAGCCTGGAACAAAAGACTTATGATCCAAAACGGAACGTTCCGAAAGCTGGACGTAACTTATGCGGCATAATTTGCTTCAAATGTTGTCAAGATAGGTTTACCTGTTTCAGGTAGAGGAAAATCTTCTAGATATAGCTCCGTCGCTTCTTTCAGATTGGCAACCGCCTCTTCAATAGTATGTCCCTGACTTACGGTACCAACTTCAGGGCATTCTGCAACGTACAAGTCGTCTTCTCTGTGAAGAATAGCTGTAAAAGTTCTTGCTGTCATGTAGGCACCTCCTATCCCTACTATACCAATAGGGGTTCAAACTTTCAAGTAGTGGTATTACAGATTTTATGCCATCGAATAGACACCAAGCGTGAATAATACCATACCGATAGAGAGCAAGAGCGCGAATGAGATGATGATGAGTTGATGACGCGTAGATTGTCGCTCTTCGCCGCCGCGCGTGCTCCACCATGCCAGGAACATATACACGGGGAAGACGGTGAGATAGTAGCGGGCAATGCTGTCGAGCTTACCCGAAGTCAGCGGCATGAGCACGAAGACTAGCGCCAGAATGCCGTAGATCGAAGGCAGCTTGCGAAAGATGGGGATGAGGAGGAGCACAAAGGCGAGGATGCAGAGCATATTCAAGGCATAAAAGTTCCAATCCTGAGGATTAGCGGCTAGAGGATGACGAATGGAGGAGAGTAGGAGTGAAAGAGGATTGCGCACAGAACGGTTCCAGCCATATTTTTCCGTGATGAAGTACGCTTGAAACGTTCCCACCTTGAATTGCGCATAGAGAAAGAATAGGGAGAAGACCATAGGCACCAATGCGAGCGTGGCGAAGCCGAGCCAGGTGCGCCAGGAAGCCAGAGAGCGCCAGAGGCCAAGACTACGTGAGCGCACCCATTCGCGCGTTCGTCCTACCACGCCTGACGTCGTTTGTAGAGGTGCAAACTGCTCGCTGCGCCACTGCCAGTATTCCCAGGCCAGCGGAACCAGCAAAACGATTCCGGTAGGACGGGTTAGAGCGGCCAGGCCGCCGAGCAGCCCCGCTAGCCCCCAGCGTCGCAGACGCGCATAGTAGATCGAGCTGATCGCTAAAGCAAGAAAGAGCGACTCAGGATAGATCGCAAAGAGGTAGAAACTCATGGGGAAGAGCAGCAGATAGAGCACCGCACGGCCAGCTACCTTCTCACCCAACTCCATCTCCGTTAGCCTATAGAAATACACCGATGCTACGAGCGCGGCAAGAATAGAGACGAGGCAGCTCATAACGTAGTAGAGCGTCCAATTTGAGCCAAAGGGGGCGGCGACCATGTGAACCAGCAGGGGATACAGTGGGAAAAAAGCCCAGTTCGTGGCTGAATGCAGCGTATCGGCTCCCGCATAGCCATCATGAGCGATCCAGAGATAGTAGCCACTATCGAAATGCTTCCACATCAGCAAAAGAACATCGCGCCCATGCAGCCCACGCAGATCAGAGCCGATCGGCAACTTGCGATCCAGCAGCGGCTGCACATAATAGAAAGTAATCAATCCAATCAATTCCAGAAGTAGACGGATAGCCAGGAAAGGGAGCAGAACTCGTGACCAGAGGACCCGCAAGGAAGTACGCCTGGTCTCTGGCTGTAATACTGGCTCTTGCACCTCTGTTCCAGATTCAGTAGAAGTTGTTTGATTAACTAATTTCATAAGTATACATCCCTCATTTACACATAAACATATATGAATGCATTATATAAAAACTGGTTCCGTACCTATAGTGCTTGCTGCACAATGCCTATCAGGTTAGCCGCGATAATTGCATGATCGTTGCTCCCTCCGGCGAGCATATAGAATTCGCCATCAAGATACTCATAGCGAGCCTCTTTACTAATCTCGTCTAGTGTGAGATAGTCATCTACGCCCATGAAAGATTGGTCTGGTAATGCCATGTTGTTCTCCTGTGTACCAAATTTGGATAACACGCTTGCATCTGCGCTATTATAACATGCTATTTAGACTTAGCATAGAAAAGTAGAGGGATAGTCCCTGGATGTGATAAAATAGAGATTACAGACAAGCAGATCCTTCTTCGATGAGCCACATTATACCCATCGTACACACCAGAAAAATTCAACAGCATTTCACCTTTACGGGATGGAGAACAGAGAGAGATGGAACAGGAGATAGCAGGCAAGATTTACTCAGCATTTGACGAACTGAGTCAGCGCAGCACGCGGCCACGCAAGCTGATCGCGGAGCGTCTAGTCGAGTTAGCAAATAGCGGCGAGGACTTTACGACCGACGATCTCTGGCAAGAGCTGCGTGAAAGTGAGCCGCATATTGGGCGTGCCACCGTCTTCCGTTCGGTTGAGAAGCTGGTAGATAAGGGCCTGCTGGACCGCATCGAGTTCGCTGACGGCACTCATCATTATCGCGTCTGTGGTGGCACGCACCACCATCACCTGACCTGCACACAATGCCATCGCGTCGTCGAAGTTGACCTCTGCCTCCCCAACGAGCAGCTCAACGCCCTCGGCGACCAGAACAACTTCTCGATCGAAGGCCACTCGCTTTCAATCTTCGGGCGCTGCGGAAACTGTCAGTAGCACAGTTGATACATGGATCTACTTCTCTCCCTCTTATAAAAGAGACGGCAAAAGTGTCGCGAATTAATCTGCTCAAACGTGAAAGAGACAACGGGGAGTTCTTGCTTATAGTCGAGTATGCTTTGTAGTGGAAAAGTAGCAGGTAAAGTAGAATGCAATATCAGGATGAGCGGCCGACAGATGAACATGTGCCAGACGTGCACAAGATAGCGGTCCTGCGGGCGAATGCGCTGGGCGATTTTATTTTTACTCTACCTGCCCTGGAGGCATTGCGCACCGCTTATCCTCAGGCTGAGATTGTACTGCTGGGCAAGGCGTGGCATAAAGCATTTTTGCAGGGAAGGCCCTCGCCGCTCGATCGCGTGGTTGTGGTGCCGCGCTACGGTGGAGTTGGCGAGGAGCCGGGGATTGAGGAGGATACGGAGGAGATGGAGCGCTTCTTTCAAGAGATGGAGCGCGAACACTTCGATCTGGCGCTCCAGATGCATGGTGGAGGCCGCTACTCAAATGTTTTCCTGCACCGTCTAGGGGCGTGCATGACGGCCGGGTCGCAGACGCCAGATGCCCTTCCGCTGGACCGCAACCTGCGCTACATCTACTTCCAACATGAAGTTATCCGCTACAAAGAGATAGTCTCCCTGGTCGGCGCGAGCAATGGACTGATTGAGCCGCGTATAGCGTTGACGAAAGCCGATATAGATGAAGCACAGCGCGTGGTGCCTGAGGGGTCTGAGCCACTGGTAGCTCTGCATCCAGGTGCAAGCGACGTAGGACGGTGCTGGCCGACGGAGAAGTTTGCGCTCGTAGGGAATGCGCTCGTAGCGGCGGGGGCGAAGGTTGTGGTGACGGGGACGTTGGAGGAGCGGGAGGTGGTGGAGGCGGTGGTGGAACAGATGGAGACTCCGGCGCTGGGGCTGGCGGGCAAGCTTTCGCTGGGAGGGCTGGCGGGACTGCTTGCTCGCTGCCGTGTGATGGTCTCTAATGATACGGGGCCGCGACATCTGGCGGCGGCGGTGGGGACGGCGACGGTGGGCATCTACTGGTGTGTCAATCTCGTCAACGCCAGCCCGCTCACACGCATGCGCCACAGGCCGATTACGTCCTGGCGGCTGGAATGCCCTATCTGTGGTCGCAATCAGTTGCATGCTAAATGCGAGCACAACGTTTCGTATGTCGCCGACGTGGAAACCTCCGAAGTTATTGAGCAAGCCCTGGAACTATTTCATAATTCTTTTTAAATCTTTTACATTTTGCCAATTTTTGCTTAGCAAAAATTGGCAAAATGTAAAAGATTTAAAAAGAATTATCGTTATGAAGAATGTGATGTAGTTGCTATTTGGGAGCGACGAAGCGGTAGCCAACGCCGGGCTCGGTGAGCAGGTAGCGAGGGTTGGCGGGATCTGCTTCTAGCTTGTGGCGCAGACGGTTGATGTAGACGCGCAGATATTCAGCCTCGCCGCTATACTCAGGTCCCCAGATGCTCTGCAGCAGTGTGCGATGAGTGACGACTTTGTTGACGTTGGTGACGAGCTGCTTTAAGAAGGCGAACTCTGTCGGCGAGAGGCGCACCTCAGATCCGCGTAGACGTACGACATGACCGGCAAGGTCGATTTCGAGATCGCCGAATTGTTTGCTGACCTCAGGGACGGAAATGACTTCGCTCTGAGTACGCCGCAGCACGGCTCGCACACGAGCTAGAAGCTCTTCTACGCCGAAGGGCTTGGTGAGGTAATCGTCGGCACCCAGATCGAGCGCCGCGACCTTATCGCTTTCAGCGTCCAGCGCAGTCAAGACGATAACGGGCACGGCTGAATGCTCACGTACACGTCGGCAGACCTCCAGGCCATCCATTCTTGGCATCATAATATCCAGTATCAATAGATGAGGATCTTCATTCTGCCACAGGGCCATTGCCTCCAGTCCATTGCTTGCCTCTAATACCTCGAAGCCGCGTGCGCGCAGATTGCGACTTATAAAGTCGCGCAGTGCAAGCTCGTCTTCGGCGAGAAGAATGCGCCTGGCTTTCACTGTCATAGAGACCTCCTATCTTGCCCTGAGGACAGTGCCACCATCTCATCAGGCTCTATAGTAGCTATAGAGGCAGTCAGTGGAAGTGAGAATGAAATCTTTGTACCCTGAGTGCCGCTCTCCGCCCAGATACGGCCCTCATGTGCCTCAATAAAAGCTTTGCTGATCGTCAAGCCTAATCCAGTACCACCAGAGTGCTGCTGACGACTCCGTCGTGCACGATAGAAGCGCTCAAATACATGAGGTAGCTCGTCGTCGGCTATGCCAGGACCATTGTCAGCAACTGAGACGACAATGCGCTCTTTCTGTCTCTCAGCAGCAACGCACACATGGTTTCCACCATAGAGTAACGCATTGGCAACGAGGTTGCTCAAGACAACCTCTATGCGTGCGCTATCCATATCTATAGGAGGAAGGTCAGCAGGAATAGTGACAGACAAGACAGCCTCTGGGCTTAAGCGCTCAATGATGCGATCCACGATGTCCTGCATTCTGGTTGGAGCGCGCCTGAGCAAGAGCAGCCCGGCCTCCTGACGCGCAAGATCCAGCAGATTGCTCACCAGCAGTGCTAAACGATCGGCCTCACTGCTGATCGTCTGCAAAAAGTGGCGCTGATCTGCCGGCGACCAGCTCACATCTTCTTGCAACAGGGTCGATGCATGACCCTTGATAGCTGCCAGTGGCGTGCGCAACTCATGGCCTACCGCCGCCAGCAATGTTGTCTTGAGCTCATCAACCTCGCGCTCACGCGTCACATCGCGCAGCAGAAGTCCCCGCCCAATTGCCTGCCCCGATACATCTCCCACATCGAATTGGCGCAGATGAATAGCACGGCGGCGATCGTTCTGCAGAATCTCAACAACACACTCTGTACTTCCAGTAGCTGATTCGGTACGAGCCAGGATCTGCTCGTACTGCGCAGGTTCGGTCGTGGTGGCGCGTAAGGCATCATAAAGCGTAGTGATAGACTGATGCTCCAGTGAAGCACTGGGCAGACCGGCGATTATACTGGCACCCAGATTAGCGTAGAGCACATTGCCATCCGCACCTGTAAGCACCAGGCCATCGCTCATGCTCTGCATAATCGCCTCTAGCTTCTGCTTCTCCTCTGATGCCTGCTGATAGAGCTGCTCATTCTCACGTGCAACCTCGCGCAGACGTTCATCGCTGCGCTCGTAAAGCACCGCGTGCTCCCAGGCCAGCGTCGCGTAGTTCGCAAAAGTCAGCAGCAGATCGATCTCATTCTGATGAAAAGAGTGAGGCTCGGTACGATGCACCAGCAGCACCACGCCGTTTGCATGGTGGCTAATAATGGGTATGGCCAGCACAGAGCGAAAGCCCTCATCATAAGAGAGCGAAGGCGCTGACTGCCAGGGACTAAGCAGTTTTTGTACAGGCCTGCCATCACGTAGTGCTGAGACCGCCGACGAGCTCGTATTCTCTGGCGAGAGCGCGAGGCCCTGATTATAGCGAGGACTATGACCATCACTGGCCAGGACGTGCAACACACCCTGCTCATCGGGTAGCAGCACCGCCGCCGCTTGTACGTTGACTAAACGCCGCACCTCAGCAATAATCTTGCTCACCACCGCGTGCGGCTCAAGCGAACCAACCACAGCGTTGGACGTTTCGAGTAGCGTACGCAGCTCGCCCAGCTTCTCCAATCCATCGCGCTCTAAACGTGCAAGCGAGCGCGCGAGATCACCAACCTCGTCGTCACGCAGGACAAGACCATCAGACGGAATAGACTCTAGCGAAGTTGGCAATGTCTGATGCTGTAAAGAGAGCGCGTGCAGGGGGCGAATGACACGCTGTAACAGTAGAAGCCAGAAGAGCAAGCCACCAATGGCAAAGAGCAGTGCCGCGATCAGCAGCCAGAGATGAAATTGCTCCACCACCACCAGAGCCTCTCTCGTCGGACGCTGCACCACCACAGCCCAACCCACATTCGGGACGGGGACAGCGCTCAAGAGCCAGCCCTGACCATCGGGCCCTGGACTCACATTTGAGGCGACAGAGCCGCTCAGTGCCTGGTCGGCACCCGGCAATTCGTCCAGCACCGTCCACAAGATCCGCTGACGGTTTGGAGTTGCGATGAGACGGCCGCGATCATCGATAATACTGATCATAAGCTGCCGCCCCTGACGTTGCTGGGCCTGCACAACAGTCTTTAGAGGAACACTCAGTTCGACGAGCGAGAGGCTGGCTGCAACAATTCCAACCAGGGTGCCATTGGAGGCGCGGGCGGGCTGGGCTATGATGACACCCGCATTCAGCGTTGTTTCGGCGGCGATACCAACCTCGAAGACCGGGCCGCTGGACACGCGGGCACGCTGAATAACGTCGGGCGGCGAGAACTCTGCCCCTGGCACAAAAGCATCTTGCGGCCACGAGACGCGCAATCCGCCAAACGAATCAAGCCAGGAGACATGATCCACATCACTGCGAGCAGAGCGGAAAGCTTGAAAGAGAGTCGTCATCTTCTCAGGCGTATTTGTGTCTGGTATCGCGAGCTTGCTCAGCGCCACCAGAGCATCCTCCGCTCCGCGCAATTGCAGACTCGTTTCGAGTGCAATCTCCTGCGCCAGCGCCTGCTCCGACGCCTGAGCATCACTGCGCAACTGCTGCTCTACCGCAGCATTCACGCCCGCACCTGCTATCAGCACCACAAGCACAAAAAGAAGATAGACGCTCAGCAATTGAAATAAAAGAGACTGACGCATAAACAATGGCATGGCACACACTCCTCGCTGAGCTCTGCCGGGTGACTTATCTTCTGCTATGGTAGATCACCCAAATATTACTTGTGTATTGTACCATTTGGGTAAATATGTTGGTGCTATTTATGATCAAGCTACTGCTTTTGTTGCAATTGGGCAAGACGGACGTTGTCCTGTTGCAACTTGGCCTCAGCCTTGATAAGCAGGGCGTCGATCTGATCTTGAGGCCAGATGACTACGCCGTCGTCGTCGGCTATGACCAGGTCGCCATCCTGGATGACGATCCCTGCGATGGAGATGGAGCCGCCGACGATGGCCGGGCCTTTTTTCTGCGACGCTATAGGTGTGACGCCCCGGCACCAGACGCTGAAGTGCTGCATCCGACGTAGTTCCCTGGCGTCACGCACCAGGCCCTCAGTCACCAGGGCGATTATGCCAGCTTGCTGCATTTCCAGGGCCATGAGATCGCCGATTGTCGCCGTTCGTGAGGCGCTACCTCCGGCTATGACCAGGACGGTACCGGGAGCATGTGAAACTTTCACGGCTTCGCGCACGGAGAGATTGTCGTCCTGGCTCATAAGCGCGACGAAGGCGCGGCCAACGATACGCGAATCAGGTTTGAGTGCACCTATCCAGGAAGGGAGGACGCCTCGCCCTTCAGTTGCATCCGAGGCAAGCGTGGATGTGAGCCAATCAGGGAAATCGCTCATGTTTGTTCGCCTTTCGAGACTTTTGCTTGCTGTTAAGCATATCTCTATAGTATCACGCTTAACCTCTCTTCATATTGGCTAGTTATGACAAAGAGAGGGTCGCCGTGTTGAAACGACGTGCATACAAAAAGTATACTATTCGGCATAAATTTGGAATACTGCCGAAACTCCTGTATAATCGTATAGAACCTATTGAAAATAGGAGGGAATTGCGTTATAGTAGAACCTGTGTTAATAAAGAAGGTTGTCAGGTCCTCAAGAGAAGTAGTGATGATTAAAATAAAGCTCTCCGCAGGTTCAAAATATAGTAGTTCACAGGAAGCACGTGCAGTCGAAAATCTTCAGCATATTTTGTCAGGAGAAAATGGTTATCTTATTCCCGTTATGTTTATCGGCAAGCAGGTCTCGAATAGGGAAATTGATGCCGTTCTCATTCTGCCAGATGCAATCTTCTTCCTTGATTTTAAAAATTGGGCAGGTCAGCGTATTGAGGTCGATGGGCTGAATGGAAAGGTGAGACGTTTTGTTCGTGGAGCATGGGAAGAGGGTGAAAATACGCTTCCAGACTATGAATATGCTGCGCGAATCATGGGTGGCAAGCTGAAAAAGCAGACGCGCCAGTGGTTACCTATTCCTCCGCGAATCTATTCGGCCTTGATATTTACACGCCGACCAAGTGATATTCCTGCCCGTGTCTCATTTGCGGGTGGCGACCCCAGTAAACCTGTGCCGAAAGATGGCGTTGGGGCCTGTAACATTGAGCAGCTACCACAGCTTATTTCGGCATTTCGCGCAGCGAGCAACACACCCGTGCACCTCACCGCTGCCCAACAAGCTATATTAGCGGATTTTTTCTTAGACGAGGCAAAGTCGGCTGCTCCGACACAAAGGCGTATCGAAGGGTATCTCATTACTGCTGAACATCATGTGGATACGTTTCTTAATTGTAAAATTTATCAGGGTGAGGGAGAGCTTCTTGATGAGCATGTTTGGATCAAAGAATATGAACGCGTTTTTACCTCGCCTGATGAACGCGATCAGAGAGATCGACTAATCTTACGTCACGCCCATATTCTTCATCGCTTTCCTCAACACAAAAACATTGTTGATTATCGTACTTATAAAGCAACTGATTTCCATCTCTATATAATTCTATCGCGTAAACCAGGTGTCTTTTTGAACGAACTGCTCTACGAAAAGCCTCTGAGCAATACAACATTAGCTGACCTTCAACGGGTCCCTTTTAATCTACAGGCACGCCTACAGATTCTAGGCGGTCTCTTAAGTGCACTGGAATACCTTACTCAGCAGCCGGGCTTTGAGCACAGTGCATACCGCGACTTGCGTCCAGATAGTATCTTTATACAAAACACAGACTCACTTCCTGTAGCGCAATTGTTTAATTTTGATTGCACAAAATTGCCTGGCGCGACTACAAAGCGCAGTAATATGCGATCAGGTCAAAAACGTTCTCCCGTGTGGGATGATTATGCTTCGCCCGAATTATTAGACTATATTCATTCTCTTGATACTATATCAAAGGTTGGCTTCACGGGAGATATCAGCAGCGATCTCTTTTCCTGGGCAATTATCGCCTGGGAATTACTTACCGGAGAGCTACCATTCCCAGACACCGAATCCAAGTTGAAGGGTGGGCGAAATCCCTGGCCAGATCAACTCGCACCGCAGCTACAAGGGGAGGCTGGCACGCTTTCTGATGATACTATTCAACTTATTAAAGCATGTCTGCATCATTCTCCCGCCAAACGTCCAAAGCTGATAGTATTGAGAAGACAATTTTCATAATGTATCAAGAATTGTTAGTATTCTTTCTTTTAAAAATCGATATATGCTTCATCTAGAAAGAGGCTGCAATGACTGAATCGAGTAGTATCAGTAATTTGAGTTATGTTATCGGGAATTATGTTATCGGTGAACGTATAGGGGAGGGGGGGTTCGGCAAGGTCTATAAAGCGCAGCATATGCACCTCGACAGGCAGGTCTGTATCAAGCTTGTTCCTTCTGATGATACAAGCGAGGACCTGGAGAATACTATTTCGCGTGAGGCCCAGGTACTGAATGCGCTCGAACATAAGAATATTGTTTACTTATACGATCTGATAATCAAAAACAATCAGGTCGCTATGGTCATGGATTATATTGACGGAGGCGATCTTGCGGCCACTCTGAAAAATGCCTCCGCTCTCCTTCCACTCGATGAAGTTGATCGCATTATCGAGCAGATTGCTGAAGGGTTGCATTATGCTCATCAGCAACACATCATTCATCGAGATCTCAAGCCACATAACATTTTACTTCGCAAAGATGGCAGCGTAGTGATTGCCGACTTTGGCCTGGCAAAGGTCATTGATACGGCTCGCTCTCAGTCCTTCCAATCACGTCTGAGCTACGCTGGTACACCAGCTTATATGGCTCCGGAACACTTCGCTGGGCAGGCAGATTACGGCAGTGATCTCTATAGCCTGGGCGTTATAGCGTATCAGCTCTTCACGAAACAGCTTCCCTTTGGTGGTGGTTCACAGGCGGAAGAAGGTCATCGCCATAAAACTCCTCCTCCTTTGCGGAACTTTAATTCAAAGCTTTCGCCAGAAATCGAGCAGGTTGTGCTCAAAATGCTGGCAAAGAAACCTGAAGATCGCTACGAGAGCCCGCTTGAGTTTGCGCGTGCCCTGCACAGCGCTATTGCTAAAAAAGCCCTCAAAGCTCCTCGCGTCAACCCTGATACTATCGACGATTGGCTGCCTAGCTTCGCTGATGGGCAGGTCATTAGTTTAGACGCGGGCGAGTATCAAGGACCCTTCACTATTGAAAAGAGCATTCATCTGATTGGGTCTGGTTCGCTTACTAAAATTTTTGCGATCGATCAACCAGTTTTCCATATTCTCGCCTCTGATGCCTGTCTGGAAAATATGGTGATACAGCGCACTCCTGAAAATAGCGATGAGCCAGCAATCAAAGCGAATGAAGGTGTTACCTATAAATTGAGACACGTCACGATTCAAGGAGGACAGACGGAAGAGGCGCAATGGCAGGACGCCGAGTGGCAGTTGCCTGTCAATGATATCGATCTTGGTCGTATTCCAGTTGAGAGCAAACTGGAGCAAGCAATACAGATTGAAGTCAAAGATGAGTGCACCATCGAGACTAATGTGCCTGGCTTAGCAGTATTTCCTGCTCTTTTATCTCCTGGTCCCCATGAGCTATCGCTAGAATATAACGCGAGCGGAAAATTGCCAGGAACGCTCCTCAATGGCAAAATAAGCTTACGCAGCCAGACCGAAGTCAAAACCATTGTTGTTACCGGCCAGATCGAACAACTCGCAGCCGTCTCCCTGCCAGAGGAAGAACCTTCTCTGGCTCCGATAGAGGTATCTTATCAGCTTCAAGATAAGGCAGCTCAAAACCTGCTTCGTAAACTGGGTAGTGACGAGGATAGGGATTTGATCAAGCAATGGGAGGTTGAGAAGAACTGGCGGTTACGCAGGCAAATTCTTGATTATGCTCGCGATCTCCTGTTTGAACTGGTTGGTCGAAATGCGCTAGTCTGGTATGTGAGACGATCCGGAGTAAATAGAGAGAACGAGGAAGAGGAAATTTGGGAATGGATTGTTGCAACCGACGCTTCGAATTCTCTGGAAATGTTTACTACCTATAAAAGTACGCTCCGTCTCATCTGTAACGTTCATCGGGAGGGGCGAGGAAAGCCAAGGATTATCGATGTTCGTTTTCCTAAAATCGAAATGGGTAGAAAAGATCTCGCCTCTCTTTCAATACTACTAAAATGGGTATATTCGGCGCAGGAAGGTATCTCTCAGGAACTGATCGAACAAATGCAGAACACGCCTATTGAAAGTCCTCGCGAATTAGATAGCGATCAACTGCAAGGTTGGGAAGATTTACTGCAATTTCAACTTGATCAGTTTAAAAAACGACAGTATTGGGCTCGCTACACTGGGCATAACTATCGTAATAGTTCCTCTAATGTGACATTTTTCTTAGATAAAGACGATTTGAAGGATAGTGAAAGAAATCTACTATCATATCAGGAATTTCAGGAGCGTACTCGTAAAACAAAAAAAGAGATGCATATGCTCTTTGCTACACTTCCCGACATTAAGAAGGGAGAACGTAGTCCAAAGGGCCGAAAAATTGGTACATTAGAACGTTTTTATCCTGATACTGCCGAGATGACTATTCATCTTGAGCAGACAGAAATAGAGAGATTGAAGAATAATCCAGATGATTTGCCTGGAACCGGTTATCTTTATTTTGATGCCTATGGTGATGTTCAGCAGATTGAGCGTCAACAACGAGCTATTGCCGATTTGCAACAAGGCAGGTCATTAAATCGTTCGCTCTCCGATTTCTTTTTTGATGCGAATAAAGCTCGCCATGTACCCGTGACAAAACGCCTGGAAGCTGCTGATCTCTTATCAGGTACTTGTAACAACGGACAAATTTCCGCTATTGAGGCAGCTCTTGCAACGCCTGACCTGTTACTCATACAAGGGCCACCGGGAACGGGTAAAACAACGGTGATTGCTGAAATCTGTTATCAAGTTGCTCAAAATGGTGGGCGCACTCTGATTGCATCACAATCCAACCTGGCCGTTGACAATGCACTCGGTCGCCTGATCCACAGACCAAGCATTCGTGCTTTGCGCAAGGGAAATGCCGATTCGGTTGAAGATGAGGGCCGCGATTTCACAGAGGAGAGAGTTGTTCAGAAGTGGCTTACTAATACCGCCGATGATTGTCAATTAAAGTTAGAGACACGGCAGAGGAATATTGCACTTTTCAAAACGCTCTTAAATGATAGCACTCAATTCTCTCGCTATTATAGTGATGAAGCGCAATGCGAAAAGGATCACTTCTCTCTGCAACATCAGCTTGATACAGTGGCTGTAGACATAGACAGCATTGAAGCAAGCATGGAAAAGAACAGAGAGGAAGTGAAGAAGTATTTCCCTATCCATAACGTTCTCTTGTCTCTTGTAACAGGTACGACTGATTGGCAGAAGCCCGACATCGAGAGCATTCTAAAAGAATCGTATCAGTATATTCTTGAAACAGACGACAAACAGCAGTTTAGAAAAAATATTAACGAATGCCTGCGCCTGGCGGGGCAACTTGGGCTAACATTTCCTACGAATGGTCATCTTCTGCGTGGAGTGGTCTGGTTAAAAAGAATGGTCTATGCCTGTCTTGATGTATGGACGGAGAGCAGGCAAAACATTAATCAGATAGAAATAGCGATAACAGAGGTAAGCGTAAATGATGATAGAAGAAAGAAGCTAGAAAGACTTATACAAAATAAGAGGGCGCAAGCGTCTCATTTTGCTGTACTCATCAATCCCTATCAAGACACGCTTCAGGAGTTGACAAACGAAATCACGATGATACAAAGAGCGGCGACGTCGTATCAAGATAGAACTGGCAGAAATTCTTTTCTCTTTCAGGAGTTTATAAATACACAACTTCAATATCGATCGGCTGCACCCGGTTCACAGAATGCTCTCGCTCTGAATCAACTCTTATCAAAGGAGATTATGACAGTCGTACAGCGAGATCCTTCCGCAGCATTTTTAAAAGAGTGGCGCTCGATCGAAAGAGCTATCAACGTACACATCCAACAAGTTGCTGGAAACGTAGCCATTTACAAACAAATCACTGCCAAGCTTGCTAACTGTCGTCAGCGTTGTAGCCAATTGCTCGCAAGTCAACCGGAAATCAAGCAGGAATTGGGCCTCGTGCGATCTGACAATTCCACCTCTATGCCAGCACAAACCATTAGCTTTAGCAGACTCGTCGATCAGATTGAGAACAATCTATCTGTAATACAAGCCACGCTTACAAAAGCCCCTTCTCTTCTTGATCGATTTTCGAGAGAGCGTGATAGGCAGAGGCTTCTGGGACAATTTCTGGAGACACGAAATTTATTTATTTCTGCTGCCCATGCTGAACAGTCTATTCCTGCTCAACAGCGAGCCGCAAGCACCAAATTTGCTGATGAGCAAGCTGCCGCGCTTTCCTCTTTATCTCAACAATGGATTGCGGAGCAATATAAAAAAGCTGAGGTGGCTTACCGTTCTGCTTTAGAGAAGAAAAATCAGCTAGAAGGCGAGCGGAAACAGGTTCAGCAACTCCTGGCGGACGAGGAAGCTCAGCTGCATCAGACGTTGAAAATGATCGAAGAACAGTCGGAGGAGCTTGCAGCACTTTTTCAAAATCTAAGCCGCCGTGCCGATCTCCCTGAAAATCTGCGTCGGATCGCTCAAAAATACGTCCGCGACCGAGCTTCTTTTCTTCCCTTTTTGCAGGATGATGACCAGCTTTACAAAGCCTGGATGAATGATACTCAGAATTTGAGAACCCTTATTGATGAATTGTGGCAAGATTTAACAACTGCCACTGAAAAAATACAGGCGCATCTTACGCAGACCCGTGTAACGCTTGAGCAGCAAAGACAGGCCCTCGATGAGTCGCGGATCAGACAAGAAACGCTCAAGCAAACGTTGGGACGAAGCTCGTTGGAGCTTCTCTCTCAGCGTTCGTGGTGGAAACGACTCTGGGAAACCATTCCAGAAAATCTCCGTCCTCCAGTATCTGAAGAGGGCATATATTCACAGCCATTTTTAGCAACTATGGAGAAGCAGTTCGACGCCTGGAGATCTGAACTTACGAAAGAGGAACAGTACGCGCATCGCTACGATCGTCTTGTTACTGACTGGGTAACACGGTTGCGCAACCTTTCTGAAAGTGATAAACAAGATCTAAAAAGTGCGTATCTGAAAAATGCGAATGTGATTGGAATTACGTGTGGTCAAGTATATAAGCTTTCATACAGCGAAAATAGAGACATCTCCAAATTTGAGGTCGTAATAATTGATGAGGTAAGTAAGGCTACTCCACCTGAGATTCTTTTGCCAGCCCTTAAAGGGAGAAAGCTCATTCTGATCGGCGACCAGCGTCAATTGCCACCTATGATTGAAGACAAAACGCTGGACCAATTGGCGGAGGAGAGCGGTCAGGGCCAGCAAGCGTATCGCTACCTTAACCGACCCTATTTCGCACAGCTTTATGAACAAGCTCCTGATGGGATCAAGTGCATGCTCTACATTCAATACCGTATGCATCCCGATATAATGGCTGCTATTAATCAGTTCTATAACCGCCCTCTGGAATGTGGACTCAACCAGCCGGATATTCAACGCAATCACCAGCTTGAGTCATCTCTCGTTCGCAAAAATAAACATCTCATCTGGGTATCAACTCCTCTTGTTCCGATGCCGTCTCAGGATAATCGGTCTCGAATGATTAGTGCCAGAAACAGGATGAGTGGCCAAGCTGTGTTTTCTTATCAGAGTGAGCATAACAGCTTTGGAGAGCAAAGTAGCGGAACGTCTCAAATAAACTATCGCGAAGTGGAGATCATCAAAAAGATTTGTGAAGAGCTTCAACGGCTCTGGGCACCAAAAGTTGCAGCGGGAGCCGAACCGAAAGAAATTGGCGTTATTACGTTCTACGGTGCTCAGACCGCTCTATTACAAAATAGTCTTGTTAGAGATAGCAAAAGGATGTTTGACGCTCTAAGCATTCGTATCGGGACGGTTGACCGCTTCCAGGGTATAGAACGAGCAATTATTATTGTAAGTATGGTCCGCAACAATCGGCATGGAGAGATCGGTTTTGCTAGAAAGGACGAGCGTATCAATGTTGCTTTCTCGCGATCTCAAGAACTGCTGATCATTGTTGGTTGCCACGACCTCTTTTGTAGTACAGCTCGCCAGGAAGACGCCGTCGAGCGCTATAGTAATGTTGCAAAAGTAGTGAGAAATCGGGGAGACTTCATTGATATTTCCAGCATCTAGCACCAACACCCGTCCCATCGCTTCGGCCTTGCGTGCACGAGCTCAAAAGCTAGAAGAAGGTCATCCGCTTCACCATGTGCTAGCTGCCCGTGAGTTTCGTTATCCAGTTCAGCTTCAAGAGGTGAGCATACGAGCTGAACAATACCGAAAAATGAATCTGCTCGAAAAATTCATTCTTCAGGCTGCCACCGAGGTATTTCCGCGTCCTTCACTTGAAGAGCTGGCCGATGCATTGGGTCTAGACCCTGTTTTCGTCAACAATACGGTCAAGGACTTGAGATCGATGCAGAGTATCGCGGGCGATAACAATGACCTACGCGCTACGGACGAGGGAAGGAAGTCACTCGCCTCAGAAATAATTACGGAAGAGCCGATAGTTGAGACTCGCTATTGTATCCAGGATACTCTGCTTGACACGACAATGTTCTCTAATTTTCGATTGAAAGAGATAGACGATGATCTTGAGGATTTGAGCCCTTATATAGATCAGGACCTAACGCAGTTTTCTCTTTTTGACTGGGAAACCGACGATCTACAGGCTCAATTGCAAGTGTTGAGTCTGGACTTGCACGACCCGGATAGCAATCGTTTTGTCACGAACATAACACCAGCCTCGCCTCCCGAAATTCGTTGGCGACCTATTTCTATTTTTGTTCTTTATGACACATCCGAAAGGGACGATGATAAAGTCATCACATTTGAAGCTCGTTCATTTGAGAATCAAGTTATTCCTATTATCGGCAAATGGTTGGAGGCACAGCTTCAACAGGGGAAGCTTTCTTTAAAAACATTTTGTGGACTCAACGATGATATATTTCTTTCGGATGAGGGATTGCCAGATGAGGGATTGCAAAGTGTCGAAAGTGTTGATGAACTTTCAGTAGAACCTGAGTTTGAAGAACGGCTAGAAGAGATCCACCAACAAGCAGTAACTCAGTATCGTTTGAAGCAAGAAGGTCAGATGCTTGAACCAGTCGCTGGCACCTCCCTTCAACTCCGCGATATGGAGATACGCCCAGCTTTCTTAAAGGCACTACAAGATGCGCAGGGACTCATCATCATTTATTCTCCCTGGATGAACGAACAGGTAGTCGATAATGAGTTCATTTCTCTTCTGGAAAAGCTGGTTCAACGAAATGTGCGTATCCTTATAGGTTATGGCATTGGTCATGATGAAAAGAGAGAAGATCGACCCGTCCCCCTCAGTCTGCTTCATCGCTTACAAGCTGTTCAGACTCCAGAAGGTACTCCTGGCATCATAGCCGAGTGGCTGGGAAACTCTCACGCGAAAGAAGTTATTGTCGACCACAAAATTCATTTTAGTGGCTCCCATAACTGGCTCTCATACCGTGGAGATCGCTTCCCACGTGGCGAGACAGTCTATCAAGTTACTATTGCGACAGAAGTAGAGAAAGCGTACGACTATCTTGCTCAGCGTTTTATTGAACACGCGAAGAGCTTGTGGGAAGCAAAGGATGAAGAAAGCAGATTAGCCCTTTGCCTTCTCGCCTCACTCGGACACGAACAGCAGGCAATCGATTGGATTCAACAAGATGAACGCTATGGCTTTCTCCCGTTGTGGCTCAATCTGGCCCTACAAGGCATCGCTGTTGGTCGTGGGGCACAAATTTTCGCTCCGCTACAAACGGCCCTTACGCTCTGCTGTACGATTGTAAATCCACAGAGTTCTTTGAAAACAGAAATAGTTGCAGTGTTACGCAAAGTTTTTAAATCTCTGGCACAGAAAGATCGGCAGCTTACTCTCATTTTAGTCAATGACAATCTTGCCGAATTAGAGCAACTAGAACTTGATCAATATGTCAAAGATCTCAACATCAGCGATTATCGAAAACAAGACAACAAAGAACAGAGTTCTGATAGCTCAAATTTCACGCCTCTCCAGCGGGTTCATCAAAAGAATAGATCAAGACGAAATCGCTAATCATTTTGCGCTTGTGTACCTATTTTTTAGTGGAGCGCATAGTAGGTGCACAAGCACAAATGAAGGATATATACTATAAGGAGATTATACTATTAGGAATAGAGAGAAGTTTTTGCTAGGTGAGTCCCTCTAGCGTCCTATGGGTGTTGTGCCGGGTTTGGCAGCGAGAGCGTTTCTGCTCTGCGAACCAGTTCGTCTACTACTGGCTGTTGATCCTCTACGACCTTTGTGCTGATCTTGTTGGTTGCGGCGGAGATGACGCGGGCGGCTTTTACGATGGCGTCGTCCGATGCTGCGCGTTTCTCGCGTCCCTGATCGTAGGCATCGATGATTGCCTGTGTTTGTTGCTCGACTGAGGCGGCCATTGCGGTAATTGTCTGGGGGGTCAACGATGGCGTCTGGACGGCGCTGGCGATCAGCGGCACGGCTTGTGCACCAGCATTGGTATACGCCGTCAGCCATTCGTTGGCGGCTTCGGCGACGACGCGTTCCATCTGCGCCCCCTGCTGCGCCTGGATCATCATCCGCCACTGGACGATGGTGCCTTTCATGACCGGAATGGTGAGATTCATGAGCAGGTCGAGCTTCTGGGCGAGACCGACGTCGAGTGAGCGCATGTTTGTTACCTGTGGCGAGGTGGTCCAGCCGACGAAGAGTCTGTTTTTGTACTCGGTGATCTTGATCTCTAGATTCTGGATGAAGTCGGCGAGGAGCCGCTTGCGCTCGGTTTTGTTGCGGTCGGCCTGATTATTCGGGTCGGCAACGATTGAGGCTGCTTCCTCGTGCGCCAGGTCGCGCACGAGCTCCATGATGGCAATGGCGCGGATCACGTTCATAATCTCTTGCTCATTGGCGCGATAGAGCTGATCGTACATGCCAACATTGCGTAGAATCTGCTGCTCTTTACCGACCAGGGTGGCCTTGACTTTGTCCAATTGCTGCTCGACCGACATTGCATCTTCCATTAACGCTGCAATCAGGGATTTCGCCTGGCCGAAGAAGCGGCCCAGACCTTTGCCCCAGTTCTCTAACCGCTCGCGTGCGCGTGAGTCGGAGACGTCGTACTTTCCACGCACCTTGCGCATCTCGTTATTTAAATTGCGCATAATCGCGGTCAGTTCGGGGATATCGACTGGACCAACCTCTTTGAGCAGAGTGTCGATGAGCTGGTTCATGCCCGCGACTGCATCTCTGCCAAACTCCATCATCACCTGCGTGTTATTGAGCATCTGGGGGTAGAGCCGCTGGGCGTAGACCTGCGCGTGCTCCAGGTTCTCGCCCGTCAGCAAGCTCTTGCATGAGAATGCTTCGCGGGTGGCGGACGTAGCTGCCGTCTGCTTGAAAAAGAGGTCTGCCTGCCCCTGTGGAGCGGGCGGAACGGAGATTGTCTCGCTCGCACCGGGCACGAGAGGAAATTGTACTTGAAAGGCGGGTGTGTTTTGGTCAGCCATGAAAATGTATCCTTCCTGTTTGAAAAGCGATCATAGCCTTGCAGTGTCTACTGACAGACATTATTTTTGAGACAGTTTTGTAGCATTTGAATAACTTCAGCATCTGGCACGTTGGTTGTTTGAAAGTGGTTAGCAATGGGGACGCTGGGAAAGTCATTGACGTTAGTGGTACTGAGCTGAATGGAGCGGAAGCCGTATTTAGTCCAGGCAATTTTCTGAATATCATTATCCTTCATCGCATCGATCAGCCGTGATGCATGAGCATTGAAAGCCAGGATGGGATGCTCATTATAGACGGTAGGGTCGGGATACAGCACGCGCACGTTTTGCAGAATACTTTTGTTCTGTAATGCCTGCTCAAGGACCTGCGACTCGTAGCCAGCATAGAGGGGTGAGCGGAACTCTCCTCCCTGAAGTAGCCATTGTTCAAAGCCGAAGGCGGAACTGGTCGCCTGAAGACCTTGAGCATCCTTGAGTGCTCGCATGATTGGAAGTGCTGCTCTGGCCTGCTGTGCGCTGGGCGCTTTGTATGGATCATTGGTGCTGATGATGATCAGTTCAAGCAATGAGAGCGTAAAACCACTATTGGACTGGGCGGGATTTGTGCTCCCAATAGCGATTGGGCCACGAATGTTTTGTGTCCCCAGGCTCTCCCACTGCGCACCTTTAAGAATGTAGTTCTGCAAGAGTGTTTTCATATTGACAATGAAGTATTTACCCTCGCGTTGCTGCACTACACCAGCTTTTTGAAGTGCACTGGTTCCTTCTGGGCCAGCATAGATCACTTCCGGCGAGTTCAGCACCGTCTCAGCCCGATACTCCGGAAAGGCGTTGGGATGCAGGGCTTGAAAAACATTTTGAGCGGCTATGCTGGAGGGCCAGAGACAATCCAGCCCCTGCTGCTTGATCTGATCGGTGGTCAATGCGGCTTGATCGAGCGAACCTTGCGTCTTGAAATTGAATGTGATCTCATACTTCTGTGATAAGATCCGCTTCACATTAGCATCGCGCATGAGATCGGCCTTTTCGCTGCCGATCGCGCAATTAAGGGTTACTTGAGGGACTGGTGTGGGAACGGGGGTGACCTTCGGCGCTTGTGGGTGGATGATCGTGGTAAACACCACAATCACCACCAGCACAACGGCGACCAGGGTTGCCCCTACCGCGAGTTTCACTCCGCGATTCATCGGGCCTCCTTCTAGTGCTACGCCAGGCGTCTATACTGGGCAGCTTCGAGCATCTTTAAGTCAACGTCCAGGATGAGATTCTGACCCTGATTGATCAGCTTGATACTATTGACAAGGTAGCCATCAAAGGATTGAAAGCCCTCCTGAATCTCCTGCAGCTTTTGAGGAGGGTTCTCATAGTAGCGCGCATAGTCCTCAATATCGATGTATTTCTCAATCAGAGGCAGCATGCGGACAATATAGCCATCCAGCGTGGTGGCCGATGAGAGTAGATCGGAGGAATGATGCTTTTGGATTCTGCGCAGCAACTCCTCTACATCGCTGCACATTTCATTCAATATGGCTTTAGCCTGGGAATTGTGTATACGCTGTAGCAGTGAACGAACCTGCTGCACCTGGCGGAGGACTGTAGAAGACTTCTGCTCGGCCTGAAGCGTGTAGGCATCCATCTCGACTTGCCGGGTTGAGCGGCTATCTGCCAGCAGCCAGATACCAACCGTTGCCAGTGCAAACAGAACGAGTGAGATCAAAAGCGCGGCCATGACGGACCAGTGAGCGCTCTGTAGCAGGAGGAACGCGATAACGAAGATTATCGCGCCTCCTCCTAAAGCAATGAACATGGCGAAGCGAGTCAAACCTTTCACCGATTTTTCTCCGTTATCTATATCCAATTGCCTCGCGCAATGAATCGATCAAATTCTCTTTCGCCGTCACGGTCCCCTCCGTCTGATTTGCAATATCCTTCAACTGAGATGTGTCTGCATCGTTCCCAAAGGGGACACAGATGACGGGAGCTCTGCTCGCTTTGATTGCAGCAAGCGCAGTATCACGTCCATCTGTATCGCTCTGCCCATCTGTCATAAGCACAACCAGACGCTTTCGATCTTCATTGCCCTGCTGCTTGAACAGGTCAGCTGCTCTTTGCAAACAGACATAGAAGTTTGTCCCGTCGTTAGGAGATTGAGCGGTAATGTTATCATTGAGCTGACTCAATTTATCCGGGTCGTTGCCAGCTACCGTCCACTCGCCATCAGGACCATAAGCAATAGCACCATTAAAGATCATTACCGAAGTCAAGTCCTGTGGATTCGTCTGGAGGTAGTAGCCGGCAGCCACATTCTGCTTAAACAGCACTTGAGAGGCCTGCTTGAGCTGATTCCAGCCATCGTTTCCTCCCATACTTCCAGAACCATCCAGGCAGTAGACAATATGGACCGGTCGTCGATATGATGTCTGGTATTTGGATAGAGCGGCGTCGATAACATCGGGCGCGGGATAGGTGAGTAACTGCTGTTTGAGAGTAGCTTTGATTCCCCAGTCAGGATTGAATACCGTTGTATCGGCATTTGGCAGCGATAGCCCAACGCTGCTGGCCGGACGGCGGCCCAGTTGCTCTACCTGCTTCTGTGCGTCGGCCGAGAGGATGAACTGCTGCAACTTTAGAAACGTCTGTTCCTTGCTGCTGGCGTTTTGGGCGTGCGGCAAGAAACCCATCGGAGCATCGGCGATCGCCAACGACTCTTTCGGATAGACAGCGTAGAACGGTTCATGCCCCTGTTTTATTAATTCCTGATTTTTTTCAATGACTAGGGCTTCATAAGTGAAAACGGTTTTGCAGGAGGGATCTGTGACGCAGCCGTTCATAAGTGTGCCGGAACTTGAGGGCGTCTGCTTGAGCGACCGGACAAAGCGAGTAATACCTTGCGCAACCTTCGGAGAATTGAGCTGCTGCATCGTGAGCGGCACGCCCGGTCCATTACCTGCGAAGTGATTCAAGAATCCGAAGTAGACGGTTGCGCCGCTGTTCGACTGCGTTGGATTTGTCAGCCACGCATTCGTCTTCTGATTCTCAACAGCATCCAGAATGTCCGTGATAGAGACATCGCGGCCAACAAAGCCTAACTTCTGCATTTCGGACTTCCATCCTGCGTACACCAGCGGCGTAATAAACATATCTTTGACATCTTTTAGCTTGCTGCCTTGATCGCCAAGCTGCTGAAACACACTGCTGGCAAACCAGAACACATCCCACGGACTATTGCCGGCCCGTAGTAATCTCGCCTGATCCACACTCCCTTTTAATGTATACTTGCAGGTAATTCCCTGCGTCTTACACCAGGGTACAACAATACGGTCTAGAATAAGCTGTTGTTCACTGCCCGCTATAATATTGAGCACATTAGGATTAGAATCATACGTCGGTTGATCAGAAGGGTGAGGCTGCTCATTTGAGCCTCCACACGCGGTAAAAATGAGACTCAGAAGCATGAATATGAAAAGAAGCCAGGCGAAAGAATTTCTTTTTTGCATAGGCGTTCCTCCTTCATCTAGTAGTACGTCAGAAGCACTACTAATACCATATTTTATTTCATAGCTTTTTCGTTCTTATCCACTTTCATTGTATTCCAATAAATTTCACTTAAGTTTAATCAATTTTAAGGGGAGATTAAGGCGACAAGGAATCTCGGCTTTTCTGAATGCAAAAACGGCCTGGATACTAGCTTTAAGACTAGTATCCAGGCCGTGCGATAGGAGAGTATTAGCCCGCGTTGTTCACAAATTCGTTGGTGTAAGTTGCGTTGAGATCGATCTGCTTGCCCTTTACAGCCTGGTTGGTCTGATTCTCTACCTTGAGTACAGACTCGGGACCGCCAGTGGGCATCTTGCCGTCAGGACTGAAGATAGACATCTGGTTCTTAAGAGCGGTTATATAGAGATCTTTGCTGCCAGCATAGTAGTCGGGCGGCATCTTAGCTGCGATCTCTTCAGCGCTGTGAGTATGCATCCACTTCATTGTTTTGACGTACGCGTTGACCAGCTTCTGAACAGTGTCTTTGTGGCTAGCAACATAATCGTTATTCATGAAGAGGTAGATGAAGGGATAAGGTCCACCAAGGGCAGTCTGTGTGCCCTCTGGAGTACGCATATCGACCAGCACTTTGCCAGCACCAGTTGAGAGGATACGTGAAATTGTTGGCTCGGTGGTCATACCGGCATCAATGCGGCCCTGCTGTAGACCCGCGATAAAGGTATCACCGGCACCTACAGGTAGGAAGTGAACCTGGTCGGGTGCTATGCCGACGTTATGCAGTATTGCGGTGGTTATAGTCTGTGTGCCGGAGCCAAGCTCGGTGACGCCCAGGTTTTTGCCTTTGAGGTCCTGAACTGAATGGATCTGGCCCGCCGCTTTGGTCGAGACGATTTCAGCCTCGCCAGGAGCAACATCCATCTGCAGTACGGACATCATTTTCTTGCCTGCCGCTTGTAGCTCGATCGTATGGTTATACGAGCCCGAACCACCCTCTACCTGACCCGCCAGCACCGAATTTTCAGATGACTGACCCGACGCTTCGTCGATCAAGGTCACATTCAAGCCGGCCTGGTCAAAATAGCCGAGCTGCTTGGCGAGCATATTGGGCAGATAAATCTGCTTGCTCATTCCACCGACCATAATTGAAAGATGTACCTTTTCAGTACTGCTACCACTACTGCCACTGCTACTTGCACCGCCACCGCTGCCCCCACACGCGCTAAGAATGAGAACCACCAGGATGATGCCGATGAGCGGGGAAAACTGTCGACTCCTCATTTTCATAAATGTTTCCTCTTTCACCTTCGTGAGGTACCTCTGTAACCAGATAAACAGTGCCGCTAAGAGATCCCATGCGTGGGGTATTTATAGTAGAAGAAAAGCAGCGTTGCTCTTCCTCCCAGAAGATGCTAAAGAGTCACGTCATTCACCGTATTAGGTCGCCAGGTGATCAGACGATTCTCCAGCCCCGTAACCAGAGCTTCCATAATCAGAGCTACCGCTGCCAGGATGACCATTGCCGCGAAGACGCCATTTGCGTTAAACGTCCCCTGAGCGGTCTGGATCATCAGACCAATGCCCTGAGTTGAGCCCAGAAACTCGCCGACGACCGCGCCGACCAATGCAAAGCTGAAGCTTGTATGCAGGCTGGCGATGATCCAGGTCAGTGCTGAAGGGATGATTACTTCAGTTGAGAGCTTGTGCGGGCTCGCGCCCAGGATGCGTGCGTTTGCCAGCAGATTGCGGTCCACCTCGCGTACACCCTGAAAGGCATTAAAAAAGACGATAAAGAAGACCAGGACGACGGCAAGCGCGATCTTGGATTGAATGCCCAATCCCAGACCGATGACAAAGATGGAGCCAAGCACGACACGCGGAATCGAGTTGGCCGCTTTAATATACGGGCCGAGCACATCGGCGAGGAAACGATTGCGGCCAAGTATCACGCCGAAGACAACGCCCAGTACAACGCCGATCAAGAAGCCCAGAATAGTCTCTTCCAGAGTTACTGCGACCTGCTCCCACAGTGGGCCCTGTGCTGTTCCCTGGGTGACCCAGGTGATAATCTGCTGCCCAATACCTGTAGGCTGGCCCCAGAAGAAGGGATCGATCACCTTAGTACGCGCGCCGAGCTCCCAGCCGCCGCCGATCACAATCAAAAATACGACGCGTAGAATATTGACGAGCAAGCGGCGTTGACGCAAGCGAGCTGTAGCTTCTTGCACATCGGCGTTCTGGGCTGCCGCTTCCGATGTTTTAACTTCTTCGTTTGTTACGCTCATAGCTCACTATCACCTCATCGCGAAGGTCCTGCCAGATCTCTTGATATAATTGGACGAAGCGCGGCTCAAAACGGATCTCCGCCACATTGCGCGGGCGTGGCAGATCGATGGTATAGATACCCTTGACCGTCGCGGGCCCGGCCGTAAGCACAAAGACCCGATCGGCCAGAGAGATAGCCTCCTCCAGATCGTGAGTCACAAAGACAACGGAGGCCGAGATTGAAGACCACATATTGAGCAGTTCATCTTCCATTAATGTACGCGTCTGCACATCAAGGGCGCTAAACGGCTCGTCCATCAACAGAATTTGCGGCTCATTAATAAAGGTCTGGGCCAGCGCCACACGCTTGCGCATACCACCAGAGAGCTGGTGCGGATAGCGATCTTCAAAGCCCGTCAGCCCAACGCGTGCAATCCAATCACGCGCTCGCTCGTACGCCTGCGCTTTTGGTTGACCACGAAAGAGCGGACCCGTAACCACGTTACGCAAAACATTCTTCCACGGAAATACAGCGTCGGCCTGGAAGACGTAGCCGATGCGCGGATCAATGTCCTGCACAGTCTTGCCCATCACCTGCACCTCACCCACGCTCGGACGATCCAGCCCCGCGATCAGGCTCAACGTCGTAGATTTGCCGGAACCTGTTGGGCCAACAACTGCACAAAATTCGCCGGGGGCGACGGTCATGCTAAGATCGCGTATGGCCGTATAAGGTTGACCTGTGGGCGTCATAAAGCGCTTGGTCACGTTGCGTAACTCAATTGCAGCCGTTGCCTGATTCGGCACATCCCGTATCGCAGTTGATGAATCTTTCATAAGTAGCGCTCACCGACCTCCTTTCCTGGATCACCTTCTAGCATTACTTCAAAGTATACCTGCTTACGTTCATTCTCATCCATATGCTAGTTCATTAAGACATACAGACAGTGAGTCCGTATTCAAAGTATAGTTGAGAGGATATAAACGCAGCATAAACACAGCACCACCTCGTATAAACAATGTGTAAACGTCCACGTCTTCTCTTCTTAGAGAAAGATGGAGTAGAAAAATAATGGATTGTCTGTCCACTGAGTTCGTCAGCCCCGTTCTTAACCAGATACTAGTGCCAGATGAGTTACACCTACAAATGGAGCAACAGTCTGATGAGTAAGATGTATGCTTCAATGACCTCTGTGGATGTACATACTGTGTAATCGCTCTTTACTGGGATCTCGAACGAGATTATAATACGCGTTGAACTATGAACGTTGGCTGCATTCCTTCTGTGTAGAATGGAGTGTGATTTTAGCGAATGGAGAGGCTTGTTATGAGTGTAGATCAAGGCAATATTGAGCGTTATCTTCAGGTGCAGCGGGCGCATGGACCGGCGTGGTCGCCCGATAGCAAGCAGATTGCTTTTGTAGCTGATATAAGCGGCCTTGATCAGGCTTGGCTACGCACAATCGACAACCCTACTCCTAGACAACTCACCCATTTTCCGGATCGTGTTGGGTAGGTTGCCTGGTCGCCTGCTGGCGAGTATCTGCTGGTGACGGTTGACGCGGGTGGCAACGAGCATGATCAACTTTATTTGTTGTCGGTAGACGGTGGGGAAGTCCGAGCACTTACGCAGGCACCAGAGGTTATTCATAACTTTGGAGGCTGGTCGCCCGATGGACAGTCTATTTGCTATAGCAGTAATCAACGCCATCCGGCCTTCTTCGATGTGTGGGTTATGAACGTCTTCACAGGCGAGACGCGCTGCATCCTACAGCAGGACGCGAGCCTGATGCCGAACGCCTGGTCGCCTAATGGAACGGCCCTCGTCGTCACGCGTCTGCAAACCGAAATGGATATGGATCTGCTGCTGGTCTATCTGGATGGCCGCGAGCCGCGCCTGCTCACCGCCCACTCGGACGAGGCGACCTACGAATCTCCCTGCTTTGCACCCGATGGGCGAACGCTCTACGTGCTCAGCAACTATCAGCGCGAGTTTATGGCTCCAGCCAGCCTGGACCTGTCGGCGGCTCCAGAAGAGGATATCCATGTCCCCATTAGCTATCTGGTTGATCCAGCCTGGGATGCCTCGGGCGGCCTGGCGCTCTCGCCCGACGGCAAAACGCTAGCCTGGGCGCTCAACGAGAATGGACGCTCGCGCCTGGTCTTTTACAAGCGCAAACAGGCATGGCAATTGACATCGCCAGCACTACCGGCAGGCGTCATCGAAGGGCTCACCTGGTCTCCGAAGGGCATGCAGGTTGCCTTTAGCTTCAATGGTACTACCCACAACGGGAACATCTGGATCGCATCGGTGGAAGAGACAAAGGCGCGCGAGCCGCAGCAGATCACCGCGATTGAAATGAATGTCGAGCCTTCCACGCTGGTCGAGCCAGAGCTTATTCACTATCCTTCGTTTGATGGCCTGGAGATTCCCGCCTATTATTACCAGCCTCGGGTAGCATCCCGTGTTACAAATACTGGATTGCAGCCCGTGATCATCTTTGTGCACGGCGGACCAGAATCACAATTTCGGCCGCTCTATGCCGCGCCCTGGATGCCACCGTTCCAGTATTACTTGAATCTGGGCTTCGCTATACTTGCGCCCAACGTACGCGGCAGCAGCGGATATGGGAAGTCGTATGTGCATCTGGACGATGTGGGCCTGCGTCCCAATAGTGTTGCCGATCTCAAGGCGGGCGTAGAGTGGCTGATTCGGGAGGGGAAGGCAGATCCAAAGCGCATTGGCATTATGGGTAGAAGCTACGGAGGTTATATGGTCCTTGCCGCGATTACAACATATCCTGAACTGTGGGCGGCGGCGGTTGACATGGTCGGCATCGCCAACTTCGTCTCTTTTCTGGAAAATACTGGACCCTGGCGACGCAAGTGGCGCGAGGGTGAGTACGGCAGCCTGGAGCACGATCGTGCAATACTAGAACAGATCTCGCCCATCAACTCCGTTGACAAGATAATCACACCGCTACTCGTCCTGCACGGAGCCAACGATTCCCGCGTACCCGTTGGAGAGGCAGAGCAGATAGTCGCAGCCCTCAAAGCGAGGCAAGTGCCCGTCGAATTCCTCCGCTTCCCCGACGAAGGACACTTTATGCTGCGGCGCGACACTCAGTTCACTGCCTATCCAGCCGCTGGCAAATGGTTCGAGCGCTATATGGGCTAGCGGCTAACGAAGAGCCTGCCTGCTTCTTTTAATAAAGTATTCAACCGTTTTGTAGACGGGAAAAGCGATCAAAGGAGATGCAAGAAACATTCCTGTATTCCCAGTCGTAAAATAAGCAACCAGGCCACTCGCAACCCAAACTGTGCATACTATCGCGGTACAGCAAAAAAAGATTAATTGCATTCTCGCAATGGAATTTTCTGCTTCCATCCAATCAAGCAACCCGAACTCTCTAAATTGTTCATCAGTGATTGCGACACCAGGTTTCAATTGTTTAGCAACTTCCCATATATGTGCTGGCGTTCTTCCACAGACAGCTTCTTTAACCTCATTATTCGTCCTTTCCTACCTGAAAATAAAGTTTTTGAATTTGCCGGACAATCATTTGACAGAGATTTCTTTTCTTGTCTTTTCTCTCATCAAAGATATTAATACTTCAGCAATTCGGGTTGCTACTATCATCAAAATGTCCCTAACAATAGGAGCGTCAAAAGCAGTGGAATTATAACTATCAAAACACAAAACTCCTAAGCAATCGCCAGTTTCTTCTCCAGTAGTAACAGGCACACCAATGAGAGAGCCACAGAATGAAGGCTTACTATGCGGCGAAGGAATATAACTAGCTTCGTCGGATCGTAGAACACCCTTCTTGTCAGAAATATGAGCGACAATAATTCTCCTCGTTAAAAACACTTCTCCTGCCAGACCTCTTGTCGAGCTATCTTTTCGTGAATCAATACAAAAACGTGTCTGACCCTTACTCTCTTCATCTACCCAACCATGCATGTCCGAAGTAGTCAGATTCTCGCCTTTCTCATCGGGAAGAAAAAATGCACCATATAATGGTACGAATCTTCAGTTGAAGAGGAATTTTAGTTTTTGTTGAAACGTAACTTTGAAACACGCTAACTTCTGGACGAAACATATACACCTCCACGTAAAATTTTGTTGTTACATAGGTAATTATACTCGTAATAATTTGAATTACAACAAAAACGAGATATATGGATATTTATATTTATTCTGAACTATAGATGTATTTATTTTCTTAATCTCATAGATTAGCAAAAATGGAAGGAATAGCTTTGGTATATAATCTCCTCAATGCATTATATAATTGAACACTGAGATAGAATTTTGACAGTTATAGAGACTACTTGAATGTTAAAGGAGATATATCTATGACTATTGTTATGCGGCCAATTACACTAGAGAGCGTCAGCATTGCTGATCCCATTTTGATGGAGGCTTATAATTCGGGCCATAGCCTTCAAGAGGAGTTGGAATTCTATGTACGGCTGCAGTCGGACGGCTGGTTTTTTGTTGTGGATAATGGGAGACCGGTAGGAGTGGGTGGAGCGGTGAATTATGGTGCGTTTGCGTATATTGGGTTGGTTGCTGTTTCGCCGTCAGTGCAGCGGCGTGGAATGGGGGGAATGTTGATGGAGCATCTGATAGGCTGGCTGGAGAAGAGGGATTGCTTTAGCGTGCGATTAGTCGCCACTCAGACTGGCGAGGGACTTTATCGCAAGCTTGGCTTTATTGAGGATGGTGGAACGGTGTCGTATCGTTTAGAGCAGCCAGTGGAGCGACGCCCGAAAGGTGGAAGAGGAGGAGAAGAGCGAATTTTTATTCTGCACGATACGGACGTGGACGAACTGGTGGCCTTTGATACGCCGATCTTTGGGGCTAACCGCCGCGTTGTCCTCGCCGCCTACCTTACAGATCTGTCAGGACGCTGCTTCGCTATCCGCGATGGCAATGGCCGCATTACAAGCTATATCGTAGCCCAGCAAGATGCGCTCGGACCCTGGATAGCTCAAACGCCAGCCGATGCGGAAGCCTTACTCGTACACTCCCTCACGCAACCATTCGAGCAAGCTCCCGGAGTTCGCGTGTATACCAGCCATACTGTAGTCATCAATCTACTCAAAAAGCACGGATTTAGCGAACGCCGCGTCTTCAAGCATATGTTCTATGGAAATAGAGAGCCTATGCGGCAAAGAGAGAAGTTGTATGCCCTGGCCACGGCCGCTATTGGCTAGAGAGCAAAAACAGCAACAAAAAAAGAGGAGCTGTCATGGCTCCTCTTTTTGCTTACCTATAAACTATAACATATCTAACCGCAAAAATCAAGTTTTTTGACCTTCCGAATCCTTAAAAAGAAGAAATTCCTCTATTTTTCATAAAGTTCGAGTGGTAAGTTGTCAGGGTCGCTAAAAAAAGTGTATTTTTTGCTTGTTGTAGGATCGATTCTAATTTCTTCGACGCTCACATCGTGTTCTCGCAAGTATTGTACAGCTTCATCGACGCTATCTACTTCGAATGCCAGGTGTCTGAGACCAGCCGCTTCAGGATGGCTAACCCGTTGAGGCGGATTGGGAAATGAGAAAAGCTCGATGCAATAGACGCCGCCTATCTCCAAGTCAAGTTTATATGATTGGCGCTCGGCGCGATAGATTTCGCGTACAACCTTGCAGCCGAGAAGATCCACATAAAAGTGCTTGGATCTTAAATAGTCGGCAGAAATAATGGCGACATGATGAATCTTGTTGATCTGCAATCCCATAGAGGCTCCCAGGTTACGAAAGATAAAAAAAGAGAGACCAGATCTGGCCCCTCTCGCTTATATATACAATACTAACATATTTCTTTGTAAAAGTCAATCCCATTTTTGATAAATAAATTGGTAAGTTCAGGATGATGCAAAAGTTGTACGCGACGGGCGCGTGCACAGCGAAATGTATGAAAGTACTCGACAGAGCAGGTACTAAGAAATTATAATGCTAGATACGGGTGAGTATCAATTCACCTGGATAGAGCAGAGAGGACAGTTATAACACGCAGGTAAAATTTGTAAAGGACTGAGAACATTATCATGTCAACCTCGCCGCAAAAGAACGAAAACGCGAATACATACTTTGTGCAGGACAAACAACTCAAAGAAGAGCTCGTTCGCCTGACATTGCAGGATCATCTCCTCACGACATCAATGGGTGGCGTGCTACCAGAGCAGACTGATCCCAGTATTTTTCAACGTGTGCTCGATATCGGGTCTGGCTCCGGGTCATGGATTATCGAGGCGGCACGAACCTATCCCGCAATGTCGCTAGTCGGCATTGATATCAATCCAGGCATGGCTGAGTATGCTAGCGCACAAGCGCATAAGCATGGCCTGAGCGAGCAAGTAACTTTTCAAATCATGGATGCTTTAAAGAAACTGGAGTTTCCAGATGCGTCCTTTGATCTCGTTAACCTGCGCTTTGGCATCAGCTATCTCCTGGGATTGGCCGGAACTGCTCAGCGAGATAGTACGCATCCTTCATCCCGGTGGCGTTGTGCGGCTTACTGAACCGGAGGTTATTCAAATAAGCAACAGTCCTGCACACATGAAACTGCAAGATATGTTACAGTGCGCCTTTTATAAATCAGGTCATCTATTTGAGAATGAATCAGCAGGTCTGACAGCTCATTTAGCGAACTTCCTCAAAAGGTATGGACTGAGGCAAGTGCAAACAAAAGACTATGCTTTGGAGTACAAAGCGGGAACGACTGAGGGTCAGACGTACTACAAAGATAACGCGCACGCAATGAATACAGGACGTCCTTATCTAGCAAAGTGGGGTTGCCTCGATGCAAGCTACGACACTCTATGTCAGCAAGCGCTCAAAGAGATGCAGCAGAGCGATTTTCATGCAACTTGGAAGCTCACTACTGCCTGGGGCATCAAACCATAGCTCCACGGTAGCCAGAATGTCCCCGTGCGTTATATGATACAGGCATGCTGAAGTATTTTAAAATCGGCCGCTATGGGCTGGCAGCGTTGATGAGCATTCTTTGTAGCGTTGCGTTGCGTCTCGTGCTGCTCGCCCGGGGTTGGCCTGTTACAAATAGTGACGAGGCAACGATGGGGCTGATGGCGCGGGACATTGCCTATCGCGGCCAGTTGCCCATCTTCTTCTATGGGCAGTACTACATGGGCGCGCTTGAGGCTTATATCGCCGCCGCCGTCTTCCGCCTATCTAGCTCCTCGCTCTTCTCATTGCGTCTGGGGCTCGTGCTGCTCTTCGCCCTCTTTCTCCTCAGCACCTATCTGCTCACCAGCTTGCTCTATTCAAAGGCGTGGGCGCTGGTCGTTGTGGTTCTACTGGGATTGGGATCAAGCTTTGTGCTAGCACGCGAGTTGGGCGCGATCGGTGGCTACCCTGAGACGCTGCTTTTTGGCTCGCTGGCCTTTCTGCTGGCTTCTAAGCTTGCGCTTACTTGTGAGTCTGGGCCGGCACGTGAAAGGTGGCGCTATGCTGGTTATGCAGGATGGGGATTGGTAGTCGGGCTGGGCCTCTGGAGCGATCTGCTGATTGCGCCGTTTGTGCTCTGCTCTGGTTTCTTGCTGCTGGTCTGCTGCTGGCGCGAGTTGGGCAGGATCACAGCGGGATTGTGTGCGCTGCTTGGACTGGTTATTGGGGCTCTTCCTCTGCTCTACTATAATTTTACGGCCGCGCCTGGAGAAGATTCTTTGAGCGTGCTCTGGCAGATTCAGCATAGTGGCGATGGCTATCTTGTGGCACACTTTGTGCAGCAGGTCTTCGGGACGCTGCAGATCAGCATTCCGATGATGACCGGTAGCCCTTTCTGCTCCGTGCCGGAGCGGCTCGAAAATGGAGTGATGAGTTCGCTCTCCTGTACGCTTGTGCGGGTGGGCTGGGGGGCTGGCTATGTGTTGCTTTTTACGCTCGCTCTGGTGCTGGCGGTGAGGGCGGTCTTACGATCACCTCGTCTTCGTTTAATGAGAGTCTCGTGCGGGCGTTGGTGGGCGCGTGTAGGTTTTCTGAGGGGGGGACAACGACAACCGCAAGGGATTGTCGCGACGCGGGCCTCCGAGGCGGGTAGAGGACGACAACCGCAAGGGATTGTCGCGATGCGGGAGAAGGATTGGCAGTCGTTTGTGATCGATAGTGCGCGGCTTTTGCTGCTGGGAAGCGCGCTCATTACGCTTTTGTTGTATGCTATGGGTACTTCGCCCGTCGAGTGGCCCGGTAGCCGGTCGCGTTATTTAATTGGGCTGCTTATTGCTACGCCCGCTATACTATGGCCTTTGTGGTATGGCATCGCTAAAATGAGTTCGCAAAGGACGGGGATAAGCAGGCTCAGCAAGGGAGTGTGTACGGGCGTCCTTTTATTAGTGATGGTTCTTCTCTTGCTAGGAACGGTCAATACGTTTGGAGAGGTGCCTGCCGTTGAGCGCGCGAATCAGAGACAGCAGGCTTTGATTAATCATCTTGTAGAGATTAGAGCTACTCATATCTATTCGGATTACTGGACGTGCGACCGGCTGGCCTTTGTGAGTAATGAGCGTGTTATCTGCGGGGTGGTTGAGCAAGATTTGCAACGCTCGAAGAACTTTAACCGGGATGCCGCATACTATCCAATCGTAAGCGCCGATCCACAAGCATGCTATGTATTCTCGGTCTACACTCCTATTTCCCCTCTTGCGGTGCAGACAAAGCTTGCACCTAACAAATATAAGCACAGTATCTTTGAGCAATACAGTATCTATCAGCCGCTCGCTTGATCCCTTTCTTGTCATAATTGCATCTATGGATGAATTGCCGGATCTCGCCTTTGCGATTGATACGCAGATCCTACATGATATGAGAGCGACTACGTGACTTTCACGTCTTAGAAAATATAAAGTGAGACATTCTTATTGCTAGTAATAAGGATGTCTCACTTATGGTTAGCGTAATGGCCTGAAGAATGTGCGAATGGCTTCGGCCAGCAATTGAGGCTCTTCTAGCATCACAAAGTGACCGCCGCGCTCTAGTTTTGTCCAGCGTCGAATATCGGTGTAGAGGCGCTGCACGTATTCGCGTGGCGGATTTTCAATGCGTTGCGAGGTTAATGCTACGCCTGTGGGGACGGCGATGCGGTCCTCCGGTAGCCGTATGCGTGGATGAGCGTCGCGCTCGTGGTAGAGTCGGTTGGCGGAGTTGATCGTCTGAGTGAGCCAGTAGATAGAGACGTTGGCTAAGAGTTGATCTTTTGTGAAATGCCGTTCCAGGTCTTCGTTTGCTGGATCGGTCCAGGCGTACCATTTTTCGATGATCCACGCGGCGGTGCCGACGGGCGAGTCATTGAGACCATAGGCTAGCGTCTGCGGTCTCGTACGCTGAATGTGGTCATAGCCGCCCTCCTCTTGCTGCCACTGCTGCTGATACTCTATGTAGAGCCTCTCCTCATCGCTAAGTACTGGAGCACCAGGTCCGAAGTACGGCTTTGGATTGGAAGGCTCGGTTGTATGGTAGCCAATAAGATGCTGTGGAAAGTCCAGGCACATGTGGCCCATGACGCTCGCGCCCACATCGTAGGAGTGGGCGGTGAAGCGTTCATAGCCCAGACCCTGCATCAACTGCGCCAGGTGGGACGCGATCTTCCTCGTGGTCATACCTGGTAGTGTGGGGCGGTCAGAAAAGCCGTAACCAGGCAGTGAGGGCACAATCACATCAAAGGCATCCGCTGGATCTCCACCATAGCTGGCCGGATCGGTCAGCAGAGGAATAATGTCTAACACCTCATAGAATGAGCTCGGCCAGCCATGCGGAATGAGCAGCGGCAGCGGATGAGGACCGTGCCCACGCTCATGAATGAAATGAATGCTCAAAGCATCAACCTCAGCCCGATAATTCGCGAACGCGTTTATCTTTTGCTCCTGGGCACGCCAATCAAACTCTGTGCGCCAGTATGCGACAAGCTCCTGCATGTAAGATTGCTTCATACCATACTTCCAGCCCGCGCCCTTGATCTCGTCGGGCCAGCGGTTCTGCAGGAGGCGCATATGGAGATCATTCAGCGCTTCCTCCGCCACCTGTACATGAAAAGACTGGACATCCATTAAGTATCTCCTTCTCTACTAAAACACTACTCAGTTCCATTAATACAAAAATAGGCATTCTTTGTCATTATATATACTGTATGAAGGAACAACCAATACAAGAAAGGATAGACAAGCTTGAGTACAGTATTTTATAAAATCATACAACCTTTTCTAGCACTATTAACGCTATGCGGTACTTTTTTTCTAGTTATCACTCCAGTTGCTGCATCAGCAACAAGCGGTATGCCACCTGAACCGCATCGGATCTGGAATATCGATGTCGGTGTCCAGTTGAAAGAAAATGTCACGGAGGGGATGATCTTTCCCATCAAGGAGCTTTGGATTAATGTTGGCGATACCGTTCTATGGCATGCGGCGTCGGATGAAGAACATACTGTCACCTTTCTGAGACCGGGCCAAAAGAAGCCCGCACCTGATAGACACGATCCGCTACAGGTCAACAAACAAGGAGGAGATCATTATGACGGACTCAGTTACTATAATTCGGGCCTGATCAGCACTTCTTTTTTCAGACATAAGCATGATCTGACTACCTATAGTCTGACCTTTAGTGTTGCTGGTAATTTCCCATACATGAGCCTGATGCAACCAGCGATGACGGGCATTATCCATGTTCGCTCGATTGGAACGCTCTATCCTTTTACACTTCATGACTATCAGCAGCAGGCGCTTGCCACCACCGAGAAGGTACGCAAAGAGGGGCGACTGCTTGCGACGGCGGCGCGGAAGTATGCGAATAATCACTATATCATCGCTGGTGTAGGAAATAGTGATGTCAGCGATTTTATCTTCACACCTAACAGGGTGACGATCCACGTAGGCGAGATGGTGACCTTCCAGCATGCCGATGGTATCGAGCCGCATACCATCACATTCGGCACTTCGAACATGAGCAACGAGAGAGCTTTTGGAAATCCAGTGGCCTTCGATGGCCTCTCTCCGCTCAACTCCGGTTGGCTATGTGCGGCTCCCTTCTGCACAGGTAGCAGTTACCGGGTCACATTCACCAGGGCAGGAACCTTTGTCCTGCGCGATGACTTAAACAGGTACACGATGTTTGCGCGAGTTGTCGTACTCAAATAAAGGAAAGGTAAAATACAAGGATGTCCTTTATACAATACTACCGCCGACGCTCTATTTTTATTCTTGAACTATTTATAGCATGCCTTATAGTCATAAATTCATACATTTTCTTTCAGGATACGAAACCAATCTATGCGCAGAGTACAGGTTTTGTAACAAGGTCTGGCATCAATTTGTTATTAAATGGAAACCGGTTTCGCTTTGCTGGTGCCAACATCTACTGGTTAGGGCTGGATGATGGCGCACGGACATATCCCACGCCTTTTCGTATCGAGGATGCGCTCACAACGGCAAATGAGATGGGCCTTACTGTAGTACGTGCACACTCACTCGGAATCTCGGTCGGTTGCAGTCTATGCGTCGAACCATCACCTGGAGTCTTTAACCCTATCGCGTTTCAGCATATTGATTATGCAATTCAGGCCGCCAGAGCTCATGGACTCAAGCTGATCATTCCGCTCACCGATAACTATCATTTCTATCATGGAGGTAAGCACACGTTTACTGACTGGCGTGGCCTCGCCGATGAAAAGCAGTTTTATACCGATCCACGAGTCATAAACGATTTCAAGAAGTATATCTCTGCTCTCTTGACACATGTCAACAGGTATACAGGTGTTGCGTACAAAAATGATCCAACGATTATGGCCTGGGAGACGGGCAACGAACTGCAGTCACCCAGTCGCTGGACACAACTCATCTCGGCCTATATTAAAAGCGTTGATTCGCATCATCTGGTTATGGACGGGAACTACGGAATAGACCCAAATGACCTCTCCACTCCCACAGTCGATATATACTCTGATCATGCGTATCCGCCTGACACTTCAAAACTGGCACATGACACTGCCGGGACTCGTCGGGCCAACAAGGCATTTATTATGGGTGAGTATGACTGGGAAACGCCGCTGGGCGTACCGCTGAATACATTTTTGGCCGCCCTGCTCAATAATCCAGCGGTGTCGGGTGATCTCTTCTGGAGTATCTGGCCGCACGATGATGCAGACGGATATTTTGTCGGCTGGGGCGGAATCAACCTGACATATCCTGGTGATACAACCGATCGTCGGCAGCGAGCACAGCTCATTCGAGCTCATGGCTATGCTATGCAAGGACTTTCCGTTCCAACCGACAGAGCGCCTGGCGCGCCTCTGATCACCAGCATTCATGGGAATCAGATTGCCTGGCGAGGAGCAATACTCGGAGACACGTATTCTGTCGAGCGTTCAGCAATTAGTGGCAGCGGATCGTGGACCGTAATCTGCAATCGCTGCACAACCGACTACACTACGCCGTTTACCGATACCGTGCAACCACAAGTTCCGCTCTGGTATAGAGTCAGAGCCTATAATCGCGTCGGAGTGCCTGGCAGCTACTCGCCTGTCTACGGCCTCCATACAGCAGTCAGGCTGCTCGACAATCTAGATAATTGGAGTCAGACGTTCTACCATACGAGTACACTCGGCATCGATAACAGCAATCGTCAGTATTTTCACGGTGATAGGTCACGCGCATATCGCTCTATAGTCTATCCGGGTGGGGTCAATGAAATTATCTGGCACGTGCAAAATATGTACTCTTTTCGCGCAACAATCTACTTCTGGCCCGGTGAATCCATCTCGCCCTTTCTTCTCTACACCTCGTATGATGCCAGGCACTGGTCTCAGATTACTCCGACCATTACAAACAATGGCGGCGACTGGCGGCAGTACACATATATCATCAGCAATCTCTCTAACACAAACTTCGTAAGGATACGCTGGGGAGATCCTGTAGAAAAAAGTTGGAGTCCTCAGCTTGGCCAGATTGTTATAAGCTAGTCATCATCGTTGAATAGTGAGAGATGGTTCAGACGGATTTCAGTTACCTACTCTTAACAACTTCAAGATCATTGATCTTCAAACCTTTTTGATATTCTTGTTCTACCACAAAAGCTTGTCAATATACTACTTGGCAAGCTTCTTAATTTTAAGCAAAGATGACATATTTTCGTTATAGGAAATCAAGTACGTCAAGTGACGGTCATATAAATTTATCTATATTACGGTCATTTTGTATATTTCATATAAAAAAAGACCATTACTTTTGCTTATGGCTTTGAGCATATTAATACTCTATAATTATATACAAAGACTATGTAGTCGTGTTGAGCTGCTTATTTAGCAAGAACTACATTCAGTCTTTTCTGTTATTTCAAAAGTAGAGGTAGTGTTGGGATGAAAATGAGCCTTTATGATTCCATGGAATCAAAGATACAAGTAGCAGTTTTGCACGAGAGACAGAAACATTTTGAAGATAAAGTACATAGTTTAGAGCAGGAATTAGTATGGGCTCATACAGATTTAGGAGGAAAAGAAAAATCGCTGGAACTGCTGAGGGAGGAACGAGATGAGCTCAAAGTAAAGTTGGAGGTGCTAAGACAAATTAGAGAAATAGCGCCACCAAAAGGTAGAATTAAGTATGTTCAAATCTTTTCTATTAGTCTACTATTTTTACTGTCGTCTATATTCGTAAATGTTGGAACGAATATGTCTCCAGCAAATTTCCTCAAAACAGGGCTAGTGGCGGCTGTGTTAGTGGTTGCTGCTCTGTTGCATCTTACGGCTACATTTCTGAAAGCTAGATCTACACTAGAAGGTGGAATGAATGAGACTAAATAGGCTTGCACTTCTAAAGGTAACTAACTATTTGATACCAATAACCATCATTTTGAGCGTTTTTATCGTAATAGATACTGCTATCTTCCATATATCTCCATCAGGTCTTCCTTTTGGTATCTGGCCCATTTTCAATTTCCTGTCTGTAAGTACGATAGTCTTGTCAGGATTTATGGTCGTCTTAAGCTTGATAGATATAAGAGTTGAAAAAACTGAGAAGCAGCAGCTAGATCCCGTGAAAATCACACTAGAGTTTGATGGAATGCCGATAACTGTGGAGGCGTGCAGTAAAGATCGGGTGGAAGAGATTTTGCAGTTGATGCGAGAGATGCAGGTTCGTCAACCTTTGAGTAGTGGATATAAAGCAAGAGCAGTTGAAGATTCTGCGAGTATCTCTGCTGATAAAGTAGAGGTTGATAAGATAGGATAGCAATTTCTAACACATAGGAATTTTCCTTGACTTGCCGTACAACCTATGGTACCGTGTTGTCTGTAACTACTATATATTGTGTTTCTTAAACATATAGAAAGAACTCGTGGGGCTGCGCTGTCGTGGCGTAGCTGCAATATGGGGGAAGTCCGGTAAGAGTCCGGCGCTGTCGCGCAACGGTATGGCTGTTTATCTCTACATCATCTAGCAGCCGAGCCCGAATGCCCACCTATGAGTCGTGGATTGATCCCTTCGCACTAAAGGGGATGGCCCGCAAGAGGATGTTGTCTGCTTGCTCTCATTACGAATGAGCATGCATGACTCCCTCTCTTCTTTGCATCCAGGTCCAGCCTGTCTCAGTTGAAGGGACAGGCTTTTTTGCTGATCTGTTTCTCTGGATGAGCGAGAGGATAGACCTGGGCAAAGAGAAGAACTTCTTTGAGACGCATGTGACCAAGTATCAATCTACCTCTGTCTTGCGGTAGGAGTTTTCAAACAGTGGAAACTCTGAAACTAAAAATAGATTGCGTAGTGAAAGGAAATACAGACATGGTACAGGCAACAAATCTTGGCTATCCGCGCATTGGTCGCGGGCGCGAGTTAAAGAAGGCACTGGAACAATTCTGGTCGGGGAAGATCGGAGAGGATGCATTGTTAGAGCAGGCCGCTTCACTTCGTAAGCAGCACTGGCTGCTTCAACAGAGCCTGGGATTACAGCACATCCCCTCAAATGATTTTTCATTGTATGACCAGGTACTGGATACGATTGCGATGGTAGGAGCCGTGCCGGAGCGCTATTCCTGGCACGAGAGCAAGGTCGAGCTCTCCACATATTTTGCGATGGCACGCGGCATGGAGCATGACCAGGAGCAGTCAGAGGCTATTCCTGCGATGGAGATGACCAAGTGGTTCGATACGAATTATCACTATATCGTGCCGGAATTTGCACCTCAGCAGTCGTTCCGCCTGGCCTCGACCAAAGCTGTAGATGAGTTTAGAGAGGCAAAGGCGGTGGGCGTGCATACTCGTCCAGTGCTGCTCGGCCCCATCTCATTCCTACTGCTGGGCAAGACTCATCAGCAAGATGTATCGCCACTTACTTTGCTGGATAGCCTACTTCCAGTGTACGAGGAAGTGCTGAGGGCGCTGGCAGAGGCAGGTGCTGACTGGATTCAGCTCGATGAGCCATGCCTGGCACTTGACCTGGACTTTGATGTCGCGAGCGTTTTTGAGAAGACGTATACTCGCTTAAGTGCTGTGTCTCCTGCGCTGCGTCTGCTCCTGGCAACTTATTTTGGTGATCTGGGCTCGTCTCTTTCCAGTGTATTGCAGCTTCCCATTGCCGCCGTTCATCTAGATCTCGTACGCGCACCTGGGCAGTTGAAGCAAGCTTTGGCCGAAGCACCTGCTTCACTTATCCTCTCACTAGGCGTGGTAGATGGACGTAACGTCTGGCGCACAGAGTTCGATGCTGCCCTGGAACTGATAGAGCAGGCTGTACAGGCGCTGGGCTCCGAGCGCGTCCTGATCGCCCCCTCCTGTTCGTTATTGCATGTGCCGGTTGACCTTACGCAGGAGACACGTCTTGATGATGAACTGAAGCAATGGTTAGCCTTTGCACAGCAAAAAATTGAAGAGGTCGTCTTGTTTACACGTGTGAGCAACGCAGGTCTTGAGGCTGTTGCTGAGCAGCTTGCAGAAAACCGACGCGCATTTCAGCAGCGGCGTCATTCGCCAAAGATTCATGATAAGGCGGTAGCACGGCGCGTTCAGAGTGTGCTGGGGGAGAAAGCGCAACGCACGACTTCTTTCGCCGAACGTCGGAAACAGCAGCATGCGCGCTTACATCTGCCCCTCCTCCCAACCACAACCCTCGGTTCCTATCCTCAGACTGGTGATGTTCGTGCCGCTCGTGCAGCCTTTAAGAGTGGTAAGCTGGATGAGGCTGGCTATGAGGCGTTCTTGCGTTCAGAGATTGAGCGTACGATTCGCTTTCAGGAAGAATTGGGGCTGGATGTGCTGGTTCATGGCGAGTCTGAGCGCAGCGATATGGTCGAGTACTTTGCTGAGCAGCTTGCCGGTTTTCTCTTTACGCAGCACGGCTGGGTGCAGAGCTACGGTTCGCGCTGCGTGCGTCCTCCCGTGATCTACGGCGATGTCTCTCGTCCTGGACCAATGACCGTACGCTGGTCCAACTTTGCCCAATCCCTCACTGAGCGGCCGGTGAAGGGTATGCTCACTGGACCTGTGACCATCCTACAATGGTCGTTTGTGCGCGATGATCAACCTCGTTCGGAGACCTGCTATCAGTTAGCCCTGGCTCTGCATGATGAAGTGCTGGATCTGGAGGCCGCAGGGATTGCCGTGATCCAGATCGACGAGCCGGCCCTGCGCGAAGGTCTGCCTCTGCGCCGCGCCCACTGGCAAGAATATCTTGACTGGGCCGTCAACTGCTTCCGCCTGGCCTCGGCTGACGTGCGTGCTGATACACAGATCCACTCGCACATGTGTTATTCGGAGTTCAACGATATTATCGACGCGATCGCCGGAATGGACGCGGACGTGCTCTCAATCGAGGCCTCGCGCTCGCAGCTAGAGTTGCTGCACGCGTTCATAACCTATCATTATCCTAACGAGATCGGTCCGGGCGTCTATGATATTCACTCGCCGCGTATCCCCTCGCGTCAAGAGTACGAAGACATCTTACAGCAGGTTCTCCAGGTGCTGCCCACCGCACAAATCTGGGTCAACCCCGATTGTGGGCTCAAGACAAGGCGCTGGGAAGAGATAAAGCCCGCCCTCACCAATATGGTTGCGGCCGCACAATCTCTACGCTCAACCGTGAAAGAACAGGTATAGGCATGTCGCCTGCTTTCCTGGCTCGGAGTTCGATCACAGGAAGAGGCAGCCCGCCTCTTCCTGATGTTCAAGCTGCTCTACGCCTTGGCGCACAACTGTGCCCAGAAGTTCCTTATTTTTGAGTACAAAAATACTTAATTTAGGTAGTACCTCTATGCCCGTTCATAGTGTATACTTAGTATTGGAAACAGTGTAATCGTGCCGAGTGCCTGGTATCGGTTACAACAAAAAATATCGTCTGTATATAGGTGGTTTGGTGAAAAGGGGAGGATGATGTTATATGCCGACAGATTATATTCTCTTTAATCATGGCGTGAATGATCGTGATGCGCATGGACAGGCAACGTATGCGGATTCTCTTTTTCAGCTTATTCAGCATTACTATCGGAATGGGTCGTCGCGGACGCTGAAGAAGGTGGCGCTTTACTGGGGCGATGTGAATAAGGATGAGGAGGCGCGGCTCCTAGCCGCCTATCGGGCTTCGGAGATCTGGGAAAAGATGTGGTTCAGGTCGATGCGGGAGACGACGATTATGCGCTTTGTGGGGGATGGGGCGCTGTATATGAGCCGCTATGTGGGGGCAAAGGTTGCTGATGCGTTAAAAGAGCAGACGCTGGCCGGACTAACCGGCTTCAATCCAGAAGAGGACCGTCTGCATCTGGTGACGCACAGCATGGGGACGGTTATTCTCTTTGATATGCTCTTTAGTGCTCGCTGGGACCCTGAGTATGCTCCTGGTCATGCTAGTGTGGATGCTCTCCGCAGCCTGTTCTTCGGCGTCGGCCCCGCCCCCCAATCCGGCATTCGTATTGGAAGCATCTCGACTCTAGGTTCGCCGCTCGGCTTCTTTAGCCTGCTGGATGTGAATCAGAGTATGGAGAGCGCTACCGATGGGTTGGGAAACATTCTCAACACGCACGATATCACACCGCGCCTGGAGCAGATGCTCGCTAGCTTGCTTCATGTGTTGGGCCACAAACTGCCCTGGTACAATTTTGTGCATCCAGGTGACCCCGTTGCTTATCCGCTTGAAAAACTGCTACCTCAACTCGTGGACAGAAACAACTACTATATCGATACGCAAGATGTGCTTGTCCCTCCTAAGCGCCTGACCGATCTACTGGCTACGCCTGTAAGCCAGGATGCCCTGGCTCTTCTACACGGTATGGAGGCGCATGGCGAGTACTGGGAGAGCCTGGATGTGGCACAAAGAATTGCGCAGGCAATCGAGAAAACCATGCCCTCTCCTAATGTCGAATCATCGCTCGAAGCTTCGTAGTTCATTTCGCGCCGTCCACGTAGACAAACTCTTGCAGTTTTGTGGGCGGCTTCCCATTGGACATATAATCTTGTGCAGCTCCGCTGCTTACACACTTCCATTCTATATCTTTGTTTTTTATCTTCATTTCGGGCAGAGCCCGAAATGAAGATAAAAAACAAAGATATAGAATGGAATGAGTGCCGAAGGCATGAGAATGAGAGGGCGTAGAGAGGATTCTTCTGTCGTGCAAAGGAAAGATAGAGAGTGAATCCTTCTTTGCACTATAGACGTTTTCCGCTGTACTTGGGTAGAATCTTAGTGAAGGAAAGGAAGTTCCTTTCTCTCACAAAAAGAAGTTGAAGGCTTACACTATTTTTAAAAGAGGGAACAGTTGGTAATGACTCACCTATACATCATTCGGCATGGTCAGGCTCAATCGGCAGTGGAGGAGCGGGTCGCGGGAATCAAGGGCGACACAGGGCTTTCTGAACTGGGAGTAGAGCAGGCGACGCGTTTGCGAGATCGTCTATTGTCAACAAAAGAGATTAAGGCCGACATATTTATCGCGAGCAATATTCCCAGGGCGCGCCAGACAGCGGAGATAATCGCGCCCGCTATAGGCTTACCCCTTCTCTTAGATGAGGAGGTACAGGAGCTGCGTCCCGGTGAGGCTGATGGCTTGCGTGTGCAGGAGTATCAAGAGCGCTATCCTCGATACTGGCGCGATACCAATCCCTTTGCTGAACTATCGCCGGGAGGTGAGAGTTGGCCCGAATTTGTCTTAAGGGCTAGCAGGTCGCTTGAACGCATCACGACAGAGCACGCGGGAAAAACCATCGTGCTTGTCTGTCATGGCGGCATCATTCAAAGCTCGTTTCTTTACTTCTTTGGCTCCCCCATCGTTGTCACTCCCGCCGTGATCGAGTTTGAGACAAAAAACACCTCAATCACACATTGGGAGAGAGGCAACTTCTACATAAAAGATCCAACGATCGCACGCTGGAGGCTGATCTGCCACAATGACGACTTTCATCTGCGCGACCCTCGTTTCTGGCAAAGCGTCGATGGGCGGCGTGACAATATCGAGACTGATGATACGAAGCAGACGTCGATAGCCGAAAAGGAGTAAATCAGGGCTCCTTGCTGGTGCCTTTGGAAGTCGTATGCTATCCTTTTGAGGAGCTAGAGGAGCCGGTGCAAGCTTCAGACCCGCGTCGCGACAATCCCTTGTGGTTGTCGTAGGCAGCAGAAAATAAAACATGCAGCGCCGACTCCAAACCGCTAGATCGCGGTTGACACGCAAGGGATTGTCGCGACGCGGGTCTGAACGCCGACTTTCGATAGCCTGATGTCAGCGTTCCCTTTGCCGCAGAGTACTCATTCGCATTCATCAATTTTGCCAAACAAGGAAGATAGCAATACATGCCGACAGATTATGTTCTCTTTAATCACGGGGTTTCGACACGTGATACGCGACCTCACTCAACCTACGCCGATGCGCTTTTCGCACTCATCCAGAGCAACTATCATCCCTCTTCAGAGCGTACGCTGAAGAAGATTGTGCTCTACTGGGGCGATATCAGCGCCGCCGAGGAGGATCGCTTGCTTACTACCTATCGCGCCTCTCCCTATTGGAATAAGATGTGGTTTAGATGTCTCCGCGAGACAATCATCCTGCAATCTCTTGGAGATATCGCGCTCTACCTCAGCCGCTATATCGGAGCAAAGGTCGCCGACAGGCTACAGCAACAGACGCTCGCTGGCCTGGAGGGCTTCGATCCCAAAGAGGACCGCCTGCACCTGGTGAGCCACAGCCTGGGTACAACTATACTCTTTGATATCCTCTTTAGCGCACGCTGGGACTCTCCCCGCTCGCCCGGACACAAAAGTGTAGAGACGCTCCGCAATCTCTTATTTGGTCTTGGTCCCACGCCCAACACTGGTATCATGGTAGGCAGCGTCACCACTATGGGCTCTCCGCTCGGTATATTCAGCCTGATCGACGTAGACCAGAGCAGCGAGAACACGACCGATAGCTCAGGCAACCTTCTGAGCACTCACGACATCACGCCACGGCTGCAAAAACTGCTTATGAATCTCTACCGCGAGCTCGGTATGAAACTTCCCTGGTACAACTTTATGCATCCAGGTGATCCTATTGCCTCTCCGCTTGCACAGCTTTTGCCCGAACTGGTAGATAGAGGCCATCAATACATCGATGTCCAGGATATCTTGATTCCTCCAATGGGCCTGGTCGAAGAGCTTGCCAACCTGTTAAGCCAGTGGTCCCTCACTATCTTAGTAGGTATACAGACGCACAACGAGTATTTAGAGCGCAATGATGTAGCACAAAGGATCGCCCAGGCCATCGAAAAAGCTTCACACCCGCTTGCGGTTGCTACGGATCTACATTAAGCGTGAAGTGCTTTCTAACGATACGTGAGGCTGTCGTTGTGTGCCGTCCAGGTTCGCGCTGATGTACCACACGCCAGGAGCGCGAAGCATATCCTCGGCAGTTCCGGCACTGAGAGGCGTGGCGGTCTTGAAGACATAGATCAGTGCTTCACTGGTTCTAACTTCCTGGATGATCAGAACTTGTTGTCCTTTCAGACCTTCAACGTCTTTAAGTGCCTTGTAAAGATTGATGTCAGGCTTTGCGACGAGCACCTGGGTGTAACGGTTACCAAGATTCTGACCAGCAATGTGCTGAATTTTGACGTAGAAGATCATACGAGGATCGCCAGGATAGCGTGTAGGAGCCCCATAGTGTTCTGCTAGTGAATTGAAAAAGATCCCGTTGGGATCGTCTTCAATCCGTTCAACCACACCGCGAAATTCGGCATAGGTATAGGGCTCATCAACATCTATGATGGAGATAGAGACATGCGGATCACGCTTGATGTTCTGGTATTTCTTGCGATTGGTTGTATGGGTAAATTTGATATATTCGCCATCCCATAAAAACCACATCGGTGAGGACTGCGGTTCTCCATTGGGGCCAATAGTAGCAAGATGAGCAAAAGTCTTTGATTGAAGTATCTTCTGAACTGCTGGATTATTCAGGTCTGTCATAAAAAAACCCTTCCTAAAAGTCCGAACGTTCGGACTTTTTGTAAAGCAAAAAAATGTGTGAACACTAGATAGGAAGAGATACTGGTTCAGTAAAAAGCACGCTCATACAGACCTCTATAATCTGTTGTGTCCTGGTCTCCAGGCTTATTGTACCAAAAGCGGCCTGGTCTATAACAGCCCGGCCAACCAGGCTCATGATCATACTCAGTAATGCGGCATCGGCGATGTGGCGCACCGGATAATCTCTCCGTAGTTCATGAATAAGATTGAGCAAGATCAGATCTGAAGATTGTGGCCGTTCCTCCATATAAATGGCTGGTTTGCCCTGGATCAGCGTCTCCAGTTGCACGCGCAGAAAACAAAAGGCGTATTCCTGGGGATGGCTCAGCCCCCACTCAATAAAAGCCCTCCCCATTGCTACAAGCTGGTGCAAAGGCTCTGGCCTGGCCGCAGCATACGCCTGCATTTCCACGCGATCCTCTTCCTCCAGGATATCTCTGAGGAGCGCGGCCGCAATCTCTTCTTTGCTTTTGAAGTGTGTATACAGACTGGCCTTCGACTTGAAGCCCGCCGCCTGGCGAATATCATCAATCGATGTGCCATCATATCCTCGTCCACTGAAGAGCCGGAGGGCCGACTGCAAGATGATAGCGCGGCCACGCGAACTAATTTTCTCACCTTCTGTCAGAACCATAATCGTGTTTACCTTCATCTGTGTGTCCGAACGATCGGACGTTTCTAGTATATTCAGAATGAGAAGGTTTGTCAAGGGGTGAACGCGCGGGTTAGTCACTTCAGTTTAGTTACTTCGCCGGTATCCCCATCACCGTACAAGAAGCAGTGTGTCCACCGACCTGTACCCAGGTCGGTGCGTCCAGGGAAGCGTTGGCTGCAAACGGGCATGGCATGTGGGCAGCGTGGATGGAAGCGGCAGCCGGTGGGCGGATTGATGAGGCTGGGAATCTCACCGCGTGCGGTCGGAGCGTCTTTGCTACTATCGGTGCTGGAGCGTTCAGGGTCGGGGGCGGCAGAGATGAGCAACTGGGTGTAGGGATGCTTAGGACGTTGAATGACCTCGTCGCTGGGACCGCCCTCGACCATTTGACCTGCATACATTACAAGAGTGTCCTCGGCAAAGTAGCGGGCACTGGCTATGTCGTGCGTGATGAAGAGCAGAGCGAGCTTCTCCTCCTCTTTCAAACGCAAAAGCAGGTTGAGAACATCCAGGCGAATAGAGACGTCGAGCATAGAGACAGGTTCGTCGGCAAGCAGTACTTGAGGCTGGACAGCCAGGGCGCGAGCAATCGAGATGCGCTGGCGCTGACCACCACTGAGCTGATGCGGGAACTTCTGGATGAATTGCTCGGCGGGGCTGAGATTGACACGATTCAGCAGGCCCAGCACTTGCTCAGTTTCCTGGGCCTTGCTGCTCACATGTTTGTGAATGCGGAGAGGACGAACAAGGTGATAACGTACATCATGGACAGGATTGAGCGAAGAGAACGGGTCTTGCAAGATCAACTGCACATGACGACGATACGTATCCAGTACTCTTTTATCAAGTAAGCGTACCGGCTGACCACGAAAGTGAAGAGTGCCAGAGGTAGGAGTGTAAAGTCCAGCAAGCATGCGCGCAACAGTCGTTTTGCCACTGCCGCTTTCACCAACCAGGGCCGTGGCCCGTCCAGGATAGAGTGGAAGAGAAGCATCCTCTACCGCGTGCACGGATTGCCTGGGATTAAGCGGGTTCGCTCCATGCACAGGGAAGAGCTTGCGCAGATTGATTGCCTCTAGTATCGGCTGCGAGAACGAGTCGAAGCCGTGTGGCGCGGTTGCCGGAGTCGGCTGCTTCATGAAATGATGCTCCCTTCTGACAGGGTCTGATAGCTCTTTGTAAGATCGTCAGTAGATGGTGGCTCTGTGCGAAAGCGAGGATCATATAGATGACAGGCGGCAATCTGCTCAGGAATGCTGGACACGGCGGGCTGAAGCACTGGCAAGACCTGAGAACAGACATCAAACGCAGATGGGCAGCGCGGGTGAAAGGCACAGCCGAAGGGCACATTGCGCAGGTCCGGCGGCGAGCCGGGAATGCCAGACATCTTCTGACGGGGTCCATGTAGCGTTGGAAATGAATGTAGCAGGCCATAACTATAGGGATGCCGTGGATGCTGGTGAAGACTGTGCTGTGAAGCTTTCTCCACGATACGTCCGGCATACATAATCGCCACCTGATCTGCCAGTTCGAGCAGCAGAGAGAGGTCGTGCGTAATAAAGATCACCGCGAAGCCAAGTTTCTTCCGCAGGCGCATGATCTCGGTAAGAATATCGCGCTGCACCACGACGTCGAGGGCAGTCGTTGGCTCGTCCATAATCAGGATTTCGGGCGATAGTGCCAGGGCGATAGCGATAATGGCCCGTTGACGCATGCCACCACTCAACTCATGCGGATAGCTGCGCATGCGATCGGGAGCGATACCGACCAGTTGCAAGAGCTCAGCAGCGCGCTGTTTGCGGAAATCGGCCCCCATATCTGGGCGATGAGTCCACAGCACATCCAGAATCTGTGCGCCAACGGTCATAACCGGATTAAGGGCATTCATAGCGCTCTGGAAGACAATGGCCAGGTCGTTCCAGCGAATAGAGCGGAGCTGAGCGGGAGAGAGCTGCAGCAGGTCGATGACCTCGTCCGCAGGCACCTGTCCTTTCGACGTACGGAAGCCCCGCCTTTTCGGCAGGCTTGTCTCACGCACATCGTCCTGATTGCGAGAGGATTGAGGATAGTAGAGGATTTCGCCGCTGGTGATCTGAGCAGGAGGGCGCAACAGGCGCGCGATCGCGTAGGCCAGCGTTGATTTCCCACTGCCGCTTTCACCGGCCAGACCGAGAATCTCGCCACGCCGCAGTGTGAAACTCACGTCAGTTACGGCATGAACAGTACCGTTGGATGCGAGATAATCCACGTTAAGGTTTTTTACCTCAAGCAAGATAGGGCTTTGTTCTACCATCATGCCACCGCTTTCTTCATCGCCTTCGAAACCTTCGTCGGACGCTCAACGCGCAGGCGAGGGTCAGCGATTTCGTCAATGCCGAAATTGATGAGCGAGAGACCCGCGCCAAGCAAGGCGATACAGGCACCAGGTGGAATAAACCACCACCAGAGGCCACCGCCTAACGCGCCCGCCTGTTGCGCCCAGTAGAGCATGCTTCCCCAACTTGGAATAGAGCCATCGCCGAGGCCGAGAAATTCGAGGGCGGCCCACGTGAGGATAACGTAAATAGTAGTGCTCACAAAGCCTGCGACCACCAACCCGATTTCATTGGGAAAGATTTCAAAGAAAATGATACGCCAGGTGCTCTCCCCGGTCGCGCGGGCGGCAGTGATAAACTCGCGGCTGCGCATTGAGAGCGTCTGTGAACGAAGCACACGCGCCTGCCAGGCCCAATTGGTCACGATGATGACCAGCGAGATCGTCAAAGGACCGCGTGGGAAGTAAGCAGCAAGTACGATGGCAAGCGGAAGGGAGGGAAGCACTAGCGAGACATTGGTGAGCAGAGTAAGTACGTCATCTATCCAGCCTCCCAGGTAGCCGCTAGCCAGGCCAACCACCACTGAAACGGCCGTCACTATCAGCCCCGTACCCAGGCCCCAGAAGACGCTCGTGCGCGTGCCGTAGACAAGCTGGCTGAAGATATCCTCGCCGACCGTTGTCGTTCCCAGCCAGTGAGCTGGAGAAGGATGCGTGAGAAAGAGGCGTGAGATTGCATTGGGATCGGTTCTGAGAATAAGCGGCCCGAAGATGCCAACCAGGATGAAGAAGCCAACAATAGCGCTGCCCAGAGCCACCTTGCGACTGATGGTCATAGCGCGCCAGATGGCAAATGGTACACTCAAGAAACGCGCGTGCCACGGCGTTTTGGGCTCAGGCATCAGAGCAACCGCAATGGCCTCAGCAGGTTGAGGAGCTTGCTGCATTTGCATCTTTAGACACTCCTCTCTATGCGTACGCGAGGATCAAGAAAGGCGTAGAGTATGTCGGCTAGAAAATTTGCTCCCAGCACAGCAAGAGTAATAATCAGAAAGACACTCTGGATCATAGCGTAATCCTGCTGATTTACAGCCTGAAGCAGCGCGTAACCTATACCAGGATAGGAGAAGACCATCTCAGTCAGGAGTTGGCCACCGACGATCGCACCAATGGCGATGGCAAAGCCTGTGATATTGGGCAGCACCGCGTTACGAGCCGCATATCTGAACATTACACGACCTTCAGATAGTCCCTTTGCCTTCGCCATCAAAACATAATCTTCGGAAAGGCTGGTAATCATGGAATTGCGCATAGTCAACATCCAACCTGCCAGAGAGGAGATCACCAGCGTTAAAGCGGGTAGAAAGGCGTAGTGAATGACGCTGCCGATAAAATCGAGCGTCCAGCCAGGATCAATATTGGCCGAGTCATAGCCACCTGAGAGCGGAAACCAGCTTAGCGAGTAGGCAAAGATGTACAGCGCAAACAATGCTAACCAGAAGTAGGGAATGGCAGAAAGGAAATTCATCGAAGGCGAAAGAAGAGTATCAAGCCAGGTGCCACGCTTCCAGGCCGCGATGATGCCAAAAAAGCAGCCTAAAAAGAAACTGATGATGACGGAGACGCCGCCCAGCATAATCGACCAGCCGATATCCTGTCTGATAATCGTCAGCACTGGAGTAGGAAAATATTGGATAGAAACGCCCAGGTTGCCATGCAAGAGACTACCAAGATACTTAAAGTATTGGACCCACAAGGGATCATGGGTATTCAGGCCGAAGAGGGCAGAGAGCGTCTGCTGCATCTCAGGTGTAACATATCCCTTCGTTGACATTTTTCCCACCAGTGCCGCAACAGGATCACCAGGTGCCAGGCGCGGAATGAAAAAATCGATGGTGATTGCTACCCAGATGGCACAGCTATAGAATAAAAAGCGGCGAAAAAGATGACGCATCGGTTTGCTCCTTCTCGACAAGTCCGCGTCCAGTTCAAATAGAGTTCCTAGTTTTACATTATAAAATATTTCCTGACGAATACGGATGGGCCACTTCGACTCATCCGTATTCGTACTGGACCGATATAATTCGTCTCACATGAGGCTCGATCGACAATCCCTTCTGGTTGTCGTTGTTGGCCTCTCTCCAAATGCCCACCTTGCTGACCTCCGCCCCGACAACCGCAAGGGATTGTCGTTACTCGGGCCTGTGAAGCGGGCGGAGGACTCCGATCCGCTTGATCGCAGCGTGACCACGAGGGATTGTCGCTACGCGGGCTACAACAGGTCAGGTAGAGTTGGTCAGGAAACAGGTTGCAAATGCAGGATCACCATTCCGTAATCAGGGGCAGTATTCGGGCTACCGCTGGCATACGGATTATTCTGATCGGGCCAGCCTGTAAAGTTCTTCGTCGAGTACTCGTCGTAGTCAGCGCCAGTCCAGAGCGGAATGTATGGCTGGTTGTCAACGAAAACCTTCTCAATGCCCTGAATGGCCTGCTTCTGCGCGTTCTGATCAATGGTCGAGGCGTACTGTTTCAAGTAGGTATCGGTGGCCGCATCGTTCCAGCCCACGAAATTGAACTTGCCCTGACCAATTTGATTGCTGTTGAGGTACTGATTATACAGGTAGAACGGCGTGGGGCCGCCAACCATGCCACAGAACATCAACTGATAGTCATACTTGCCGTTGGTGCGCAGAGCATAGTAATTATCCTCACCAACGGTCACGTTTTTGATCTCAATACCCGCCTCTTTCGCCTCGGCCGCTACCAACTTGGCGGCTGAGTTCCAGTCGGAATAGCTGTCAACGCTGCGCAGTGTGAAAGAGAGGCGTTTCCCACCTTTCTGATAGATGCCATCAGAGCCTCTGGTAAAGCCTGCATCGCTTAGTAGCTTCTGCGCTTTCGTAATATCAGCGGTCGTTGCCAGATTTCCAAGATTGGGAGCAAGCCAGCTATTCATAGTCGGGAGCACGAGGCCGGTGACACTGCCGGGAGGTTCAAGGCCAGCCGTTGCCTGTGCAGCGATCTGGGAGCGATCGAGCGCAGAACTGAGGGCCAGACGAACAGGAAGTCCCGCGGTCCCGCCAAGCAGAGGGTCTTTCTGGTTCGCACAGATCGAGTACAGGTTAATGGCGTCCATGAAGAGGTGGTTATGCGCTGAGTCTTTGGTGACGAAATCCTGCTGGAGGGTCGGCGAGAAGTACCCGGCCCAATCAACCTCACCCTTTGGCAAGGCCAGCTGTAGAGTAGCGTTATCCTTGTACTCGGGAAAGCGAACCTCATCAACTTTTACCTGACTAGCCTGCCAATACCCGGCATATTTGCTGTAGACAGCCAGATCTGGTTGATAACGGGACAGAGTAAAGGGGCCAGTACCGACCGGATGATCGGAGAGGTACTTGGTCGGGTCGCCAGCCGAGGAGAAGACGTGTTTCGGAATGATATACACTTTGCCGGCGATGGTGGCAAGCACTGGAGGATATGCCTTTTGGAAGGTCATAACCACCGTCTTAGCGTCGGTTGCCTGCACCGATTTCAGGTACTGCCAAACACCAGGACCATCCGCCGCCGGATACTGCTTCATCACAGCGAAGGTATAGGCGACATCATCGGCCGAGAAGGGCTGACCATCGTTCCATTTGACATTTTGACGAATGGCGAAGGTGAGTTGTGTGTAATTGCTGTTCCACTGGTAGCTGGTCGCCAGCATAGGAGTAAGCGCGCCACCATTTACATTGACGAAGTAGAGGGTTTCGTAGAGAAGACCGATACCAGCGTTGGGATGGCCGTTGTAGAGGTTGAAGCCGGATTGCGCAAAATCATACGACTGAGCCGCGACACGCAGAACAACCTTCTTGTTGCTCTTTGAATTATTGGTGTTGCTGTCGCCACAAGCTGCCAGGATTAACATAAAGACAACGAGCAGCGTGAACAATGCTGTTCCTGCTCTGATTCTCGCAGGAACTCCAGGGAGAGAGATGGAAGTCATAGCTGCCTCCTGACGTTAAATGATCGGATCGCTGGAATGACTCGGTAAATAGAACATGTAGACTATGGAACCGGACAGGTAGACCAAAGAAAGATTCTGGATTTCTAGAGCGATTCCTCCTTCTTCTATGATGGCTGTTGGTATGCACAAAGGGTTGAAACTGGTCTGGCGTATGGTATTAGGATTCTAGATCAATCTATGGGAATACTATACCTACTTCTGGTTCATTCGTCAAGTCATCTAGACCACTAGACCTCTTTGTTGTATTGCCCTGTATTAATCTCTGCCACTCGCGTAGCGACAATCCCTTGCGGTTGTCGTGGGTAATGCTCGTTTTCTTATGTGCTACCCACGACAACCGCAAGGGATTGTCGCTACGCGAGTGTGACCGCTAACTTTTAAAGCTTCCCCTTGACAGGGATAGAAAAATATGGAATTATTGGCAATAGTGGTCTATACATCTAGATAAAGTACAATTAGCCTAGCAAGTACGTGAGATCAGTGGACTGTGGAAACAACTCCATCTTTTCTATCTGTGTGAAGTGAGGACAACTGCACTCGTAGTCGTATACCCTCACATGCTTTTTACCGCATGACACATCACAACCGCTGGAGGTGAAAGTATATGGAACGTTCTCTGAGCGTACTGGCAACTGAGATGGCCAATCCAGCGACCAGCGAAATTGACCGTATGAGTTCCCTGGAAATTGTACAGGCGATCAACGACGAAGATGCGAAAGTAGCGCAGGCGGTCCAGCAGGTGCTGCCGGAGATTGCGCGGGCCGTCGAAGCGATAGCTGAACGTATGCGAAGAGGCGGGCGGCTCATCTACGTCGGCGCGGGTACCTCGGGTCGTCTGGGAGCACTGGATGCCTCCGAGTGTCCACCGACCTTCAATATTTCCTCCGACAGTGTCGTTGCCTGTATTGCTGGCGGACCAATTGCTTTTGGTCTCGCACACGAGGACTTTGAAGACAGTGCAGAGGCCGGACAGGCCGATGTGGCGAAATTACGTCTGACCGAAGCGGACATCGTGGTAGGCATTACGGCGAGCGGACGCACGCCGTATGCGCGTGGCGCTCTTGCCTATGCCCGGCAACAAGGCGCGTTGACAATTGGCCTTGCCTGCAATGCAGATGCGCCGATTGCCGGAGAAGCCGCTATTATGATCGCCCTCCAGGTTGGGCCGGAGGTTATCGCAGGCTCAACGCGCATGAAAGCGGGAACGGCGCAGAAGATGGTTCTGAACATGCTGAGTACCGGCGCGATGATCCTGCTGGGCAAGACGTTCGGCAATCTGATGATAGATGTACAAACCTCCAATTACAAGCTGCAGCGACGGGCACTCTCTATCACACGACAAGCAACCGGCCTGGACGAGGAAGCCGCAGAGGAAATGCTGGAAAGAGCAGGTGGCGAGACAAAAACCGCAATTCTAATGGCGCGCGCCAATCTTTCTCCTGACGAGGCAAGGCAACAACTCGCAGCGCATGGACAGATGTTGCGAGCAGCCCTTGATGCACTCTCATGATACAGATCTATACTATAGGCATCGATGGGGGCGGGAGCAAGACCCGGGCGGTGGTGGTTGACGCTCAGGGGAAAGAGTGTGGAAGAGGACTGGCTGGCAGCGCTAATTATAACACGGCCGGCCTGGAGCGTGCGGTAGAGCATATTCGTGGTGCTGTTGAAGAAGCTGTGACGATGGCCGGGTGCTCGCTGCCACTAAAGGCAGCCTGGTTGGGACTGGCAGGCATTGACCGTCCAGCGGATCGTGACGTGTTGCTGCCAAATCTCCGTTTCGTAGCTGAATCCATTCGCTTGACGAATGATGCTGAACTCGTTCTGAGTGCTTTAGAAGAGAGAGCGGGTGTGGCATTGATCGCAGGAACAGGGTCGATTGCGTTGGGACAGGATGGATATGGCAGAGTCGAGCGGATTGGAGGCTGGGGCCATATTCTTGGTGACGAGGGCAGTGGGTACGATATTGGCCGCCGCGCTCTACAGGCGGCGGTGAGGGCGGCAGATGGCCGGGGATCTGAAACGAGGCTGCTTGAACTGGTTTTGCACCACTGGGAACTGACGAGTGCTGACGAGATAATCGGCAAGGTGTATAGCAACAGCAACAATGCTGCGATCGCTGAGATCTCCTCATTGACTTTGCGGGCGGCACGCGAAGGCGACAGAACAGCGCACAAGATTGTGCGAAAGGCGGCGCGGGAGCTGGCGCACGCCGTGGTGACAGTTAGCAACAGGCTTGGCTTGCAAGAAAAGGAGCTTTCTCTCGCGTTAAGCGGTGGCTTATTGCTGCACGAGCCGGGTTTCCGCTCACTGGTCCTGCGTCATATCCACAAATGCTTCTCTATTGAACAGATTGTGTTCGTAGAACAACCAGCTCTGAGTGCGGCTCGCGCCGCTCTAACCATGACAGAAGAAGGGACGCAAGCATGGAGTATACCGACTCTACCAACGGCATGACCCTGGAGGAACAGATCGGCCAGATTCTGATGGTAGGTTTTTCGGGCTGCACACCTCCACAAGAGATCATTGAACTGATAGAGCGTCATCACGTCGGCAATATCATCCTGTTCTCGCGTAACGTCCACGAAGCCGAACAGGTATACGCGCTCACACACCAGTTGCAGGAACATGCGCGGAAGGCCGGGCAACGTTACCCACTGTTAATTGCCATCGATCAGGAAAACGGCATTGTGCAACGGATGGGAGAGACCGCGACTCTATTTCCAGGGAATATGGCGCTGGGAGCGATTGCTTCAGAGGAGATTGCCCAGGAAGTAGCGCGAGCGGTGGGCGAAGAACTGCGATCAGTTGGCATTACTATGAATCTCGCCCCGGTAGTGGATGTCAACAACAATCCCGCGAATCCCGTGATTGGTGTGCGCTCATTTGGTGAAGATGCGCAACAGGTCGGACGGCTCGGCGCAGCAATGGTACGAGGATATAAAGAGGCAGGGATTGTTCCATGCCTGAAGCATTTCCCTGGTCATGGCGACACGGCCGTAGACTCTCATCTTGCACTACCGACTCTTCCCCACACACTTGAACGTCTGGAGCAGCTCGAACTGGTTCCATTTCAAAAGGGAATTGAGGCTGGAGCTGATTGCATTATGACCGCGCACATCGCCTTTCCAGCCCTGACCAGAAGCAAAGAGCTACCGGCGACTCTTTCGCCAGACATCATTAAAGGGCTGCTGCGCGAGAAGCTCGGCTTCCAGAGTGTGATCATCTCGGATTGTCTGGAAATGCACGCTGTCCTGGACACTTTTGGAACTGGACGTGGGGCTGTACTGGCCCTACAGGCAGGAATCGACCTTGTGCTGGTCTCACATCTCTTCTCGCGACAGCTTGCGAGCATAGAGGCCATACGCGCTGCTGTACATAGTGGCGAACTTGATCCGGCGATAGTACAATCTGCAGCCGAGCGTATACTGGCTCTAAAGGCACGCGCGCTCTCTTGGGGCAAGCTGCCAGAGATCGAAGCTCTGCAAGAAAGCATCGGTAGCCCGACGCATCTACAATTGCAAGAACGCGCATATGAGCTCTCCACCACGCTTGTTCGCAACGAAGAAGGGCTGTTGCCAATTCATCTGAAATCTGGAGAGCAGATCGTCGTGCTGGCTCAACCCAGAAATCTCCTCACGATGGTCGAGGACCGCGCATTTGCAGATGATACCCTCGCCGTCATCCTGAGCAAGCATTCTCATCAGATACGCCAGTTATCTATCAACGCTCAAACGGCACAGGAGGCGTATACATTCGTGCTCTCGGAGACCAGTGAGCAAGATATTCTTGTCGTTGCCACTGTGAACGCGCACGTTGACCAGATGCAAGGAGAGCTGGTGCGCCTGTTAACAACATCAGGCAGGCGTATAATAGGTATCGCCGTGCGCAATCCCTATGATCTAGCTGCCTTCCCAGCACTACGAACTTACCTGGCAACCTACGAATACACAAAACCAGCACTGGAGGCCGCTGCACGAGTTCTCTTTGGCGAACAAGAGGCGCATGGGAAGCTGCCGGTGGGCATTCCGGGATTACCCCGAGAGTGATGCCATCTCCTCTTAATTATGCTGCTAGCTATAAGCGTATCACAAAGCTCTGCGCAAGACGAAGATTTTGCGCTGCCGCAGGACGCGAATTCCCCTCGAAGTCGTATTGTAGTGCGCATAGAGATTCAGAGCGGCTTGATCGCTCAACGGATCAAATGCTCCCTGGAACTGGATTTGTGGAAGCAACCACGGGCTAAGCATCGGTTTCACCTGTGTAAGAAACGCTGCTAGATGCTCTTCATCTCTGAAGAACTCCTCATAAAAATACTCTTTGCTGCTGACTGGTAAAAGTCCAAATTTCGTATAGCCGCTAAGGAGTACTTCCTGGTCTGTATAAGAGGAAGGAACGTAGTCTCTGCGCCCAAAGATTTCTCCGAGTGGATAGCCATCAAAGTTGCTGACCACCTCCTGCACAAAGATCGCCTCTTCCCTCAGAGTATGTAGTAAGCTCTCAGTGAATCTAGGTCCACGGCGGCTATAGACCAGATCGAAAGTCGCATCCGGCAAGCTTTTCATCGCCTCAGCATCGTAGCTGTTGCCAGGCAGGATTGTCGCATTCGTTATGCCAAGACGCTCAATCCGTAGGCGAGCGGCATCAAGCAGTTCTTCGTTGGAGTCAACGCCCCATATTTGCTTTACATGAGGAGCGAGTTGGCAGAGCGTCTGTCCCGCACCGCAACCTATATCTAGAACACAACTTTCAGGAGTGGTATAATGATCAAGTAAGCGATCAACCTCAACAGAAGGGTTCTCGCCGTAGTATTCAATTGAGGAGGGGGCGGCATCGGACTGGTAGCTGGCAAAGACGCCGTATCGTGCAGCTAACTCGTGATCAAAATCAAACATGAATTAAATTCTCCATCCATTCCTCAAATGTAGGGCAATGAGTTATGGCTTCAGTTCTGCAACCAGGCCGAACTTTCGTCTGGCTTCATCTCTGGCCCATGTGTCTCAAGTGTGTAGAGGCGCAGCCGATGCTGATCCGGGTCTTCGATAACGATGAGCCAGGCCTGAATGGCGACGAGGATGGGGGAGTGCGGCGCGTTCAGTGCGTCAAGCTTGTTTTCCCATTGTTCAAGCGCGGCACGATTTTCGACTGCAATTGTTAGTGTATCGAAGAGCCTATGTTTCTCCGCCTGCTCTGGATTGAAGCGGAGTTCAAGGAGAGTTTCAAGTCCTGGAATAGCGAGAATATGAGCGTAGATCGATCCGTCTGCACGTTTATGATCCGCCTCTTTGATTCTTCTGGCGTTAAAAACCTCTTCGTAAAATTTCAGGCTGCGATCCAGATTGGAGACAGCAAACTTTATGTGATGTATTCCCTTAAGAGGTGGAGTGACCATCGCTTCTCCTTGTTCAGAAATTCTGCGCTCTATCATTCATATTTTAATCATCGCACATAATGACATCCATAGCTCCCACGCCCTCGATCTGGGCGTGGATAGTATCGCCGGGTTTAAGGAAGCGACTCCCGTGCACTTCGGCTGAGCCAGAAGGAGAACCTGTAAAGAGGATATCACCCGGCTCGATGGTAAGATATTCGCTGATGATGCTGAGCTGCTCGTCAATCCTGTATATCATCTCCGAAGTGTTAGCGTCCATCATCTTCTGACCATTGACGAAGAGTTGAATCTGGAGCGTATAGGGATCAGGGACGAACTGCGCTGGGACGATGTACGGCCCACATGGAGCCATCGTATCCTGCGCAGTTCGTCCCTGACAAGATCTACGCCAAGCGCCGTATTGGTTCGAATCAGGTCACGGCAGGAAAGATCGAGACCAATGGCGTATCCTGCAACCGCGTTCATCGCTTCTTCCCTGCTTGCATAGCGTAAACGTTTGCCGACAACGACAGCAAGCTCACACTCCCAGTCAAACTGCTGCGTGGATTTTGGAATGTGAACTGTCTTGCCCGGACCCACCAATGAAGTAGTCGGTGGCCTTAGAAAGAAGGGCATTGGTTCCCACTTTTCGGTCGGCAACCCCATCTCTGCGAGATGACTGGTGTAGTTAGCGCCCACCGCCATCAACTTATCTGGATAGATCACCGTCGTTGCCAGGTCTGCCTTTTCTTCTGGGATAGCTGAACTGCTCTTGGACGCTCCCCCTGCAATCGAAGCGGCAAGCTGCTCAAGCGTTGAGAACGATGTAGGCCAATTAGCAAGCAAATCCCTCACAGTAGAATCAGATTCTGACTGAAGATCTGAGATAAGATAGAACTTGTTTTGGACGCCGATAGCAGCTTTGAGACCAACAGGTGTCTTCAAAGTAGCCAGGGTGAAAGCTTGCATAGATAGCTCCTTTACTTAAAGCATACGTCAGAATAGAGATAAAAACAATTCCGTTTGCAATACGTAATGCAAGTCATCACTCTACTAATAGGGAGGTGTATTATGTTCAATCACGAGCCTGAGAACTACATATGTCCTTTTTGTGTCTTTCTTCGCGATGGAAGTAATCTGGTAAACCAACCGCAAGATTTAGTTTACCAAGACAAGTTTGCTACGGCTTTTGTTGCGCCACGATGGTGGCCCAATAACGAAGGACATGTCCTCATTATTCCGAACGAGCACTTTGAGAATCTCTACGACCTGCCTCAATCATATGCTCATCGAATTCAAGATATTGCGCAAGCCATCGCAATTGCTTTTAAACATACGTATCATTGTGACGGCGTCTCAACACGGCAACACAATGAGCCGGCTGGAAATCAGGATGTATGGCACTATCACCTTCACATTTTTCCTCGCTATCAAGATGATAAGTTGTATCACAGCCGCCGCTCAGACGTAGATGCTGCTCTCGACAAAAGACAGATGTATGCCGAAAAACTAAAATGTTTCCTCATAGAGAGGAGTCTTCCTGCTTGATGCCACAATCTTCTTGACCAAAACACTGCCCTTCTTTGGACTGAAATTCAAAGCCCTCTCGCTTGTCATCGTCTTCGTCATGCTCGCGTGGCTGCTCCATCAGCTCAATCCCACACCTCAGCTAGCTACACAGGCGAGGGCTTAAACAGAAAATATGTCTTCAGTGAGCAAGGAGACTTGCAACAGTCTCCTTGCTCACTGAACTAGCCTTTAAAGTGGTAATACATATGAGGCTCGTGCTGGAAACAATGTTTTAAGCACGAGCTTTGTATTATCGTCCGCCCACGCATCCGGGAAGGCTGCGCGTAGCTCGTCAAGGCTGCGGTGTCCGAAGAGGAGTTGCAGGAAGACGAGTGGTGGGAAGCCCGCGGATGGTTCGGCGCTGTAGATCGGCGTTCGCCACGGCTCGGCCTCTGTGAGCAGGCCGTTTTTGAATGCCAGACGTAGCCCACCGCGATAGAAATCGATCTTGATCTCGCCCGTATAGTCCGCAATGGCCGAGTTCGCCAGCCGCTTCTGCAAGACGGGCGCGATATGTTTGATGAACGCGGGCAGGTCTGCGACGCGCACATACCAGGTGTAGGGCGGTTCGTACACTGGAGCTAGAGGTCCCAGGGCGTCGTAGACCGGATGGCTGCGTCCTAGCGAGAGGGCAATCTCGCTGATCGGCTCGGTATTCGTCTTGCTCACTGGCATCTGCTCTCCATAAGCAAGCAGGCCGCGCAAGACAGAGGGCATCATTGCCTGTACATTTACTCCTGGTGCCACTTCCATCATCTGGACAAACACCGATTTTCCTCCGCGTCTGTATGCCAGGAGGATAAAGCCCTGCACATTGCCGGATGTATCAACGATCATTTGTGCCTGCGATCTCTTTCCAGGCACGCCTATCCGGGCCCACTCGTGAATCTGGTAGCTCAGGTAGTCCAGCGGAAGCGTGCTCCAAACGATGCTTGTGTCGCGGCGGCTCTCGTAAGATTTAAGGATTGTGGGGATATCATCTTCATTGGCATCTCTCAGCGTATATGGTTCGCTCTCGCCTTCTTTCGCTTTTGGAATAAGCGAAAGAGGAACTCGGCGCACCCCGCCCAGGTCTAGCGCGTATTCGTAGCCGAACTGGCGGTAGAAGTAGGAAATTCCGGTGATGCCCTGGACGAGGTGTCCCTCGGCGGTGCTGCGCGCGTGGAGCATCTCGAAGAGTGCGCGGATCAAGCCACGATTCCTATAAGCGGGATCACTGGCCACGATCTCTGGTCGCCCGATCATAAAAGGGATGCCCTCGTAGTTCCACTCTTGTCGAAGCAGACACATGCTGGCTACGAGCGGATTTCCTTCTTTGTTCGGGTCTTCAATCACCGCATAGTCGTTCTGACCCATCAGCGGATGCTGCCCGCTCATAAGCTGCTGAACCCAAGCTATGATAGTATCATTAAGGGGCTCGTCTTCCTTCTCGCGGAAGACGTATCCACTCAGCTTGGCGATGTTCTCGGTATCTTCAGGCGTGGACCAGCGCAAAATCAGCCCATTGCCTAAATCGCGACGGTAAGTTGCTGAGGCCGCTGTTTCTGTAAGCATGGCTCTTTTTCTCTCTTTCTCGTGTGCGGATGAGTAAAAACACAAACTCATGCAGCTATATGGCGATACTTTGAGGTTCAATGTTAAAAGGGGTCAACAAAAAACCGTAGGATCATCCTGGAACCCACGGCTCAGAAAAGGACTGGAATGTTTCGCTCAATCAGCAGCGGAATAAGCACTTCTCTGAAAATGGGCACAGTGATCCTCTGGGCCAGAGGCGGTGTGCGTGGCAAATTCAAGCTCGTGGAGGCGTGGAGAGTTGAGAATGACCACAACGATCTTATGAAAGCACTCTTGCCAGCGGCAACATGCTGCATGCGCAGGTATTTGCATCGAAGAACGCTCCTTTCGTTGTGATGTTTTTGAAGAGTATAACCAGTAGTAACTATAACTGGCTTTCTGCCGCTTTGTCAAGTGCCATATTGAGAGCCCGCTGCTTATGATGTTAGAGAGGGCCGGACGCCCATCGCCTTCGCTTTCTTCTCTTTCCAGCCCACGTGCACGCCGAAGGCGTGCCCTTTTTCTTAGAGATGTTTTTACATTTTTTCATTTCTCATACTTTTTGTGCTCTGCACAAAAAGTATGAGAAATGAAAAAATGTAAAAACATCTCTAAGAACTATTTCAGGCAGCGAAGCTGCACAATACTTTCTACTCAGAACGTGGATTCGATGGGCATCCGACTCTCTCTTCCTAAGAGAGATTTCAAGGCGAGCACTACTGTGTAGATATTCCTGGACAATAGGGGTATACTGAAGAGAGGGAAGATAATTTAGAAAGTGAGGTGGAGTTGCTAGCGTCACTCGTTCCGTTACAAATGCTACAGGATGCCCTGCACGTTGTTGGTTATCCCGCTATAGCCTTCTTTATCTTTATTGAATGTGTCGGCATTCCGATTCCAGGTGAGACCATGCTGCTGCTGGCCTCGTTTTATGCCGCCACCGATGATCACTTGCAGATCCCGATCGTAATTGCTTGTGCAGCAGTGGGCGCGATCCTGGGCGACAACGTTGGTTACTACATCGGCTATAAGGGTGGGCGCGCGTTTGTGCAGCGCTTTGGTCGCTACTTCTTCATCAAGATGGAATACCTGGATAAGGCTGAACGCTTTTTTACCCGTCATGGTGCCAAAACCGTCTTCTTCGGCCGCTTCATCTCCCTTCTCCGTATCTGGTCCGCCTTCCTCGCTGGCATGAACAAAATGGACTGGCGTACCTTCCTGATCTATAACGGCCTGGGTGGCATCGTCTGGTCAACCTACGTCGGCCTGCTCGGCTATTTAGCTGGTCGCGTCTTCCACGAACACTTTGACCAGGTCGAACGGCTGGCGAGAACGCTTGGCTGGCTCGGCTTCGCTCTCGCCGTCCTTTCAGTTCTCGCCATCATCCTCTTTGTCCGCTTCCGTCTCAAGCGGAGCTCTGAGCGCACTGAAGAGAAGGAGACGCAGACTGAACAAGAGCATTCTTTACTATAAATCTACTTCATGCTTCTATCCCTCTGTTCCTGGAGAACTCCCTTGTACCTGGTGACACCCTTGCTCCCTTTACTTTGCGTTGACACGTTTCAGTAGAACGACTGGCATAATACGAGGATTATCTTTTTGATAATCAGCGAAGTTGGGTGATTGTCTTGCAACATCAGCGAAGATACGATTCCGTTCAGCTGGCTTTGCAACGGTCGCATGGGCTTTAAATTGCTCAGTCCCGACTTCAAGCGTGACATCATCAGGATGGGCGAGGATATTGTAATACCAATCGGGATTGGTGGGTGCACCACCTTTGGCGGCAATGATGATGTAGGTGTCGCCTTCTTTAAAGTATTGCAATGGGATGAGACGTGGTTGGTTGCTCTTTGCGCCGAGTGTGTGAAGCAAGAGGAAATTTATGCCTGGGGGGAGATTTCTAACCTTGCCTCCATTCGCGTGAAACTCCTCAATGATCTGTATCAGTTCCAGTCCAAGCTCTTTGAACGCTAGAATGCGATGCAAGTGCGGTAACTGATCCATCGTGTAGAACCGATAGCCGGTCTCAGGATCGACATGGATCGGCTTGAGGAGCCCAATCTCGTTGTAGTAGCGAAGCGTGGTCATTGATACTTCACCCAGCCTGGCAAAATCGCGAATCTTTAACATCTCATCTCTTCCTACCTGCTTGGAGATACGTCAACATCTCGTGCTATAAGCATACAATCTTCAGGCAGGGTGAACGTCAAGAGGGCACGAGTACTTTCACCTCTTCCTTTGAATCTGGAGAGGGACACAGAGCACAACCAGCCTTCGAGACAAGCCTGATCCACTTGTTCTGTGGAGGCCGAAGGTGGAAGCTTTTGCTGAGAATGTATTAGAACGTATTAATGAGATCTGTTACTGCTTGCTAGCTGTCCTCCAATCTCTTGCAGAGTTGTATTGTATGGAGGGCGGGCAATGCCTCTTTCTGTGATGATCGCTGTGACGTATTTGGATGGAGTGATGTCAAAGGCTGGGTTGGCGACGGAAACGCCGGCGGGGGCGATTTGGACGCCGCGCAGCGTTGTGACCTCCTCCGACTTTCTTTGCTCCACGGGAATCTGTTCGCCTGAGGCGAGCGAGAGATCTACAGTTGAGGTAGGGGCGACGACGTAGAATGGGATGTTGTGGACGCTGGCGAGGACGGCGACGGAATAGGTGCCGATCTTATTGGCGACATCGCCGTTGGCGGCAATGCGGTCTGCTCCGACAAAGATGGCGTTGATGCGGCCCTGGCGCATGAAGTAGCCAGCCATATTGTCTGTAATCAGGGTTAGGGGGATGCCCTCGCGTTGCAACTCCCAGGCGGTCAGCCGTGCTCCCTGTAGGATTGGTCGGGTCTCGTCTACAAACACGTGTAGCTTTTTGCCGCTATGGTGGGCGACATAGATGGGGGCGAGCGCGGTGCCAATGCCCGTCGCCGCCAGCGCACCGGCATTGCAATGAGTCAGCAGCGTATCACCGTCAGCGATTAGTTCGGCCCCTAGCTCGCCCATGCGCTGGCACGCGTCGCGGTCTTCCTGGGCGATAGCCAGCGCTTCATCACGTACCAGTTGTAATAGAGCTTCAGTTGAGTTCAGGTGTGCAGCATCCTCATCTATATGCTTGAGGATGCGCTCAACCGCCCAGGCGAGATTGACCGCCGTTGGGCGGGTCGCACGCAGCATTCTCCCTGTAGATTTTAAATGTTGGCATGCGTCTTTTACACCGACGTTCTCACCTTGTTCATACAGATAACGTGTTAGCGCCAGCAGCATGCCGAAGCCAGCGCCAACTCCGATGGCAGGTGCTCCTCGTACACGCAGCGAGCGAATGGCCTCTGCCACGTCCTGCTCATGGTGCAGTCTGAGGTACTGTACTTGCAAGGGCAGCAGAGTTTGATCTATCAAGCAGACCGCGCCTCCCTGCTCATTCTCCTCCCACCAGATCGTGCGAATCCGCTGCTCTTCTTGACTGAACATGAAATCTATCTCCTATCTTCCAAAGAAACGCTGCGTAAAGGTTGCGATAAAGCTGACCTCAATGGTCAGACCGATCACGGCCTCGATCTCTCCCAGGATGGCCATTGGCTGTGAAGGCACAAATCCGCCTGGTAAGAGGCCGCGTCCATGAAAAGACGTGATGCTGACCAGGCAAGCTACGAGCGGAGAGATTGCTGGACCAGTGCTGGTGCCAACCAGGTAGTAGCCGAGCGCGAAGATGCCGAGAATGAGGACGTATGCGAGCAGAGTGCGTTGTGCTTTATAGCCGTAGCCAGCGAGCATGTCGAGGAAGAGCGAGAATATATACTGCCCAATTGATCGTCCACCCCGAATCCGAAAAACCTGGCGCTGTAGAACTTTGGCGCGGTAGGCGAAACGATCGGCATCATCGCTGAGTCCCTGATTCTGGAGCACAACCGTCAACTGACGATTCGCGCGTATCGCCGTTCGATACCCCTCTAGAAGGTGATCCTTCTGGGACTGCCCTGGCTCTTTTTTCTGGCGGATGCGTCTATCATTCATTCTTTTTGTGAGTACAGGCGAGCGAAAGACATAGCCAATGACGGCGTCGCTCAGCTTGCTTAGTTCTTCCTGCCGCTGCAGCTCAATTTCTGGCTCTGTGCGCCAGGGCTGATCCTGTCCTTGCCAGTAGGCGAGCCACGCGTCATGGTCAATTGTAGATGGAAGCTGGAATACACTGTTCTGTTCGGGCATGCTTGGTCTTATCTCCTGCTGAAAATACCTTGTGCATATTTCTACTCTACCATCTTCCCGTCCTTCTCGACAACCGCGAAGAGATCCCTCTAAAGGGCGAACTTGATTGACATATGTACACACTCAGCCTCCACAATCTGGCTTGAATTCGTTAAAATTGCTTGCTCGCCCCGTGTCCAGCCATTGTTACTACACACGAGAAAACCGAAAAGGTCTCACAGCTTTACACTAGAAAGTAGAGCGCTTCCTGTTCTCAGGAAGCGCTCTAGATATGGCGAGGATGATGAGAGCGAGTGATCATGTTACAAATAAAAAGGGGTTTTACGGCTCATCGACAGGCAATTCGCGCTCTTCGGGGGCAACATTTATCTCCTGGGCCGCTTCGTTCAGCCATTCGGGCGGCTCACTGGTCGTTGACTGGGAAGAGGTTGCCTGAAGGAGCGTTTTGCGTTGATGTGTTAGCCAGTTGAGTAGATCTAATGTTTCGTGTGCAGATAACGTTACTCGGGTTCCCTCGCCTGCGATTGCCAGCGTCCCCTCCTGCTCATGTAGCTCTACGATATGTGTTCCCAGGTCTCGTGTGCTCATTATAGCTCCCTTTCTTGAATACGTAACACTGCGCCGTCCTTCCTGATCTTCCAGGTACACTCAGCTGTAACCGATGCACCTGGAACCTTCTCCGCGCAGCAAGACCCTACGTCCGTTTCTACCCCACAAAAAATACTGGTGGCGCTTATGAAAGAGGGGATAGAATCGTTATTGGCTCATGATACCACTATCGGGCAGCGTTGTGCAGAGGATGATGAAGCGATCTCGAACCTCCACCGACCAATGTGTTATGCTATTATAGCGTTGGAAGCCTATATTCAGTAACGAAGTGGTAGAGATGTCAAAAAGAGAGTCCGGTGAATCATGAGCACACACGAACATACCCGATTCTGGCATGATCCTACATTGAGCGATTTGGAACTACTGCATGCCACCTATATCACACACTCTTTTGCGCCGCACACGCACGATCACTATGTCGTAGCGATTGTCGAACAAGGCGTCAAGCAGTTTGATTGCCATAAAAAGAGGCACGTCGCACCGGTTGGCAGCGTTGTTTTCGTGAATCCTGGTGAGGTTCATACGGGCTCGGCGGCTATTGAGCAAGGGTATACCTACAGCGCGCTCTACCCTTCTGTTGATCTGTTTGTGCGTGCAGCCTCTGATATCGTTGGGCGTGAGCGAAGTTTGCCCTTTTTTCGGAACCATGTTGTGTATGATCCAGAGCTAGCAGCGCTGCTCGCTCGCTCGCATCGTATTTTTGAAGGCCCGTCATCAGCCCTCGAACGTGAATCGCAACTGCTATGGAGCCTGGCTCAGCTCATCGTCCGTTACTCAGACGATCGCCCCATTATGAGAGAGCTTACAAACGAGCATACCAGCGTCCAGAAGGCTCGCCGCTATCTCGATGAGCACTATGCAGAGAATATCTCGCTAGGACAACTATCGGCGCTGGTCAACTTAAGTCCGTTTCACCTGTTGCGCGCCTTTCGAAATCAGGTCGGCCTGCCTCCCCATACCTATCAGACACAGGTACGTGTGCTGCAAGCCAAATATCTGTTGCGTCTGGGCGTCTCCTGTATCGATACCGCACTCGCCGTCGGCTTCGCGGACCAGAGCCATCTCGGCAAGCATTTCAAGCGTATCGTCGGCGTGCCACCTGGACAATACCTGCGCAGTTGCTAAAAAGAGCAATATCAGACAAGACTTCCACGCGATAGTCTTTTATACTCAGACCATGACAACACCATCCTCAGAATTTATACGTGGGGTCAGAAATGAACTGCCCATCCTGCTCGGAGTCGTGCCCTTTGGCATGATCTATGGCGTCTCGGCGATCGGCGCGGGCATTCCGCCTGTCATTGCCCTGACTATGTCGAGTATCGTCTTCGCAGGCTCATCGCAGTTTGTCATCACCCAACTGGTGGCTGCCGGCGTTCCTGGACTCATCATCGTCGTGACGACATTCATCTTGAATATTCGCCATATGCTCTACAGTGCCTCGCTTGCGCCGTATGTGCGCAAGCTGCATCCAGTATGGAAGGTGCTGCTGGCCTATCTGTTGACTGATGAGGCGTATGCTGTGACAATCTCTCACTATCAGCAGCTAGGCGAAGAGCGGCACAAGCACTGGCATTTTCTGGGGGCCGGACTGGCTTTGTGGACAACCTGGCAGTCAAGCACGGCCATCGGCGTTCTGCTGGGAGCACAGATTCCTGCGAGCTGGTCGCTGGACTTCGCATCCACGCTCACTTTTATTGCCCTGGTGGTGCCTGCCCTTAAAGATCGCGCGGGTACTGTTGCCGCATTGACTGCAGCTCTGGTCGCCCTGCTCGTCTTTAGTCTGCCGTTAAAATTAGGGATTGCCGTTGCAACTGTGATTGGCATTCTCGTTGGGCTCACGATCGAACGCAGAGGAAAGAAGTCTGTAGAGACTGCGTAGGAAGCTTTTCAGTGATCTTCTCAGTTACAAGCAAGGGAATTGGCTATGGCACAAGGAATACTGTGGATCGTCATTGTTATAAGCGGGCTGCTTACCTTCGCGATTCGTCTCTCTTTTATTCTGCTGCTGGATAAGATCAAAATATCGACATTGATAGAACAAGCCCTGCGCTTCGTCCCGCTCACCGTCTTAGCAGCAATCATCGCCCCCGCCCTCTTCCTGCCTCGGGGCACGCTCGACCTCTCACCGAGTAACGCCCGGCTAATTGCTGGCATCATTGCCATCCTAATCGCATGGAGGACGAAAAACGTTTTTCTCACTATTATCATCGGCATGGCTTGCCTGCTCTTGCTTCAGTTTATCTTGCATCTACACTAAAAAATATCAATATTCGGAACAAGACTTCTTCCAGTGAATAATATCTATTACTCTTCTTATTGAAATTTTACGCGTTTTACACTTCTACAAACTTTTGTACGTTGTACAAAAGTTTGTAGAAGTGTAAAACGCGTAAAATTTCAATAAGAAATGAAAATCGCTATTCTGGGTCGTTCTCACTATAGACGGGTACGTCTTCCTCTTCATTGAGGGTATCCCAGCGGCGGATGCGCTGTGCTTCCGGCAGAGTTTTCGCTTCCCGCTGAAGGGCCTCTGGAGAGGTATCCTTATCTTCAGGTGGTGGACATTTCTCTAGCTGAAGCGAAATAGTACGCAGTGACGATTGCAGGCTTTTGAGTGTATTTAGAGTCTCAATAGACGTGTCAACGCCATCATGTTCTGCTTGTTGGATACTTTCTTTTATCAGCTTCACTTCCTCTGTAAGCCGAACGTGGAGTTTGCGAAGCCGTGTGCATTGATCAAGATTGTTGTCCATAGTTCTCATTTCTCTCTATCTCTCACGCTTCCTTACGAGAGGAAGCGTGAGGCTTGTTCCGCTTCTTTAAAAAGAATTTCCCTGCTTCCTATTGTACCATCTCGCGGTTAACAAATCTTGCTCTAGCTTTGTGCTCTCAGTGTGATTTAAACGTTGTTTCTGAACCGATCTCTACCCCCCGCGTAGCGACAATCCCTTGCGATTGTCGTCCTGTGCTCGGCAAGATCAATGATTAGAGGTAGGCCACCCACGACAACCGCAAGGGATTGTCGCTACGCGGGGGGTATACGTGGCCCTGTTACTATCTTGATAGATAGGAATAATTTCCCTACTTGAGACAAACCGGCTACTCTGCTTCGTAGTACATAGTAGTATATTCAAGAAGAATGATAAAATAGAGCAGAAAAGGGGCTGGATTATAGAAACGTAACTATGTATTCTATTGATCGAAGGAGAATGAGCCAGCTACGTGATATGAGCTTTTATTGTGACATTTAGCTTTAACAGTATAATATAACGTGAGGGGGAAATAGAGTGAGTTCACCACAGGTTCTTTTAGTAGATGACGATGTAGCACTATTGCAGGCGCTCCCCCATATGGTCGCGCTACGTATTCACGGCGTTACGGTAGATACCGTTGATTCAGCACAAAAAGCGCTTGAACAGATTCAGATGCAAGAGTATGATGCTATTGTAAGCGATATTAAGATGCCGGGCATGGATGGCCTGGAGTTGCTGGCGAAGATACAGGAATTGCGACCGAATATTCCTGTGATGTTGATCACCGGTCACGCCGATCAGGTTCTTATTACACAGGCTTTACGTAACGGCGCATATGATTTTATTCAGAAGCCCATTGATCGTGTGTATTTCGTCGCCGCCCTTCACCGGGCGATTCAGGCACGGCAACTTCGCCGTCAGGTTGAGGAGCAGCATCTGGCTCTAGAAGAGTATGCCCACTCGCTAGAGCAGTTGGTCGAGAAGCGTACCCGCGAGTTTCTGGCAGCCAATGAAGCGATGGAAGTGCTGGTACGCGATTTGCTGGATACCTCGCTTATCACATCTAATAGACTGCTGCTACAGCGCACGCGCTGCGATCTCGTCGAACTCTGCCAACAGATTCTAAAGGCATACACGACTGCGGCTGGTCTTGCACTTGAGTTTCAAGCGAGCGAGGAGGCAGTTGAGGTGGAGGTCGATCAGGGGCGGATCAGCCAGGCGCTCATCCATCTCTTCTTTGATGCACGCAAAAACTCGCCTCGGGGGACGCCAATCATCATCATGGTTGAGCAGACAGAGGATGAGGCGGTCGTGATTATTCGTGAGGTGGGCGGGAGCACCGAAGAGGTGTATCCAAGTGGCTTCGAAGATTTCAATAAGCGCCTGGATGATATTGAGGCGGCTGCGTCCGCCGACGGCGGTCTAGGCTTCTACCTCTCACAGCAGATCGTCGAGCGGCATGGCGGGCGCATCGAGCTCGAAAACAATCCAGGACTTGGGCGTACATTCTCCGTCTACTTGCCGCTGGCCTCTACAGAGCCGAGCGACGCCACCGAGCATGATGAGGGCGAAGAGAATGACCAGGACGTAACAGAGGTAAGGAAGGCGATTAGCGCTCCCACACCGTTTGAACCACCGAAGTGGCTCATTTCTTAACGTTCTTTATTTCTTTTCTAGATTTTTCCCATTTCTTCCATTTTACAAACTTTTATGCAGTGCATAAAAGTTTGTAAAATGGAAGAAATGGGAAAAATCTAGAAAAGAAATAGATTTCAGATTATTTCGTATAGACGAGACGCTTGCCGTGTGAAGGCACGTAGCAAGTTATTTCAGGGTGGTTCATGCGGATGTAATCGACGAAGAATCCTGGTCGCCCAGTGTTGGCCCCGAACATTTCATAGTGCGTCGGTATTACGGCCGAGATGTTCGCTGCCGCCGCCAGATCAGCCGCCTCGCGCTCATCGATATTCCCAACCAGATTCTGCCGCTCACGAAAATAGCTGCGACCATTGATCGGCAGCAGAGCAAGATCAATGTGTAATTCCTGCAAACGCTGAACTAGCCCGTCATGAATCAAAAGGTCGCCTGCATGATACATCGTCACGCCGTTCAGCTCGACCGCATAGCCCAGGAAGCGATACAACCCACCGCTCTCCTCCAACCCGAAGTTATACACTACGGGCGGAAAACTAATCCCATGCACTGCCTCAATAGGGAAGACAGTCGCATCGCCCAGCTTTATGGTTTCGCCCGGCTGCACACCCTGCACCCGCTCGGCCGCAATGCCTACTTTTGTAATCTGCTCCACTATGGGTTGGGGAGCAACGATCCGCGCCTCCGTCCATTTGCGCATAATGACCTGCAGTGTCGGCAGATCCATATGATCAATATGCTCATGCGTACACAGCACATAATCCACTCTTGGACACTCATCAGCCGTAAACGGAGGTGTCACCTCGCGCCCCTCGTGCTGTGAAAGAAACGGATCGATCAACAACGTCATCCCCGCCCCGCGTACTACAAAGCCCGCCTGCCCCAGCCACCACAGCGCCACGCTGCCCATCGGTAGCGATTTTGTGTCCTCGATCTCACGCAATATATCTAGATTCTGCTTTTGCTCCATCAGTACGTCTCCTTAAATAAATATATGCAAAAGGTCTGGCCTCATTGCTACCTCTATAATATCATAGCCTGCTCTTTGTGCCTTGCCCTTTAGCGCAAAGAAGTGTATGGACGAATGACGAAGCTCTTCAACAGTTGCAGCAACATATCAAAGAGCGATGGGAGCCCAGCGAGGTCGTGGTGATCTCGCCCAGTATAGATAGGGAGATGCGCTTCGCAAACTTGAACGATGAGCATGATCGCGTGCTCTTTGTCTGGTGGGACTGAGCGTGAAGAAAATAGTTCCTTGATTCGTGGATGGCAGGCTGTATATAATGAACTAAATGCAGATGAAACGGAAGCTTGTTTGAGCGAAAGGAATCGGTGCAGTGAGCGATTTTCTTATTGGCTGTGGCCAGATTACATGGATGAAATTTGCGTCGAGTAGGGGTGAGGATCTTGCGCCCCAGGATCAGATTCTGACTGAGATCGCGCAAGCAGGCTACGATGGTGCGCCTGCCGGTCCGGAGCAGGGCCATCCGGCACAGGAGACTCTTGAGCTATACAAACGACACGGTCTGCGACCAGCGCCGGGCTATATCGGTGTGGAGTTCTGGAACAGAGAGCGGCGCGATGAGATTCTGGGGCGGGTACGGCAGCATGCGGCCTTTTTGCGTGTGGTGGGCTGCACCGAGCTCTATGTTGCGCCGAGCGGCTTCGATTACGTCACACACAGCGGTCGGACGCGCTATGAACTGGCAGGACACGTACGTCCAGAAGACAGCCTTTCAGACGAAGAATTCCAGATCTTTGCCGAGACGCTGAATATGGCGGGTGCGATCACGCTGGCGGAAGGCGTACGCAGTTGCTTTCATAATCACGTCGGCACTGTAATTGAGACGCGCGAGGAGGTCGACCGCTTGCTTCGGCTCACCGATCCCGACCACGTCTTTCTTGGTCCCGACACCGGCCACCTCGCCTGGGCTGGTGCCGATCCAGTTGCCTTCTGCCGCGATTATGCTCAACGCATCAAGACGTTGCACCTCAAAGACATCTCTATTCCTGTGCGTGAAGAAGGGCGAAATGCTGGCTGGAACTATGGAACTTTTGAGCAGCAAGGGATCTTTGTCGAGCTCGGCGAGGGCAATGTTGACTTTCCGGCAATCCTCGCCGTCCTGCGGGAAGTAAACTTCTCTGGCTGGCTGATCGTCGAGACGGATGTCACTCAGAAGCCGACCGTCCTCGAAAGTGCGACGGTGAGCCGCGCCTATCTGCGCGGTCTGGGATTGTAAGAGGAGGAAAGCATCATGGCACCATTTCGTGTTGGTATCATCGGCTGTGGCCGCCCCTGGAAATCGCAGGACGCCTCCGGTTTCGGCATGGCCAACTTCCACGCCCGCGCCTACACCACCTCGCCTGATACCACGATCGTCGCACTCTCCGACATTAATCTAGATAACGCGCGCGCATTTCAAGCACAGCACGGGGGCGAACACATCTACGTCGATTATCACGAGATGCTAGCGCAAGAGCATCTCGACATGGTCAGCATCTGCACCTGGCCACAGCATCACGCGCCGATGGTCATCGCGGCCGCTGAGGCAGGCGTCAAGGCGATCCACTGCGAGAAGCCGATGGCACCTTCCTATGCCGAGGCGCTCCGCATGGTCGATGTCTGCAAAGCTCAGGGAACACAGTTGACCTTCAATCATCAGCGGCGCTTCGCTGCTCCCTTCCGCGCCGCCCGCGATCTCCAGAAGTCGGGTTCTATAGGACAACTACAGCGCCTGGAAGGCACATGTGATAATCTCTTCGACTGGGGCACGCACTGGTTCGATATGTTCGGTTTCTACAATGATGAAGCCGCACCCGCGTGGGCAATCGGCCAGGTCGATTGGCGTGATGGGAAAACGATCTTCGGTGTCCCTCTTGAGGGTCAGGGGATCAGCCACTTCGCTTACGAGAACGGCGTGCAAGGCCTGCTGCTGACCGGCTACGGAACCGAGCACAAGCTGGGCAACCGACTCATCGGGAGCGAAGGAACGATCGAAGTAATCCTCGGCGAGAAATCAATACGTGTCTGGAGCAAAGGCGATGCCGACTGGCACGATGTTCAGGTTACAGCCGGGGCGAGCGATACCCTTGACGAAATTGTACCACAGGGTGTGCTGGACGCCATCGACGCCCTCAAGACTGGTCGCGAACCAGAACTATCGGCCCGGCGAGCCCTCCAGGCCACCGAACTGATCTTCGCAACCTACGAATCAAGCCGGCGAGGTGGGCGCATCGATTTTCCGCTCGAAGCCCTCGATTCACCCTTCCCCGGAATAGCCCATCCCGCGTAGCGACAATCCCTCGTGGTTGCCATTGATAGCTCGATGAGAGGGATGCACAAAAGGAGGTGAACCTGAGAGCCCGCTGCTTTAGCACGCGAACGCGCGCTAAAGCAGCGGGCTCTCAGATTGGAACCTTTTGGTATTGGGGAGGGAGGGCTAAAGACGACAGTCATGAGGGATTGTTGCTACACGGGTATAAGAAGTGAGAGGAGAATGAATATGTTTGAAGCGAATCGGGTGATTCAAGACTTTACAAACAAGAAAAGTATGAGTACAAAAGAGGCGCTTGAAATCTGTGATGCGCTGCCTATCGTTGAAATTGAGACTATAATTGGCCGGTGGCGCGGTACGGGGATCTCTACTTCTCATCCGATGGATGGGCTCTTGGAGGCGTTTGGCTGGTATGGCAAAGAGTTCATCGATCGCGACCATGTGCATCCGCTGCTCTTTTCTGATAACGAGGGCAAGCTCTTTGCACTCGATCCTCAGCGCCTTCCATTAAGTATTGGGCAGTATCTTCCACGCATCAAACTGGGACGTCAGGCGCTGGTAGCGGCGCGTTCTGTGTTGCAGACTCGGAAGACAAAAGCTCGCGTGCGTATGATAGAATATCGGGGCAAGGTTAGCGCCTCTATGATGTATGACAACCTGCCCATCTACGACACCTTTCGCCTCATCGACCAGAACACTTTGTTGGGCGTGATGGACTTCAAAGGGATGGAGCAACCATTCTTCTTTAAGCTGCATCGCGATAGCTGAAGACCTGAGAAACATACTTTGCTCCTCACTGATCAGTTGCGCGACTCTCGCAAGCAACTCGCTAGAGATTTGGGCTGCAAAGCGAACAGTATGGACACCTGCCTGACGTGCCTTGTTTCACGGTTGGATGTTCCGTTGTCATAGGTGTTCACACGTTCCTGTCCCACACTCCAACCTTTTGGTACCATCGTTGAAACGAGGCCCGGTGTTTTGCTCCTCCAAGAGCGAGCTATCCATTTGGAAATTCTGTACATGAAGAACGTTCTGCTACGGTGTAAGCACCGTCAGTTGAAAAGCACCCACGTGGTCGTGTGCATACTGGACTGCTGAATTCACCTCTTCGAGAGGAAAGACACGGGTTGATAACGCGTCGAGACGGAGCAGACCAGCGCGAATCAATCCAGCGAGCAACGAGGGAGCGTGTCGGGGATACATATACTGACCGCGTATCATGATGTTATTATGCATGACATACGCGTACGGAATTCCTATATCAGCATTGACGCCTCCCATCAAAACGGCTGTTCCGTTTGGGCGCACTGCTAGAATGCCGCGACGAGTTGGTACTGTATCACTAGTTTGTCCTAAAATGTCGAGTAAGCAGTCAATTGGACCCTGAGCAGCCTGTGCAATACGTTCCCTATTGCTTGCTTCATCGTTGGAGAGCAGAACGGGACGGACGCGTTCACCTAATTGGTTCACCAGTGCATCAAGACGGCTCTTATTCCTTCCAGGTGCAACGACTCGTTCCGCGCCCATCGCCAGTGCGACAGCTACTCCCGCGCCTCCAAAGGAACCAGTTGCTCCATTCACCATCACCGTCTGTCCCGGCTGGACGTTTGCTGCGAGCAGTCCACCGTAAGGAACGAGCAGTGCAACTAACCAGGTCAGTTTCACGGGGTCCATGTCATCCATATGTTCGAGTGGAGCAGCATTCTCAAGGGGAATGAGCATCTTCTCGGCAAATGGACCATTGCGAAAGTAGGTCTGGAGTTTCTGTGGCCCTTCTCCTCGGGCTATCCATCCCTGTAGCATACTATTCGCAGGGGAAGTGCTGTCATCACGCGGCTGAACCATAGGATCACAAAAAACAAGTTGACCAGGTTTCAGTCGCGTGGTGTCGGGTCCAGTCCTTTCCACCACTCCAATCGCTCCACAGCCGGGAGCAAGAGGAAGGACCAGAGGATAGGGTCTTTCTCCGCTAAAGACTTCCTGTGCATACGCACCAACAGGGGCTGCCAGCACACGAATGAGTACTTCACCCGCGCCGGGAATGGGCTCAGGAATATCTTCAATACTAAGAGGCTGACCACGTTCTTTCAGAATTGCTGCTTTCATATAAAATTTCCTTTCCACTGTTGTATCTATATCTGGTAGTATTTTGCCATAAACTGTAAAGCTATACCAGAGCGTGTTGATACTAGTAGTAGCACTACCAGGGAAAGGAACGTAGCATGAAGGATAACGATTTGCGCCTTAAACTAACAAATTCTTACAAAATTGTAGAAATCACCTGTTACCGATAGAAGAGCGAAATATCGTGCATCTTGCCTAAAATTTAGAAGCGTGCGCTGAGATTGATAGCGATCGCCATGCCGCTTGCGACGAGAACAAAGAGTAGCGCCAGAACATCAGAGCGTTTGAAGTACAGAGTTTTGCGTTTGGTTCTGCGCCAGCCGGGGCGGCCACCGTAGCAGCGCGCCTCCATTGCTGTACTGAGAAGCTTGACACGCTTGAAGCCGCTTACGAAGAGGGGAACGAGCAGAGTGGCGAGCTTGCGAACGCGCTGGAAGAGGTTGCCCTGGTCGAAGCGCATGCCGCGTGCCACCTGAGCCTTCATCAGGCGCTCTAGCTCGGTAATGAAGATGGGCACGAATTTGAAGGCGATGACCAGGATCATGATGAAGTCGTTGATGGGTATACCGATCCGCTCCAGGGGGGCGGTCAGGGCCTCCATGCCGTTAGTCATCTCAGTGAGCGAGGTGGTGAAGGTGAGCATTGAGATCAGGTAATAGAGGAAGAGGACGCGGATGATGGTCAGGGTGCTGGCGAGAATGCCTTTCCAGGAGATGGCAAAGATCCACCATTGCCAGAGCTGGACGGTGTTTTTGGGGGTGGTATAAAACAGGACCTCAACGACGAAGGCAAAGACGAGAAAAGGGATAAAAGGTCGAAAACTGCCCAGGACATACGATAGAGAGATGTGAGATCTCTGCTGCAATACTGCGCAGAAGAGTAGACAGAAGGCGAAGGCGAGAAAGCTGTTGAGCCAGGAGAAGAGAATGATCAGCAGGACTGCGCTGATTAATTTCACACGCGGGTCCAGGCGGGTGAGCGGCGATTCGTTGTTGATGTATTGGCCGAGGGTGACATAGCGCGAAAGCTCAATCATACGCTTCTCTCTAGAATCGCAGCTTCCAGTTCTGCAAGGTTGAGCACGTCAGTACGTATCTCTAGTCGGCTGCTATTAAGCGCAAGTGCAATCTGTGTGGCTTCTGGTAGCTCGATGTCCATCTCGTGCAGCGTCTGCGCCCGGCTTAATATCTCGCGTGGAGTGCCGCTGAAGGCGAGGCGTCCTCCATCGAGCACATGAAGAACATCGGCCAGCTCAAGAATATCGACCAGGCTGCTGGAGGCATAGACGATGGTCAGTTCGCTCCGCTGCTTCAGAGCGATAATGAGTTGAAGGAGCTCGGAGCGTCCGCGTGGATCGAGTCCGGCCATTGGCTCATCGAAGATAATGACTCTGGGCTCCAGTGCGAGAACTCCGGCGATCGCCACACGCCGCTTCTCGCCCCCGCTCAGCGCATAGGTATAGCGCGAACGAAAGTCCTCGTAGGGCAGCCCGACCGCTTCAAGTGATGTCTGCACACGGCGGCGCGACTCTGCTAGCGAGACTCTTTGCAGCCGTGGCCCAAACGCTATATCCTTCCCGACTGTCTCCTCGAAGATCTGGAATTCCGGCGACTGAAAGACGACTCCAACCTGGGAGCGAATAGTATCGCTATTGAATGTACTATCCCTTGTGTCTCTTCCCCCAAAGAGAACGCTGCCAGCTTCCGGCTTGACCAGTGCAGCGAGCAGGTCGATAATCGTAGACTTCCCAGAGCCCGTTGGCCCGATCAATGCCGTGATCTGCCCCGCTGGAATCTTTAGCGAGAGTCCATGCAGGGCTTTGATCTCAAAGGGCGTGCCACGTTGATGCGTATAATACACATCTTTCAGCTCGAAAACTGGTATCTCTCCTTCCTGGTTCTCTGCTCTCGAAACTGGTAACTGTTGGGACGAAATTTCCGGCTCAGGTATTGGCTTGATTGCAGGTGTGCTGTTTAAGCTACTGCTCTGGCCGGCGTCGTTTAGTGGGTGATCCGTTGCGCTTTGGGGGTTGATGGTCAACGGTCCCTCCCCCTGAAGGGGGTCTGCGCGCAATGAATTGGCACCTCTGCTAGTGGTAGATGAATTGGTGCCTTCGCTAGTGATGAGGGTGCTTTCGAAAGCTGTGCGCAGTTGTTCGGGTGAGAGAAGCGTTGTCGGCAAGTGCGTCCAGCCATGAGCATGAAGCTGGTTGCCGAGCTGTGACACCATCGGTATATCTAATCCGACGGATTTGAGCTGTGTTGCCTGTGCGAATATCTCCGCAGGAGGACCATCCATAATAATGTGCCCGGCATCCATCACGATCACCCGGTCGAACGTAGTGATCTCGTGCATGAAGTGAGTGATATGGATGACGGCGATGTTCTGCTCGCGTGCCAGGCGTTGAACCATCGCGAGAAGCTGGCGCGCTGTGCGACCGGAGATCATCGTCGTCGGCTCGTCCAGCAGCAGATAGCGTGGGCGCATCGCCAGAATACCAGCGATAGCTACCCGTTGCTTCAAGCTGACCGACAACTCGCTAATCGCCATCTGGGCATACCTTTCCAGTCCTAGCAGCGCAATCGTCTCCTGGACGCGCTTCTCAAGCTCCAGCAGAGGCAATCCAAGATTCTCGGGTCCAAAGGCGATATCGTCGATCACCGTTCCCGCGATCAACTGATCATCGGGATTTTGGAAGACGATTCCCACATGCTGACGAATAGTCCAGATATCCTGTCCCGTCGTGTTTGTCGCGAGGCCATCAACTCGAATTGTTCCGCTCTGTGGCTGGAGGATGGCGGCGATAAGCTTCATGAGCGTACTCTTGCCCGAACCATTGTGCCCGATGATCGCAATCGTCTCGCCTGGCTCAATGCGCAGGCTTACATCGTCAAGCGCGGGCGGAACTTCTTGTTCCCCCTGCGCGCTATAGTTAAAGGTAACGTTCTGAATCTCTATCATAGCTAGTACGGCAGTTCATCGCGTGGCTTCGTATCGGGCGCACGCACCAGCCGCGCCTCTAGAATGTAGAAGACCCGCGCCAGAATGACGGTGAAGATAGCAGCGATAATGGCCTCGAAGAGAGACTGCACCAGGACGACCGGAATGATCACCTGCGCGGGGAAGTAGCCGCGCGCAATAAGCATCGCCACCACCAGAATAGTATTGGTCGCCGAGCCCACAAAGCCGGCCGCACCCGCCGCCACGTCGCGGTTAATCCGCACCAGCGCAATAAATGTTGCCCACGCCGTCAAGCTGATGAAGAGGCGCGGCAGAATTGAAACGCTTGGATCTTTAAAAAAAGGATCGGTGGCGCGAATAAAGCTCGTCAAGCCAAAGATAAGACCTGAGATAACGCCGACGAGAGGACCGGCGATGACGCCCGCCAGGATCGTCGGAATATGGCCTATGGTGGCGTTGCCGATCGCGTTGGGCAGAGGAATGAAGCCCAGGTTAGGCACAAAACCCAGAATGAGCGTAATCGCCCCCAATACGCCAGCGATCACAATCTTTTCCGTTGTAAGTCTCCACGTACCTGCCGTGGAGTTCGTAACAGTGGCCTTACTCATATGCGTGCTCCTTTATGACAAACGAGAATAAGCTCTGTCCTTTAAAGTATAAAGTGGTAGATATAAGCTTACATTTCCGCCTTAACCTTTGTCAAGATTGTTGATTAATCAGGTCAAGTTAATCAAAAAGTATCCTGGAAAAGCGTGCACTTTTTCAGGAAGAAGCTGCTTAGTTGGAGGCCATCGTAAATTTCAGCCCATCTCGTATATATGGGTTAGGCCGTCAAATTAAACGTCTGATAAGCTACTTCGCTGTAGACGCGTCCGTTCGCAAAGTCTTTAGAGACTCCAAGACTGATATGCAAAAGGTAGGCAGCTCCACTCTGAGGAGCCAAAGGGAAGGTAATGGTCAATGGGAGCGATGCCCCATTGGCAAACTCAGAGCTACTCAAGAGGGTTCCACCGTCTGGTCTAATTGATGTACCCGTTGGATCTTGAAGCACGATAAGGTCTTTCGCGAATCTGTCTGGCCCTCCTGCGACCTCAGCTGACTGAGGGCCTTTATTGGTCAGCATAAAGTTATAAATCAATCTGCCTTGAGAACCATAGGTAGGATCGATAACAACGCTCACGAGTTGAACAGTGATACCTGCTTCGCCGCAGGTCCCGGCGGTACTCGAAACACAAGGGATGGAGATATTTTTGGAAATCGTTCGGGACGCAGTAGTTGGGGTTGGGGGAATGCTTGTGGCAGCGGGAGTCGTTATTGCTGCCTGAGCAGGTAGTGTGCCTTGTGAAGCCGGGAGTCTACTGAGTTGTGATGAAGAACTCGTTGTGGGAGCAGAGCGATTGACCAAAAGATAGAGCGTAGTGGAGGCAAAAAGTATGACTAGAACTCCTAGTACACCTGATGCTAGAATAAACCAGCGATAGCGCTGCCAGAAACTTCTTTGACTAAGCTTTTGATTACCATAGTAAGTATCTTCTCCAGGATAATAATCTCTATCATATCTTTTCATCTATTTATCCTTCCAAATGTATCATTTCGCTATAAAGATGCAGTCAGTCGAGGTAGTGAGAAAGTGCATCTCTTCAGAGCGTGCATGCTAGCAAGACCTTCTGTCTACGCATGAAGTGCAATTAGTAACCTTTCTTTTTTAAGGTTACATTATATATCGGTGTACCTTCGAATTATTATTTGCGCGTAGTACTTTTTTATGGGGCGTGCAGATTACACTTCCAGTTAGATTAATCCTTAGAGCTTGAGCAACCTCTCAGCATTCACGTGTCAGGTCTGCTCTCGCTCCTCGTTACATATTCGACACCTTTGGCAAGTTTCCCGCCATCGTTCCAACAATCTTTATTCTCATGTACTTAGAGACGCATCATCTCGACCTGGAGTATTACGATACGCTCTTCAAGTCGGGAGCGTACTTACGCACTCACGCCGAGCACCTCGACAAGTGGCATGCGCCTGATCAACAAGGATCATAAACGTTCGTATGCAGATCTATGAGATGAGAGCCTTGTCAGGACAACATATACGAGGTAAAATGCAAGGAGGTGAACATCCAAGTTTTGTATCTCGGTAAGTATGCTGTCCTGTCATAAGGAGTCAGATATGCATTCACGAATATCACGCGACTCAGTCCTTTTGTGGAGTGCCGTTGTTTTGATAGTAGGAGTGGCTCTTCTTCAGAATAGGCAATATCCTCTCATAGTGAGTGCTGCCCTGTCGCTGGTATTGCTTATCGTTGCCTACTGGACTTTACCCCGCTATCGTTCTGCACCCTTCTTCCTTCTCCTCGCTCCTAGTGCAGTCGTTACTGGAATCGTTTCCAGACTGCTTTTGCTGGGAGGATTTCATTGGCAGTCCCCTTTTACTGCAATCACGGTAATCATGGCGTTGGGAGGAATCGTTATTGCATGGCTACTTCCCCGATGTGAGCTTGTCGTGCTTCCCATGTCAGTTGGACTCTTCGTAGCAAGTATGCAGGTCGCTGTAACTTCCGGCCTATGGCTGCAAGTAATCGTGACTTTCACCCTGGCTGTTCTCTCAATCGCGGCTTTGGCGGCTGCGAGACGACTCTCGATGTAACTTGTTGGAAGGAAGCGATTTGTAATTATTAGGACGGTTCCTTGAGGAGCTTGAGACAGACTACGCGGACTTTGGAATTCCTGTACAGAAAATACGTCGGGAGGATTTGAGCAAGATTTTTAAGTACGCCTTCGTAGTTATTCTTCTTTAATGACAGGAACAGCGGAAAACTTGAGAGTACAGATCAACCTGATACGTTGGCTCAAATGTATGGAAAGCCGATGATTACTATCGCTAACTCATCACAACGCTACCTCGGTCGCGTCATTGTTGAGTTCTACGAGTCGGAAGGAGCTACCGATGATCAAATGTTAGCGTTCACTATTGATCCAGCGATCGAATCTGAATTAGACCACGAAGCTTTAGTAAAGCGTATCGCACATGCTTTCTCTATTCGTGCCACAAAACCTCCGTTCGGTGGGTAGCTAGAGTTTTGATCAGGGAGGGATACCATATTATTCGGGGCGAAACATCCCGTAAAGGCTGTATTGCGTATACACATCTTTGTAAATTGATGCTTGCTCTTCGTCAGGGACGGCTACAGTGCGGCTGCTAGGAGCCACTGTTAAAGTAGCTTGCACATCGGCCCATGTTCCAGCTGCGATACCACCCAGCAGTGCCGCTCCCCGTGCGGAGGCGGCGGGTGTATCGACCGCCAGCAGCTCACGTCTCAACACATTGGAGAGCATCTGACGCCAGGCGGGATGGATGCTGCCACCGCCCGCCACGCGCAATATCTCTACCTCATCGCTACCCGGTAGCGCATCCAGTGCCATGCGAATGCCCAGCGCGACACCTTCGAGTGCCGCGTGCAGCAGATGTTCGCGCTGATGATCGATACGCATTCCCAAAAAAGCTCCCTTGCTATCAGAATTTGGTTGATGCGCACGCTCTCGCGTCAGGTAGGGCAGGAACGTCAGTCCAGCAGAGCCGGGAGGGACTGCGTCGGCGCTGGCGTAGATCTCGTCCCAACTTGCGTTGAATGTTCTGCGTACCCAATCGAGGGCCAGCCCGGCATTCTGTACCGCCGCCATCGTGTACCAGCGCGCTTTGTCGGCGGCACGATAGAGATGCGTACGCTCTGTTGGATCGCTTTCTGGCTGCGTGTAGATCTGTATTAGTTGTGCCCCCGTTCCCAGAGTCAGTTGAATAGTCCCTGGCTCAAGCATGCCTGTGCCTATTGCCGCCGCCGCCGTGTCCCCCGCGCCCACCGCGACCGGCAGTCCAGCTTGTAGACCCATCTCGGCAGCAGCCTGTTTACGGAGCTCGCCTGCTTGTGAACTGGATGGCAAGAGCGGTGGCAGTAGCTCCCGCCTTAAACCTAGCGCGCTGATTACATCGTCAGCCCAACGGTCGGTGGGCAGGTCGTAGAGCAGAGTGGCGGAGGCATCGCTGGGATCGCTGGCCGCCGATCCTGTCAGCAGAAAGCGCAGCCAATCCTTTGGTTGAAGAGCCCAGCGCGCGGCCTGATAGGAGGCCGCTTCATTGTGCATAAGCCAGCATAGAAATGGGCCAGCCATACCAGGAACGAGTGGATTGGCCAATGATTTTCGTATAGCCAAAGGTAGGTTTCGATACTGGTCCAGTTCTCTCTCCGCCCGATTGTCCGCCCACAAGAGAGCATTGCGAAGAGGCTGACCCTGCTGGTCGGCAAGGACCACGCCGTGCATCTGCCCAGAGAGCCCGATGGCGCTTATCTTCGCCTCTGGAGCCTGCTCTGTCACCGATCGTACGGCTTTGATCACCGCCACCCACCACTCCAGAGGATTGCTCTCCGCCCAGCCTGGCTGTGGCGAGAGCACTCTATAGTCAGCTTTGCTCTCTGCAAGCCCCTGCCCCCGCTCGTCTAGAATGATCGCCTTGACCGAGCTTGTGCCCAGGTCAATACCGAGAATTGTCATCGTACTTTCTGCCCCTATACGTCCTGATTTGCCCTATTTTGCCCTGAAATGTACTGCCCTATCAACCTTCATGAAGGTTGATAGGGCAGTATAGTTTTGCTGCTCTGGAATCGAGCTTTCTGCCCCCGTATGTCTCCTATATGCCCTGCTTTGCACCGAAATGTATGGTTTTGTTCCTTGAGGATATGCTAGCATATTTATGCAGGTTTGTTCAACGTGTTTACGCGCTCTCGTCGCTCTGAATCTAGAATGAATTGATCATCTTGACGCAATCGATCTCAGATGATAAGCTCGTTTTATAAATTTGCTCGATGTTGTGATGGTCTTCCGATCCTACAGTGTCTCTAACACGAAGGAGTGGTGTATGAGCACTATCGTTTTGATACTTCTATTCATTATAGATATACTGCTGCTCTGGTGGTGGCTCAACAGAAAGCTTGACAATGGAGAGAGCTATCATTCATATAATCTGCATGTCTACAGCGCGGATGGGAGCTTCAAAAGAGTGGAGGGTATTCCCGATCTGTTCTCTGTGATAGAGAGTGCAGAAGAGTGTTTTGGAGACGGAGCCCAGAAAATCATAGTGAGCGAGAATGGAATGATGAAGCGGCTCTTCACGCGTCAGGACTATGAAACTGGACTGTGCGTCTGGTGATAGGCTTTAAACATTTTTAGCTCTTCTACATTTTACGGACTTTTGCAATTGCAAAAGTCCGTAAAATGTAGAAGAGCTAAAAATGTTTAAATTTTCATGCCGATTGCTCTTTAGGGGCTTTGTCGGTTGAGAGACGCACGACCTGCCCGTTATCAATTTTGTCGTCGGCTACGGGTTGGAATGGTAGCTCTTTGAGCGTCTGTTCCTGATCAGCCGCCACGATAATCTCTGCTGGACGTACGGCTTGCCAGACACGTAGGACTGCATCCTGCGTGTCTGGACGATAGAGGAAGTAGACTGCCTTCTTCGCTTCTATTGCCTGATAGTTTGCGCGCCCAAAGATATCTTTCGCGTGCACATCGATGACGTGTGGCTCACTGAGCCTGAATATCTCCCCCTTCGGACCCGCAATTGTTTGGCCTAGAAACAAGAAGACCACAGGTTTCTGCTCTGGATAGTTCACAGCAGTTTTAATAACTTCGTCGTTGTGCGCACTATCGGCGGTAAGTATGGCGAGTAGCGCTCCTGGCAAATGCTCTTGTATACCAGTGGTGATAACCGGCACACGACCCTTTTTCTTATGACTGTTATAAATGAGATAAGAAATGATCATACCAACAAGAGCCACCGATCCGCCAAATGCCGTTGCTAATGGTTTGGCTATCAGATTCGTCGACCAGGCAATAACAACCAGAACAGTGGTAAAGATGCCTAGATAGAAGTTGAGAGTCGAGCGTGTCCAGGGTCCCTCACTCTCTGGAGCATCGGCCGGTCCCGCTTGATTCTGCACCGCTCCCGTGCCTTCTGGATGCTCTTCCTCCTCGTTCACAAGCATTTGGTCTTCAGGATCACTCTGAGTTTTTTGTATAGAAGGAGCTGTACCTGCTTTTTTGTTTTTTCTAATTACGCGCTGACGATAGCGCACAATATCCATGCCGATACAGGTGAGTGTAAAAGCGCCCAGCAGACCAAAGGCATACATATCGCCGAGGATATTAATATCGCCGCGTACCGCGATGAGAACAAGGATAGGAATGAGAGTTGAAAGAGCGATTGAGTAGTGAGGGGTATTGCGCAACTTATTGTGCTTCATCAAAAATGCAGGAAAAAATTCCATACGAGCAAGTGCCATAAACACATGATAGGAGCCAATAATGGCCGTGTTACTGGCAAAGACAAGCAGGGCACTGGCACTGATCGCGACCTCGGCCTGTAGCCATATTGCACCCCAGTGTCCACCGAGCAGCGAAATGAGCTGTGATGAGAGGACCGGGTCTGCCGCGGCCTTTGGTAGTAAGACGGTGGAAAGCACAGTAAGTACCGGGCTGGTCAGACCTACAGTGAGCACAACGAGAAAGAGTGCTATCTTGCCTACTCCTCTGCGTGGCAATTTCATATTTGGAGAGAGTTGAGAAATACTCTCAAGGCCGGAAAAAGCGAGAAAGGAGCCTGCGAAGCCCACGAGGATGGTGACTAGTGTCAGCGGACGCCCACCAGCAAACATTGCGGGAAAGAGGGCAAAGAATTGTGCGAGTGAGAGGTGCGTAAAGACCGTCACCAAGATCGCTATATCACTGGCAAAGGCGATTACAGCTCCAACCAGGCTCACTTTCGCGCTTTCGCTAATACCGACCCAGTTCAGTATGCCAAGCAAAACCAGCACGAGCAGGGTGATCCAGACGGTGATGCTAAGTCCTAAGAAGGTTGCTTGTGGACCGATGGTGGTGAACACAACGCTCAGATAGAGGATGCCGGAAAGAGAACTGATGGCCGATGTCAGGAAATAGTCAACCAGAATAAACATGCCGCCCAGGGCTCCAAACCAGCGATTCAATGCGTTGGCCGCCACCGTCACCACTCCACCACCTTGTGGGAAACGATACGTTACCTCGACGTACTTGAAGGTAAGCAGCACAAAAACAATCATTGTCAGGAAAACAAAGAAGCCCGCTAGCTTCCCTACCGTTCCATACAAAATTCCTGGTACATAATAAATAGAGGTGCCTATGTCGGCAAAAACAACTGCCCAGCACAAAAGGGGTCCCAAACTCTGCGCCGAGTGCTCTTCTTGAGAGGCGTTCGCATCTGTCTTGCTCACTTCAGCCTGTGCCATATGCTCTCCACTCCTTTCTCATTTCTAACACGTAACAGCAGAACAAAAAGTCTTGAAGCAATTTTTACGTCGATCCACATCACGTCTGCCTTCTTGCGCCCAGCGTTTTCACGGCTTTGCTGCTCTCTAAAGCTCTATTCATTATTGCACATTTTGCCTTTCTGAACGCTTTTGCATGAGACATAAAAGCGTTCAGAAAGGCAAAATGTGCAATAATGAATAGAAAGAAGAAATGCATATTCGCTATTGAGGTTCAATATCCTGTGCGAGAAGCCTTCTGCGTACATCTTGCATATAGGCTTGATGGACGGATTCTATATGGATCTTCATTGCCTGTGCTGTTGCTTCGGAGATGCCGTTCTGGATGGCTGTGAAAATAGTATTGTGTTGCTCTGCCGAGGCGATCAATGATCCCGGAGCGCCGCCCGTGGCTATCCGCACGCTCCAGCGCTGTAAGCGTAGCACAGTTGCAATCGTCTCTGCTAGAAATAAATTGTGTGAGGCGGCTGCAATCCCGTGATGGAAGGCATCATCAGACTCTATAAAAAGATCCCATTGCATATTTTCTGCCGCCTGCTGATTGAGCGCAAGCACCTTTTCCAGTGCGCGCAGCTCCACAACCGTAATGCGCTCGGTCGCCAGACGCGCGGTGAGCATCTCCTGCATACTTCGAAACTCGAAGAGAGCACGCATCTGTTCCGGATCAATTGGCACAGAGAAGTTGATGGCCGCCGTCGCAAAGGGAGACGAGGCGGCATTGACATAGATGCCACTTCCGCGCCGTGTCCGCACATAGCCACCCGCCGTCAAGATCTTCACCGCCTCACGGACCATCGTTCGGCTCACATTCAACCGTTCCGCAAGATTTTGCTCCGTAGGTAAGCGATCGCCTGATTGCAGGTTGGTCGTTTTGATGAACTCTATAATCTTTGCTGCTACCGTCTCATAGCCGGGCTGGTAGACACCGTCAGATGCTTTGGTGACTTGCGTCATATAGCTCCTTGCTTACAAAGTACAACGTGCTTTGTATGTGCAGTCTTCTTCTCTACATCTTTTCCAAGAAGATCACATTAGTATGACTAATATGTTGCTCTAGCCGGCAAGTTTGTATGTCTGTATTGCGCATTGTAGCATACAAGACTTTGCTACTACAAGATACTATTATTTCTCAATCTTCTAGGACGCGGTTTTGCACGAGATAGAGACGAGATAGAGGAGAAGAAGTTTTGCTGCTGTCTGATAATTAAGCATACTGCATTCTCTACAAAGAAAGAATTACTCAGAATTGCAAGCTTGACAATAGCATATTAGTATGATATATGTTGTTTAAGCAATTGACCAATCTTAGTACACTCCCTCTTCAATGAGATATGTATAAGTGTCGGTCAGGCAATGTATTTATGATCACGATGTTTTGTGATCTCTTTCTTTACACTAGTAACTCAGAGGAGATGTTACTATGTTAAGCACCAGCCCAGGCTTTGTCGGCTATCACGACATCTTCATGCATTCATCTTCCAGCTTTCTTTGCTTACTGGCAAAATCCTTTCGTGCTCATCAACCATTTCATGTTCACCAACGAAAAGTCCCAGTCCATTGCAGTTTTCTGTTTCGATCATAGTTGATCAGTTTAGCCGTAAGATTCTACAAGCTATCTTTACGTAAAGGATGTTTTTACCTGATTCGTCAGCCTGTCATCTTTAGCGATCAAGCGACGTGGTGGTGTTTGTTTATAAACTCCTTCGTCTTGATGATATGTCTTGTTTTATTTCGTCATTCCATGAGTGTTCATACTCATTGCAGGGAATGGGCGCTCTTACAGGAGGTAATCGATGGAGATTGAGAAAACCTTTTCACGCATGTCTCGGCGTTCTTTTCTCGCGAGTGCGGCCTCTGCTACTGTTGGTGGTACACTGCTGGCGAGCTGTGGTGGTGGAGGGGCATCCTCGTCTTCGAGCGGTGAGAATGTGACGTTGCGCTGGTCGATGTGGTCGGGGACGCCAGAGGAGCGGGCGGCCTGGGAAGGACTCGCCGCCGATGTGCACAAAGTGTATCCAAATATCACGGTGAAGCTAGAGACTTCGGCCTTCGCTGACTACTGGGATAAGCTGCAAACACAGATTGCGAGTAATACACAGGCTGATATTGTGGCTATGCAGAGTCTACGTATGCCTGGCTTCGCCGCCCGTCACGCCCTGCAACCCCTGCAACCCTTTATCTCGCAAGATAGTAAGGTCAAGCCAGATGACTTTTTCCCATCTATTCGTGATGGTCTATCCTTTAAGAATCAGCCCTATGCATTTGGCTACGACGTCGGCCCGATCCTGCTCTACTACAATAAGGACCTGTTCAAGTCTGCTGGCGTGCCCTTCCCCTCTCCTACGACTCCGATGACCTGGGATGAGTTTCGTAATATATGCGGGAAGCTGACGAAGGCGGGATCACAACAATATGGCTATGTTATTCAGCCGGTCTTTGACACTATGGTCCCCTGGATCTGGTCTGGCGGTGGAGACTATATGGATGAGGCTGAGAAGACCTCTACGTTGAATACTCCCGATGCAAAGGCGGCAATGCAGTTCGTGATCGATATGATCCTGAAGGATAAGACGGTTGCGCCTATCACCGACCTTGCCAACCCGCTGTTTGCGAGCGAGCGCTTCTACTCCGGCAAGATAGGCATGATTGCTGATGGTCCCTGGAATATTGTGAATGTGCGCAAGGGCGTGAACTTCGATTGGGATATCGCGCCTCTGCCCGCTGGCAAAGCTGGAAGCTTGACCTGGGTAGCCGGTTCAGGTTTTGGCGTCTCCAGCGCGACCAAACATCAGAATGAAACCTGGAAGGCTCTGGAGGTCATCACCGGTCAGGCTTCGCTGGAAAAGCTGGCGAAGGCTGGTCGCGCCTACCCTGCCCGTCAGTCGGCGGTCGCGGCCTTTGCCGATCCGAATGTCAAGCCTTCGCATGTCGAGGTGGTCGAGAAGATTCTCTCCAATTCGATTGCGAAGACGCGTTTCTATCGCACGACGACGACCTGGCAGGAGACGGAGGTGATGTTTACGCAGGAGTTCAGTCCGATCTTCCTGGGGCAGCGCAGCATCGATGACATGGTCGCCAGGGTAAAGCCGAAATTTGACGAACTGCTGGCGAAGCACCAGAGTATTGTAGGCCAATAAATTTTTGAATTCATAGCCATGTATCAGGTACCGCGTAGCGACAAACCCTTGTGGTTGTCGTCTTCCATCCGCCTGAGAAGGTCGTTTAGAAGGAAGCCAACAACGACAACCGCAAGGGTTTGTCGCTACGCGGGCTAGGATGAGGAGGCTTGTATGGCAGATATGGTGACGGCCGAGCCGCTGGTAACGCCGAGAAAACGTCCCAGCCGGGCTCGTCGTGCGCTCTCGCGTAGAGATGGGCTGGTGGCCCTGCTCTTCTTGCTGCCCAATATTGTTGGTTTTCTTGCCTTTAGCGCGCTCCCCATCGTGGCCGCCTTTGTGCTCTCTTTCTTCGATTGGGACTTGCTGATCGGGGCGAAGTTTAATGGCCTGCAAAACTATGTACAGTTGTTTAAGGACGATATCTTCCGTTCCTCTCTTTTGAATACGATCTACTTCGTGGTGGTAAGTGTGCCGCTGGCGGTGGTTGTGGGCCTGCTGGTCGCGGTCCTGGTGAATCAGCCGCTGCGGGGGATGACCTTCTTTCGCTCGATCTTCTTGCTGCCCTATGTGACGTTGACTGTGGCTATCTCGCTGGTCTGGAAGTGGCTCTATCTGCCCGATGTGGGTCTTATCAATCGTTTTCTGGCACTGGTGGGCATTCATGGACCTGCCTGGCTGACTGATCCCGTCTGGGCGATGCCGGGCCTGATATTGTTGAGCGTCTGGAAGTCTTTTGGCTATAACATGGTGCTCTTCCTGGCGGGTTTGCAGGGTATTCCCGATAGTCTCTACGAGGCGGCGACGATTGATGGAGCTTCGGGCTGGCAGCGCTTCCGCTATGTGACGATTCCGATGCTCTCGCCGATTACGTTTTTTGTGATTGTGATCTCGACCATCGGCTCCTTCCAGGTCTTTGACCAGGCGCTGGTGATGACGAACGGTGGCCCCGGTGTGGCGACGACGACCCTGGTGCTCTACATCTACCAGGTGGGCTTCCAGTCTTTCCACATGGGCTATGCCTCGGCCGTTGCCTGGGTGCTCTTCGCGATCATCTTTGTGTTTACAATCATTCAATTCTGGTTCCAGCGCCGTTTCGTAACATACGAATAAGGGAAGAAGGAGTGTTATGAGTACTATTGTACAGACGGAGATCACGAGCAGTATACAACGCTTACAATCAGCCCAGCGGCGGCGCAAAACGTGGACGACGATTATAAGCTACGTTATCCTGATTATTCTGATGGTCGTGACGCTACTCCCCATTGTGTGGATGATCCTGACATCGTTTAAGTCTGAGGCGGAGGTTTCGCAGTTTCCGCCGCAGATTCTCCCGCAAGCCTGGCACGTGGATAATTTCGCCCAGGCCTGGAACTTCGCGCCCTTTGGGCAGTATCTTATAAATACGTTGCTCATCGCGGGCAGCATTACGCTTATTCAGACGATTACCTGCTCGCTAGCCGCCTACGCCTTTGCCCGCCTGCGCTTTCGCTTTCGCGATGCGCTTTTCCTCCTCTATCTGGCCACGCTGATGGTGCCCAGCCAGGTGACGGTCATTCCGCTGTTCATTCTGATGCGCAACCTCAATTGGATCGATACCTATCATGGCCTGATCATTCCGCAGGCTTTTAGCGCTTTTGGCACGTTCCTGCTACGTCAGTTCTTTCTGACCATCCCCTTTGAACTGGAGGATTCTGCGCGCATCGATGGCGCGTCACGCTTGCGCTGCTTTCTACAGATTGTCGTGCCGCTCTCAGGAACTGCGCTGGCGACGCTGGCCGTCTTCATTTTTCTCTATCACTGGAACAATCTGCTCTGGCCACTGATTATGGCGAATAGTGACGCGACATTTCCTATAGCTGTAGGACTGCGCAACTTCCAGGGTCAGTTTGCTAACGCGTGGAATCTGCTGATGGCGGCGGCTACACTGGCGACGATTCCGGTGATTGCGCTGTATTTGTTTACCCAGCGTTGGTTTGTGAAGGGCATTGTTGTGTCTGGCTTCGGTGGACGCTGACAATGTATTCAACTCTCATCACCTTCGCATTCTTGCGCCTTCGGCGCCCGTCCTATATTGTTATTTCATTTTTTGCTTTTTTACACATTTCGAGCACTGCCCGAAATGTGTAAAAAAGCAAAAAATGAAAGAGAATTGTTTTAAGCAGCGAAGCTGCACAGGATCATGTGTTCAGAAGGAGGAGAAAGTATGACTAAGACGACGCTGCGTTTTCGTCAGGTGCATCTAGACTTCCATACGTCGGAGGCATGCGAAAACGTGGGGGCTGATTTTGATGCAAAGGCTTTCGCAGAGACGGTCAAAATGGGGCATGTGGATTCTATGACAGTCTTCGCTAAGTGTCATCATGGTTTTTCGTATTATCCGACGAAGACTGCGACTCAGCATCCACATCTGAGCTTTGATCTGATGGGTCAGCAGATCGAGGCGCTGCACTCGGCTGGGGTACGTGCTCCTATCTATGTAACCTTGATGTGGGACGATCTGGCGGGCGAGCAGCATCCGGAATGGATCATTGTGGATAAGGGTGGGCGTGTGGTAATGCGGCCGCCGTTAACGAACCAGTCTCCGTTGGATTTAGGTTTAGGCTGGACCATGCTCGATCTGACCTCCGGCTATGGCGACTATGTGATCGCACAGGTCGAGGAGATCTGCCGCAACTACGAAGTCGATGGCTTCTTTTTTGATATTTGTTTCCCTACCCCCAACTACTCGTCCTGGAATCAGGCCCGTTTGCGCAAGGCCAATGTGCGCCTGGACGACGATCAGGCTGTTCTGGAGTATGCTGCACGCGGCTTCTATGGCTATCTTGATCGCTTGAGCAAAGTTGTCAGAGAGCATAAGCCCGACGCGACGATCTTTTACAATGGTACTGTGCTGCCGAAAATGGCGCATGTTTTACCGTACGAGACACACTTTGAGATCGAGAGCCTGCCGACCTCATCGGATCTCTGGGGCTATCTGCACTATCCCATCATGTCTCGCCAAGCACGTACTAATGGCGTTGACTTTCTGGGCATGACAGGGCGTTTTCACAAAGCGTGGGGCGACTTTGGAGGCTTAAAGACACAAGATCAGCTTGATTATGAATGTGGTACGATCGTGGCGGCGGGAGGGAAAATCTCGGTCGGCGATCAGCTTCATCCACGCGGCGTCCTCGATCCTGCCGTCTATCGCCTGATCGGTCATTCTTTCAGCAGAATCGAGCAGCTCGAACCCTGGCTAGATACTGCCCGACCCACTGCCGAGATCGCCCTGCTGGCCACGATCGAGACCTGGAAATCCGATCCCAGGCTGCCCTTTCCCTCGCATAGTCCAGAGGTGGAGGGTGCGGCACAACTCTTGTTAGAAGCAGCTATTCAGTTCGATATTATCGAACCGGCCGTCTCAAGTTTTTCAAACTACAAAACCATTATTCTACCGGATACCGCTTCTATACATAGCGAATTGCGCACCCGACTGGAGGAGTATGTAGCTGGTGGTGGTAAGCTCGTTCTAAGCGGTACAGCCGCCCTGAATCCAGAGACGGGCGCATTTGATATCTCCAACGTCCCCGTCAGCTACGTCTCGCCCGCCCCCACCGTACCAAGCTATCTGCGCCTCGACGAAGCCCTGGCTGGCGATAGCGGACTGGCGACGGACTACGACTACGCCTTCTACAATCAAGCGTATATTGTGAAGCCGGAGAACGGTGCAACGTGTCATGGAGCGCTCCGCCGCGCACTATTCAACCGCACCTGGGAGCACTTCACCAGCCATGCACACGCCCCTGTCGGCGACTATCTGGACTCTCCCCTGGTCGTCTCTAATAGCAGCGTACTCTACTTCGCCGCCCCGCTCTTCAGTGCCTATCACGATCACGACTACTGGGTCTATCGCGCCGTCGCCCTCAACGCCCTACATGCATTTCTCGGCGATCCTCTACTCATCCCAACCGGACCCGGCTGGGCCGAATTTACCCTGCACAATCAGCCAGCGGGCGAGCAACATCCTGAGCGAAGAATCCTGCATGTCGTCGCCTATCATCCCCGCCGCACCATGCAGCCCATCCAGCACGTAGATCAATCCTGGTCCACCGCTGGACTCAGCATCAAAGTACACACTCAGGGCAAAGCACCTGAGCGGGTCTATCTCGCACCCGACCGCCAGCCGCTCACCTTCACTCAAGAGGGCGAGTACGTCAAGATCGACCTGCCGCCAGTCGGTGCTCATACTGTAGTTGTCCTGGAGTAAATATCGATAGGCTTGCCGCGCTAAGAGAAGCAAGCATTCATTTCTGATAAGATGAATGCTTGCTTCTCTCTTCCTATACAATGGAATGAATGCCTGCTCTTCTCTCATCTTCGGCGAAGCAGAGGTGCCGCATTCATCGCGTACATGCCTCGTTCACTGGGAGGCTATTGATTAGCTCGCCCCGAAGCGTTCCTGCTCCCTCGTTTCAGGTTCCTTGATGATGTCTCGAAAGCGCGGGACGTTGGGGGATTTCGAGGCGAACGTGGGGGCAGGCAAGGTGTACTGCTCTGTCAATCTTCATTGCGTCTGAGAAGAAAATGAAGTATCCTTGTATGAAATCAGAAAAACCTCAAAACAAGGAGACTTCAATGAGTAAGTATAGCGTGAAATTGAGCGCAGGGC